>JACCDG010412597.1_pt1 | contig 19815 bp, 17 predicted proteins | sample 7442471 | NCBI WGS metagenome assembly JACCDG01 (sample SAMN15323444, study PRJNA562643) | freshwater metagenome | isolation source: river surface water | place: USA:Blue River Watershed | collected 2017-08-17 | reverse complement strand
CGCTTGTCGTGAGGAGCGTGCTCAGCCACATATGTCGCAGCGCCGCCGTACTCACCACCCAAAGCCAGACCTTGCAGCAAACGCAAGCAGATCAGGATGACGGGAGCAGCCACACCAATGCTGGCGTAGTTAGGCAAGATACCCACGATGAACGTGGACAAGCCCATGATCAAAATGGTCACCAAGAAGGTGTACTTACGACCGATCATGTCGCCCAAGCGGCCGAAGAAGATCGCGCCGAAAGGACGCACGATGAAGCCGGCAGCAAACGCCAACAACGCGAAGATGAACGCAGAGCCTTCATCCAAACCGCTAAAGAATTGCTTCGCAATAATTGCAGCGAGTGAACCGTACAGGTAAAAGTCGTACCACTCAAAAACGGTACCCAATGAAGAGGCGAAGATGACCTTCTTCTCTTCTGCCGACATCGGACGATTGACGTCTAGTGTTCCCATGTGTTTTGTCTCCTTAGACTGTTTTTCCCAGCACCCTGACTAGGTGCCGTGCCGCGCAACTATCTTGGGGGTTGCTGACCGCTTTCTGACTAGTGATCAAGCGCAAACCCCCTTCAAAAGCACCAGACATCAAAAACATCGTAGTAACCCTTTGTGTATTTTTCTGCATACAAAAAATGGGGCTGATTCAGGTCGCAATCTAAAAAAAACCGCCATAAAGCATAGGGGTTTACACCGACCAAATTAGTTTCGTTTTTCAGCATTTCCCTCTGAGAAAGACCCTAGTAACCATGAGAAGCGTAAGGACTTGGTCAGTCCGTCTAAGCAGAATCCCTAATGTCAATGAAAGCGTTTTGTCTTTCTTGCAAATTCACAACCCCTAGGGAGAAAAATAATGAGTGATCCAGTGATCGACAAGATCCAGAACCACCCGAAGTACAAAGAGCTGCGCGCCAAGCGCGGCGGCTTCGGTTGGTTCCTCGCCGTGTTGATGTTGGTCGTTTACTACGGCTACATCGCATTGATTGCATTTAACAAGCCTTTCCTCGCACAACCTATCGGTGCAGGCGTCACCTCAGTGGGTATTCCCTTGGGCATGGGCGTGATCGTGTTCACCATCGTGATCACCGGCATTTACGTCAACCGCGCCAACAGCGAGTACGACAAGTTGACCAAGGAAATCTTGGAGGACGCTACAAAATGAAAAGAATCACAACTCTCTTGACCGCACTGCTGGCCATGGCCGCATGTGGCGCAGCCATGGCAGCTGGTGGCGATGTGGGTGATACCGCCAAGCAAACCACCAACTGGACTGCCATCGGCATGTTCGCGACTTTCGTAGCCGGCACACTCTGGATCACCAAGTGGGCTGCTGCAAAAACCAAATCTGCTGCTGACTTCTACACCGGCGGTGGCGGCATTACCGGTTTCCAAAACGGTTTGGCGATTGCTGGCGACTACATGTCCGCTGCTTCGTTCCTCGGCATTTCTGCTGCTGTGATGGCATCGGGCTACGACGGCTTGATCTACTCCATTGGCTTCCTCGTAGGCTGGCCGGTGATCACGTTCTTGATGGCAGAACGTCTGCGCAACTTGGGCAAGTTCACGTTTGCCGACGTAGCAGGCTACCGCTTCAAGCAAGCCCCCATCCGCGCCTTTGCTGCCTCTGGCACTTTGGTTGTGGTGGCGTTCTATTTGATCGCACAGATGGTTGGCGCTGGCCAGCTCATCAAGCTGCTGTTCGGCTTGGAATACTGGATGGCTGTGGTCATCGTGGGCGCGTTGATGATGGTGTATGTGTTGTTCGGCGGCATGACTGCCACGACATGGGTGCAAATTATCAAAGCCTGCTTGCTGCTGTCTGGCGTGACCTTCATGGCCTTCATGGTCTTGGCGCAATTCGGTTTCAGCCCTGAAGCTTTGTTCACGCAAGGCGTGGCTGTGAAAACAGCGATCGCACAAACAGGCAAAGACGCAGCCATCGCTGCCGCCGCTGCCTCTGCTGCCATTGCCGCAACCCCTGAAGCCATTGCCGCAGCCTCTGCTGCTGTTGCAAAAGCTGAAGCGATTGACCCAGCCAAAGTTGGCTTGTCATTGATGGGCCCAGGCGGCTTCATCAAAGACCCGATCTCTGCTATTTCCTTCGGTATGGCTTTGATGTTCGGTACGGCTGGTTTGCCACACATCTTGATGCGCTTTTTCACGGTGCCTGACGCCAAAGAAGCTCGCAAGTCTGTGTTCTGGGCAACCACATGGATCGGCTACTTCTACGTGTTGATTTTCATCATCGGTTTTGGCGCGATCACTTTGGTCTTGACCAACCCTGAGATGGCTGACACCGCGAAGGGCATCATCAAAGGCGGCGCAGGTACAGCCAACATGGCTGCTGTGCTGGTGGCTAAATCAGTCGGTGGCGACGTGTTCTACGGCTTTATCTCTGCTGTGGCATTCGCAACCATCTTGGCTGTGGTGGCTGGCTTGACCTTGTCTGGCGCATCTGCTGTGTCTCACGACTTGTACGCCACGGTGTTCAAAAAGGGCAATGTAGACAGCGCTTCAGAACTGCGCGTGTCTCGTATCACCACCTTGGCACTCGGCGTCATCGCTGTGGCTTTGGGCATTGCGTTTGAAAAGCAAAATATTGCCTTCATGGTGGCCTTGGCCTTCGCGATTGCCGCGTCTGCTAACTTCCCCGTGTTGTTCATGTCTGTGCTCTGGAAGGATTGCACGACCCGCGGCGCCGTCATCGGCGGCTTCTTGGGCCTGATCTCTTCTGTGGTGTTGACCGTGGTGTCGCCTTCTGTGTGGGAAGCCACACTGGGCAACCCCAAAGGTTCAGCTTGGTTCCCCTATGCTTCACCCGCCTTGTTCTCTATGACCATCGGCTTCGTGGGCATCTGGTTGTTCTCCATTTTGGACAACAGCGAACAAGCCAAGAAAGAGCGCGCAGCCTTCCCCGCACAACAAGTGCGTTCAGAAACTGGCTACGGCGCATCTGGCGCTTCAGGTCACTAAGACCTTGGCCACTGAGTCCTTCGGGACTCAGCCCTTTAAAAACCGAGCATTCGTGCTCGGTTTTTTTACGCCTGCTCTTTTTACTTCGATGGCTTAGATGTGTGAGTGACACACAGACGCGGCTTACATCGCTTCGCGACGAATGGCGCCGCATCTGTATGCCACTCACACTTTGTGTTTCGGTGGGTTTTATGCGTAGCGTAATGACGGCTCGTCCATTCATCGGCACGCGTGCAAAAAGCAGTCACGCATCGCGTCACACGAACCAACGAAGCGAAAGCGAGGTGGGGTAGGCAAATACGGCGCCATTCGTCGCGCAGCGATGTAAGCCGTGTTTGCCTACCCCTCCTCGCGAGCCAAAGAAGGGAAGTCAAAAACTCAAGAACCCCGCAACTGACGCAACTTGATGAAGGCCATTGCAGCCATCACAGCGTCGTTCAACGCATCGTGCGCATCACGCACCGGCAAATCCAAATCCGACATCAAGGTGGCAAACCGCAAATCAATGTTGGGATTGGTCTGCTGCTCATACGGCAGCATTTGTCGAAACTTGTGGTCGTAATACATCGCCGAAACTTCGATCTTGGGTTGCGGCAAGCCCTGCCCCAGCATCGGCCAAATGGCGCGGTTAAGCATGGCCACATCGAACTCTAAAAAGTAACCCACCAACGGTCGGCTACCAATGAAGCGCATGAGTTGCTTCATCGCCTCGTCGGCGGGTAAGCCTTTCGCCACGTCTTGCTCTCGCAAACGGTGAATGCGCACACTGTCGGCCGACACGCCGCGCTCTGGACGCACCAGCACTTCAAAGCGCTCGCTGGTCATAATTTTGTTCCCCACAATGCGCACCGCACCAATCGAGATGATTTCATCTGTGCTCACATTCAAACCTGTAGTTTCACAGTCCAATGACACCCATTCGTTGGGCGGTGGCGTATCAAACATGAAGCGAAACTCTGGCAGGCCCAAGTGGTAAATCAACCACTCGCGCTGAAGCGATTTCCACCAATGAGAGGGCGAGATCAGCGACGTCATCACAGCGTGTCGAGTTTGAAGCGACTGCGCAGCAGTGTCTTGAAGTGCTTGACCACACCTAAGGCGTCTTTCAGCAAATCGCGCTCTAAGGTGGTGAGCTTGGCCACATTGACCAACCCAGACACCACATGCTGCGTTTCCAATTCAGTCACACCTGCTTTGAGCTTCAAGCCCATCAAGAAATGCAAGCTCTGTGTGAGGTCAGCCCCAAGCTCGGCAGTGATCACATGCTTCGCCACCAAAGCGTCTATGCGTGCCGTGGTGCTGGTCTCTTGCAAGTGGTCAGCCAAAGCCAAGCTACGCACACCATGCACCAGAGGGAAGATGCCTTCTTTTTTCAGGTGCAAGCCTTGTTGGTCATCCAACCCCAGCAAACGATTCCACCAGCCTTGGCTGTTACCAAAGGCGTCGATCGCCGCCGCAAAACGCGCCAGCATGGCGTCGTTATCGGTGGCCAAGCGTTGCAAAACTTGCTGAGCCTCTTGCAGAAGGTGCGCATCGCCACAGACTGGATGTGCATCCAAAAAGATGGCCAAATTCATTAGGCTATTGGCGTCAGGCATCAGCAGCCATTGCTTCACCATCTGTCCAAAGTCATAAGCAGTTTTACGCCAAAGCGGGTTGTTCACCATGATTTGGCCTGGGCACTCGGGGTAGCCAAAGGCGGTCAAGGCATTTGAGAAATCTTGGCAAATGGCTTCTAGGTTTTCGGGTGGCGTGTAGCCATCGCGCAAGATGAGGCCGTTGTCTTGGTCGGTTTTGAGCAGTTGCTCACCACGCCCCTCACTGCCCATCACAAACAAGCAGCTGTTGGCAACCAAGTCTGCGGGTGCGATGAGTTGCCATGCTCGCTCAAACAAGCGCGCATTCAAGTCTTGCACCAATCGCGCGATCAAGCTCACACGCGTGCCACTGCGGTGCAAGGTGATCACCATGCGTGTGATTTGCGTGGCGGCTTGCGCCAAGCCTTCGATATCGGTTGCAGCCTCGACCTGCACGGTAATGAGGTGCGAATGGTTTGACAAAAAGCTGAACAAGTCCAGCGCCTCCAACACGCCCACCACTTGGCTGTCTTCCATCACCACCAAGCGGTGCACGCGATGGCGCTGCAGCAATGCCAAGGCATCGCCCACTTGGTCAGAGGGTTTGACGGTGATGGTCTGAAAATTAGCCAACCCGCCCACCATTTGCTGCTCCAGCGGCGTACCGTTCAAAATAGCGCGCTGCAAAGTGGACGCAGTGAACACACCAAAGCGCTCAGGACTTGTGCTGCGGTCACGCACCAACACGCACTTAGTGCGTTGTGTTTGCAGCACTTGCACCACCGACAACACATCGGCTTCCATCTCTACAAAATAGGCGGGACGCACAAAGGCCTCGTCTACACGCGAGAGCGTGAGCGATTGCAGCTCGTGCTGGCTTTGCCGCTGCGATATGGCTGTGAGTTTGTTGCTGAGGTCTGAGAACAACAACGCGCCAAAAGTGGCGTTGCTGGCAATCAACTCGGTCACGGTTTGACGAGCCAGCTGGTAGGCCACCACTTCCTCTTGCGCGACAAATTTGTTGCTGGTTTTGCCTGCCACTAAGCCACGACCGTCAAAGGTGTCGTCGGGCCCATAGGTGGTGATGACTTCGACGCCGTCGTACTGCGTGACAAAGCCTTTGATGATGACAAACAGGTGCGTGGGTGCGGTACCCACGTCCAAAATAGCCTCGCCCTCGGGGTAGTACACCACGTCAACGCTGTCGCGCACCAAGCGCTGTTGGTCGGGTGTTAAGCAGTCAAACGGGGAAGCAGAAAATTTAAAAGCGTTGGGCATAAGGCATTGTCATGGGCAATGCCTCCATTCAACGCTTCACGCCTTGCTGGATGCTTGCGGCAGCATCCCATGCAGCGTCAAACCATTGATCTCCGTCAAGGTATGCACGCATCATGGGCAGCGAATCTAAACCCCAAAACACTTTGTCGTCCACGCAAAACGTGGGCACGCCAAACACACCACGCGCAATGGCCTCTTCGGTGTTTGCTTTGAGCTGCTCTTTCACATCAGACGCATCCACCGAACGCTGGGGCGCTAACTGCTGCGCAAGGCTTTGCAAACGCGAAGCATCGTCCGCCGCTGCGCCGCCGTGCCACACATGCTTGAAGATGGTTTCGCACACAAAACGATTGGGCTCGCCATCCGCGCTGCACGCCACGGCCAAACGCAACAAAGCCAATGGGTTAAAGGGGTGAGCCAGCGGCATCTCCAATGCCACGCCCAGCTGCTTGGCCTGCCACACCACCTGGCGATACGTCCACTCACGCTTTCCAGCGATTTCAGCGGGCCCAAGTTGTCCGTTGTGCTTGAGCATGGCTGCAAACAACACGGGCTTGTAAACAACGCGATGGCTGACACCCATCAGGCTTTTAGGCAAGGCCTCAAATGCGAGGTAGGCATAAGGCGAAATGAAATCGAGGTAGCAGGTGATGGTTTTCATGATGTTCATCCTTCAGATCATCAAAGCTTGACCGCTCAACATGAGGGCCATGCGATCATGGTGGCAGCTCAGGCCGCAGCATGCGCTGCGATACGGTCACCAATCAGCTGCCAAACTTCGCGCTTGTCATGGGCACTGCGTTGACCCCATCCACCGATTTCGTCGAGTGTGCGCCAGCAGCCTTCGCAATACGTGGTGTCGTCCGACATGCGGCAAATTGAGATGCAAGGCGATGGCGGCACATCGGCGCTTTGCAACACGCGTTTGGCAAGCGCTGCCAAACGCAAGTCAGCAGGCGTGAGGCCTTGAGGTTTGGGGGTAAGTTCGCTTCCACACATGGCATGCATTGTCAGCGAACAGTTCACCTCAAGCTGCGCGCTTGTTCAAAACCGCGCGTGACACGAGGGAATTGGCTTTGCGGCCCAAAGCCTCGCTGATGAACACACCCGCGTCAATCAATTTATCAAGGTCAATTCCCGTGTCAATGCCCATGCCGTGCATCATGTAGACCACGTCTTCGGTGGCCACATTGCCAGTGGCACCTTTGGCATAGGGGCAGCCACCGAGGCCCGCCACTGACGACTGGAAGTTCCAAACGCCCACTTGCAAAGCCGCTAAGGTGTTAGCCAAAGCTTGACCGTAGGTGTCATGAAAATGGCCCGACACATCGTTGAGCGCGTAATGCTTCAAGGTCGCTTCAATCGCGGCTTGCACTTTGCGCGGTGTCGCCACACCAATGGTGTCGGCCACATCTACGCGTTGAACGCCAATGCCTTTCATCAAACCCGCTAGGTAGCTCACACGCTCAGGGGCGATGTCACCTTCATACGGGCAGCCCACGGTGCAGCTCATGGCGCCACGCACAGCAATGCCTGCGTCGCGTGCTGCTTTGACCACTGGGGCGAAACGCTCAATGCTTTCAGCGATCGAGCAATTGATGTTCTTTTGGCTGAAGGCTTCGCTGGCTGCACCAAATACCACGATCTCGTCGGGCTTGGTTTTAAGCGCCGCCTCAAAGCCTTGCAAATTGGGCGTGAGCACCGAATAGCTCACACCAGGCTGGCGGTGAATGCCCGCCATCACCTCGGCGTTGTCGGCCATTTGCGGCACCCACTTGGGCGACACAAAACTGGTGACTTCAATTTCTTTCAGACCTGCCGCTTGCAGGCGATGCACCAGCTCGACCTTGACGGCAGCTGGCACAGGTTGCTTTTCGTTTTGCAGGCCATCGCGTGGGCCAACATCAATCAGCTTGACGCGACGTGGCAAATTCATGGACATGGTTAAACCTTTAATTTCAAAAGCTCTGCGCCTTCGGCCACTTGGTCACCCGGCGCGTAGAGCAACTCCAACACTTCACCATCGGCAGGCGCGGCAATGGTGTGCTCCATTTTCATCGCTTCCATGACCGCCAACGGCTGACCGGCCTTGACTTTGTCACCTGCGGCAACCGCAAACGACACCACCTTGCCAGGCATGGGTGCCGTCAAGCGGCCACCCGCCTCTTGCACCTCGCCCGCGTGGGCCAAAGCATCGACCACGATGATGCGTGTGGCCCCTCGGGGCGCAAACACATGGGCCACATCATCGTGGCCTTGTGTTTCATGGAACACCTGCACGCGGGCCTCGTGGCCTGCAAAACTGATGTGCAACGCGTCGCCATCTTCGCGGTACGTCAAAGCGCCAGACACATCGCCATCCGCGTCGTTAACGCACAGGTGCCGACTGCCCTCGTGGGCATACGTCAGAACAGCGTTGTGAGATGCGCCATGGAACACAAAACCAAAGTTGCGCGTGGCTACGCCATAAGCGCGCCAGCCATCGCGGCGGCTGAATGGGTCGTTGCCCTGCAACGCTTCTTCGCGATGCAGCGTATTGGCCACTACCGATGCCGCGGTGAGCGCGAGGCCCAAAGGCTCTTGCGCAAACAAGGCTTTTTCTTCACGTTGAATCAACGCGGTGTCGAGCTTGGCTGTGGCAAATGAATCGGTGCGAATGATGTGGCGCAAGAACTGCACGTTGGTAGTCAACCCCACGATGCGGGTTTGCGACAGGGCTTCATCCAAACGCGCCAGCGCTTGCTCGCGCGTGTCGCCGTGCACGATGAGCTTGGCCACCATCGAATCGTAAAACGGGCTGATGCTGTCGCCTTCACGCACGCCGTCGTCAATGCGTATTGCAACGCCTGTGTCGCTCGTGCTCGGGATTTCAAAGCTACTGCACTTGGGCTTGCGGTACACCGCCAAGGTGCCAGTGGCAGGCAAGAAATTGTTGTCTGGGTTCTCAGCGCAAATGCGCGCTTCGATGGCGTGGCCGTGAATGCGCAAATCGCTTTGCTGTAAAGGCAGCGGCTCCCCGCTGGCCACACGCAGTTGCCACTCGACCAAGTCGAGACCGGTGATGGCTTCAGTCACGGGATGCTCGACCTGCAAACGCGTGTTCATCTCCATGAAGAAAAATTTCATGGACTCAGGCTTGTCATACGCCGTTTGCTCCACGATGAACTCCACCGTGCCTGCGCCTACGTAGTTCACTGCTTTGGCGGCGGCCACTGCGGCTTCGCCCATTTGTTGGCGCAAGGCCTCGGTCATGCCGGGCGCGGGCGCTTCTTCCAACACTTTTTGGTGGCGGCGTTGCACAGAGCAATCGCGTTCAAACAAATACACACAGTTGCCGTGTGTGTCGCCAAACACTTGAATCTCAATGTGGCGTGGGCGTTGTACGTATTTCTCGATCAATACCGCATCGTCACCAAAGCTGTTGATGGCTTCACGTTTGCAACTGGCCAATGCATCGGCAAACTCAGCGCTGCTGTTGACCACGCGCATGCCTTTGCCGCCACCGCCTGCGCTGGCTTTGATGAGCGCGGGGTAGCCAATGCGGTCGGCTTCGCGTTGCAACAACGCAGGGTCTTGGTCTGCCGCGTGGTAGCCAGGCACCAAAGGTACGCCAGCTTTTTCCATCAGCTGCTTGGATTCAGCTTTCAAGCCCATCGCCAAAATGGCAGCGGCGGGTGGGCCAATGAACACCAGGCCTGCGGCGGCACATGCTTTGGCGAAGTCTTCGTTCTCGCTCAAAAAGCCATAGCCTGGATGGACCGCTTGCGCGCCTGTGTCTTTGGCCGCTTGCAAGATGCGCTCCCACCGTAAGTAGCTGTCTTTGGGTGCGCTACCGCCAATGTGTACGGCTTCGTCGCACACCTGCACATGCTTGGCTTGTGCGTCGGCGTCTGAATACACGGCCACGGTTTTGATACCCATGCGTTTGGCAGTGGCAGCAACTCGGCAGGCAATTTCGCCACGGTTAGCAATCAATATCTTTTTAAACATTTTGAAACTCCAATTGAGCTGTCACAGCAACCAAGACGGCTTGCGCTTTTGCAAGAAGGACTGCACGCCCTCTTTGCCTTCCGCACTTGAACGAATGTCGGCAATGCCTGCCACGGTGTGCGCCACCAAGGCGTCGTCTATCTCGCGCTCGGCCACGTCTTGCACCAAGCGCTTGCAGGCGCGCACAGCACTGGGGCTGGCACTGACCAAGGCGCTGGTCAGCTCAGCCACTTTGGCATCCAAAGCATCAGCAGCGACCACTTCGTGCACCAAGCCCATGCGATGCGCCTCTGTTGCGCTGAAACGCTCGGCTGTTAAGAAGTAGCGATGCGACGCCCGCGCACCCATGGCGCGAATCACATAGGGGCTGATGGTGGCGGGGATGAGGCCCAGCTTCACTTCGCTCAAACAATAGGTAGCGGCGTCCACACTGACCGCTATGTCACATGTCGCGACCAAGCCCACGCCACCTGCAAACACGTCGCCCTGTACCCGCGCGATGGTGGGCTTGGGGCATTCGTAAATCGCACGCAACATGACGGCGAGTTGACCTGCATCGGCGAGGTTTTCGTCGCGCGTGTAGTCGGCCATGCGACGCATCCAGTTCAGGTCGGCACCTGCGCAAAACGCGGGGCCTTCTGCAGCTAACACCACGCAGCGCACATCGGCGGCAAGGCCCGCGTCGATGATGGCTGTTTTCAATTCGGTAATCACTTCGTCATTGAAAGCGTTGCGAACGTCGGGGCGGCTGAGGGTGATGGTGCGAATCGCACCTTGGTCGGTAATAGTGAGGGCATTCATATCAATCACCCATCACATGCGGAACAAACCAAACTTAGTCTCTGGGATAGGCGCGTTCAGAGAAGCGCTCAAACCCAAGGCCAGCACGCGGCGTGTATCGGCGGGGTCGATCACTCCGTCGTCCCACAAGCGAGCCGTGGCGAAATAAGGGTGGCCTTGCTCTTCGTACTGTTGGCGAATGGGGTCTTTGAAGGCTTGCTCTTCTTCGGCGCTCCATTGACCGCCTTTGCCCTCAATGCCATCGCGCTTGACTGTGGCCAACACGCTGGCCGCTTGCTCGCCGCCCATGACCGAGATGCGCGCGTTAGGCCACATCCATAAAAAGCGGGGGCTGAAAGCGCGGCCGCACATACCGTAGTTGCCCGCACCAAAGCTGCCGCCGATGATGACGGTGAATTTGGGTACCGCCGCTGTGGCTACAGCCGTGACCATCTTCGCGCCGTTGCGTGCAATGCCTTCGTTCTCATACTTACGGCCCACCATGAAGCCGGTGATGTTTTGCAAAAACACGAGCGGGATTTTGCGTTGGCAGCACAGCTCAATGAAGTGCGTTCCTTTCAAGGCAGACTCGCTGAACAAGATGCCATTGTTGGCAATGATGCCCACCGGCATGCCTTCGATGCGTGCAAAACCACACACCAAGGTCGTCCCAAAACGTGCCTTGAATTCATCGAATTCACTGCCATCCACGATGCGCGCAATGATCTCGCGCACATCAAAGGGTTTGCGTGTGTCGGCGGGGATGACGCCATACAACTCTTGCGCATCGTACTTAGGCGGCACCGGTGCTTGCGTGGCAATGCTGGGCTGCTTTTGTGCGTTGAGGCTTTTCACACATTGGCGTGCCAGCGCCAACGCGTGCACATCGTTTTGCGCCAAGTGGTCGGCCACGCCAGAAAGGCGCGTGTGCACATCGCCACCGCCGAGGTCTTCTGCGGTCACCACTTCGCCCGTTGCGGCTTTCACCAAAGGTGGCCCCCCCAAGAAGATGGTGCCTTGGTTTTTCACAATGATGGTTTCATCGCTCATGGCCGGCACATACGCGCCACCTGCCGTGCAGCTGCCCATCACCACCGCGATTTGCGCCAAGCCTTGGGCGCTCATATTGGCTTGATTAAAGAAGATGCGGCCAAAGTGGTCGCGATCGGGGAACACCTCGTCTTGGTTGGGCAAGTTGGCACCACCCGAATCCACCAAGTAAATACATGGCAAGTTGTTTTGCTGCGCAATTTCTTGCGCACGCAAATGTTTCTTTACCGTGAGCGGGTAATACGTGCCACCCTTCACGGTGGCATCGTTGCACACGATCATGCAGTCCACACCGCTCACGCGGCCAATGCCCACAATCAAGCCCGCGCAGGGTGCATCGTTGTTGTACATATTGAGTGCAGCGAGTGGGGCCACTTCTAAAAACGGCGTGCCTGGGTCAAGCAGCATTTGCACTCGGTCGCGAGGCAGCAGCTTGCCGCGTGCGGTGTGTTTGGCGCGTGCAGCCTCACCGCCACCGACTGCTATTTTTTCGAGATGGGCTTTGAGATCGTCCACCACCGTGCGCATGGCAGCAGCGTTGGCCGCGAAATCGGCAGAGCGTGAATTGAGCTGGGAGTGCAAAACAGTCATCGTGTTTTTCCTTCAAAGGCGTTATGACCCAAGCTTAGGCCGTTTGCAGCCACGCCATGCGTCAGATGGGTTGCAAATCCTGCCACAATGATGCTTCTTATGGTTAGCCCTAGCACTACATCAGAACAAACACCCGCACTGGGCCGCGCCGAGACGCCTATTGCATTTATAAAAGCGATTGCCGCCGCTTATGCGCAGCGTGGCTTGCGCGTCGAAGAGGCACTAAGCAAGGCACAAATCGAGCCAAAATTTCTCAAGAAAAACAATACTCGAGTGACTGCCATGCAAATGGAGCTGATGTCGGGTATCGCCATGCAAGAGCTGGACGACGAAGGCCTAGGTTGGTTCAGCCGCCGTTTGCCGTGGGGCAGCTATGGCATGTTGGTGCGCGCCTCGCTCACCTCACCCACACTGGGTGTGGCACTGGTACGCTGGTGCAGGCACCACGGCTTGTTGACTGACGACATTCGCCTGAGCTTGACCGAGCGCAGCGGCATTGCCACATTGCAGCTGGACGAGGTGCGAGACCTTGGCGTGTTTCAAGAGTTTTGCGTGGTGTCGGTGCTGCGCAATGCGCTGGGCGTGGCGTGCTGGCTGACTGATTCACGCATCCCGCTCACCGCCACGCACCTGCGCTTTGAGCCGCCGACACATGCTGACAGCTACCGCGTATTGTTTGATGGCCCCACGCATTTCAATGCGCAGACCCACTGCTTGCAGTTCGACGCGGGCTACCTCGCCCTACCCGTACGGCGCGACGAAGCAGCCCTGCAACAGATGTTGCAACGCGCTCTGCTGCTGACTGTTCGGCCTTATCGGCGTGACCGCTTGCTGGTGGAGAAAGTACGCCAAACCTTGGCTCAACACCCCGAGCACAGCCGCAATGCCGACGACTTGGCCGCGTGGCTGAACATGTCGGCACGCACACTGCACCGTCAACTCAAAGAAGAAGGCGCGTCATTACAAGAACTCAAAGATGCCGTGCGTCGAGATGTGGCCATGGCGCAGCTGCAGCGCACATCGCGGCCACTCAAACAAGTGGCCGAAGCGGCTGGATTTCAGAACGAGAAGAGTTTCATTCGCGCGTTCAAGACTTGGACAGGCACATCACCCGAAGCGTTTCGCCAGCAGCAACTGCGCTAGCGTACACATCACAGCCAACCACGGCGGCGAAAGCGCCAATACAAGAACCCGACCATTGAGCCAATCACAAACAAGGCCATGGGGTAGCCGTATTTCCATTTCAGCTCGGGCATTACCTCAAAGTTCATGCCCCAAATACCGGCCAGCGCAGTGGACACAGCAAAAATCGCAGCCCAAGCGGCCAAGCGCTTGGTGACTTCAGACTCTTCAATCGTGACCAACGACAGGTTGACCTGAATCGCGGTGGCAATGGTGTCGCGAATCGTATCAATCGCACCATTAATACGTGCCAAGTGGTCGTGCACGTCGCGGAAATATTCTTGGCTGGCCATGCATACCGCAGGCACACGTCCGCCGTGCAACTTGCCCACGACTTCGAGCAAAGGCACCACGGCGTGACGCAGGGTGGATGTTCTGTGTTTGAGTGCATACAAGCGCTCAATATTCGAGCGAGCAGCGCCGCGCTCAAAAATCTTCGCCTCAATTTCTTCTAGCTCTACTTCAAGTGCATCGACCAAGGGGAAATAACGGTCAACCACAGCATCCATCAAGGCATACGACACAAAGCCTGCGCCTTGCTTAAGCAGCTCGGGCTCACGCTCGCAACGCTCGCGCACACCCAAGAAGTTTTGTTGGCTGCTGCGCCGTACAGACAGCACAAAATTGCGCCCAACAAACACTGCAACTTCACCCACCTGCACCTCGTCTTCGTGCATCTCTAACAGCTGCATGACGATGAACACAGTTTCACCATACTCTTCAATTTTGGGGCGTTGGTGCCCGCGTGCCGCATCTTCAATGGCCAAAGGATGCAGGTCAAACTCCTCTTGCATGGCTTCTAGCTCATGCATAGATGCATCACGCATGGCCACCCAAATGAAACAGTTGGACTTGGCTAGCCAATCGCTTATGTCTGCAATGTCAATATCGGCTAGTTTTTGACCATCTTGGTAGGCCACGCAATTGATGAGCATCTAGTCAGCCTTGGGTTAAATTTTCAGAGAGCAAAACGGGCAGCTGAATCATGTGTGCAAACACATGTGCAGCGCCAGCTTGTATAAGAACATCAGTCGACGCGAGCGGGGGCGCATATGCCCACACCGTAGCACCGGCCGCCACGCCCGCAGCAATACCCACAGGCGTGTCTTCCACCACCAAGCACTGAGCAGGATCAACTTGCAAATGCGCTGCCGCGGCCAAGTACACGTCTGGAAAAGGTTTGCTACGCGGCATTTCATGGCCGCTAAAGATGCGGCCTTCAAAGAACTGAGCAAGACCCACGCGTTGCAACATCATTTCGACTTTGTAGCGGTCTGCGCCCGAAGCCACAGCGATGCGGCCTTCGCAGCGCTCGTGCACATGGCGCACAGCATCGTGAATGCCGTCAATGGCTGTGATCTCGTTTTCTAGGCGAAGGTTGCGACGTCGATAAAACTCGTCCATGAACGCCTCGCTCAGGGGCTTGCCTGTGTGCGCTTCGATCAGGCTCGCACGACTACGCACGGTGTGTCCCACAAAGTGCGCCATGCATTCAGCCAAGCTCAAGCGCCAGCCGTTTTCCTCCAGCATATCGCGCAGCGCGCCGCAGGTAATGGCTTCGCTGTCGACCAGAACGCCATCGCAATCAAATAAAACGGCTTGAAATTTCATGCTGCGATTATCGACGTGGCACAAAGTGGTCTTGTGTGACGAAGCAGGAATTACCGCTGATCGCCATCCACATAAAACCAGCGGCCGTCTTCGCTCACAAAGCGGCTACGCTCATGCAAGCGCACCGCTGCCCCCGCCACACGATAACGTGCCACGAACTCCACCTCTGCCGCATCATCGCCTGTGAATTTGTGCTCACGCACTTCCAAGCCTAGCCACTTGGCACCTGCATCAAAGTCAAGCGATACAGGGCGGGTGCTGCTGTGCCATGTGGCCAGCAAGTAATCAGCACGCTCCAAGGTAAATGCGCTGTAGCGCGAGCGCATGAGGAGCTCAGCATCGGGGGCTGGCGTAGTGGCGAAATGGTCCACGAAGCGGCCGCAACAGGTGACGTAAGCCACGTCTCGCTTCTTGGCATCCAGGCGCCCGCAAGGGCAGCTAGCAAGTGCGGTCATGTCAGCTGTAGAAATTAAGGCAACACCGAAATCGTGCCACGCATGCCCGCTTCGTAGTGACCGGGCTCAAAGCACGCGATGTGCAACACACCAGCGTCGGTGAAGGTCCAGACCAACTCTCCCGTGGCACCTCCGGCCACGCTCATGGCATTGCTGGCGTGGTGGTTGTGGCCGGCACTTGGCTTTTTCATTTCTTCGGCATGGGCTTGCAACTCGGCCTCTGTGCCGATGATGAACTCGTGGCGCACCTTACCAGCGTTCACCAGCTGAATGCGAACGGTTTCGCCTGAGGCGGCTTGCCAGTTGGCGGGCGTAAATCGCATGTCGTCACTCAGCGTCACCGTCACGGTGCGCGTCGGCGCTTCTGCGCCCGCGCCGCTATGCGCGTGTGCGTCTTGTGTTTGTGAGGAGGCTTCAGCATGGGTGTGACCGTGGCCATCGCCCGCTTGCCCCACCAGCTGCGACCACGCCAAAGCCGAACAAGCAGAGACCACTGCAATGGAGAACAAAGCGTAAGTGATGAGTCGATTGACCGACATGCGCGTACGCCAATCCATGTAGTACATGGCCAACAGGCTCAAGGCAAAGCCCAAGGGAACGACCCACACACTGCGGTCGGGTGAGTCGGGGAAATGCTGCAAGCCACCCGTGAAAAAGCCCAAACCCACCGACGACACAATGCCCACACCCAACACATCGGCCCAGCTTTGACGCTGTGCATCCTGCACCCGCATGTCTAGCCATGAGCCCAACAGATAAAAGAAAACGCCAAACGAAGCGGTGATGAGCGAGCGTGACTCGCTGAACATGCCGTGGTTGACAGCACCCGCAATAAAGCTGATGCCGCCGTACTTCAACAAGGTGGCAGTGTGGGTGGTGGCGAAGGACATAGACAACTCCGTGTTCAAACTACACGCCATTGTCCTCCACGCAGCGCCAGCCTTGGCTGACACGGTGTTTTAAGCCAAGGCGCGTTGGATGATGATTTTTTGCACGTCGCTGGTACCTTCGTAAATTTGGCACACGCGCACGTCGCGGTAGATGCGTTCCACAGGGAAGTCGCTCACCACACCGTAGCCACCCAAGGTTTGAATGGCCACGCTGCACACCTGCTCAGCCGTTTCGCTGGCAAAGAGTTTGGCCATGGCGGCCTCTTTCAAACACGGCAAGCCTGCATCGCGCAAGGCGGCCGCGTGGTACATGAGCTGACGGGCGGCCTCGAGCTGCGTAGCGCAATCGGCCAAGCGGAAACCCACAGCTTGGTGGTTAAAGATGGCGGTGCCAAAGCTCACGCGGTCTTTGCTGTACTGCAGCGCGACTTCAAACGCACTGCGTGCCATGCCAATGCTTTGCGCGGCAATGCCGATGCGGCCGCCTTCTAAAGCCGACAAGGCGATCTTGTAGCCCTCGCCTTCCGCACCGATCAAGTTCTCGGCGGGAATGCGGCAATTGTCAAAGTTGATTTGCGCGGTGTCGCTGCTGTGCTGACCGAGTTTGTCTTCGAGGCGCGCCACTTGGTAGCCGGGTGCGCTGGTGGGCACGATGAATGCGCTCATGCCTTTTTTGCCTGCACCTTTGTCGGTCACCGCAATGACAATGGCCACATGCCCGTTTTTACCGCTGGTGATGAATTGCTTCACGCCGTTGATGATGTACTCATCGCCTTCTTTGGTGGCAGTGGTGCGCAATGCGGAGGCATCAGAGCCCACATGCGGCTCAGTCAAGCAAAACGCACCAAGCATGTTGCCTTGCGCCAATTCGGTGAGCCATTGTTTTTTTTGCGCATCGTTGCCGTAGCGCATGAGGATGGCATTCACAGGGCAGTTGGTCACGCTGATAGCGGTACTGGTGCCACCATCGCCTGCGGCGATTTCTTCTAAAACAATGGCGAGCGTGGAATAGTCCAAGCCAGCGCCACCCAAGTCTTCGGGCACGCAAATGCCATAAGCGCCGAGTGCGGCCAACCCTTTGTGCACTTCGTGCGGGAAGGTGTGTTCTTTGTCCCATTTGGCAGCGTTGGGCCACAGCTCTTGTTGAGCAAAGTCGCGTACGGCATCGCGAATCATGGTTTGGTCAGGGGTGAGCAACATGGCTTTATCCGTTCTGAAATGTGTGTGAAAGACGTCACCACGCAATGGTGCTGCCGTCGTAAGACAAAAACTGCCCCGCGTGTTCGGGCTTGATATGCGCCAGCGTTTGGCGCATGCGCGTGACGGCTTGTTCGGCCGTGAGCGTGGCATTGGCCCCGCCCATTTCGGTTTGTACCCAGCCTGGGTGCATGGCCACCATGCGTGCGCGTGGATACTCGGGCTGCGAGGTGCGCACCACCATGTTGAGCGCTGCTTTGCTGATGCGGTACAGCGCAGCATCACTGCTGCGTGTGCCTTGCAAACTGCCCATCACGCTACTGAGGCAAGCGAACACACCATCCGCCGCTTCGACCATGGGTGCAACTTGTGGGATGACCATCATCGCGCCCATCACGTTGGTGTGCATGACACGGTCAAACGCATCTTGCGTGGGCGGTGTATTGGCCGCGTTGTGATCGATAACACCCGCCACATACAAAGCGAGATCAAGCTTTTCACCATCGAGCATCCACTCAAACGAGCTGACGCTGATCGGATTAGCCACATCGACGCGCAAGCACTGCGCGCCGAGGTCTTGAATTTGACCCCGCCCCACATCGTCACGCGCAGTGGCAATGACGCGCCAGCCGTCCGCCACGTATTGGCGAACCAGCTCAAGCCCAATGCCGCGCGACGCGCCGATGATGAGTGCGGTTGGCATGTAGAAAACTTAAACGAGTTCGAGCGCGACAGCCGTGCCTTCGCCGCCGCCAATGCACAACGTGGCCAAGCCTTTTTTCAGGCCGCGTGCTTTGAGCGCGTGAATCAGCGTGACCATGATGCGCGCACCTGATGCGCCAATGGGGTGGCCCAAAGCACATGCGCCACCGTTGACGTTGACCTTTTCGTGCGACACGTTAAGCTCTTTCATCAAAGCCATGGGCACCACGGCAAAGGCTTCGTTGACTTCCCACAGGTCCACGTCTTCCACTTTCCAACCGGCTTTGGCCAAGGCTTTTTGGGTGGCACCGACGGGCGCAGTGGCAAACCACTCTGGCTCTTGCGCGTGGGTGGCGTGGCTGACGATGCGCGCCAAGGGCTTGCAACCCAATTTCTTAGCCGTGCTCTCGCGCATCAACACCATGGCTGCGCCGCCGTCGTTGATGGACGAGCTTGAAGCGGCCGTGATGGTGCCGTCTTTTTTGAATGCAGGCTTGAGCGAGGTGATTTTGTCGAGCTTGATTTTTCCTGGGCCCTCGTCAATCGACACCACGGTTTCGCCAGAGCGAGTCTTGACAGTGACGGGGGTGATTTCAGCAGCGAATGCACCGCTCTCAGTCGCAGCTTTGGCGCGTTGCACGCTGGCCGTGGCGAATGCGTCTTGCTCAGCGCGTGTGAAGTTGTATTTGGCAGCGCAGTCTTCACCAAAGGTTCCCATGCTGCGGCCTGGCTCGTAGGCATCTTCCAATCCGTCGAGCATCATGTGGTCAAAGATGCGGTCGTGGCCAATGCGATAGCCGCCGCGGCCTTTGAGCATGAGGTAGGGCGCGTTGGTCATGCTCTCCATGCCACCGGCCACCAACACATCGTGTGTGCCTGCGATCAACATGTCGTGCGCAAACATCGCAGCGCGCATGCCTGAGCCGCACATTTTGGAGAGGGTGACAGCGCCAGCGCTTTTAGGCAAGCCGCCTTTGAACGCGGCTTGACGTGCAGGGGCTTGACCTTGGCCTGCCATCAAGCAGTTGCCAAACAAAACTTCTGTCACCAACTCGGGGCTGATGCCCGCACGCTCAACAGCGGCTTTGATGGCTGCACCACCGAGGTCGTGTGCGGCAAGGCTAGAGAAGTCGCCTTGAAAGCTGCCCATGGGTGTGCGTGCAGCGCTGACGATGACGATAGGGTCGGACATGAATTTCTCCAAATGACAAAAAGAAAAATGCCGCGCCGACCCAGAGGATCACGCGGCGGGAAGCATGCCACCACGTGGGTAGCGTTTGAAGGCGCTGCGGAAGACATCCACCACTTCGCCTGCGTGACTCATGCTGACGCCAAGATCTTTGACCAAGCCGTCATCCAAGCCGTAAATCCAGCCATGCACGGTGACCTTTTGGCCGCGGCCCCAGGCGTCTTGCATGACGTTGGACAAGGCCACGTTGCCGACTTGTTCAATCACATTCATTTCGCACATGACCGACTCAAGCTCGTCTTGTGGCAAATGGTTGAGGCGTTGGCGATGGCGCAAGCGCACATCTTGCACATG
>JACCDG010342442.1_pt1 | contig 19829 bp, 3 predicted proteins | sample 7442471 | NCBI WGS metagenome assembly JACCDG01 (sample SAMN15323444, study PRJNA562643) | freshwater metagenome | isolation source: river surface water | place: USA:Blue River Watershed | collected 2017-08-17 | reverse complement strand
TAGCCTCTCGAATTAGTTCTGTGAGTACATTAGTAGTTTCAGGATCTCTATCGACGAACTCACTCCTTGTCTATGGATCTACCCCTACAATTGTCGCAGGAACACTTGCAGTTGGTCAGAGTTTCCAAGTGAGTACGGTGCAAAGTACGTTGAATCGTTGGATCTATGGTCAACAAAATACAGGGAACAATCGTACAATCTTACAGAATCTGACGTCTGGTGCGAACTGGACAGTTCTCGCTGCAAATCCACCTGGCTTCGGCGCTTATTGGATCTTGCACACAGGATCGTATTTCATTGCAGGTGGACCATTCCAAACTGGCGCGCCACAGTCCAATACCCTGGCGTATTCCTACGACGGTGTAACATGGACTGGTCTAGGTAATTCAATCTTTGTCACGAATTCCTATCATTGTATCTACAATGGATCTTTCTATCTTGCAACTGGTAAGTCAGCAGATCCTGGTGGAAATACATTAGCCTATTCGTATGATGGAATCAACTGGACTGGACTTGGTAAGACGGTGTTCACGGGTTCAAACCAAGGCCGTGTCTTGGCCTACAATGGTAGTGTGTATGTTGCAGTTGGTGAAAATCCAACCTTGGCCTATAGTACTGATGGATTCAACTGGACAAGTTTGGGGAATACAATCTTAACAAATGGATTTAGTGTCGCAACGAATGGCCGTATGTTTGTGGCGGTTGGCTCAGGAGGTACAGCAAGCAATCTTGCAATCAGTGATGATGGTATAAGTTGGCGCGGCACGAATATTGGAAGTCAAATTGCGACAAGAGCCGCATGTGTTGTCTGGAATGGAAATAAGTGGCAGATCTGGGGAGGCATTGGTACAGGTTCGAACTATGGTACTTCAGTAGATGGATATACTTGGACATGGACATCGAATGCAACCCTCAGCAATGAAATACCTTATGCAGTTGGATTCAATGGGTTTGAATATCACTTACACACACAGTCCTACATGTACTATTCCAAGGATGGAGAAAACTGGACACAGAGACAAAATCCATTGATGGATACGGCACCAGATTATGGAATGATTCCTTTTTGGTACAATAGCAATTCAGGAGCAACACTGGGACTCTGTAATTTGAATGTCTATGCGCAAGGACTTCCAAACTTTACACAATCCACGAATTCGATCACTGCATTCCAGTCTTCTCTGAATATTAATAATACACTCTATATCGACTCTTCTCTCCATCGTGCAGCAATCAATGCGAATCCAACACCTCTCTTTGATCTTGATGTGAATTCTACGATGCGTGCAACAACACTCTTTGTATCCACACTGAGTACTCACCAAATCGTCATTACAAATACAACTTTCTTTTCAGGTCTTTCAACAACAACTCTTACAGTTGCAAGTTCAGGGCAAGCCCTTTTCCAAGGCCGTACAATTCAACAAGGTACTCTCGAGATCTCATCGATCAAACAATCACTTTGGGTTTCTGGTGGTGGTGGAACTCCAGCGAATGCAAGAATTCAATACAGTGTGGATGGTATTACGTGGTCAAATTCTACAGGTGATGTTCCAGATGCAGGAACTTATTCTATTGTGTACAATGGTAGTAGGTGGGTCGCAGCAGGGGGCAACTCACAGAGTAACTTAGTGTATAGTGATAACGGAACACAATGGACACAAGCTACAAATATCTACACTGGTGCAGGGTATGCAGTTGCTTGGAACGGACAATATTTCTTAGCAGGAGGCGAAGATTCAGTTTCACCAAGCAGTACGATCAAGATCAGTTATGATGGAATTACGTGGCAAAAGTCAGGATCTGCACATAGTGCAAGGACGTGGGGTTTAGCATGGAATGGACGGTACTGGTTGGCCGCTGGAAATGATGCGGCAGGATCCAATAAACTGATGCGAAGTGTGGATGGAGTAACCTGGACTGGCAGTATGACCACGGGTTCATTCTCAGGAGATGCGTATTCTGCCGTTTGGAATGGATATCTATGGGTCGCAGCAGGGAATGATGGTACAGCCAATAATGCCCTCAAATATAGTACTGACGGACTCAATTGGTCTAATTCAACTGGATGCAATTTCAATCAAGCAACTGCCTATGGAGTTGGTTGGAATGGGCGGCAGTACGTCGCTGTTGGAATTGACAATGCAAATTCCACAATTATGGTCAGTTATGATGGAATTAGTTGGGCAAAGGCAACGAATGCATTTAATAGTCAGGGTCGCAGTGTCGCATGGAATGGATCAATGTGGATTGCAGCTGGAACTGACTCTACTGCCGCGAACTGCATCAAGCGGAGTATGGATGGCATCACTTGGTCGAATTCCTCTGCATCAGGAATCTCATCTCGCCTTGGAATCGCCTTTTCAAGCAATCCCTATGGTTCCATTCAAGCAAAAGATCTCGTTATCAATGGCCAAACCATTCCAACAGTATGGCAAAGCACAAACTCCATTCAAACTGGTGCTTCAAGTATTCTCATCCTGAATAATACAGTTTTTGTCGATTCAACCAACAATCGTGTAGGAATTAATAAACCGAATCCAACGGTTGCTCTCGACATTAATGGTACACTCGCAAAGACAGCTGGTTCCTTCGATATTGCTCACCCTGATCCAGTTAAGCAAGCCCTTGGATACAGACTCAGACATTGCTTTGTTGAATCACCAACACGTGGAGATAACTTATATAGATGGCTCTTATCAACCAATCACTCCTCCTTTACACTCGAACTCCCTTCCTATTTCAAGTACCTAAACGAACTGCCAACCTGTCATGTGTCCCCTGTTGACTCATTCGGCCGAGGTTTCGCAACTGTCGATGCAGGGCTCTCAACCCTGAAACTAACAACCACAACGGATGGACTCTGGAATGTTTTGTGTATTGCTACGCGCAAGGATCCTGACGCTGTGAATTATTTTGATGCTACAGGTGGTGTGGAGTATCAGATATAGCAACCTCCCGAAAATCAAACCCAAAAGCAGGATGAAAGGAAAGGCCAAAAAAAATCTATTGATTAGTTTGATTCTGATTGTTACAGTTGGGCTTGCAGTGTATATTCTGCGTTCAGTTGAGGGTTTTTCAAAATCTCCAACTGTTGATCTTGTTGTTGCACGCTACAAGGAAGATTTGTCTTGGTTACAAAAATATATGCATCTTCCATTTCGAACTATCTATATCTATAATAAATCGGATCAGCCAATCCAATGTATTCGACCAAAGAATTGTAAAGTCATTTCGATCCCAAATGTTGGAGTTTGCGACCAAACCTACTTATATCATATTATTCATAACTATTCATCCCTTGCTGACTTTACGGTATTTTTACCTGGGTCTGGTAATCTTCCCAACAAGACTATACAAGTGGAAAAAATTGTGAATGGAGCCTTTCAGGGTAAAGCACAGATGGTAGGATATGTACTTGATAAACCTGTCCATCAAGCCTATGATTCCTTTCAAGTAAAACAATATTTAACGAATCATTCGAGTAATCAAGATGATAAAGCAACAAATCTAACTCCAGCTGATGTTTCACCTTTTGGAAATTGGTATAGACATTATTTCCCAACTCAAAATGATGCAAGAATTTCATACCTTGGCATTTTTTGCCTCACAAGACAAATGATTCAAAAGAATCCTAAATCAAAGTATGAAAAGTATGACAAGTTACTGAACAAAGATAAATTATCCGAAACTGCTCACTTTATGGAACGCAGTTGGGCATCATTGTTTCCAGATATTCCACCTGAAAATTTGGTGAAATTAACATTCACTGCTGAGCAGTATGTAGATTCCATTAAAGAATAATCCTCCAACGCTTATTCGAATAATTTTATTGTAGAAAGTTTATATCTGGAAATCAAATTTCAAGATAGAAACTAGTAGACAATGCCCCCGAGTATCATAGTCCCCAGTACTTCTGTGGTCTATGTGGATAGTTCACTCTATCCTGGGGCAATGATTATTGAACTTCGGCAAACAAATGCAATCGGCACGTTACTTTCCATTCGTGATGTGGGCGGTGAAGCATCTATTTCAAAACCTATTATTTTTAGCACCGTGAACGGTGTAACCTTTCGTGATGGGACAAGTTCCTTTCAACTTACAGTCCCCTATGATTCCGCAACTGTTCAGCCAATTTCTCAAACACAATATGATGTCCTGAACACTGCAGCATTCCCTCAAAAACTCTCCAATGCATTTACAACGCAACTTAGTATTCAGACACTTCAATCTGATCAACTTGCCCCATCGACAACATTTATTCAACAAATCGCCAACGCAAGTTCCCTGACAACCTATGGTTCCACCTTTTTTGCAGGTCCACTCGTCATGCGTGCTGACATAACCACTGATCAACATATTACAAATATCATAGATCTAACTGTCCCAATCGTTTCGACAGGATTTGTTACGGCGCATCAAGCTTCTGGTGGAGCATTTCAAATTAGTTCTTTGAATACACGTCGTTTTGATGCCTTGGCTGGATCCTTGGAAATTCTTGGAAAGACGCGAATTCAAGGACAAACAAACGCTGCCTCTTATACAACCCAACTTGGTGCATCGAGTATTCATGTTGGTTCTGTATCAACTCTAACGGTCAGTACAACAACAACGACAGTATCATCCTTTTACATACCAACCTTTTCCTATAATGGCTCTGTTGAAACGGTACTTACCCTACAAACTGCTACTGTGTCTACTATGGATGCTCCAATCATTGAAATTACAAAACTTCTAACAACACCGACCTTGTCTACAGCAGTTGCGACTGTTTCTTCAGCGACTGTACAAAGCCTTACTGCACCGACACTAACATCCAAATCATTCCAAGGGACTGCGGGATCTGCCAGTCATTTAGAAGTATCTCAACTTGCATTTCCAACTCCCCTCTTTGCACAACAGGGAGTACCTTATTATGATGGAACTGCAATCCTTGTAAGTGGTCAACAAATTCCATCTCTTCCTTCTACAGTTCGAGGGTTGGGAACCTTAGGGTATGTTTCTAGTACACGGCTCCCTCCAGTTCTTTCGACACAGCAAATAAATGTTTCCTTATTGTCTGCCTCAAATGTCGCGATAGGATCCTATACTGATCCTGAGATACGAGCACGTCAATACATTGGACAAACAATTCAATCTCCTTTGGTTTCAACCACACGCACGTCCAGACTTCGAACACTCTTTGTGTCTTCGATTGAGTCTGCACCCTCCTTTTCAACCATTCGAACTACACTTGATCGAGTTTCAACTGGTACTATAGTTGCGAGTACTTTTCAAGTATCTGGCATTGAAAGTTCTGAGATTACCTCTGCTTCGCTTGATGGGTTTAACGTAACAATTGCATCTTTGGATAGTAAACACACACAAAGTCAACAAGTACACGTTCAAACTTCAGAGGTATCAAGTCTTCAAGGTCAACCACATGTACTTACAGGAACACTGAGAACAGAACTGGCAACGACGTCAAATGTTGCGATTGGATTGGGATATGTATCTTCGCTGACACGACAAACTCTTCAAAGTAAACAACAAGAGGCCACAAATCTTCGCGCAACGTCAGTTCAACTGTATCCATCGAATCTCATGACTCTATCAAATGGAACATTGACCATTGATAATGAACCGCTATCGTTTGTGAGTTCAACAACTCGATCTATTCAGAGTACAGTACAAGGACTTGGAACCTTGTCTTATATTTCGTCTGTTCCTTCTATTCCAAGCCTTTCAACGGTAGATATTCGCGCAACAGGGATTTCAACCACGTTCTTAACAGCAAATGCTGTGCAAATGAATCAAGCCATTGTTCGTACTGCAGCAGCTTCAACGGCAATTCTTTCAAACACTTCAACGTTTCGCACAATTACTGCAAATCTTGAAACACCGTTTGCGAATGTATCTTCGGTGAGTACATCCAATGCAGCAACTATGAATGCAGTGGTTCAAGAGGTTCGAACAAGGCAACTCAGGGCTGAGCAAGCAATTGCAGATGGAATGCTCACACTACGAACTGTTTCTGCTAATACAACAACTGCTATAGATGTAAATGCGGATATCATGTCAAGTCAGCGATTGAATGCAACTACGCTCATTGCATCAGGATTGTCCACACAGATTTTTGCTCTGCAAGGATCTGTTTTACCATTTGCATCAACTCAGACATTGTTAGTGTCTTCCTTTGTAACAAGTACAACAAGCGCATTTGCATCTCAATTTACAAATAGCCTTACCAATCAATTCTTAGTGGATCGTGGATCGAATCAGTTTGCATCGAGTGAGACAACCCAACCAGTTCGCACCTCAACAAATACTGGCTCCGTCTCTGTAACTGCTCTTCAACAACTTCAAGTTTCAACAATTACAGCACCAGTGTTGAGCATCACAGATTTGGACTCAGACAAACGTTTGGTCATTTCAAGTTCAATTCCATTCTATGGAGCAGAACGTATTATAACGCAGCCCTTCTTGAATATGACAGAACTTAGCTCTCAAAGGGGTCTTGGAACTCTTGGATATTTGAGCAGCCCACTTACAGATCAACTTGTATCATCTTTTGCAGGAGCATTTTCTACAACAAACCTACATGTTTCATCGTTGCAGACACATGTTGTCGCATCGCCTTTTATAGTTGCATCATCAATTTCTTCGGTAGGATTCGTTGGAACTGAGATTCAATCGGATCAATCATACGGTCGCTCTGTTTCAACTCAAAGACTGAGTTTACAAACAATTGAAGCTCAACTGTTTTCTTCAATTGAGATCCAAATTCAATCTGGTCTCTCTTCACAAAGACTAGAGTCTCTTTCGTTCCAAACATCGAATCTCGAGATGCAAACACTTCAAGTTGGGTCAAGCACTTCGTTTCCAACGGCAAACCCAAGTTCAACACAAGCACATGGAACAAGTACAAGTCAAACAACCACAGATAGTCTACGCCTTGGATCCCTCCAGAAAACGGACATTCAGACACCTCGTTTACCAGTTGAAACTCTTCGCTTTCATTCAGGGTCTACATCTAAGATCATTGCAACCAATGTAAGTCTATCAAATATCAATGCTACAGTTTTCCAAACTGATACTTTGCTATCCTACAATGTACATGGAATAAACATGGATGGTTCAACAATTGAAGCGACTGCTATGACTGCTCAATTGACTCGTTTTGATCAAGGGTTCATCGCAGGCTCGCAATTTAGCTCGCTTCGCGCAAGTACAATTCAGATTGCATCATTCGAACTTGATGCGGCACAGCAACAATTAAACTATGCAGGTGAGCAAATCCTATACCCTAGTACTGTTCAATTTCAACTTACAAGCACTTCCAGGGGACTTGGAACAATTGGATATATTTCAACACTCAATCCTTCTACCCTTGTTTCACAGTCACTTCGTGCGAATCGCTTGTCTACACAAGTCTTAGAAGGGTCGCAACTTTTTACAAGTTCTTTTCAAGTACCAAGTCTACAGATTCCAAGCGTTCCTGCTAGGCGCTTGATAGGATCCGCACTTCAATCGTTTTCATCGATTGCCACATCATCGGTCTCAACAAGACGTTTAGCAGCCGACTCTATATCAACAAGCACAGTTGGTTCGCGACTTGGTCAATCAGTGTCCACATTTACTGAGACCCAACTCACACGAGGCATCGGTTCACAACTCATCACTTCGCAGAGTGTCCAATCAGATAGTGCTCGTATACAAAGACTTTCCACGTCTGTAGTCAATCTTCAAACCGTTCAGACAGTCACTATAACAGCAAATTCACTTCAAGGAGATTTGCAACGATCATCTACGATTCGTACTTCTGAACTTTCAACAAGTCAGGTGCAAGCCAACCAAACCTCCATGAACACTGGATCCTTTGAGTCAGGATTTACTCAAACTGCAATTGTGCAGTCTGTTCTCCTTGAGACTCTTCAGACAGTGACTCTTACTGCACAATCTGGATTTCGTGAAACGGTTCAAACAGATGGGTTGGACATGAGAGCCCTTGTCGCAACACAACTTAACGCGTCTACAGTACAATCTTCAAATCTATCAACAGGATTCTTAGAGGCTTCCTCTCTCCAGACACATACAGTGTATCTCAATCAACTGCAAGTTCAAACTCTTCCAACTCTGACGAGTGCAACCAATCTACAATCCTTCCAACTTTCTGGGACAATGATTCAAGCCTCTACTACGTCAACCCTTCAAGTTGAATCAGGTCAAGTGGAAGTTTCGAGTGCAACAGTACTACTTGGTGCGTATCCAGGCCTTGAGGCTTCTTTTGCTAGACTCGAGCGTGGAGTTACATCAACACTTAGCACAACAAGCGCACATGTATATAATCTAATCGGATCTTCTATAGAAACTGGTACGCTGGCTGGAGTTGTACTATATTCTCTAGCAATTTCAACAAACAATCTTTCAACAGGTCAAGGATACACCAATCAACTGATAACTCAGAATGCAACTCTGGAATCAATCGTTGCTACAAATCTCTTAACTCCTTCGCTCGCTACATCTAGTATCTTTGGTATTTCCTCCATCAGTCAGCAAGCAATCGCATCTTCAACAATTACAAATGCACTTCAAGCAAACGAATTTCAAACGGTGACATTTGTGCAAGACCTATTTCAATCTGTGAGCACGAGTATAACGTCTGCCGCCATTTCACAATTGGAAACTTCAACACTTTCAACAATCACACTTGGCGCACAAGAAGGATCGTTTCAGACGACTTTTGCATCGGCTGTATCCTCCATTGGAGTAAGTTACCAAACAATCGCAACGGCAGGTTCATTCTTGCAAACGAGTACAGGAAGCCTACAAGCGCAGTCAAACCAAACTATCCGTCTAACTACATATGCAGGTCAAACAAACCTACTTGTTGCTCCATCTGCAACTATTTCTACAGGGCTTGTCGACGCCTTGTCTACAGGATTTTTGCAAGTAGATACTCTTTCAAGTCAAACAGTCACTGTTCAACAAGTCCAAACTCAGTACTTCACCACACAAACAGTAAACCTTCTGCAAACCCAAACAGGAATTATTCTAAGTAAGGATACATCTGCAAGTTCAATTCAGACACCATTGATTTCAAGTGCTACACTTTTAACTGGCTCACTTTCAACAGGTATACTCCAAATACCTTCTTTTGAAGTCACAACTCTACAAACAAATCAAACTTCAACAATTCAAACAAATGGAGGTTCTGTTACTACAGAACTTGCAATCACACTTTCGTATCTCCAGACCTCCTTGGACGGGTTGACACTTACATCACGGTCAATTTCGACAAATTCATTGAGTACTCCTTCAACCACAGCCCCATCCTTGACTGTACAATCTCTAGATGCAACCCTTGGAACTGCAAGTAAATCCTTTGGAACAACTGTTTCAACTGGTTTTTTTAGTTCAGCATCTCTTGTGGCTACAAATATACAAAGCACATTCTCACTTCGAACAAGTACAGGATCTGCTACAATCAGACAAATTTCCATGGTTTCTCAACTTTCGACAGCCTCAACAGTCACGAGTACCCTTACAATTTCTGCAGATCTGTTAACAGTTGAAGGAACTATTCTAAAAATTAATGGTGGTACTGTTGCACCGACCACGTACACAACGATTAGTTCAATTCGCACAAGCACTGGAGTTGCAACGGCAGGGACACTTCGTGCAACAACTGTTGATCCAATTCGAAATCAACTTGTCGCAAATCAATTTATAGTAACAAACTCAACCAATTGGATCTCCCTCGCAAATCAAGCACCACTTGTTGGCGGTTGTAATCTAACAGTTGGTCTAAATCAATCATCTCCTTCTGTACTTGTATTTGCAAATGATACACAAGCTAATAGTACAGTACAACAGTATATTCAAAATTCATTTACTCCACTTCTCTCTGGAGGATTTCAAACTGGTGCGCGAGGAGGCGTTTACACAGGATCAGAATGGTTTGCAGTAGGAGCCGATGGTACGATTCGCAGGAGCACGGATGGCCGCTCCTTCACACAAACTTCTGCACAATTTGGTGGGGGTGGAATTGACAATGTAAGTACCTTGGCAGGAAGTAGTACGTTATCAGGAAGCAACGATGGAACCTTCCTTACAGCCAGATTCAATAATATTGCAGGTATGACAACGGATTCCAATGGTATTATTTATTTATGTGACCGCGGAAATAACAAGATTCGCCGTGTTGATCCTGCTGGAAATGTAGTGACCTATGCTGGCACTGGAGTTCTAGGAAATCTAGATGGTTCGTTATCATCGTGCCGATTTCAAGATCCTTATAACCTTGTGTTTAATTCGGATGAAACAATCTTGCTAGTTGCAGAGGCAAATTACATTCGTAAGATTAATGTGCAAGCCAGTACGATTGCAAATTGGTATGCGATTAGTGGGGCGATTGGAATCACTCGAGACTCAATCAATGACGTTTATGTCTCTGGAAACGGATTTATAGCAAAAATAACTGGTCTTTCGAATGCAACAGGAACCTTGGTGAACAATCCAAGCATTGTAGGTGCACCAACAGGTTGGGTTGACAATGGTACGCAAACACAATGGACTCAATATGGTGGAGATTTATTTTCCCTTACGAATATCAAATGTGATTCTTCAAATCAATACGTATATGTAGCGTCACGTGGTCGCCAAGTGATTTATCGATTTAGTACAAATTTTTCAACTGTTGCCGCATGGGGTGCAAAATATAATGAAATTTATTCTGGATATTGGTTTGGTGGAAATACAAATCGACCAGGATTCATTGACGGAGCCTATCGTAGTAGTATTAAATATCACAATCCTTCTGGACTTACAATGGATGCTGCAGATAATATATATACTGGTGAGGCCGAGCCCAACGTTGCATATCCGTATCGAATGGCTGTTCGAAGAATCAGACAATCAGATGGTTTTACACAAGCAATCTTTGGTTCCACAACAACCACAATTGATGGTCCACTCGCTGTTGCACAGACTCAGGGTGCTTGGTTCATGTGGAATAGAGGAAGTAAATTATATTTTAGTCAATGGAGAACAGTATCCACCAGTAATTCTCACGTACTTCGAGTGTATTCAGTTGGTGGATCTGCAAATGCCATTTCCTATGGAACACCTGGTCTTGTTGCAGTTGGTCAAGAGGCATCTGCACAAGCAACAATTCAAGTCTCTCAGGATGGTGTGACCTGGAGCAATGTAGCAGCAGGATCAGGATTTGGTACAGCAGGATATGGAGTTGCATGGAACGGACGTCAGTTCGTAGCCGTTGGCCAAGATGCGACTGCAACGAAAACAATTCAAGTTGCAACATCCCTGAATTCATGGTCTGCGGCAACATCGAATGGCTTTACAACAGCTGGACGAGGAATTGTATGGGGGGCAAATCAATGGGTGGCAGTTGGTGAAGATACAACTGCATCTATCAAATTTAGCCAAGATGCCTTTACTTGGAGTAATGCGACGAATGGATTCTCAGTACGCGGACACGGTGTCGCATTCAATGGAGTAACCTATGTTGCAGTTGGCCAAGATGCAACGAATACCATCAAGTACAGTCAAAACGGGCGACAGTGGAGCAATGCGACCAATGGATTCTCTGTTGCAGGATACGGTGTAACATATACTGGTACACAGTGGATTGCGGTAGGCGATGATGCTGCCGCGTCCAATCGTGTAAAAGTAAGTCAAGACGGAATTCAATGGACATCTGTTGGTGGCACAACATTCCAGAGCGCAGTCTATGGGGTTGCAGCAGCGACACTTCCTCTAGGGCAAATCGGTCTGCCTCAATTGACCGTCTTCTCAGATGGCGCCTATCGAACATTCCGTTCCACACCATCGATTGTTGCAACTGCGAGTTCATTGCTCATAGGCCCTGTTGGACTCGACGCTCAGCAGCATCGCCTAGGCCTTGGAACTACGCAGCCTCAAGTGGATTTGGATATTCAAGGAACGGTTCGCACGCAGACTCTGATTACAAGTACAATTGCAATCAGTACTCTTCGAACAGCAACTCCAATTCCATCTATTACACAAATCTCAGATTTAGTTGTCTCTAGTACAACTACATTACAAGTCTCTACTCTTGTTGCTACGACCCTTACAATGTCCTCTACAAATGCATATGATGAAATCGCTCTAGAGGGTACGACAGTTCGGTCGTATCGCACAGCCCCCGCATCAATTCCTCGAAGCACACTCATTGCAGCCATTCCTTCTACATTAATTATTGCGTCAACCATGTTTATAGATTCATGTCTGAATACAGTTGGAATTAATTTCTCACGGACATCTACTGCGACCCTACAAGTGCAGGGAACAATTGCAAAGACGGCGGGTTCGTTTGTGATTCCCCATCCAGATCCAAGCAAACCAGACTGGAACCTTCGCCATAGTTTCGTGGAGGCACCAACTCGTGGCGACACCTTGTATTCTTGGACTTTATCAACCATTCATTCTACTTTCTTATTACAATTACCTGACTATTTCACAGCTCTCAATGAAAATGCGCAATGTTGGGTGTCACCCGTTGGCAGTTTTGCAACAGGTCGCGCTGCTATAAACCAAATAACCAATACACTTCATCTTGAGACAACTGCAGACGGCATTTTCACAGTCCTGTGCGTTGCGACACGACATGATCCTGATGCACTTGAATTTGACAATAGAGGTGTTGAATCATGTAGTTGAGCGCTCCATCGATGTGCTTTCTTTTGTACTGTAAGTAGAGTCTCAGATGGCCTCCCCGATATTTGTAGTGGGGAGCACATTCGTTGTTGATGTGCGTGCTTCTGATTTCGTCTACAACACGGGACAAATGGCTGTCGTGCACCTTTCCAGTATCAATAATTTGGGACGCATGATTTCGGTGATTGATACTGATAATCAAACTGCATCAGGGAAAACCATTCGTCTCAGTACCACAAACAGGGTGTATTTTGATTCAGGCACCCAAAAGACACCTTTGAATCCTGATGGCCTCAGTTCCTTTCGATATGACTTGACGAACGAAATTCAGAGAATTGATGTCTATCCCCGTCTATTGACACAGTGGATTGTTCAACAGGAAGTTGCGAAAGGCCAAATTCAATCAGAGAATGGAGCCATCGTCTCTGGACAGAAACTTGAGACACTTGATGCGCAAGTGACTGGTGTAAGCACGAATATGATTGTGTACGGATCCTCTTTCTTCAATAATGTTGTTTCTGACAAATTTGTCCAAACGACACTCTTTCCATCAACTACCTTCTTACCAGCATTTCGTGCATTTAGTTTCTCAACTGCAACATTGGACTCCACAGAGTTAAATATCATCGAGTCACGCGTGGATCGTGTATATGCATCGAATATCCCAAGCCTTCTCAATGTAGTCGCGTCAACTGTGTCAACAAATTTCATAAACACAAGTTCCTTACTTACACGCTCTCTTGGATTCGTAGATCGAACAAACTCTGCAACAAGCAATCTGTTTACTTTCTCTGCACAAAGCACTCTTTGGAATGGAAGAATCTTGCGTACAGACATTAATCCACTCTATTCAACAACGATTCAGTATTATTCGTCAATTATGCAACTTACAAAGGCTGGAACTGGTCTATCATCGATCCGTAACACAATCAACGCATTTGACTTGCCAAGCGCAGCAAACTTTTCAACCTATGTACAGAATTTTTCGAATGTCCTGTATTGCCTTGTTGATCCTCCTCATCAAATGGATTGGTTGCCAGGACTTTCGAGTCTCTCCACAGGAGTTGCAAGTGGATTAAGCAGCGTAAGTGTGACACCAGGAGTCAGCACACTCTTTTCTTCGATTGTACTTGGCTTCTCTACGATTGCATTTGCACCAGGAGTTTCATCGCTGCGGCTTGAATTCCAGCGCACTGCCTCGTCTGTAGCATCTGCAGAAGGTGTATCATCATTATCGACGTTAGTGTCCTTGTCTATGTCTTCTATTGGAAACATCAGTACATTTAATTCTTTGAGCAGCATGTTTGGCTATGGTATTTCGGATATCAATGTGGAGTCAGGGTTATCCTCGTTGTCAACACATGTTGTCTCGGCGATGTCGACAATTGTGCAGTCAGAGACTCTCAGTTCACTTTCAACTCAAATCAGCCAAGGACTCTCAACATTTAACTATGCAGTTGGAATATCTTCTCTTCGTCTCGATCTGCTAACCTATTCGAATGCACTTGATGCAAGCCGCGGACAAAGTAGCTTGTCTACCACGATTAGCCAGCAATTATCATCCTTTGCAGTAACGCCACTTCTCAGTTCGATTTCAAGTGCATTCTCTTATGGACTTTCTACAGTTGCAGCTCACACTGGTCTTTCATCTATCTCAACTGCATTTGGAATGGCCTTTGTAAACACAGCAGGTGCTCCTGGTGCAAGTAGTTTGAGCACAGCAGTGTCTCGTTCCATCAGTTCCCTTGCAAATGAGTCAGGCGTTTCTAGTTTCTTGCAGACGATTCAAACTGCCTTTTCGACCAACTCTGATCAAGGTGGTATTTCATCACTGCTCACATCCCTGCAACTTGGATTGTCTAGTTATTTCCCAGGGGGCAATACACTCTTTCCTGCAGCCATGATATCTGCACAACAGCTATTTGTAAGTTCCGTTATTTTTATCGACACGGCAACAAAGGCACAACAGCCACTCATCGCCAGCAATGCACGTTTGTACTTGAATGGCGTGGATCTTGCTGACCAGATTGTACAACCTGCATCTGCTACGTTTGACTACATCAGTACATTCAATCTTGCTGTAACAGGTATCCTAACGGCACCCGTGGTCTCAAGTGCGTCGATTGTTCAATCAGCAGAGGCAGTTACAAGCACTGCATCTTCGTTCGTTGCACGCACGAGCAATGTAGTCACAGATTCACTCAATGTGTATGATGCGACATCACAGACCTATGGACAAGTTCTTGCAGCGGATGGTGAGTTTACAATCAATGGTGTGAAGATGTCTGAGACTGTGAATTACGGTATCTGTACTCTGCGCACTGTTGTTGTGGAGGGTTTATCCTCGTTCGGTCTACCCAATCCTAATTTCTCTATCATCAGTACATTTTTCAGCCGTGGACTTTCTTCAGTGAATATGTTCAATACATTCTCTACGTTCTCAACGCAAATTGGTCAGATGTCATCGATGCTTGTTCTTGCTGGAGCATCTACACTCAATCTCTTGCCTTCATCATTGAATGTATCGACATTCTCATTCTCTTTCGCAGATTCTCGTACAACTGTGCGTGATTTACTCACAACGTCCTCGCTAGTCACATCCACTGTACAGGGCTATGCAACCGTCATTCCATCACTCGAACTCGATAAGGTCTTTGTGTCTTCGTTTACAGCAGGTGACCATACCTTTTTTAACATCTGTACGCTATCTACTTGGACATCTCAGTTCAGTACTTCCTTGGTATCTGCAGCAAGTACTTACTTTACAAGTGTCTCGACGGATATCACACTGAATGTTTCAAGTGTCTTTGTGTCTTCTCTGAACCTTGCTGACTTTGTAACAGCCACACCTGAGTCTGGACGCGAGTACAAGCCCCTTGCTGGCTCCAATCTCCCTCCCAATACACTATCCTTCAATGGAAAGGACATCCAAACACCTATTGAGCCCATTATTGCAGAAAGCTTCTTTGTATCTTCTGCTGTGAATGCATCTTCCCTGAGTCTCCTACAACCATCTCTTGTGAATGCTAAGACCTTCCAGACACTCGAAAATCTAGAGGTCACTCAGTCGACCTTGGGTATCTGGAATCGCACGATCATTCGTAACTCTGTGACAGATATCATTCAGTTTTCACATGATGGATCCAACTGGAGCAACACGAATTGGTCAAATGCAACTGGTGCAGTGGGCACTGACTATATTTCAATCACAAAGCCCACTTTCAATGGACAATATTGGCTCGTTGGCCGTGCAAAGGATAGTAATGGAAACAGTGTTGCATACAGTCCTGATGGTCTGAATTATTATGCACTTGAGAATGAGCAGTTTACTTCCAATGCCCTCAACTGCACTTGGAATGGACAGTATTGGCTTGCAGGTGATTATGTGGATGGAACAACAACGGCTGGTACAATCAAGCAGAGTTTCGATGGCCTTGTTTGGACTGGAAATACTTCAGGTGGCTTTGGCGTGGGTGCAAACAACTTTGCATGGAATGGAGTCATGTGGGTCGCAGTTGGTCAGACTGGTGGATCAGAGTCCAATATTCAGTATAGTTTTGATGGATTGAACTGGGCAGATCAACAGGGGCCAGATACTCTAGACCTCTCTGCGCGTGGTGTTTGCTGGACTGGCAAGCGCTGGATTACAGTGGGTGCAAAGTTGAGCAATGAAATTGCTATCCTTGTAAGTGACGATGGTATTACATGGAGCAATGCAAATAGCAATGGCTTCTGCAATGCAATCAATTTCAATGATGTAAAGTGGAATGGAAAGGTCGCAGTCGCAGTTGGAGCTTGCAACGGGTTCGATTCGAACTTCACACCAGCGCAGAGCAATCGTACGATTGCCTATTCCTTTGATGGATTCAACTGGAGTTACGCAAACGGCTATGATTTCGGCAATGGATTTTCGAATGACCCAACTCCTGTCCTAGGTACTGCACAACCTGTTGGCCTAGCAGCGGATTGGAATGGTGAACGCTGGGTTGCGGTAGGGTATGACTCTACCTCCAATGTAATTTCTGCGACAAGTCCTGATGGTGTATTTTGGACTGCTACATTAGGTGTTACAACAGGTGGAGTTGATGTGATTGCTGGAAATGCAGTTGCAGGAAATACAAACGGTGATGCATTAACAACTGCACAATTTAAACAGCTTGCAGGATTTGCAGTAGATAATTCTGGAAAAATTTATATGGTTGACAAAGGAAATCATAATATTCGTGTCCTTGAAGGTAGTACAGTAAGTTTAGTAGCAGGATCTACCGCATATCCTGCAAATTCTGGTACAACAGATGGGAATGGAAGTACTGCAAGATTTAGTAGTCCAAGCGGCATTTGTCTCAATACTGCAGAAACTAGACTTTACGTCACAGATACAGCCAATAATTCAATTCGTGTTATTACAACATTCGCCCCATATACTGTAACAACGTTAGCAATATCAGGTGGATCTATTTCAAGCCCAGTAGGAATCTGTCAGTTTTTTGATGTTGGGTTATCGGCTACCGTATTATATGTAACAAGTATTTCAGCAAGTTCAATTTACAAAATTCGCGTTGATAGTGATACAACTGCTACATTACTTGCAACTCTTACGATCACAGGTGGTTATCCGTATGATAAAAATGGAGTTGTACAACCTGGTTCCTATCAACCAGCAATAGGTGCACAAAATATTTATATTTATAACCCTGGTGGAATTCAGCCTACACAAATTGCAGTTGACAAAAATAATCAATATTTATATTTTGGAACAGATTTTGCTCGCACTTCGCTAGTCCGTTGTAAAACAGACTTTTCTACATCAGTTGCTCCAGGTGGAACATATGTTTTCACTACAGAAATTTGGTCAGGATTTTGGTCATCTGGTGCATTGACAATCACATATCCTCGCAATGGTGAAAATGTACATCGTTTAGCAACAGGATATGGATTTGATCAAAGTGGCAATGCGCCACAAGGAAATGGGCCATTTGGTATTGCGGTTGATGATCAAAATAATGTCTATGTTTCTGATTATAGTTATAATATAATTCGTAAGATTGATGCGACCACAAATCTTATTAATACAGTAATAGGATTTCCCTCGCAGACGCCACTTCAACAGGATGATTCAGATCCACTTGCGGCAAGATTGTATAAACCTTCTTGGTTAGCCTATAAAAACGGAAATATATATTTTACACAAGGTAGACTTTCTGATACATTTCCAGAAATCCAATATTTACGCGGTGTTGCATCAGTGAAATTAACAGGTCAATCTATCGGCTTCTCATCCAATGTTCTTCCAGCCATCGAAACACCAACCTTGAATGTCTACACGATGGGCAAGGGCTTCATTCCAACCTACCTCACTTCCACCAATCAATGGACAGTTACACCCAGCTCGATTGTATTTAATAATACGAGCATCATCAATAAAAATCCAGTAGGAGACAATCGCATTGGAATCGACACACTCCAGCCATCCACTTCCTTGGATGTGAAGGGATCGATCCATGTCAACGGCTCCACGTTTATTGATCAAGTGTTTGTAGGTCGCTCACATCTAGCCGATACAACACGTCCATTCGCAGTTGACGGTCGTACGTACATGAACCAGTTAACAGTTCTAACATCGACACAATCACTTGGTGTGTTTGACTTCTCTACTTCCAATAATCAACCCATCCTCTTTGAAAACAACTACGCAGATTTGAGTGGTGCAGCCCTCCTCATGAGTAATTACTGCCAAGGCAACGTTGCAATCATGCCGTCTGTTGTAAGTACAGCAAGTGCCAGTAATATTCTCTTCTGGATGTGGAACCAAGCAAACCCTGGTGGAATTAATACAAACTTCGTCTACCGCATGACAGGAACCGCATGGCCTTTCACTGGACAGCACGCAGTCGAAGTATCTGGTGTATCCCAAGCGACCGCATCAGAGTTTGCAGGTCTCATTGTGAAATCCTCGGATCAAGGATATGTCTCCTATGACGCAAATGGCAATAAGATCACTGGGCAGTCTGCAATTTATAGTACAGAGTCTTTACCAAAGGTGGAACTTACTTCCAATGACAATGATAAGGCAGTTTTCGGTGTTATCACAGACAAGGCCAATATTGAACTAACGTATGATTCGAACGATCCTTTCTTGAAACTCTACCAATCAAGTATGTTCGGTAATACATTGCACGGCCGTTTAATGGTGAATTCTGTTGGCGATGGAGCAATCTGGGTAACCAATGCAAACGGCAATCTAACCTCAGGTGATTACATCTGTTCCTCCGCCATCCCAGGATATGGTAAGAAGCAAGATTCACCTGCAATGACGAATTACACGGTAGCAAAGATCACAATGTCATGCGACTTTGACTTGGCAAATTCGGACTACCAGTGCGAGGAGTTCCAATGGAACGGATCAACCTTGCGAAAGGCACTTGTTGGCTGCACGTACCACTGTGGTTGAACAGGCTCTTGCATAACCAGTTCTGCAAGCTAACTGTGGTTAAAGCGCGAGGATAAATTCGTTTGAGTTCAATTCAACAAGACTTGAACTAAAACGCATCCCAAATTTCATCTGTGCTTATTAGGATTCAGTGCGTTATGCCGTCCCCGATAGTGATTGATGGTACAAAAGCGTTAATCACGGTGGACACGCGCCAAGGCTTTTTCAATGTAGAAGTTCCTCCACTCGATTTGACCCTAGGGAACTTTCAAACGATCACGGTCGTGGATGTTGGCGGACTCGCATCCAGTGGCACACCTATCACAATTACTACTATAAGCGGTGCAACTTTTGCTGATGGAACAACAACGAAGCAAATCAAGACTGCAAATGGCTCACTCAGTTTTGGTCAAAGTGCAGTCAATCGGTACGAAATTCCCATTCAAGTGATTCGTGGAAATACTTCGAGTGATGCAAATGCGATTCTCCTTAGTACTGTACACACGATTGCGAGTACAGTCCAATCTGTTTCTTCCCTCGCTGTCCTTTCAAACTTTGCAGCAGGCTCTGTCGAATTGGGTGGAACGGCACTATTTCTTCGTGGATTCCAACCTGCTATCAATCAACCTTTCTCACAACTTCCCAATGTGTCTACAATTGCACTTGTAACAGGGTTGGCTCAACCACCAGACTTTCGTGCAAATTCATTGTATGTAGGAAC
>JACCDG010462355.1_pt1 | contig 19838 bp, 21 predicted proteins | sample 7442471 | NCBI WGS metagenome assembly JACCDG01 (sample SAMN15323444, study PRJNA562643) | freshwater metagenome | isolation source: river surface water | place: USA:Blue River Watershed | collected 2017-08-17 | reverse complement strand
CACTACGTACCAGCCGCTATGCTTTCTTGCATTGTAAGAAAGCTAACTGGGAAAGGTGTGTGTTGAATCGTTGATTAATAAGTGAAGTATATCTAAGACGCATTTCAAAGCCACCGATCCTATCAGATCGGTGGCTTTTTTTATGCCTAAACGACCTAAGAATGGCGGGTCTCAATTAACTTAATCAAAGAAATAGAGGGGAGGTAAATGATGAAAAACAAAGCACTGATAGATGAGCAGGAGCAAGAAACATTGAAGTTCTTTGCCATCGAAGAATTCAAAGACGCTTTGTTTAAACAACAGTTTGAACAATGCGCACAATTGATCGCAGCTGCAAAACAAACAGGATCAACGCAAGATGACATAGATCAAGTCATACAATCATATTTGACAACCAAGAAATGAGGTGATGTATCAAGAGTGATGTAGATATTGATGCCATGTGCGTATAAAAAAGGATAGTTCTTAAGTTGAGCTATCCTTTTTTATTTATATATTCCTAAACTAACCTTTATTGCTTTACTTCTGAAATAACTTTTGTTATATTATCCCGCTTTTATTTACTAAGCAATAGCGGGACATTAGCTCATCCGGTAGAGCATCTGACTCTTAATCAGAGGGTGGCTGGTTCAAGTCCAGCATGTCCCATTTTATGAAATTTGAGATTGGAGATTTGAAATTGGATTGAAGGAAGATCTAATTTCAAATTTCTAATTTCGACAATCTCTATTTTCTATTGATCTAATAGGAGTATGTTGTGTCAAACCCCACAATTGATGTTCAAGCCTTAGAAGCAAAAGCAAAAATTTTTCGTCGTGATATTTTAGAAACCCTCGAGGTAGCAGGTTCAGGTCACCCTGGTGGGTCTTTATCTGCGGTTGAAATCATGATTGGTTTATATGGCCATGCCATGAACCATAAACCTGCTGATCCTAAATGGGACGGCCGTGATCGTTTGATTGTTTCAAAAGGACATGTGTCTCCCGTCGTCTATGTTACCCTTGCTAATTTCGGTTATTTCCCTAAAGAAGAGTTAAAAACATTCCGTAAATTTGGTGCACGTTTGCAAGGGCATGTTGTCACCAAAGTTCCTGGTGTGGAATTTAACACAGGTTCATTAGGTCATGGTTTGTCTTATGCCAATGGTATTGCTTTAGGTGCGAGAATGCGTGGTAAGACATTTAAGACCTATTGCATCATGGGTGATGGGGAAATTCAAGAAGGTTCTGTATGGGAAGCAGCAATGACCGCAGCCCATTTTAAAATTGATAATGTCTGTGCCATCATCGACTACAATAAGGTCCAAGAAAATGGACCAACCAGCGAGATCAAAGGGCTTGAACCTTTAGGTCAAAAATGGGCGGCATTTGGTTGGCATGTGATTGAAGTGGATGGTCATAATTTACGCGAAGTCATTAATGCCCTCGATGAATTTAAAAATATTAAAGGTAAACCAACGGTCATTATTGCACATACCGTCAAGGGTAAGGGTGTTTCATTCATGGAAGGCAAATGCGCCTGGCATGGTAAAGCGCCTAATAAAGAACAATTGGCTTCAGCACTTTTGGAGTTAAAATAATTATGGAACTTAAACCTACCCCAACACGCGATGGTTTCGGCGAAGAAATGGTCACTTTAGGCAAGACCAATCCTAATATTGTTGTCTGTTCGGGCGATTTAGAAGATGCTACCCGTGCGGAATATTTCAAAAAAGAATTTCCAGATCGTTTTTTTAATTTAGGGATTACGGAACAAGATGTCGTCGGTACAGCCGCAGGTTTATCTACACAAGGCTATGTCGCATTTGCCACAAGCTTTGCGGTGTTTATGACCAATCGTGCGTATGACATGATCCGCTTAGATGTGTGTTATAACAATTGCAATGTCAAAGTTGTCTGTTCCCATGGTGGGGTTACCGTCGGGGAAGATGGGGCGAGTGCTCAGTGTTTGGAAGATTTTGCCATCATGCGCGTTTTACCCAACATGAAAGTCGTTTGCCCTTGCGATTATATTGAAGCTAAAAAAGCAACCCGTGCAATTACTGACCAATTTGGTCCTTTTTATATGCGCACATCCCGTGCACCATTACCAATTTTAACCAAAGAATCTGATGCATTTGTTATTGGTAAAGCCAATATCATGAGACCTGGTAAAGATGTTACCATCATTGCCTGTGGTGTCATGGTTGCTGAAGCAATGAGTGCTGCTGAACAATTAAAGTCTCAAGGTATTGAGGCGCGTGTTATTAATATGCACACGATTAAGCCTTTAGATGTTCCTGCCATTATCAGTGCTGTTAAAGAAACAGGGGCGATTGTAACTGCCGAAGAGCATCAAATGTACGGTGGTTTAGGTTCTGCCGTCGCTGAAGCCGTAGCACAGAATTGCCCATGCCCAATTGAAATAGTTGCGGTGAAAGATTCTTTTGGTGAATCCGGTACCCCTAATCAATTATTAGCGCATTTTGGTCTTAAAGATACTAATATCATCGACGCTGTCAAACGCGTCCTTCAACGCAAATCGTAGGAGCTTAATCGTGGCGAATACAAAAATGCAAGAATTAGCAGTGCTTGGTCAAAGTTTATGGTTGGATAATATCAGCCGTTCTATGTTAACCAATGGAAAACTCAAAGGTTTAATCGAGCAAGGCTTACGTGGTCAAACATCAAATCCCACCATTTTCAAACAAGCTATTTCAACAAGCACTGATTATGATCAAAAGATCCAAGATTTATTTAAAGCCGGGAAATCAACATTTGAAATTTATGATGAATTAACTGTCAAAGATGTCGGTGATGCCGCTGATTTATTCCGTCCTATTTACACAAAAACCGCAGGTCTTGATGGTTATGTATCCTTAGAAATTGATCCACGTTTAGCCAATGAGTTAGATGCTCAATATAATGAAGGCTTACGTTTGTGGAAGAAATTAAATCGTCCAAACGTGATGATCAAAGTTCCAGCCACTAAAAATGGTATCGGGGTTGTTGAGAAGTTAATTGCTCAAGGTGTGAATGTGAATGTCACCTTGATTTTCTCCGCCGAGCAATATGCTCAAGTTGTTTGGGCGTACATGAGTGGTTTAGAACAATTGGCGGCCAAAGGTGGGGATGTTACCAAGGTGCGTTCTGTGGCATCGGTGTTTGTATCCCGTTTAGATGCTACCATTGATAAATGGATTGATGTTGAAGTTACCAAGACTATTGATAGTGGTCGTAAAGCTCAATTAACAAGTTTACGTGGGGCGGCCGCTGTTGCTAACTGTGAAGTGGTATTCCATAAGTTTACACAATTCTTTGGCAATGACCGTTTTAAAGCATTGCAAGCCAAAGGCGCTCATGTTCAACGAGTGTTATGGGCATCAACAGCCACCAAAGACAGTCAATACAGCGATGTCAAATATATCGAAGAATTAATTGCTTCCCCGACGGTAAATACAGTTCCAGACGGCACATTAAATGCGTATTTAGATCATGGTCGCGTGCAATTAGGTTTGCCTAAAGATGTGGCCCGTGCTCAACGTGCTATTGAAAGTTTACGTTCTTTAGGTATTGACGTCGGTGTTGTCTGCAATCAATTATTAGAAGATGGCGTGAATGCGTTTATTAAGTCTTTTGATGAGTTAACGGCATCGGTCGAACAAAAGACCAAAGAACTTTGCTCGAAAACGTAAATCCAAAGAATTATCTAGCTTGTTTTCGATTATTTGTTAAATTAGCTTATGCAAAACCACGAAAGATTCAGTCGTTTTCTCTTCGGTGTTTTATTAATCGGTAGTTTTTTTATACCGTGTGGAAAGTGGATTGCTTTAGGGATTGGGGGCTTATTTTTAGCCTCAGCGCTTTATGGTTTATGTATACGGTGCCAATGTTGCCAGCATAAATCAAAATGAAATAAGAAACAGAGGATAAGATATTTCGTCTTATCAAACTTACAAGGAGGAAGGGTAAATGAATAAGCAATTAGTAGTTTTAACAGCAGTATTAGCCTTAACAACAGGGTATGTGATGGCAGATGAACCAACAGAAGCAGCAACAGAAACAGCTGTTCAAGCTACTGTTGAAGTTGGTAACACAATTTGCCCATTAACAGGCCGTGAATTAAATTTAGCTGATCCTAACGATTTCACCAAAATGGATGTTGAAGGTTTAACATTCAATGTTTGCCCAAAAGGTAAAGCAGAATTTGATAAAGATCCAACACCATTTGCTGATAAAATAGCTGCTGCTGTTGCGGCTGCAAAAGCTCAACCAGCTTCAGTAGAAGCTACTGAACCTGCCATGGATATGCCAGCTGAAACAATGGAAGCTCCAGCAGAAAATATGGAAGCTCCCGTTGAAAACATGGAAGCTCCTGCTGCAAAGTAATTTGTTTTAGATTTACTGTTAATCCCTGATGCGTATATGACGCATCAGGGATTTTTTTTGTAATCTTTTCTAGTAGTTGGGGTTAAGCTATATTACACTATAATAAATATGGATCCCTGGAACTCACTTAAGTCATTGAGCAGCGCTGACGTTGCTCATCTGCAGAATCAACAATTGCATGCGTTTATCACAACCCATGTCTACCCATTTAGCCCATTTTACCGTCGTCTTTTTGATCAAAAGGGGATCAATCCCAATGACATTAAAACTATTGCTGATTTAAAGCGCATTCCTTTTGTCAGTAAAACTGATTTTATTAACCCTAATAATCCTCAACAATACCGTGATTTTATCCTGCAGCCTGATGAAAAATTGATTAAACAATTTTGGCCAAAGGGTAAATTGATAGCATTATTGGCTAAGAAAATATTTAATGGTTCCGAGTCTGTCAAAGATGCGATGAACCGTGAATACCGTCCGATTTTTATGACCTTTACAACAGGCACAACCAATTCACCTGTGCCTTTTGTTTATAGCCGTCATGATATAGATAATTTGAATATATCAGGCAGCCGTATGGTGAGGCTATTTGATATTGCTGAAGATGAACGTATCATGAATATATTTCCATTTGCGCCACACTTGGCCTTTTGGCAAGTGTTCTTTGGTGCGGTGCAAGCCAATGTTTTTGCTTTAAGTACAGGTGGTGGAAAAGTCTTAGGAACAGAAGGCAATATGACGGCGATGATGCGCATTAAGCCGTCGGTCATTTTAGGTGTACCTAGTTATATTTATCATTTAATCCGTTTTGCTCAGCAAAAAAATCATGATCTTTCGTTTATTAAGAAAATTGTTTTAGGTGCGGCAAAAGTCACGGTTGCCTATAAACAAAAATTAGCCGACATGTTAAAAGAGCAAGGGGCGACGGATGTAAAGATTTTTGGGACGTATGGTTTTACCGAAGCGCGCAGTGCCTGGGCTGAATGTCCGGCACAACATCATGAATCAAGTGGTTATCATTTATATCCTGATAAAGAAATTATTGAAATCATCGACCCAGAAACCGGTGAAGTTAAAGGTCCTGGTGAAGATGGCGAAATTGTCTATACATCTTTAGATGCACGGGCCAGTGTTGTCTTGCGTTATCGCACCGGTGATTTTGTCAAAGGTGGCGTGACGTATGGTGAATGTCCTTTTTGCAAACGCGTGTGCATGCGTTTATCGAGTGATATTTCCCGATTATCTGATACGAAAGATTTGCAATTATCCAAGGTCAAAGGGACTTTGGTTAATTTAAGTCATTTTGGTAGCGTCTTAAATGATATGTTAGAAATTGAAGAATGGCAGATTGAAATCCGTAAACACAATAATGATCCTTTTGATGTCGACGAGGTCATTATCTATGTAACGCCGCGTAAAGATGTGAATGAAAGTACGCTCTTAGTTGCGATTAAAGAAAAAGTTGTTGGATCAACCGAAGTATCTCCCAATGAAATCATCACTATTCCCTTGTGTGACATGATTAAACGCCTCGAGCTTGAAACAGCTAATAAAGAAAAGCGGATATTGGATTTAAGACCGAAAGGATAATATATGCAACGTATCGCGATAGTTGATGGGATCCGTACCCCATTTGCTAAAATGGGCACAAATTTTAATTATATTTCTGCTCAGGAGTTAGGATGTATTGCAACGCGTGAATTAATCGAACGCACTTCCTTAGACGTGAAAGTCATTGATGAAGTTATTTTTGGTTGTGTGGGGCAGCCTGCTGATGCGGCGAATATTGCCCGTGTTATTGCTTTATATGCGGGTATTCCCTATACAACACCTGCGATTACAGTGCACCGTAATTGTGCATCTGGTATTGAAGCGGTAGTGAATGCGGCGATTAAGATTCAAGCGGGGGAAGGGCAATGTTTTCTCGCTGGTGGAACAGAATCAATGAGTAATATTCCGTTTTATTTTTCCAAAGCTACCCAAGAGATTTTTTCTGAATTGAGTCGTGCGAAAACGCCTTTAGCGCGTATTCAAACATTGCTGAAATTCCGTTTGTCTAATTTCGCTCCTCGTATTGGTCTACAATTAGGATTAACTGATCCAGTGTGCGGATTAAATATGGGACAAACCGCTGAAGTATTGGCCAAAGAATTTGGCATATCCCGACGCGATCAAGATCTTTTCTCCTTAACCAGTCATCAACGCGCCATTGTGTCTCGTCCAATATTACGTGAAGAATTGGTGTCGGTTATTCCAAGTCCAAAATATAAAGACGCCATGATTGATGATAATGGGCCTCGTGAAGGGCAAACCATTGAAGCATTAGCAAAATTAAAACCTTTCTTCGAAAAAGGAACAGGGACAGTCACCGCAGGTAATTCATCTCAGATTACCGACGGGGCTTGTGCTTTATTAGTCATGACAGAATCACGTGCGAAAGAATTAGGGTATACCCCATTAGGGTATATCAAGAGTTTTGCTTTTGCGGGTGTTGAGCCAAATCGCATGGGCATTGGTCCGGCACATGCTATTCCAAAAGCCTTAAAGAAGGGTGGCCTGCGTTTTAGTGATATTCAAGCCTTTGAAATTAATGAAGCTTTTGCAGCTCAGGTATTAGCGTGTACCAAAGCATTGGCCAGTGATCAGTTTACCAAGCAATTTGGTTATGAAGGGTTTACCGGCGAGATTGATCCAGCGAAATTGAATATTCATGGCGGTGCCATTGCATTGGGGCATCCGGTTGGGACAACAGGAGCACGATTAATTTTAACCATGCTTAAGCATTTAAAGCGTGAGAATTTAAATACCGGTTTAGTCTCATTATGTATCGGTGGTGGTCAAGGCGCTGCGGTTGTTTTGGAACGTTAAACATCATGTCCACGCACATGTGGACAATTGAGGAGATGCATCCATGTCTGTCTATTTTAAAGAATCCGAAGCGATTGGTTATTTAACGTTCGATCAACCGGATTCCAAAGTTAATGTTTTAAATTCAACCACACTTGTGGCTTTAGATAAAATCCTTGATGAGATTAAAAATAAACCTCTCAAGGCTTTGGTTATTCTCTCGGCCAAGAAAGATATTTTCATTGCTGGTGCAGACATTAAAGAAATTGAAAATATCGTCGAAGAAGCTGATGGGAAAAAGAAAGCGCAAGCGGGCCAATTTGTTTTTAATAAACTCGAAGATTTGCCTTATCCAACCATTGCTGTCATCGAAGGTGCCGCTTTAGGGGGAGGATGTGAGCTTGCCTTAGCATGTCGTTACCGCATTGCCACATTCAATGAACGCATTCGCATTGGTTTGCCAGAAGTGAATTTAGGTTTTGTGCCAGGTTTTGGTGGCACCTACCGTTTGCCTAAAGTGGTGGGTTTATTGCAAGCGATTAAGTTAATCACCTCGGGAAATCCTATTGCTTCAACGGCAGCATTTAAATGTGGTTTAGTTGATCGTCTTTATCCTCAAGTATCGATCGAAGCTAATATTCAAGAATTCTTAAAAGAAATTCTCCAAAATCCTGAACACCGTATTTTCAAAGGTCCCCAACCTAAAGGATTTGATGCATTCTTACAAAAAAATCCTTTTGGCCAATCCATACTTTACCGACAAACAAATCAAGCTGTTGTCAGAGCGACCAAAGGTTTTTATCCAGCGCCATTAAAAGCGGTTGAAGTCATCCGTAAGACCGCTTATTTAAAAAGAGAGCAAGCCTTAGATATTGAATCAACCGCGTTTGCGCAATTAGCCATTACATCGACGTCAAAGAGTTTAGTGAAAGTCTTTTTTTTAACGGAGAAGTTTAAGAAATTAACGATACCAGGTACCGAAGCGATTAAGCCTGCGCCTATTACCAAAGGTGGTGTATTGGGTGCGGGGATTATGGGTGGAGGTATTGCTCAATTATTAAGTGGGCGTGGGGTATGGGTAAGGCTTAAAGATATTAATTGGGATGCTATTGCCAAGGGGTTAAAAGCCGCGTATGACGTCAATCAAAGTGCCGTTAAACGTCGTCGCATGAAGCCTCATGAATTAACAGCGAAGATGGCGATGATTTCTGGAAGTATCAACTATGAAGGATTTCATAATTGTGACATTGTCATTGAAGCTGTTGTTGAAAATATTGATGTGAAGAAAAAAGTGTTTGCGGAATTAGCCGCGAATGTATCACCTAAAACTATTTTAGCCTCAAATACATCGTCCTTATCTGTCACGGAAATGGGTAAAGCTGTTCCTGATCCAACCAAGATAATTGGCTTCCATTTTTTCAATCCCGTGCATCGCATGCCTTTGATTGAAATTATCACCACCCCTCAAACAAGTACCGAGACCTTAGTGACAACATTGGAATTTGCTAAGAAATTAGGTAAAATGCCCATTATCGTCAAAGATGCACCAGGCTTTTTAGTCAATCGCGTGCTCTTAGGCTATATCAATGAAGCTAGCCGTATTTTAGAAGAAGGTGGATCGATTGAAGCAATTGATAAAATTGTCACTGATTTTGGTTTACCCATGGGGCCATTTACGTTATCCGATGAAGTTGGTCTTGACGTCGGGGTAAAAGTATTGCATATTCTCGAAGCTGGTTTAGGAGCGCGCTTTAAGACAACCACTATCTTTAATCAAATTAGTGAGTTAAAATTATTAGGTAAGAAGGCTGGCAAAGGATTTTATATTCATGGTAAAACACAGCGTACCGTAAATCCCCAAGTTCAGTCTATGGTAAAGGGTGGTCGCTGGGTCGGTGAAAAAGAAGCATTAGAACGCATGATTTATGTGATGGTTAATGAAGCCGCGATGATTTTAGAAGAAGGTGTCGTCGATAGTGCTGATGCCGTTGATTTAGGGATGATTATGGGTACGGGCTTCCCGCCATTTCATGGGGGCTTATTGCGTTATGCCGATAAGGTAGGCCTTAAGAATATTGTGGATCGTTTAAATGAATGGTCAGCAAAACCCAATGGGGAGCGTTTTAAACCGTCTAAATATTTACAGCAATTAGCATCGAGCAATAAAGGGTTTCATGGATAGTGGATTAAAGAGAAATTTATTATTCGGCTGTTTAATTATTGCCGCATCAATTTGTGTCGCTGCAGCGGGATGGTTTATTTATTATAAAATGCAGTTTAATCTCTACAAAGATGCGGCCAATGGGTTTACGGTCAAGTACCCCACAACTTGGAAAATGATCCCGCAGCCTGATATTGGTATTGCGGTTGTGTTTCAGTCGCCTAAAGAAACAGCCTTGGACGTATTCCAAGAGAATATCAATATTTCCGTTCAAGTGGTACCTGATCATTTGGCAAGTTTGAAAACCTTCAGTGGCACCATTACAAAACAAATGAAAGCCGTGTTTCAATCGAACATCAAGATTATCGAGGATGTTGATTTTATTATTGGTGGACGCACGGGGCATAAGATGGTGTTTGAAACACCTGAGCCTCAGGCGTTAAAATCTGTGATTGCCTGGGTTATTAAGAAAGATAAAGCCTTTGTCATTACGTACATGGGCCGTTTAGAAAAATACCCGCTTTGGAAAACACAGATTGATGAAGTTGTTTCCTCGTTTCAATTTCTATGACCTATTCCGTTGAGCCTCGTTGTGAAATTTACCAAACCTGTGGTGGGTGCCAGTATCAACATCTTTCCTATACCGACGAATTAAAAGCCAAGACAGCGTATTTGCAGGAATGCTTAGCCAAGGTTATTAATGGAGGTATGATTGAGCCTATTATCCCTTCACCGTTGGAGTATTATTATCGCAATCGTCTTGATTTAAGGATTAATCGATTTAAGAATGAAGATATTAAAATTGGCTTTTTCCCTGAAGGGATTAAGCATGTAGTGCCCGTCAAGGAATGCCCCATTGCAAGTCCTGATATTAATGCGTATTTGGATGATGTGAAGGGTGAGGCGCTTAAGCGATTTAGGCCTCGTTATAAACAAGCCAATTTGGTTATACGTACGGGTGATGGAAAGAATCCAGCATGGGGTGGTATAGGGGAAGGGTCATTGCGCCAGCCATCGCAAGATTATTTTTGGACAACCATTCAAGGGTTTCGCATTCACTATTCCCTCGAAACATTTTTTCAAGCTAATTTATCGATACTCCCTAAAGTATTTGATGTGCTCTATGATTTACCCATTTGGTCGCCGGATGCATTATTTTTTGATTTATACGGAGGGGTGGGTTTATTTGGCATTGGTTTAAGTCCTTTGGTTAAACGGGTGGCCTTAATTGAACAGAATACGGCGTCGGTATACGTGGCCTCCTATAATAAAGATTATAATCATATTGAAAATTTTGATTTATACGATGGGGATGTAGAGTTTGTGTTGCCCAAGCTCTTTAAATATTACGGTGATGGTCCAAAGATTGTGATGGTTGATCCACCGCGGGCAGGGCTAACAAAAGAGGCTGTTGCGTGGATTAATCAATTGCAGGGGGTAAAACATTTACTCTATTTATCCTGCCAGCCTCAATCCTTGGCGCGTAATTTAAAAGCGATGTCATCACGCTGGCAAGTCCGTCGTATAATTCCTTTTGATTTCTTTCCTAAGACCCGCCACATTGAAACATTAGTGTGGTTAGAAGCTCATCCGGTCGCCTAAGAATTCCTCAAGAGACTCACAAAGTAAATAAGGATTAGTATGTTTTTGATTACCGACAGTATCGTTTGGTGTAGGCCCATAATTATGCCCAGGCCAAACGACGGTTTCATCTGGAAGTTTTTTAACAACATTATTTAGAGATTCATACATCACGCGTGGATCTCCACCCGGCAAATCACAACGCCCGCAGGCATTGATAAATAAAAGGTCCCCACAAATAAATTGCCCTTGGGCTAAGAACGATTGGCAGCCTGGGGTGTGGCCTGGGTTAAGTAAGACATCAAAGGTAATGTCGCCAAGTTGGAGCTTCGCTTTATCGTCGATGGCTGTGAGTTTATTTAATTTCTTTGTTAAGAAGGGAGCTTCATGTTTGGAGATATAAGTTGGTGCATTGGGATGTAATTCTTGCATGCGCGCTAAACCATTGACGTGATCAGGGTGGGCATGGGTTAAATAAATATCTGTAATGGTGTAGCCTAAACGTGTGGCTTCTTTACTTAAAAAATCCGGATCCCAGGCAGGGTCAACAACTGCCATTTTTTTCGTCGTGGGGCAGCCAAGTAAATAAAGGAAATTATTAATAGGGCCTAATTCGTATTGGGCAATGAGTAACCTTGACATCAAGAGTCTCCAAATTATAATGGGGTTCAATGAACGATGCGTTTAATATAAATGATTAACGAAAGGGATGCAAATGGCTTTATTAGAATCCGTTAAAATTCCATTAGGAACACCAATTCCTGCCTTCAAGTTAAATGATGCGCTTGGAAAATCTTATACATCTGATAGTCTATTCGGTGAACGCGGTTTATTAGTTGTGTTTACATGTAATCATTGCCCTTATGCCATTGCTGTATGGCCACGTGTTATTGCTTTAGCTAATTATGGCAAAGGCATGCGTGTGAATACCGTCGCCATCAATCCAAATATTAATCCAGATTTCCCCGATGATGCCCCAGATAAAATGATCGTTAAGATCAAAGAATTAGGCATTGAATTCCCATACCTCGTTGATGAAACTCAAGGTGTGGCCGAAAGTTTTAAAGCTCAATGTACCCCAGATATTTATCTCTTTAATAAGAATAAAGAACTCGTCTATCATGGCCGCATCGATGATAATTGGAAAGACCCAGATGCCGTGACCCGCGAAGAATTAAAAGAAGCCATGAACAATATGGCCGCTGGTCGTCCCATCGAACCCAAACAAAAGCCTTCCATGGGTTGTTCCATTAAATGGAAGAGCCAGTCTTAAGATAATTAATAATTGGTGACAGCTACCAATTAATTAATTGGTAGCTGTCACCAATTATTTTACTAATTACATCAAATATGACTAATAGTGATGATGAACGTTATCAGGCTCGTCTTAAAGAAGAGGATGACCGCTGGGAGTCTAAATGCGGTCGCTGTGGTGCCTGTTGCGGTGCATTCGACGGAGATCCCTGTGAACATTTAAGGCAGGGCAGTGATCACAAATATTTCTGTTCCATCTATGATACTCGCTTCGGCCCCCAAAAGACCATCAAAGGCAACACCATCAATTGCGTCCCAATCAAAACCATCCTTCATGCCACCTGGCCCGGCGATCACTGCTGCGGTTATAAGAAATAAATTACAGTATGGTGTGTCTAAATAGATTCTAATGTAGGGGCGGACCTTGCCTGCCCGCCGTAGCTGTATTTTAGCGAAGGAGGGTGTCCGCCCGTTATCAAATCACACACGACAATTTATTCGCAATATTATAACGGGCCGACACAAGATCGGCCCCTACGTAAGATTCTTTTACGCAATTAACCATATACAAAATTTCCCTTGCATTTCACTTTGCATTATGAGACAGTATCTCATTATGTTAAAAGCCGTTCAGCAAGAACTCACCAAATACGAAGATTATCTCAAGGTCCATGACTTACGTTTAAGTCGAGGCCGTCGTATTGTTTTTAATCAAGCGATACATACGCATGGTCATTTCACGGCAGAAGAAGTAGCAAAAGTCTGTTCAAATTCTAAGCCTGCTGTATCACGCGCTACGGTTTATCGTGCATTGCATGAATTACAAGAAGCCGGTGTCATACGCGCCACCGCCTTTGGAGATAAGCATCAGCACTTTGAACATTTATACGACGAAAAAAAACATCATCACGCCCAATGCGTGCGCTGTCATCAATTTATTGAATTTCCAGATTTGGGAGAAGATGAACGCTATCATCCAATCTTAAAGAAACACGGTTTTAAAATCATAGGCCACGAAATGCATTTTTATGGTCTTTGTAAAGATTGTCAGAAATAAGATCTGTCATTCCCGAATGTTTTAGTCGGGAATCCATGAGCTGGATCCCCGACAAAGACATTCGGGGATGACATAAATTTAAGGAGATTATATGGCAGTCTGGCGTCGAGATTTAACCAACCCAAGTTTACCCGAAGTCTATTCATCCATCCGTGTTCCACCGGATGCCAAATTCTGGCGCAAAATGCTAGCCTTCGTCGGCCCAGGTCTCATGGTCGCTGTCGGTTACATGGACCCTGGTAATTGGGCGACCGATTTAGCAGGTGGGGCCCAGTTTGGATACACCTTACTATCTGTTATTCTAATTTCAAATTTAATGGCAATCATCTTACAGCATTTGTCATTAAAACTTGGTATTGTCACAGGACGTGATTTAGCTCAAGCATGCCGTGATCATTACAGTAAGCCTGTCTCATTTTGTTTATGGGTCATGTGTGAAATCGCCATCGCTGCCTGCGATTTAGCAGAGGTGATTGGTTCGGCCATTGCGCTTAATTTGCTTTTTGGTTTGCCATTAGTCGTTGGTGTTCTACTTACCGCCTTTGACGTCATGCTCATTTTATTCTTACAGCATAAAGGATTTCGTGTCCTTGAATGTTTAGTCGCAGGCTTGATCGTGTTAATTGGTGGTTGTTTTGCCTATGAAATGATCGTGTCTCATCCATCATTGCCATTAATCGTCGCTAATTTATTACCCAAGCCAGAAATTGTCACGAATCCTGCCATGCTTTATATCGCTATTGGTATTTTAGGTGCGACAGTTATGCCACATAACTTGTATTTACATTCGAGTATTGTGCAAACACGTGCATTTGAACGTAATGAAACAGGAAAGAAAATGGCCATTAAGTTTGCGACCATTGACTCAACGGCCGCATTACTCTGTGCCTTTTTTATCAATGCCGCCATTTTGATTTTAAGTGCCGCAGCTTTTCATGGCACAGCCAATCAACATGTCGCCGACATTAAAGATGCGTATAATTTATTAACACCCGTGCTTGGTGCATCCTTAGCGAGTACATTATTTGCCGTGGCTTTACTGGCTTCAGGTCAAAACTCCACATTGACCGGCACATTAGCAGGTCAAATTGTCATGGAAGGTTTCTTAAATATCCGTCTACGTCCTTGGATGCGTCGTTTATTAACGCGTTTAGTAGCGATTGTTCCTGCTGTTATTGTGGCAGCGCTCTATGGCGAGAAGGGTGTAGGGGAATTATTGGTTTTATCGCAAGTTATCTTGTCACTGCAATTAAGTTTTGCTGTTATTCCGTTGGTGTTGTTTACCGGTGATCGTGATAAGATGGGTCAATTCGCTAATCCGATCTGGTTGAAAATAATGGCATGGGGTATTACTGTTGTCATTGTATGTCTGAATGTCTATTTACTTGTGATGACCGCATTAAACGCAGTGAAGGGAGCTTAATCATGTATAAACGTATTTTAATTCCATTGGATAATTCTCAGACTGATGAAACGATTCTTTCACATATTAAGCCATTAGCGCAATTAACCAAAGCCGAGCTTATTCTCGTGCATGTGGCTGATGGTTTTGGCGCCCGTCTTCAAAATCAATTAAATTTAGAAGACTCCGCAGAAATCAAAGACGATCAAAGTTATTTAGACAAACAAGCGAATTTATTACGTCAACAAGGGTTTAATGTGAGAGCCGTCTTAGTGCAAGGCAAAGAACCTGTGGATGGCATTTTATCTTTAGTCAGTTCAGAAGGTTGTGATTTGATTGCGATGGCAACACATGGGCATCAATTTGTTAAGGATGTCATTTTAGGGTCGGTGGCGAGTGATCTACGTCATAAAACGGAGATTCCGATACTGATGATCCGTCAGCCATCAAAATCATAGGCCTGCTTGCTTTTTTATGACAAGATCCTATAATGGCCTCCATGGAATTTGTCAGCCGTATTACAAAAGCATTTGATTCTGACCAAAGCATTCAAGAACTTACCGAATCCCTCGAAGGGGAATTTGACTTAGGCATTGTCTTTGTTTGTCCAGAGAATGCGTATAATCCCACTATTTTATATCAAGCCTTAAGGCATCAATTGCGTGTGCGGCATTTATTGCTGTGCACTGCCGCCGGTATTATTGGAACAAATAGCGAAATTGAAGGTCATGGCGGAGCTTCCTTGATCTTAGCGCGATTACCTGGCGTAAATATTGATCCGGTCTATTTAAATCAAGTAACCTTAGATCAATTGAATACGCCAGAAGCCTGGTATGAATACCTCGATATTTATCCTAATGAAAAACCATCATTTTTCTTTTTTCCTGACCCTTTTAATTTAACCATGCAGCAAATGCTCGACGGATTAAATAAATCTTATCCAGGTTGTGCTGTGATTGGTGGGTTGGCGAGTTCAGCATCAGCCGCTGGAGGTAATACATTAATCTTAGATTCACAGATTTATCAAGAGGGTGCGATTGGTTTTTGTTTGCGCGGAAACGTGACGGTTGAGACTGTTGTATCTCAAGGCTGTCGTCCCATTGGTGAAACGTACATCATTACTAAAGGGTATGACAATGTTATTTTAGAATTAGCCGGTCGTCCTTTTTTATCTGTTTTAGAAGAATTGTTAAAGCAAAGTAATGCCTATGATCAACAATTGGCCAATGAAGCTATTTTTATTGGGCTTGTCATCGACGAGTATAAAGAGAAATACCAACGCGGTGATTTTTTAATTCGTTCCGTCATGGGCATTGATCCTGAGAAGGGTGCTGGGGTGATTGGGGATATTATAAAGCCTGGTCAAATGGTGCAGTTTCATTTAAGAGATGCCAAAGCCGCTACCCAAGACATGCATGAATTATTAAAAGCGCATAAATTGCGCATGCCTAATCAGAATCCCGTCGGAGCTTTAGTATTTTCCTGTAATGGGCGGGGTATGGATTTATTTAAAGATGAGCATCATGATATTAGTGTGATTCAACACCATGTCGGACTTGTACCCGCCGCTGGTTTCTTTTGTTCCGGCGAAATCGGACCCATCGGCGGTAAAAACTTCCTACACGGTTTCACCAATAGCATGGCCCTATTTTACCCAAAAGAAAAATAATTTAAGAACCACACTCGATATGTATATGTGTAGGGGAGGACCTCGCGTGTCCGCCGAAGCTGAACGCGAAAGCATTTCAGCGAAGGCGGATGTCCTCCCGTTTTAAGGACCTTAATATGCCTAACCAATCAAAACAATACCTAGATATCATGCTCTCTATCGCCAAAGAAGCCGGCCAAATGTCTTTAGATTTCATCCACGACAGCACCCCCGACCTCAAAGTCGATCAATCCGTCATCACCAAAGCAGACCGCGCCATTTCCGATTTAACCCGTGAGCGTTTAGCCAAATTTTTATCATCACCTGAACATTTCTTGCTTGATGAAGAAGATCCAAAAATGTCATCGTATCTTAATCAAGACATGCTCGATAAGACGGAATTTTTATGGTCCATCGATCCCATTGATGGCACAAGACTGTATGCCAATCGCATGCCTTTATTCGGCGTGTCGCTCGGCTTAATTCGTCATTTAAAACCCTGGTTAGGCGTTGTCTATTTTCCGATGATGAATGAATTATTTTACTGTGATGGCGATGAGGCATTCTTTGTCCAAAACGCCTTTACGCCTCAAGAAATTAAAACACCACTGCGCTTAAATACGGAAGTTGTTTCACCTAAGTCTCTGTTCTATTGCGATGCTACGGTCTTAAAGAAATATTATTTTAATGACGAAGATTTTAATATCATGGGCGTTCCCTGTGCGGTCGTCAATTTATGTTGGCCAACAATTGGACGAGGGATTGGCTGTTATCAACGCTGCAATTTATGGGACATAGCTGGAAGTTGGCCTATTGTTCAAAAAGCAGGATTTGATTTTCGTCGCCTTTCCGACGGAAAGCTGATGGACCGTGTTCAAGCAGATCTTTTTGAGCAGGGGGCAACTGCCTGGAAATTAAAAGAGCCTTATTTAATTACAACCGAAGCAAATTTTGAATTAATCCGTTCCAAGATGGTGCGTCGTTAACATACAAAAGAGGGTGTGTTTATGATTAGAGTCATTGTCTTCGTAGTGGTCTTTGTATTAAATTTCAATCTGGTAAATGCCCAAGAAACAAATGCCACTAGTCTCTTTGTTTCTGTCTTAGATAAAACTCCTGTCATTGAATCACGCCAAGGTATCGACGATCTTATTGAATTTTCCAAACAAGCTCATGTGAAAGTTTTATTCGTTCAAGTTTACCGGGCTAATAAAGCCTGGTTTAAAACAAAAGCCGCCGCAGATAGCTCTCCCTATACAAAAGCTCAACAGAATTTAAAACAAGACCCTTTGGAATATTTAATTAAACAGGCGCATGCTAATGGCATCGAAGTGCATGCGTGGCTTAATCTTTTAAGTTTAAGTAAGAATATTGACGCCCCGATCTTAAAGAAATACGGTACCAAGATTTTAACGACGAACAAAGAACCTAAACAACAACTAGGAGATTATTTAATCGATAATCAATACTTCCTTGAACCAACTGATCCGCATGTGCGTCAGGAATTATTGATGATCGTTACTGATTTAATCAAAGGATACCCTAAGCTTGATGGTGTGCAATTTGATTATATTCGATATCCCGACGTGCATCCTTTTTACGGTCATTCTCCTTTAAACAAGGCCAAATTTAAAAAGGCCATGCATGTCACAGAAATCGACGACAAAGACCCACGCTGGCATCAATGGAAAAGAGATCGTGTCACAGATTTAGTCAAAGCATTGACAGAACGCTCAAGAGCAACACGGTCGACGATACAAGTATCTACTACTGGCTGCGTATCTTATATGAGAGCCATGGAAGAAGCATTTCAAGACTGGCCACGGTGGATCAATTCCGGCATCACAGATTTTGTCACCGTCATGAGCTATCCACCGGATTTACCTGCTTTTGAGAAAAACATTGCCGAGGTTAAGGCTCATGTGAAGGATTTATCTAAAGCTAACATCGCGGTAGGAGCATATAAATTCTTAGATAAGCCAGCTAGCTTTAAAGAACAATATGATGTCTGCAAAGCATTATCGATTAGAGGATGTTCTGTCTTTCATTACAGCAATTTTATCGACCATCAGGATTTAAAAAATATTGTTTTTAAGAGTGAGAATTGATATTATTTGTTAAATATCGATAAACCGATTTCCCCAATCGGTGCAGTGTCATAAACATTCCCCGTAATAACTTTAAAGGGAGAGGTGTTTCTATGACATATCAAATTGACCAATCAGGCAAAGTCGAAGATACTAATAAATTAACAGTGGTCGCCTATGCGAATGGGCGAAGCAAGAGCGTAAAGATAGGTAGCGCAGAAAAACAAAAGCTTTTGAAGGTAATGAGAGAGCTTGATTTCCCCAAAAGAAACTATATCTATAAAATTTTTGCTGCATTGGTATACGTTTTGTTGGTTGACGAGAATATTGATTCTATAGTTATTGATCATGAGTATGTGGGGCATGAAGCAACTATCAAAGGGATAATTATTCAATTATTAAGTAAGAATGGAAAGAATGTTCCACAAATTCGATTTGATTACATTGGAAAATGGAGCAATGCACATAAAGCAGCAATAAATGTTTATAGAGGAAATGAAGAAGCAGATCTGATTGTAACTGCTAAAGATATATTGAGATTGTTATATTGAGGGGAAAATAAAGACGGTTGGAGATCTCTCGTTTAAGGGAGATAATCCTTAGCTAAAATCGTCAATAACGAGCGATGATCACTAAGGCATCCAACTTGCTTTAAATATATCCTGTGGCTGTTTATTTGTCAAATTATTCTTGAGCCCATCCTGCGTGGCAGTATGCCACATATTTAATTGAATTAACCCTAACCTCACCGTATAATGGTCGTCTTATGAGCGAACGTTTAATCCGTATTTATAAGAAATTTTATATCGATGAAATCAAAGCCCATTTGATGACCTATGGGGCTTTGTCGGGGACGTGTGCCCAGTGTAAAGAGCTAGATATTAAGTTAGATGCATTGACTTGTCCGGGCTGTGGAAATGAGTTTAAGTATATGGCTTTCCAGAATGTAAGAGACCATTTACCCAAAATTCAAAAGATCATGCACGAAAGACCGCAGATCCTGTTTATTGACTATGATGATTTTAAAAAAGCTGAAGGTGAAGAAAAGGCGAGGGGGATTTTAGAATGATTAATAAAGATAGACTTATTAAATTAACGCAGAAATTAATTCAATTTAATTCGGTGAATCCTCCTGGTAATGAGTGGGATGTATCCCAATATATTGCCCGTGAAATGAAAGCCTGGGGATTTGATGTGAAGCTTGTTGAATATGCTAAACGCCGTCCTAATGTGATCGCGACATTTAAAGGTTCATGGCTTCGTGCGAAAGCGGCTAAAGAAGCCATGTTGATTACCCCACATATTGACACCGTGCCTTTTGGTACAGGTTGGAAATTTAATCCAACGGGTGGGCAAATCAGCAGTGGAAAGATTTATGGTCGTGGGGCGAGTGATGATAAAGGCAACTGCGCCGTTGGAATGGAAGCATTGCAT
>JACCDG010448594.1_pt1 | contig 19841 bp, 19 predicted proteins | sample 7442471 | NCBI WGS metagenome assembly JACCDG01 (sample SAMN15323444, study PRJNA562643) | freshwater metagenome | isolation source: river surface water | place: USA:Blue River Watershed | collected 2017-08-17 | reverse complement strand
TCTTTGTTTGATTTAAAGCGGATTGAGGTAAGAAACCTCTTTTTTTCTTCGTCAGAAAAAGTGGAAAATTCAGGATGGTTCTTGAGCTCTTGAGCAAACGTTACATGGTTTGCAGAGGCATTAAGAGCGCAGCAGTTGTGGCCTTGCTGTTCTGCCAGGTGGGGCATAAGAATTTCGATGCTAAAGCCATCAGAGGTATGTTGTATGCGATGAGCATGGTTGCTAGAAGAGTCTCCTGGTGATGGATTTCGTCGAGGGTTTGGATTGCATAGTGCGTCGAGCGTTGCAAGAGCGGTAAAGCCTGCTGCGGTGTAGCAAGCTGCCTTAAGCTCGATAGGCATGGCCTTGACCAGGGCATTCTTTGGTAAAAAATCTTTTTTGAGATCAGTAACAATGCGCAGAGCGGCGTGATCTTTGAGGGCTTTTGAGGCTTTGTTGGTGAGAGTGATAACGTCCTGAGAGGAAGCGAAAAGCTTTTTTGTTTTGAGTTTGTGCAGATTTTCAAGGTGTGTTTCAAGCACAGAGAGTGGATTTCTATCAGAAGGTTCTTGTTGATTGCAAAGAACACAGATTTCTTCACGCAGGCGTTGGTAGGTCTTAGGTTTGTGGAACCTAATGCCGCTTTTCGTGGATGCATCAAGCAGTTTTTTGTGCAGTTTTTCCAAGCACACCAAGCTTTTGTGCCGGGATTGAGCTGGGGCGGTTGGGGCAGCGTCTAAGGAATCGTGTGAAGTGTATGTGCCTGGGGCGAACAAAGAGATGAAAAGAATAAAAACAACAACAAACATTGCAACATGCTAGGTTTTGGCTTTGTAGATGTTAGTAGTCTATGTGATCTTTTTTCTGGCGGGTTCTCCTGGGAAAACTATGTGAAAATCACCAAAAAGCGTAATAAAAGGGTTTTTAGTACGTACAAATAGAAAAAGCCCTGGTCAAAATCACGACCAGGGCTTGCTTAAAAATGCGAAATTATTTGAGTTTTTGTTGCATCACAAACATCAAAATACCTGCAGCAACAGATGCGTTGAAGGAGATATCTTCTGTTTTTTGAGGGAGGGAAATTTTGGTTCCTTCGTTACGAAGATCAGCTGCAATACCCATTTCTTCTGAGCCAATGATCAAACATGCTGGTCTTGTGTAGTCTATGTTCATAGCGTTTTCGCCACCGTTGACTACGGCAAGATAGAGGTTATAGCCAGCTTTTTTTGCCTCAAGAACAGCATTTTTGCTGGAGGTAGCTAGGTGAATATCCATGTGTTCTGCAAGTCCGGCTGAGGCTTTGTGCGCGCCACCCGTTAATGGAGCTGCGTGTGAAGTGCTCAGAACCACGCCATTAAATCCGATGCAATGAGCGGATCTTAAAATCGCACCTAGATTTTGAACGTCTTGCACGCCATCAAGAATAACAATGAGTGGGTGGGTTTTGGGTTCAAACATCTTGGAGCGGTAAGGGAATGGGCTAAACCATGCAACAATCCCCATATGTTTGCCGCCTTCTGCCATGCTGCTCAGGACGTTGGTGCTGACGTACTGTATGTTAGGCACAGATTTTGGAAGATAGGGCTTTACGCGGTCCCAGGCTCTAGGTGTTGGCTCTGTGGTGTAGACCGAAATGAGTTTGCGGCGTTTGGCTTTAAGCGCTTCAATAATCGAATGGGCACCGAAAAGGAGCTCCCCTGTTTTTTCAGCACTTTTTTTCTTTGTTGTTACTTTTGTTCTGGGAACAAGGACTGGTTCTGAAGATCTGTAGTCAAAATCACGTTCGCGTGAGACTGGACGTGGTTTACGTGGCCCTGTCGGCCTTTGAGATGTTTTTTTCACAAAATACCTAAAAAATTGAAGGGTAGGCTGTGGGACTGATCTACACAGCCTACCTCAAACAGGTTTTTTTGCAAAAAATGCGGCATCAGCAGGCTTTTTTTAGTTTTTGAGCCTTTGCATCAGGATGATGTGAAGCCTGCGGGCACTGTCTTCTGCGTTGATGATAGTTTCAAGCTTGTCTTTGAGGTCAATGAGCTGTTGCTGTTGGTCTGGTGTGGTATAAAACTGCTTATTTTCTCGGTAGTTTTTTATCCATGTTTGTATTGAGCTCGTTGTTTTTTGTTGCTCATACGGTTGTACAAGTTTGGCAAAACTAGAGGCCTTGTCGCTCACTCCTACCTTTTGGAGTGCTGTTTGAGCGGCTGGGCTTTGTAGGTCTGGCAAAGCAGAGAGGTTTGTGAGGGCTGCTGTGACATTTTGAGGTGCAACAAAACTGCTGGCTATGCTGTTTGCTTTACTGATAAGTGTTGCAGCGCTTACAGATGCTTCATCGCGCATGTCGGCTTTTAGGGCTTGCATGCTGAGGAGAGAAAATGCCGCGCAGAGCATAATTTTCATTTTACCATTCATAGAACACCTCACAGCCTAAATGCTGGTAACAGGAGTGGGGCTCGCTGGTGTAGGCGCTGGTGTTGTAGGTGCAGGTGTTGGGGCTGGAATAGGCGTGGGAGCGGGAACAGGGGTAGGTGCAGGGGCTGGAGCAGCGATTGGTGTTGGTGCTGGAATAGGGGTTGCACCAACTACGGGAGATGGGCTGACAGGTGTGACAGAAGGGGTTGCGCTGTTTGTGGGTGATTGAGCTTGGGGACTTGTTTCCTCTGAGAGCTTTTTGATAAGAGCTGCCGTTGAGGTTTTAAGTGACTCAAGATCCCTCATTACGGGTTCTGTGAGCGTGACAAGTTCTGTAGATACTTTTTTAAATGGTCCTACGTTGTCCGTAACGCTGTTAAGGGTTTCCTGGAGTTGGGTGAGGTGGAATGAGACTTCACGAAGTGAGCGTTTTGCTCTAACGAGCGTCCAATTGCGCATTTTTGTTACAACTCCTTGAATGCGCATGTTGATGTCGTAGGCGGTGGTTGCAAGTTTAAAAACTTTGCTTTGCTCTTTGGAGATCGTAATTCCTTTTGGCCAGCCGCGTTGCGAAATTTGTCTGACAAAACCAATGTTTGAAATGCCGCTGTACAAAGGAGAAAGTACTTTATCTGCTGATTCTGGATCTTTGATATCCAGTTCAATGATGACGGCATTACTAAAAATGTCGGCAGGTGTTTTTGCTTCTTTTGCGATGTCTTTACCTGCCCCAAGAAGCTTTAATTGAGCAGCGGTTGGGGGTGTTTTTTGTTTGGCTTCAAAAACTGCACGCGCTGCGCAAGCCATAGCCAAGATTTCAGATCCTCGCATTGCGTTTTTAAGAAATTCTTTTTGCGTTGCTTCATCGCAAGATGCGCAGAAGGTGGTCCATGCTGTTTTAAAAGCGTCAATTTCTGGTGCAGATTGCCCACGACGAGGGGTAAACTCGTTTACGCTTTTTCCTAGAGATCTGAATTGGGTGAGGAGTTTGCCTGGGCGTAGAAGATAGATAAAGTTCCCGCGGTTATAAAGGTCGTACTGTGCAACCAGCTTGGTAAAGTCGTTATCGCCATCACTCAGTTTTAGGTAAGCGTCATCTTTAGTTTGATCATCCACAGATGCCACGCTTTTTGCTGTATCTATCAGTTTTTTTCCAACATTTTCTTGGACCAGGGAGGCTAAAGAAACATCCTGAAGATTTTGAAGGAAGACGAAAACGTTTTTTCTTAGATTTTGAGAGTCTTCTGCTTTTTTGCGTTCTATGCCTGGTTCAAAAAAACGATTGGCTTTAGCGCCTTTTTTGGCGTTAACAGAGCAGCATCCAAGCACGGCAATGCTTAAAAGGGTAAGGAAGCGATTGGCATTTAAATTCATATGCAACTTACGTACAAAAAGGCTCAGCGTATTACCTTCGAATGTAAGTTTTTGATTTTTATACAAGCAAGAAATTGGAAAAAAGAGACTGTTTGCGTGGTTTATTTGAGCAGAAGGGATAAAAAGATACATTTTTTGTGCTTAATGCACATTTCTTTTTGACTTGTTTTTTAAAATACCTTAACATTTCAAACATGTCCGATTGCACGGATGTGTTGAGAGGGCGAATAGCTCAGTTGGTAGAGCGTCCGCCTTACAAGCGGGTGGTCACAGGTTCGAGTCCTGTTTCGCCCACCATACTTTGTTCCTAGTGAACTTTTTATGGTTACATCATTGATAGAATAGGGCTTTTTAAAGAGCCTTATTTTTATTGGTGAGTGTTAAATCTTCACTCCATCGAACATGTTTTCCTCGGTAGCTCAGTCGGCAGAGCAAACGACTGTTAATCGTTGGGTCGCAGGTTCGAGTCCTGCCCGGGGAGCCAAAGGGGCTGTAGCTCAGTTTGGTTAGAGCGTCCGCCTGTCACGCGGAAGGTCGCGGGTTCGAGCCCCGTCAGCCCCGCCAGTTTTCTACTGGTGGGGTTTTTTCTTGCTTGTTTTTCTTTAGCTATTTTCTGAAAGGCATGTTGAAGGCCGTGTCTTTTTTGCATTTTTGTAAAAAATATCCCTTTTTTCTTTTGTAGACAGATTATTTCGTAATCCATTTTTTTTGGTATGTTTTGTACGGGTTTTATGAATAGCGAATGGAATTTAACCTTCCTATTATTTATTCGGAGGGATGTTATGAGAAAAATTGGATTATTAGTTGTAAGTATGTTTTGTTTTGCTCTGGTTAGTAGCACAGACATAGATTATTCAACAATGTCGGCAACGGAATTAAATGAAGCCCTTAGGTTAGCTGTAATAAGAAACTCCGCTGACGAGGTTAAAAAACTTGTGGAGGCCGGAGCTGATCGTAATCAAAAAATTACTTACACTGAAAATAGGTATGATGACTATGATATTTTAACCACTACCCTCCTAGGGGAGGCTGCCAGATGTGGTTATGTAGGTGTTGTAAAAGAGCTTAAAGAAAAAGCTAAAAATGAAGATATCAATGAAGCGTTTATTTTAGCAGCAGCAAAAGGTCGCCTAGAGGTAGTAAGAGAGCTTATACAAGCAAAGCCTAAAAAGAGCGTTATTAGTGAAGCTCTTATTTCAGCTGCAACAAATAACCATCCAGACGTAGTCGGTGAGCTTATAACGGCGGGTGCTAATGTTAATCATTTCGACAAATACAAGCGTACAGCTCTTATTTTGGCTGCAAGAGAGGGTTGTCTAAGTATTGTAAAAGTGCTTATAAAGGCAGGCGCTAATGTTAATCATGGAGACAAGGATGGTGGTACGGCTCTTGTTTTAGCCGCAGAAAGCGGTTATCCAGCGGTGGTAAGAGAGCTTATAAAAGCAAAGTCTAAACAGAATGCTATCGATGAAGCTCTGCTTCGACTCATAGCGTGTGAATCAGATAGAAAAACAGAAGCCTGGAAAAAGAGTAGAGCTGAAGCTGTACAAGATCTTTTAAAAGCAAAAGCTAACGTTAATCATGCAGATAAGAATGGTAATACAGCTCTTATGTTCGCGGCAAAAAACCATGACCTCGATGCTGTACAACTTCTTTTAAAAACTCGTGGAATTGACGTTAACCGTGCTAATAATGATGGTAATACGGCTCTTATAGTTGCTTTAAATTGTGTGCGAACTTCATATATTCCTGACCATTATGGCCGTGAACGTAAGCAATGCGAGGATAGCCAAGAGATTGTAAAAATTCTTTTTGAAGCTCCAGGAACCAACCATCACCATGTTAATAAAAAGGGTGATACAGCGGTTAAATTGCTGGAGCGCATTACGTCTAGACTTTAAATAACGTTAAATATGTTGTGAAGCATACTCCACCGAAAAGTTCGAAGAGTACCCAATGTCTGCCGCCAGTTTTTCTAAGCTGGCGGGTTTTTTATGAAATATTTATTCGAGTGTTACGGTCGATGATGAGCCGTTATTAAATGTTACGATTGCTTTAGGGCTTGTATTTCCTGCGCTATCAAAGGTTTTAATTGCATAGCGTACATTTGGATTGCACGGCTGATTGTGATCTTTGTAGCAGGTGGTCGAGGGTGTTGTTGTTGCGATGAGAGTGTTATCGCGGTAAATGTAATAGCCCGCCACATCGGTAGAAGTACTTAATTGCCATTGTAAGAGATTGTAAAATTCATACAGCAGGCCGAAATCATTTTTTTTCTGCGAAACTGAAAGCGTGGATACAGGGCGAACGGGACCAATACGAGAAGTACTTGAGTACACGTTACCGCCACTGGTGAGCCATGCAAATACACAGGAATCTGCTTGAGCGCTTATGCCTACAAATGCACAACCATTTCCTGATGTAAGTCCCATTGCAACGTTGTTAGTGGTTGATACTTGCACAGGTGAGCTCCATGTGGGAGCGTTTCCGCCTGTGGAAAAACTTGCATAGGCATGATTGTTGTTACCTATCCATGCTGCTACAAAACCAGCTGGGCAGGCCGCAACAGAAACGTTGGTTGGATACACGTTGTAGAGCACGCCGGTTGCTATTTGGACTGCCGTGCTCCATGTTTGACCATTGTCTGAGGAAAAGCTTGACCATGCTTCATTGTTGTTATTTGACCATGTTGCCATAAAACCCGTGCTATTTCCTGCAACCCACATGTCTGACATAACGGTGGCGGTGCCAACAATAGTTGATGGAGCGCTCCATGTTGTGCCATTGCTTGAAAAAGAAGCGTAGGCTTGATTTCCATTTGTAGCCCATGTGGCCATAAAACCAGCTTCTGTGGCGCAGACTTGTACTGCGTTATCAATAATTCCTGAGTTGCTAATATTTACTGGAGTGCTCCAAGTTGCACCTTTGTTGCTGGTGAATGATACATACGCGTCGTTGTTGCTACCATTACGCCATGCGACAACAAAGCCTTTTGAATTTGAAGTAACAACTGACGGCGAGTAAATAGCGTTGGCAGCAGTGATGAGTGCTGCAGTTGTCCATGTTGCACCATTGTCTTCTGAAAAGGACCAAAAAGGAGATCCGTTTGCAGGCCCGATATCATCACCAATCCATGTAGCCATGAAGCCGTCTTTGTTGCCACTGATCCACACGGGAAGGTATGCGTTCTCAAAAATCGCAGGCAGGGCTCCCCAGCTGGTTCCGTTGTTTGAAGAAAATTTGGGCTGAAGGTGAGCGCTCGCGACTGCTGATGTCATAAATCCTTGTGCGTTACTTCCAACAACTACGGGATATTGAATGGCGCCGCTGCTAATAACAGCGATTGGTGCTTGTGGGGCGAGTGCTGCATCGGGTGCTTTTAAAGATAAAATTGAGCTGAAAATAATTATCGCGTACAGGAAAGAAGTTCGACTCATAGCAAGAGCCTCGTTTTGTATGGTCAATAAAAAGTTTGTTCAAAGTCTAAAATATTTGCTGCAGATGTTGCCACGATACATTGTTTGATTTTGTTTGCAGGGGGTTTGCGATGGATACAAAACACTGGTTTCTTCCCGCTATTTTTGTGTTAACGAAACTGTTGGTTGCAGTTGCTTCGTTTGGTGAACAAATTGTACGTTTGCCGCAAACGCCGTATGGTTTTTCTGTTTTGGATATGGGGTTGACCGTGCAAGAATGCGCTGATTTTGACAAGCTTGATATCCAAAAAACGCAATCATTGCATGTGTTCAGCGATTTTGAAGTCCTTGAGTGTAGAATTACCACGTTGCTGCGTGAAGTTGGGAACAATGATGCTGCGCTTGCGCAGAAAATAGCCTCGCACATTGTGGCGATTAAAAACCAAATTATGGCAGCATCTGGACTGTCGGCTGCGTGGGTTTGCGTGAGTGCGTCTTTGCCAACTAATGCCTATGATATTCCGCGCTGGCACATGGATGGATATTATTTTACGCCCATTCAGCCAACAAGCTTGATGTATAAATTTATTATGACGCTTGTGGGGCCTTCAACGTTATTTTACCAGTTGCCAGCAGAATATCGGCAAGAGTTAGCAATGAAAACGTTTGACCGAGCATATATGCACAGTGTTTGCACTGCAGATAAGATTGTTGATCCAAAAAAAGGAGAAGGTGTTTTTTTTTGAGTGGGCAGAGAATGTGGGCAGCATTGCATTCTGAGCCCAAGATGGATAGTAAGAGGCTCTTTTTTTCAGTTGTTCCGTGCACGCAAGAGCAAGTTGCTGAGCTTAAGATAAAAGTAGCGCGAACTTCTATTCTGGACTGATGTTTGACCAAAATACTTTTTTACAAATTTGTTTTTGATGTTATTTAATAACACGTGGTTTGAATTATCAATCTTGGAATTTGGTTCTATGAAAATATATGTTTCAGCAAAATTTAGTGATAAAGAACGTGTAAAGAGCGTGTACGAACAGCTTAAGGTACTTGGCCATACCATTACACACGAATGGGTGCACAACAAGCCGTCGTTTCCGTTTGATCTTGATCCTGTGTTTACTTCAAAGTGCGCGACAGAAGATTTTGATGGGGTCTTGGCTGCAGATGCCTTTATTTTGCTTTCAAATGCTGAACACAGCATGGGAGCTTCTGGTGAGCTTGGTGCTGCAATTGGGTCTTTTCTTACTTTTGGTAAGCCAGAAATTTATGTTGTTGGGCCGCATTTTAATACTAATTTTTGCTTTTATCACCCAGCTGTTACAAGGCTAGATTCTGTTGAGGATGTGCTTGCAGCTCTAGCGAAATTTAAGAGAGCGACTGCGTCTTTAGAGTCTGCACATTGATGAAATCTATTAGGTTGGTGGGTTGTAGTAAGATGCAACTCCATTAACAAATCTGATTTGCGTGAGATTGCTTACATCTCCGTAGGCATTAAAAGCCCTAATTCCATAAATTGTTGTGGTGTTGAGAGGTTGGTCATGGTCATTAAAAGAGCTTGTGCCTGCCCCAAGAATGGTTGCGATGAGCGTGTTGTTGCAATAAAGGTAGTAGCCTGTGACACCTGGTGATGTGCTTGGTTGCCAGGAAAGAGCGTTGTAGTATTCATAGGAAATGCCAAAGTTATTTTTCTTTTGTGCTCCTACAAAATTTGCAGGAGTGCTTAGTGTGTTGATTACATTGGAAAAACTTGTTCTGACTATGGCATCAGTTCCATCCCAAGTGAACATACAAGTGTTATTGAGTGTGCATACACCAATAAATGGATGCCAAACGCCCAGGCTATATCCAGCGTTGAGTGATGCTATATTCCCTCCAGAAGAAACGGCTACTGGGGTACTCCATGTGGAACTAAAATTGGGAAGAAAACTTGCGTAAGCATTGTTGTCAGATCCAACCCATGCGGCCACAAATCCATTAATAGTTGCAGCTACAGAAACGTCTTGTACAACTGATCCAGATATGATGCTTGAAGCTATCGCCTTCGGACATCATGCCTTCACCATAGGCTGCTTCTAGCCCTACGCAATACTTGTTGCTGTATTCGTTGATGACGCGTTGATCAATCATTTGAAGATGCTAACTGATTTTTACGATTTTTTTCTTGCCAACTTTAATCGTCATGCCGGATTTTGGATGTACGGTTGCTTTGAAGTCAGAAATGGTGACACCATCGATGCTCACAGCGCCTTGTTCGATCATGCGTTTGGCGTCAGAAGATGATGCAACAGCTTCAATCTCTTTGAGTAAATCAACAATCCAGTAGTCGCCGTGATTGGAGAGGGTGTATTGCTCTGCGTTGGTGTAATCACGGTTTTGGAAGAGTTCTTCAAAATTTTTCTGCGCGTCTATCGCTTCTTCATTTCCCCAAAAACGAGCGACAATTGCGTGTGCAATCTGTTTTTTTAAATTCATTGGGTGGAGTGCTCCGTCGGCGATTTTGCGGCGTTGTTCTTCTTGTGTTTCTACTGGGGTGTGTAAAAGAAGTGTAGCATATTTGAACATAAGTTCGTCTGAGATGGACATAAGCTTTCCAAAGGCATTTTCTGCTGTTTCGAACAACCCAATGTAGTTGCCGTAGCTTTTTGACATTTTTTGTACGCCATCAAGCCCCTCAAGAATAGGCATGGTGATGATGACTTGTGGCTCTTGTCCGTAATTTGCTTGCAAATGTCGGCCCATGAGCAGGTTGAATGTTTGGTCGGTTCCACCAAGTTCCACATCTGCTTTGAGTGCGACCGAATCGTATCCTTGCATGAGTGGGTACAAAAGCTCGTGCATGCTGATTGTCTGCTGTTCTTCAAGGCGTTTTCTAAAATCTTCACGCTCGATCATGCGGGCAACGGTGACCTTGCCACAGAGGGAAATAACGTCGGCAAAGGTAAGCTTTGAGAGCCATTCAGAGTTGTACACGACGGTCGTTTTTGCTGGATCCAGAACACGTGCAACTTGAGCCAGATACGTCTGAGCGTTGTTTTTTATTTCGTCGTCTGAGATTTGTGGCCGTGTTTTTGATCTGCCGGTCGGATCACCAATTTTGGTGGTGTAGTCACCGATAAGGAACATGATTTCGTGTCCAAAATCCTGAAATTGTTTGAGCTTTGAGAGCACAACAGTATGTCCAAGATGTAAATCTGGTGCTGTAGGATCGCATCCTAATTTGATCTTGAGTGGGCGATTTTCTGAAAGTTTTTTGAGGAGCAATTCTTCATCAACCATTTTGTCGATGCCGATGAGAAGGTGGTTAAGTTGTTCCTTGGGGGAAAGTTTATGGTCTGTCATGAGATTCTATTTAAAAAAGAAGTTTGTGAAACATTATTTTGATGCCTGTAGTGGTGCGGCCAATGATGTTGAAAAAGACATTGCTTACACCAGGAACAACAAACAGGCAGAGCAGAATGATAAAACCATACGTCCAGTATGTTTCTATGGCGTCTTCGTATTCTTCTGGGATGAGCAATTGGATGATGCGTCCGCTGGCTTGTGGAGGTAATGGAATGAGGTCAAGTACACCAAATTGGATACCAATGGTTGAGGCTACGTCCAGAAAATTCCAAGCAAACCACAATGGTGAATACTCGGTGGTAAAAACAGAACCATCTGGAGCGATAATTTTCATAATGCACATGGCGAGAAATGAGTAGAAAATCGAACCTAAGGGATGTGCAAAAATTGCTAAGCATTCGTCTCTGACGGGATTCTTGAAGTTTTCTTCATTGATCGGAACAATAACGGGACGTCTGACGTTTGAAAAAATAAGAAACATGAATACAAGCGATGTAAGTGGCGAATTGCCAAGAACAACACTGGCAATAAGAATGACTCCAATAAAAATGAGTGCGCCACTGATGTCCATGTGCCTGAACGGATTTAGGGTGATAAATCCTTCACTGTGAGCAGTTTTGTCGCCAAGAAAATATGCGGCAACTGCTGAGAAACAGTTTCCGAAGACCTGAGCCATGATAACACTTGGAAAAATAAGGAGCAGAGCAAGACCTGCTTGGAAGAGAATACCGAGCACAATTAACTCCTAAGAACCATACACGACGTGTGCGTGCGAGGGGATTATTTGTATGGTATCGAGCATAAAAGAGTTTTCGGGGTGGGTCAATTAAGGAGTTGAACAATGAATAATCGTTTACAATCTGCGCTCCTTTATTACACTATGCGCGACCGGCAGGTCGCAAAATTATGATGATGTTTTGACCGCTAAATTCAAGCGTTAAGGCAGGGGGAGATGTCATGAAAATGAGTAGTCGAGCAAGAAAAGACCTGGTTCCGCAAGCGGTAATCCGCGAGGCTTCTGGTGTGAACACTACAGATGAAAAAAATGTAGGGGCTGAGGGCTGGTGGCGGTGGATACAGGCTTTTATTCTTTTTCTAGTTGCCTCGGCTGTGTATTACCCTTCTTTGACATATCCTTTTCAGTTCGATGATTTGGCCAACATTAGTAAAAAATTTGAAATTAGATTTTTTAACTGGCGTGAGCATTTTTTTAAATACTCGCGTTGGGTTATTGAAGTTTTGAATCGTTTGACGTACCAACTTGGCGAGTCCTTTCGGCTTGGTGGCGGTGGATTTGATCCGTTTTACTATCGTATTGTTAATGTAGCGGTGCATATGCTCAGTGGATTTATGTTGTGCGCATTGCTGTATCGCCTTCTGTCTCGCCTTACAGATGATTCTTTTCTCAAACGAAATGCATGGCCCATTTCTTTAACATCAGCGGCTCTTTTTATTTTGCATCCAGCGCAAACGCAAACGGTTTCGTACATTATCCAGGCGCGGCTTGAGGGTATGGCAACGTTGTTTGTGCTTCTTTCATTGTGGTGTGTAACGGTGGCGCTTCAGGCAAATTCGCGTTTGGTGTATTGGGGCTCTTATCTTGCGGCGCTTCTTTTTGGATTTGTTTCATGCGGAACTAAGGAAATTGTCATAGTTTTGCCTTTTTTAAGCGTACTTATTGATCTGTTTTTTATTGCGCGTGGTGATGTAAAACAAGTTTTAAAACGTGCCGTGTTTCACGGTGTTCTTGCGGTAATTGTTTTTGTAGCTCTCATTAATTACATTAATCCTGACTTTTTCATGAAAATCATTGGGATGAAGGCAACGGTTGCTAACAACCGAGGCAATATGTTGAATGGAAGCTATGCCAGCATGATTACGCCGTGGCATTTTTTTATTTCTGAGTTCAAAGTTATTTTGCATTACCTAGCTATTTTCTTTTGGCCGCGCGGGCTGAGTGTTGAGTATGACTGGAAAATGGTTGAGAGCTTTTGGGCGCTGGATTGTATTGTTCCTGGAGCTATTCTTCTGGGCATGTCTTTGGGTGCGGTGTGGATGTGGTGGAAAAACCCGCGTTCAATGACGGCGTTCTCGTTTGCTTGGTTTTTGATTGCTGTGGCGCCCAGATCAACATTTATGCCTTCCCCTGAGCTTATTTGTGATTATAAAACATATTTAGCCTCGATTGGTGTGTTTGTTTGGATGGCTGTGATGCTTGTGCAAGCGTATGAATGGCTTGTTGCTCAAGATTTTTTCTCTAATACTCCGACTGCGCGACAGCTACAAACAAATGCCTTGGGGCTTGCATGTGCCCTCGGGCTTGGTTTTGCAACGTATGAACGTAATCTTGTATGGAGAACTACGGTTGATCTTTGGCTTAATATTGTGGAAAACGCGCCGAACAAAGCTCGAGCACAGAATAATGCGGGCGTAGCGCTTTCTGAATCCGGGCGTTATGAAGAAGCTATTCCGTATTTTGTTAAGGCCATCATGCTTGATAGACAGTATGCAGATCCATGTAGCAATTTAGCGGTTTGCTATTCAGTAAAAAATGATGATAAGCGTGCTATTCAATGCCTTAAGGAGGCGGTGCGTCTAAATCCAGATTACGCCGAAGCTTGGAATAATTTGGGGTCGTTGCAGATCAATGAGGGAGAGTATGCGTCGGCAGAGCAATGTCTTAAAAATGCGCTTATTCTTCGCCCTCATTATGGAAAAGCTGCATTTAACATGGGACGCGTGCTTATGGTCCAAAAAAAGAATGATGAGGCTTGGACTTATTTTGTGAGAGCTACGCAGGGGGATCTTGATACTGCACACGCTTTTGATATTTTGGGGCAAATTGGTATCCAGATGGGTAAATACCAGGAGGCTGGAGTAGCCTTTGAGGAAGCGTTGAAGCGCTCCAACGGCATGTATTTACCGCAAACGCAATTTAATCTGGCTAACAGCTATTTCTTAACCAATCGTCTGAGCGAAGCACGTGAAATTTTTGCCCAACTTGCGCAAAAACATCCAGAACATCATCGTTTTGTGTACAACCTTGCAGAAACCATGTTTATGCAAGGTGACTTTAAAGACGCGTATCCAATATTTAAATCGATAGCCGAATCAGACGAAACCTTGCCAAATGCACCAATGAGAGCTGCGCAATGTCTTGAAAAACAGGGTGCGGTAAAAGAAGCGGTTGAGTATGTGCGGACGATGCTTGCAGAGACAAAATCAAAGCAAGTTGTTGAGATTTTAACTCCGGAAAAAAAGCGCTTAGAATTTGCAGCGCATCTTAAGGAAACCGGTGGGGTTGTGAATGCAACTGACTTGCAGCGGTTGCTTGGTACTTCATCGTCAGAAGGCCTGTCTGTGGCGTGATATGATGCAAAAAAGTAGGAGCATGAAATGAAGCGCATCGCAGAATATGTTTTTGGGGTCCTGACGATTCTTGCGGCTTTTGTATTGTATGTTCCTACGTTTTCATCGACGTTGTTTTTTGACCATATAGCGCATGAATATGCGACAGGAGCTTTGGTTGCAAAAGGTTTGGGAGGCCGGTGGCTTGGTGCTCTGCTCAATTATGTAACGTTTTCTTTTTCAGGGCTTTCTGTTGCTGCGTTTAGGATGCAGAATTTTGCATTCCACTTAAGCGCTGCGATGTTGTTTTTTTTGTTGTTTCAGATGCTTTTTGAAGCGTTGCAGCAAGAATCTTGGTTGCACCGCTTCAGGAAAAAGATTGTAGCGTTGGCTACAGCGTTTTTTTTACTCCATCCAGTGCAAGCGCAAACGGCGTTAAATGTTGACCAGATGAGACTTGAGAGCCTTATGGTTTTTGCCGTTCTTGCGGTGCTCTATTGCTTGATGCGTGCAATGCGTGATGCTTCGGAAGGTGCGTTGCTGTATAAAAATGGTTGGTTCTATGCGGCCTTGGGATTTGGGATTTGTTCGGTAGGAACTAAAGAGGCTGTGATTGTTTTACCGGTTCTTGGTGTTTTACTGGATCTGTTTTTTTTGGCACAGGGGTCATTATTGAGTCTTATTTCGCGTGTTTGGGGGCATGTGTGTTTTGCAGCTTGTTTCTACAGCGCATTTTTTGTGGTGAACAGTCATTTGGCGCTTATTGATATGCTTACGGGTGGAATGCGTGTTTTAAGCGCTCCTGGATGTTTGCATACCATGTCGTATGACCATGCGCTCTCTGCATTTGGGTACATGCAGGCTCAAATTCCTGTTTTGCTCCATTACCTTTGGATTTTCTTCTGGCCATTTGATTTGTACTTTGATTACGACGTGATGGTTTTGCCTCGCTTGGTAGCTCCGGTGATCTTAGCTAGTGGGTTAGGCCTTGTATTTTTACTTGTTCTTGCGGTTGTTTTGTGGGTGTATCACAGGCGAAATATGGTCTCTTTTGGACTGGCGTGGTTTTTTGTTGCGTTGTTGCCCCGAATTGCATTTTGTGCGCCATCACAAGAACTTATTGGGAATTACAAAACGTTTTTAGCATCTGTTGGTGCTATGGTCTTACTGGCCGCGGTCGCCTGGTTTGTGATTGACTGGCTTGGTACGCGTGTGATGCGTATTGAATCAAAAGTGGGATGGAGTTTGGTTGGCTTAGCGGGTTGTTGGTCCGTGTTTATGTTGCTGGGAGCATCAAAAATGCATGCCGATTTGAGCTTGTCGCCTGTAGTTTTTTGGGAACGTGAAACGCAGCACACTCCGTTGCATGCACGCAATTTTTACTATCTGGGCAATGCCCTGAGGGACCAAAAGCAGGACGAAAAGGCTATTGCGGCGTATCAACAAGCGGTTGTTCTAGATAACGAATATGCAGATCCTCTTATTGCTTTGGGAGAAGTTCATCAAGCCCAGGGCGATATGCACCATGCATTGAGTTTGTATGTAAAGGCTGAGGGTAAGAAATATTCGCCAGAGTTGGCCTCGCGGTTGTTTTTTGATGAGGGGAAAGCCTACTTGGCTTTGCAAGACTTGTCTTCTGCAGAGGATGCACTGAAGAAATCACTAGAAGTAAGGCCACCAGTAGTGGAGGCATCTTTTTATTACGCGCAGCTTCTTAAAAAGAAGATGCATTTTGAAGAGGCTTACCATTCTGTTGATCACTATTTGCATGCCTGTTGGGAAAATGCTGATCGTGACGCTGTTCTTCTCAAAGCGCGGTTGGCGTTTGAGTTGGGGAATCATCGTGAGGTTGTTCAGCTGCTGGATGGGAATCTTACAGAAAAAGATGATAATGCACTTGCCTTTGTGCTTGCAGCTTCACAATACGCAATCGAAAACTATAAGCGATCAGCAGAGCTCTTTGAGCGTGTGTACGAGCGATGTCCAGATAATCTGGATGTTGCGTACAATTGTGCCCAGGCGCTTATGAAAAGTAATAAGTTTGCTGCTGCTGTTGGGTATTTTAAACAATGTACAGATAACGTAAAATATCCGTTTGCTCAGGTGCATGTTGCCACGTGCTTGTTTAAAAATGGGAATGTTGGATCGGCACAGCAACTTTTGGCTGATTTAAGTCATCAAGAATTGCCAGAGCCTGTGCGCGTGCAGTTGATGCACATACAAGAAGAATTTTCTCGCACTTAAAAAGCAAACGGGGTGCAATCGGTTAACCGATCGACACCCCTGATGTGTGGGAGGCATGATGATTTTTTATGCGCTTGTACTTGCTTGAGGCTTTTTTCCTAGTTCCAGGGCTGCATCAGCTTCTTCATTAAGTTTGTCAGCTTGGCTTTGGGCCGCAGCGAGAGCGGCATTTAATTCTTTAAGCTGTTTTTGGGTGGCAAGAATGGCAGCAATTTTAGCAGCTTCTTTTTCTTGTTCTTCCGTAAGAGTTGCATCTTTGAGTTCAGGCATGGTTGTGGGAACTTCTTTGCCGGTAACATCTTGCGCGAGTCGAGTTTTTGCTTCGTCACCCAACAGGGTTTTTGCAATATTTCCAATCACACGAGCTGTTTGGCGTTGCATTGCTTCTGCTAGAGCTGTTGTTACAACTTCGTAAGTGCTTTTTGCGTTTGCTGAGTTGATAAGGCCAACGCAGGCTACGAGTGCAAAGATATTTAAATTTCTTGTCATGATACCGTTACCTTTGCCGTGAGAGATTCGATCATTTGGATGATTTCAGGGGTAAGGATGTCGGCGATTTTTGCAGAGATTTCATTCATAAGAGAAGCTGCAATTTGATTGCGTTCAGCAAGGTCTTTGGATGCAAGAGCTTCTTTATCTACTGCTTGTACGCAATTGAATACGATTGGAGCGGCTTGCTGTATTTTTTCTAACACGGTGATGGCGTTTGGAAGATCTGATTTTTCAAGCGTGATTGAGAATGTAGGGGCTGATGCATCTTCGCTCGCCTCAAGGCTTACGGTAAGTTGTTCGGTCTCTTCGGGCTCTTCTTTTAATTGAGCAATTATTGTTTTTAAGTAGTTTTCTACTTGAGCGCGAGATTCTTCTGTGCTTTGTAGAAGAATGTTAAAAAGAAGTGTTGTCACAAGTTCATTTTGCGTATCAAGTTTAGGGGTTTCTTCTTCAATAAGTTTTACGTCTTGTGATGTGACCGGCAGAGTTGGCTCTTCTGAGTTAACAATTTGCTCGACAACAGAAGGTTCTTCTGGTCCGGTGGCGTGCGTTGTGGCAACTGCCAACAAAACAAAAATGAACGATAATTTTTTAAAAGAACTGAGCATCATAAAACCTCCCCGTTTTTACTGATGTTTTTGTTTGAATCTTTTCTTATTGTAACAATTGGGTGAGTTGTCTCAAAAGGGCAGGTTTGTGCAGATAAAAAAGAGCCTTTTTAATGAAAAATGATGAGATTTTTGCGAAAAAGCAGCAAATGTGTGTGCCCTCAAATGGAAGGTTCAAGAAAAACTTTTGTGCTTGTTGAAGCTGGAGATGAAGCACCTTTGCCTTCTGAGGTGGTTTTTTCGGCCCTTAAGGATCAAGTTAACGCGCGTTTTGCAGGAATTGCCAAGAAAATTGCAGAAGTTCCTGAGTCTTTGTATTTCGAAAATCTTGTCACGTTGCTTCCGCTCGCAGATAGGCCAGGGTATTTCACTACAGCAGATATTCGTGCCGAAGCTCTTAAGCTGAGAGTTGCATTCGGTGAAGACTATGAAAATGGAGCGCGAGACTACCAATTAGAGCAGCTTGCAAAAGATGAAGCTTCATGCAGAAGGTTCTTGGCTAAGAGCGAAGCAGAGGGCATGCGGGGAGCGCTAGCTACGTATGTAGATGCTCGTCGGAGAACTGTAGAGTGCGTTTGCATTAGTCATGAGTGGGACACAAAATATCCACAATTGTTTGGTGTTGCTGGTAAATAAATCACGATATCCAAAATCACACAAAAAAGCCCGGTTTTAACGCCGGGCTTTTTTATATTTCCAGAAGTGTTTCTCGGATATTTTTGTTGCCGATAGTGTCCAAAACGATTTTGCCATCCTTCATAAAAAGACTGCGTGTGGCAATTTGCTCAGCAAAATCCATGTCTTGGGTAGATAGAATAATGATTTTTCCTGCCTGTGCCAGTCGTTTGAGCATTCCAGAGACGATCGCCGTGTTCAACGGATCAAGAGCTGACGTGGGTTCATCAAGAAGTAAAATTTCTGGATTCAACGCAAAAAGACGCGCAAGAGCTACTCGTTGTTGCTGCCCGCCAGAAAGCTGGGATGGGTACTGGCCGGCAAATGGCCGCATCCCAAGCTCATCAAGGACATAAAAAGCGCGCTCTTCTGCCTCTTTTGGGTTTATGTTTTGGGTTATGATGAGGGGATGTGTGCATTGTTCTAGAACTGTAAGCTGCGGAAAGAGCCCAAAAGATTGAGTGACCAGGCCAACGGTGTTCTTGGGCATAGTGGCAACTGGTTGATTGTCTATCAAAACTGCCCCAAGGTTGTTCGGAGTTAGGCCGGCAAGTGTTCGCAGCAGGGTTGTTTTTCCCGCGCCGCTATTACCCAAAAGCACTGCAATTTCTTCGGGATTGAAAATGCAAGAAATATCAGAGAGCAACGGCTTGCCGTTAGCAACGACAGAAAGGTTCTTAATTTCGAGCATAGGACATCCTTTGTTGGAGTATGGTTACAACACAACTCCAGGCGAGTGAAAGGCAAATAAAAATAACAGCAGCGCCAAGGTACATGGCAATGGGGTTCATCTCACGAGCAATGATGTTGCGTGTTGTTCCCATCGTCTCAAGTACACCAATCGTTGAGCACACAGCAGTTGTCTTGATGAGTTGGTCAACTTCTCCGCTTAGGGCTAGAAGATTAGCTCTGAAGACTTGGGGAACTACAAGGTACCGGAGCGCCTGGAGTCTGGTGTAGCCCAAAATTTGTGTCATTTCCCAAAGATTTTGGTCGTAGGCGAGCAGCCCCCCTCGTACAATTTGGCTGACGTAAGCTGATGAGCAGAAGCCCAAAGCGAGAACAGATCCCGTGAATGCAGAAAGGTCTGCGCCCGTGCACATGGGGAGTACAAAGTAGATGATCAAAAGTTGGAGGTAAAAAGGAATTGCCCTGATCATGCGGGTAAGTGCACGGAGGGGTAATTGAACCACATTGGAGAAGCCGCTTTTGTCAGATTCGGCGATGCCAAGCAGCGTTCCGAAAATAAGGCTGATGCAAAGGGACATGAGCCAAAGTTGCAGGGTAAGCAAGGTTCCTTGGAAAAGGATGGTGCTGTTGGAAAGAAATGAAGCAATCATGCTACACCACCATCAAGTTCCCAAGTTGCTTCAAGTTCAGCCAGGGCGCCGTCTTTGTTAAGTTCGTCGATGCCTTGCTGGATTTGAGCCGCAAGCACGGTGTTTTCTTTTTTGACGGCGATGCCTTCGCCGTAGATGGCAAATTCGGCAGGGAGTGGTTCGTTTTTTAGAACAAGATTTGGTTCACGTTGTTTGAGGCGCTTGGCAACGCGTGGTTCAAGAACAAGTGCACCAACTTTACCAAACCTGAGTTCCATGACCATGTCAGCGACAGAAGGAACTTGCTTCTTGAGGGCTCCAGGTAGGGAGTCGACAAATTTTTCTTGGCTTGTGCCTGGTTCTACGCAGATCGTAAATCCCTGGTTAACGCAGTCGCGGAGAGAGAAGACGTCTTCTGGCACGGTTTGCCAGAAAACGAGCGATGTTTCTACCGATTCTTTTGAGGTATAGCGAATCATATTGAAGGTTTCTTGCCTCTTTTTGGTGTTATCAAAGCCTGACATCGCTACATCAACGGTACCTTGATCAAGAGCAATCAGCAGGGTTTGAACGCTGCCAAGATCCTTGATAACAACGGGGCGGTTAAGCTTCTGGCCAAGTAGGTTGGCAAC
>JACCDG011039299.1_pt1 | contig 19844 bp, 16 predicted proteins | sample 7442471 | NCBI WGS metagenome assembly JACCDG01 (sample SAMN15323444, study PRJNA562643) | freshwater metagenome | isolation source: river surface water | place: USA:Blue River Watershed | collected 2017-08-17 | reverse complement strand
CAGAGTCTTTGGTCGCTGTAGTTGTTGTGGTTACGGTAGGACCACCTTGCATCGTGACCACAGGCGCGAACGGCGAAGTGCCGTACCCAACCCCAGGTTGCACGCCCCCAGGCATCATCCCCCCGCCCCCGGGCATCATCCCCCCGCCCCCAGGGTACGGCATGCCGTAAGCTGGGAACAACACCCTCATGTTGTAAAAGATGGGCGGTGGCATGAAGCCTTCGATCGTCTTTCCTCGAGCCTTTGTTATAGCTGCATAAGCAAATGCGACAGCAATTAATGCCACGACAAAGGTTACATACAAACCGACCCGCATATTTACTTAATACCCCCTTTTTTTTCAGAACCAAAACAAGGTTTGTGCACTACACACCAAATGCACCACCCAGACTTTGTCCCGTGTCCCTCGCGCTGCGTTCAGCTTCCTCCGCCAAGTCACCCCCGTTGCTTACTCCTTGCTGCGCGAGGTCCCCAGCAGTTTGCGTCAAGTCGCTCGCACTACTCAGTCCTTGTTGCGTCAAGTCACCTGCAACACTGATGCCTAGTTGCGTCAAGTCACCTCCGAAAGTAATGCCTTGTTGCGTCAAGTCACCTGCGAAAGTAATGCCTTGTTGCGTGATTTGATTGGCTTGCTGCACGATCCCCGGTGCCGCAGCCCCGATTGCGTCGGCACCCTTCTTACCCAATCGCCCCACGGTACTCATAAATTGCGTCAGCCCATCGCAATCGCACCTATTCTTGCATATATTCTTTGTTGCAACAAAAACTTCATCGTGATCGGGATCCTCCCGCAAAATAGCTGGCGCTTCGTGTGGAAATACAATTGCATAAGCCACGTTGTCATTGAAGACTTGATTAGGATCGCCAAAGCACACCTTCCCGGTGAACAAAAACTCATTTCGCGAATACTCCGACAAGTGATGCGCCTCAAACATCTCATTTTCCGTATTTGCAAACAAGCGCATATTGGGCGTGTTTTCAGGGTCTGGATGCAGGCACAAGACGGCGTGTGACAAGGGCACCGTGAGCAGGCTGATGTCAGAGTACTGAGAGTTATCGTCGACGGTTTTGTAGATGCCCACAGGCACACCATTCGTCGTCCCACCCAATGCCTGGACTCCCTTCCAAGCTCCGAGGTCGCCCGCTCCAGACTCATTGCCTCCCCATTCGTGCGGTTGCCCGTCATTCAAGTAAAATGTCGTCAGCTCGTTGCTATCGTAGACCTTGCCTGTTAATTTCAATGCAGCCAATACGTTGTTGTAGGTTTTGGACATGTCGTGCATGTACGTTGCGCTAGAGTAGTAAGGATGAGTTGATATGGTACCGTAGCCGCCAAATTCTACGACCCACATGCCCACTACGTACGTCACCTCGTCCAGGGATTCGGCGTAAAATTTCAAGAAGCTGCGAATCTTCTCCACACTGTATTCGTAGCCAGGCATGTCCTTGACCTTGAAGATCACGATCTTGTAAATGAGTTTGTTATTGCGAACGAAGCCCTTGCAACAATTGGACGGCACGGAGTCCCAATCAAACACAAAGGTACCGTTTGTGAATGGTGCCGGGTTCTCAGCCAACATCTTCCTGGCAGATGCCATGGCCGACTTCATCCAATCCGTGATGACCTGCGCGCAGTCTGGGCACCTGGGCTTGGTTGGGGCCGGCGCGACTGGCTCTTCTAGTGACGGCGGGTCTTTGCAAACCCTTGCAGTCGTGTTGTTGAGGTATTCGCAAAACTTTACTCGAATGATGTCCTTGGCATCCGTCAAATTCTTGTTCACCGCTACCTCTGTCCTTGCGATGCGCGCATCCCAATTCCTGCCATTTTTGATGGCCTTGACATAGGGGCAGCCCGCGCATCTCGGGTACGGCCTCCCACCGGTATCAATCTCTGAACCAACATCCATGCCGTCATGCACGAGATGCAAGCACATATCCGGGTTGCACGTCGGTTCGGGTGCTTTTTCTGGTGGGCTCGTAGTGGCAGGCACGGGCGTGGTAGGCACCGGCGTGGTAGGTGTTGCGACAGGTTGTTGCGCCCTCGCCTTATCCAGCGCGGTTTGGTATTCTGGATCGTATTGGAGATCCTTGCACTCAGAAACGGTAGAGGAGATGTAATCCCACTCGGTGTACCCGGTCTTGGGCCACTTGTAGTCCAGCTTGAAGTTGTGGTCAGTTGTGTCTCGCCCCGCCGCGGCGTACTTGTCTGTAATGTAAGTCATGCACGCGCTTTTTTGATTTGCGTCGGGCTTTTTGGGTAGCATCCCAACGGATTTCATGTGTTGGTCGTAGGTGTCTTGGTACTCTTGTTGCCACTCCAAGTCTTGGCATGCAGGGACTTCGCGCGTCATCCACTTCCAAACCGAGTCGCCGTCCCCACCGCCACCGCCGCTTGGGTTTAGCTTGGTGTTGTGCACCAAAAAATTGGTCGTGCTCCTGTCTTTATTGAGCATCTTGTCATTCGGTGATCCTCTCTTGACGCTCATGATCCAGTCGTTGCATTTCTTGCTCGAGCTGTCCACCTTGGTCTTTCTGGGAGTTTGCGTCGTGCTAGAAGACGGATTCTTAGTTGTCACGCCCGCCGGGGCTTTGGGTTCTTTTGGCACGGTCGGCAAAGGTGCTACAGGCGCCCCAGGTGCCACCGGCGACATGGGCGCTACCGGCACAGGCGCAACAGGCGCTCCAGGTACCACTGGCGCACTAGGCCCTACAGGCGTATGCCCGGACTGCCACTGATTCGGCCCCACTCCATCGGCAAACGCCACCTTGTACCCGTACAACACATCGTGAAACTTGGGGCGGTCACCATCGTCTGCAGCGGCCTTCGCCCCCTTTGCGCTCGCGTACCGCTTTTTCCCTTCCTTGAAGCCCTCGCGCACTTTGCACGCGGACGACAACCGCAATGTTAAGACGACTATGGCCAAAATCGCCACAGGTAATAAATAAAGTGCGATCCGCTCCATTAACTATACTTTCGAAAATTGGGGGACAGTATAAAGACACCACGCTACAACCGGGCAATGAACCTTGCAACCACAAAGTGCGCCGCCCCAATCCGTATACGACCGAAACGGGCAGCGGGCCTCCTGCCCTCACGCGCCCACAGGGACGCCGACGTCCACAAACTCAACCGCCTCTTGCAAACTCCAGACACCATCGCCGGAGAGGACTTTGCAATCCTGCTCAGCACCAAGTGCGGTTCGTTCCGCCAAATCGAAATCAAGGAGCATCGAGGGCACGTGTGCCTGTTTGTGCACACGACGTCGTACCTCCACGAGTCCATTGCCAACCACTTTTACGACCGCGCGGCAGAGCGCCTGAATGCCTTGCGGGTGAGCTACCACGTCATCACGACCATTCGTCGCCTGGAAGACGAGCTGCTAGAGGAACAGGTTATCTTGCCGTTGGGCATCCAAGCGGTCGGCGATCCGCGCGACCCTCGCGACTCTGAGTGGGACCTGTAAGTAAACACGACACTTAAAGTTTCCGCACACTACCCAAAGCAATGAGCGCTTTCCACCACCAAGATTGGACGCCCGTCATTGTCAAGAAGCGGCCGGAAAAGCGCGAAGGCCCCCAGGTGCAACTGCCGCCCAAGTCCTTCCGCAAGCTAGATGACAATCCAGAAACCTTTGAGACAAAGTACTTTGACAAAACCTACGTCCAAAACGTCATCCGTCTCCGGATTGAGCGCAAGTGGTCCCAAAAGGACTTGGCGGCGCGGCTGAATGTGGAGTTTGCGGTCATTCAGCGGCTGGAGCAGGGCAAGGAAATCTACAATCCCAAGCTCAAGGACAAAATGAACCGGCTGCTGGGAATCACCGGCATTTAAAGACGGTTCCGCATAACCAATTCCTTTTTCGAGACATGTGTGAGCACTCACACACACAAGCACAAAACGAAGACCTACCCTCCATTCTCGCGCAATGCAGCGTCGGCGCCAAGTGGCCGCAAAAAATGCTGGCGTGCCGCATGCTCCTGGACTGGGTGCGCGCAAACACTGGCGCGACTCGCGAACTCCCCAGCATCGTGCAAGCTGTCGTTGGTCTCGTTCATGACGCGAGGAGGAATGTCGGCGAGGCGGCCGTGGAGACGCTCACAGAGCTGTACCAGCTGCTGGTCGGCGATTCCGACATTGCCGGCGTCATCCCCGATTTGGTGGACGCGGTCAAACGCCCGGAAACCGTCGCAGATACCATTCACGTCTTGGCCGCTGTCGTGTTTGTGCACGAGGTGCGTGCCGAGATGCTGGCAATCTTGGTGCCTCTTCTTTTGCGTGGCTTGCGCTCAGGGTCTGTTGCGATCAAGCGCAAGTGTTGTGTCATCAGTGAAAACATGTGCAAGCTGGTGGAGAACCCCATCCAAGCGGAGGCGTTTCTGGGGCAGCTGTTGCCGGCGATCCGCGATGTGAGTGAGAACGTGGCCGATCCAGAGTGTAGGGGCGTGGCCACGCGCGTGTTGTGCATGCTGCAAAAACTGGTGGGCCACGGCGCTCGGCGGGGAGAGGACAACGATGACGGTCCCGCGCCGGGCGAAACTGTTTTGTGCACATGCGAATTCAGTCTGGCGTACGGCGCCAAGATCCTTCTGAATTGCGCCAAGCTGCGGCTGGTGCGCGGCGGCAGGTACGGCGTGTGTGGTGCCAATGGCTGCGGCAAGAGCACGCTGATGCGCGCCATCGCCAACGATCAAGTAGACGGATTCCCGACAAAGGACGTTTTGAAGCGGGTTTACGTAGAACACGAAATTGACGGCGAAACGAGCGACGCCACTGTAACCGAGTTTGTTGGCGGTGAAGTCGCGCTCTTACGCCAAGTCGGCTTTGACGACGAGCGCCTGCGTGCGTCCGTAGGCAGCTTGTCAGGTGGCTGGAAGATGAAGCTGGCGCTTGCACGAGCGATGGCGCAAAAGCCGGACGTCTTGTTGCTGGACGAGCCCACCAACCACCTGGACCGCACCAACGTCGAGTGGTTGGAAGATTACCTATTGCACGCTGGGGTGACGTGCCTGATCGTCTCCCACGACTCTGGATTCTTGGACGCTGTGTGCACGCACATCATCCATTACGAGACGTTGAAACTCAAAGTGTACCGTGGAAATCTGGCGTCCTTTGTAGCCCGCAACCCACAAGCGCGCACCTATTACCAACTTGATTCTACGGAAACCGTTTTCAAGCTCCCGGAGCCGGGCTACTTGGACGGAGTGAAGACCCGGGACAAGGCGATTGTCAAGATGCATGGCGTGTCTTTTGGCTACGCCGAAAAGCCGGTTCTTGAAAACGTGAGTGCGTACGTCACGCTTGGCTCCAGGATTGGGTGCGTCGGCGCCAATGGTGCCGGCAAAAGCACGCTGATCAAGCTGCTTACAGGCGAGATCGAACCGAGCACCGGGACGGTTTGGAGGCATCCCAACGTTAGGATTGCATATGTCGCGCAACATGCATTTGCGCACATTGAGGAACACCTGGACAAGTCTGCAAATGAGTATATCAGGTGGCGCTACGCCACTGGGGAGGACCGCGAGGCCGAGCGCCGCGTGACCAGAAAGTTGGACGACGCCGAGCGCGCCAAACTAGATGAAAAGGTGGTCGTGGCGGGCGTGAAGCGGCAGATCGAGCGCATCCTGGGCAGGATCAAGTCCCGCAAGACGTGGGAGTACAACGTCGGTTTCGTGGGCACGGAAGACACGGCATACATCGAGCGCGACGACCTCATTGACCTTGGCTTTGAGAAGCTGGTTTGTGAATTCGACATGAAAGAGGCCGCCCAAAGAGGCATGATGCTGAAGCCTTTGACCCAAAGCAATGTAGAGAAACACTTGGCAAACTTGGGCTTGGATGCCGAGGTTGGCACGCATGACCGGATCCGGGGATACTCCGGCGGACAAAAGGTGCGGTTGGTCGTGGCGGCGGCCACCTGGATGTGCCCGCACATTATCGTGCTAGACGAGCCAAGCAATTATCTCGATCGAGATAGCCTAGGAGCGTTTGCTGCGGCCATCAGGGAGTTTGGAGGGGGCGTGGTCGTCATCAGCCACAACCGCGAGTTCTTGCAGAGCTGTGAGTGTCGGGAGACGTGGCACGTTGCAAATGGGTGCGTCGAGGTCACGGGCGCAACGGCGCAAGCGAACAAGGAAAAGGTGGAGCACGCTGTGCACGACGAAGTTGTAGATGCCTTGGGCAACGTCATCAAAGTCAAGGCGTCGACGAAGAAAAATGAGATGAGCAGGAAGGAGCGCAAGGCGCGTGATAAACAGCGCAAGGCGAGGCGGGAACGCGGGGAGGATGTTTCAGATAGCGAAGACGACTAGGCTGGTGCAGTGTCTTGTGCCGTGTGTAGTGTGGTAGTGTCCAGCGGGACGAGCGCTTTCAAACGCGCGGCTCTGAGGTCTTCCAAAGACAACCTCATCTCTGCTGCCTCTTGCCCCTCATTGTTATTTTCCTTCCTGGGCAACATCGAGGCAAAGTCGATGCTGCTCATACTATTCAAGCTACCAAAGCAAATGGACTTGTCTTGATCCGTGCGGTCGCCCATGCGCCTCACCGAGCGTGCGTTGGTCATCACAAGATGCGACTTCCAATCTGCCTTGGCTTGGGTGCGGGCGCAAAGGGCGTAAAAGGTAGACAGCTCCTTCCAGTTCACGCAATCGTGGCGATTGCTCCCCGGTTTCTTGAACTTGCACTGCACTGCGACATACCCGTTTTGGTGCCGGGCAACCAAGTCGATGCCGACGTCCCGGCGGCCGAGGCCAAGCGAGGCAAGCAGCCCTTCCGGAACGTCTGCCAGCCTCCAAACCTCCTCGTATTTTTTGACGTGTTTGAGATAGCGCACACAGAAGCATTCAAACAGGTCGCCCTTGGCTTTTGTGCTCTCCCTGGCACGTATCTCCGCGAGGGTGAAGGCGGGGCGCTCGTGGTACTCTAAAACTTTGTTCACGAAACGCTGGAAAAGGGTCAGGTCGGAGCACCCGGCTGTTCGGAACTCCCCCACGAGGCTCCAAATGAGAGAGGTGAGGACGTTGTCTGCTTGCGTCATTTCCTCCAGTTTAAAGTAAGCGGGCTCAAATTTTGTGCGCGTGTGTGTGTGTGTGTGTGTGTTGTCAGCTTCCTAATGTGTACCGGCGTCCGTCGATGACCCATTCTCTTTTTTTCCAGTCTGCCTCACGCGACCTGCCGGCCAGGCGCGCGGCATTCCAAGCAGGATACACGTTGCGAAAGTAGGCCCGCACTTCGGCGGCAGTTAGACCAAAGGGGAAGCGCACGGGTGTAGTCCCCGGACGGAGCTGATCTCGCTGCGGAAGCTGTGCAAGCGCCAGCGAAGCCGTTGGCAAGTGCCTCTGGATTTGCGGAACGCCGTACGTGACAACATTGCGGCGCAAGGGCGGGGTGTAAGGCTGGATGCCAGGTGGCGGTTGGCCCTGTTGGCGCTTGATCGCGGCAAAGGCGTCGCTGGAGATATTCATGGTGGTGTTTAGAGCAAACGTGCGCTTGGGCACCTTGGTATTGAAAATCCTCTCAAAGTTTTCCGCGGTCCCAAAGTTGTGGGTGTAGTAGTCTTTGACACGCAAGTAGTAATCTTGGTCCGTCCCTGGCCGCTCGCGGTAGTTGCGAGGGCCGCCCAGCCACACGTACAGCGCATTGCCAAAGTTGACCCAGTCGTCATGAATGCCTTGGTGTCGCACGCCATGCCACTGGTCCCGGAAGCCATACTCGTTCAAGGACAAGCCCGCAGCCAAGGTATTGCGCGTGTACCAAGCCCACACAATGACATTCAGCGTATTGTGTGACAAGTCCCACAGCAAGACGTCGCCGGGCCTCAGAACGACTGTACCAGACACGTCGATTACAGGTTGACCCCACACGTGGTAATCTAAGAGCACGGATTGCGGCGTGACCTGGATCACACCGTGTGCGTCCCCGTCTGTGAAAGAAACCGGCCCCACCCACAGGTTGTAGTTGCCCGTGGACTCTTGAAGGCACTCTGACATCACGACTTGCGCAAAGTCGAGCAGTGTCAAGCCGAGGTCAAAATAAAACAGGTTGTGCGCGGTGATCACGCCGTTGTACAGCTCGGCCAACTTGGCGTGCGTCCACATGCCCACCTTGGCGGGGTCGCCGATGTAGCGGCCACTAAACTGTCCCATCTGGGAGTTTCCCAAAGCGCGCAAGAAGTCTTGCCTGAATGCAGTGAATGGATACCCCATGTTTGCAGTGTCATGAGAAAATTACGCCCCACCACCCTTGAAAGGAAAGGTGAGCTTGGTGGGATTGGGCTGCATTGTGCTCAACCACGACTGGACGTCCGGATCCTTTGCAATGGAGCCGTCTTTCGGGAACAAGGCGAGCGTGTCTGCAGAAGTCCAATTGACTGCAAAGTAGAAGGAATCCGGCGCCTTGTCCGCCAAGTAGGGAACGAAACGCTTCATGAAGTCGTCCTCATTGTCCTCGAGCGCCTTGATCTCCGCGGCCGTAAATTTCAAGGGCTCTGTCCCAGGATTCTTGTCGGTGCCGGGCTCGTGGTACAGCCTGTCCTCGTCGAGGAACCGCGTCTTTGCCCACTCACCCACCATGACGCACTTGCCCTCCGTCGACAAAAATCCCCAATTCGACTCCCATATATCGTCGGTCGTGTCTACGCGAGACGCCAACGTGCCGTATTGATGGGGGCTGAAGATGAGCTTTTCAGGGGGGATGTTGAGCTGGCCGAGGTTCATCGTGCTGAAGCCAGCACCCCAGTTGGTTTTGTTGGGCACGTCGTCCAGCCCTTCCACGACGATCATCGCGTGAGGGTGCACAGAGTTGATGCCTTCGTACATCAAGTTGCAGGCTTGAGACCAATTTTCCCAATCCACCCTGAAGTTGGGACCGTGCACATCGGCCATCTTGCCCTGCCAAGGCTCATCGAGTGGTGCTGTCTCTTTGCCGTGCGGCTCGTTCTTGAGGTCAAAGGCAAACACATGGGGGTAGCTCAGGCAAAAGGTCGCCATCTGCTTCCAAAGCGCGACTGTTTCGTCCATGCTGACGCTTAGCAAGTCATTTTGCTCAATGTCCCGGTAGGGCCAAGTCTGGTAGAAGATGGGCTCCGCCGTTGGGTAGAAAAAGTCAGAGATCTTCCGTGAGTGCCTGTCGGTGAGTTTCACCCCCGGCTTTGTGAGTTTGTCTTTCAGCTCCTTGTTGAAGATGTCCACCGTCCAGCCGGCGCTGAGCTGGTTGTCGTTCCATGGGGGCGTGGCGTTCATGGTGTGCAAGTCCATCATGACGAGCATGCCATACTTGTACGCCAGCTTCAGGAACTTGTCCAGGGCGACGACGGGTGCCTTGCCCTCCAACTCGGGCTCCTTCATGATGCCCGAGTACTTGACCACGTTTTTGGATTCGGGCGCGGGCGTCATTGCCCCACCTTGTCCAACGATGTTCTTCTCGGGCTTGCCATCCACCGCGCGGATGATCACGCCGTCCTTGCCGAGCTTTTGGTTGGCGTCACAGAACCACCTGACGAACTCGGCGCTGAAGGGCACGCGCACCGCATTTATTTTTTCTTCCGCAAGGGCCTGGAAGAATTCGTCCATGGAGTAGGCATACAACAACTCCGCGATCATCGACTTTTCTTCAAAGCCATACCAGTTGATGCCCTTGATGTTGATGGGCGTGCCGTTGAGCGTGAGCTTCTTACCCACGATCTTGTACTTCCAATTGTCCCAGTTGGTGTCTATGGTCACACCAGGCACTTCGATAAAGGTAAAGTTGCCGCACTCGCCAGAGGGCTTTGTGGCGGGCTGGGTGTTTGGCACTGGTTGGTTAACAGTGGGCACCGCGGCTGCAGGTGCAGGCCCGCCGACGGGGTTTTGCACGACGGCGGCCAAGGGTGCTGCCGGCACTTGCGGCACAACGGCCGGTGGCACCTGGGGACCGGGCGCCGCGTACGTTCCTCCATACACTGCCTCGCTCCTCCCTCCGTACCCGCCTCCGTACCCCCCTCCGTACCCGCCTCCTGTGCAATAGAGCATGTACGCCCACCAGGGCATGCCAAAGCCGCAACCCTGGAATTGTGGGGGCGGAACGACGATGACATTTCCACCCAGAAATCCCTCGTTCTTGAGGAAAAAATACAAGGTCAACATCGCGACAATGGCTATGAGTGTCACAACAATGAACAACAACGTTCGTGGCACCCGCTTGCCAAACAACGAGGGCATTGCGTCTTTAATCCTTTACACGAAAATTATAGTGTGATTCTTTTTGCGATTTTCTAATTCTAGTTGTATTCTAATTCTAACCGTATTCTACATAAAGGCATCATCGCAGATGCGGTCTCCCAGGTGGGCGCTCTTGGTGCTTGTGCTTGTCATCTTGGCAGCTTCCGTAGTTGGCAGTCGGGCGGCTCCTCGTCTTCTTCCCGAGCCATTTATTGACAATGAAATCACCCGCACCTTTGACAACATCTACAAGGCGGACTTGTGGACTCCACAAGGAGATGGGAGCGGCCCGGGCTCAGAGCCGGGCTCGGTGGAAAAAACGATGGAAACCCTCCACCAATTCATCAAAGACAAAAATGTCACCGCCATTGTGGACGCCGGGTGCGGGGCATGCAAGTGGACGTCGCTCTTGCTCCACAGGGTGGACGACCGGCGGCTGCTGTACACCGGTGTGGATGCCTCGAACACTGCGGTCGAGCGCGCGCGCAAGAATATGCAAGAGGTCAAGCACACCGTCGAACTCCACCAGGGCGACATCTCGCAATTCGACTTTCCCGACGCCGACATGCTCATTTGCAGGGACACCCTGCAGCACTTGTCTTACAGTGAGGTCCGCGCCGTCCTCAGGAACTTTGCGAGGTCCAACATCAAATGGTTTCTCATTGGCAGCTACCCGGAGGACCCAGACAACAGAGACATCGTTCGGGGAGACTACTTTTCCATCAATCTGGAACAGCCGCCATTTTCAATGATGCCGCAAGACTCTTTGCCAGAGTCTGCGCCGCCGGGCGAGCCGCGAAAGTACATCTATGTCTACTCCAACGAGAAGCTCAGGCACTACGTCAACAACAATGACTTTTTCAGCAAGTGAGCAAGATTGTCGACGCCAAATAATATAGATGCCAAAACCACCCACGAGAGCCCAAAAGAAGGCGCTGCCGCCCGCCCCCCTTCCCGAGTACCAAGACTTGATCCTGCGCGGCATCAAGATCATCGACATTGGCTACGTGACATGCATCTACTTTGTCGTCGGGTACATGGCCGCGTTTGCTTATGACAAGCTCCTTGGCAAGTTTGACGAAGCCGCAGCCCGAGAGAAATCGACCTTGAGGTTGGCCACAGAGCTGATCTTCCACGTGTGGACCATCGCCGTGCTGACTTATGCCATCCGCAATCTCGTCGAGCTGATCCCATTCCCACTGCATGGCGTCTACGGATTCAACCACTACCGCGTCAAGGAGCTCACCATAGCGCCCATCTTTTCGCTGGTGATCATCACCTTCCAAGACCACTTGCGCGACAAGATGCGCTACCTCTTTGACCGTTTGTACAATGGCACGAAGCAAAGGGACATACAAAGACTTCAGTGGCCGGACATATAAAGACTTCTCCTTCGCTAGACTGTATGTTCCTTCAGACAAGGTGCGCCAGTAGGTTGTTGAGTGGACAGCGCCAGCCGCGCTTGCTGCCGTGTGCCCCCCGTGCAGTCCCAATCTCGCCCGTGGTGCCCCTGGTGCCCGTCGAGCACGTGGTTTTCAAGTCCCTCCCCGGGGTCCCAACGCCCCCGGCGCCGCCCCTAGCAGACAAGCTGTGTGTGCCCGAAAATAAGGTGACCTACACCGACTTTGTCGCTGCCATCCAACAAGGCCGCGTGGAAAGCGTCACGTTGGCGCGGGACATGCACATTGGCAAGGTCAAGCTCCGGTGTGCCGCGGAGGGGGGCGCAGAGAGGGAAGCCACCCTGGTGCTGCCCGAGAACTACGACATTCTCAGCTTCCTGCTCTCGCAGAATGTCAACGTGGACTTTGTCAGCGGTGGCGCCGAGGTCTCTTCCTCCGCCGACTTTGGCAAGTGGTTCATGGTCAGTTTGCAAGTCCTGGGTCAGATCGCCTTTGTCGGCTTGGTACTGAGCATGGTCATGTCTGCGCGGAACGGGGGTGGCAGCTCTCCATTCATGGGCATGACCAGCGCGCGCGCCAAGTTGTTTGATTCCAACGAGATAGAAACGCGCTTCTCGGACGTCGCGGGGGCAGACAACGCCAAGCGGGACCTCGAGGAGGTCGTAGACTTCTTGAAGAACCCCGACAAGTATTCCAAGGTGGGCGCGCGCATCCCCAAGGGCGTGCTGCTGTCCGGACCCCCCGGCTGCGGCAAGACGCTGCTGGCGCGCAGCGTGGCGGGTGAGGCGGGCGTGCCCTTCTTCTCCACGACGGGCTCGTCCATGGTCGAGCTGTTTGTGGGCGTGGCGGCGGCCAGAATCCGCGACATGTTCAAGAAGGCCAAAGAAAAGTCGCCATGCATCATCTTCATCGACGAGATTGATGCCATTGGCAAGGCCAGGAGCATGTCGATCGCGGGCGGGGGCAGCGAGGAGCGCGACCAAGCGCTCAATCAGCTCTTGACCGAGATGGACGGCTTCGACGTCAACCACGGTGTCATCGTCATCGCCGCTACAAATCGCCCCGACATCCTCGACGAAGCCCTGCTGCGCCCGGGGCGGTTTGACAGGTGTGTGGGCGTAGATATGCCAGACTTGCGTGGCCGCGAGGGCATCCTCAAGGTGCACACCGCCGTCCTGCCCCTTGCCGAGGGCGTCAACCTCTCCAAACTTGCCCGGAACACGGTCGGCTTTACCGGCGCAGACTTGATGAACCTCTGCAACGAGGCGGCGATCTACGCGGCGCGGGCGTCCAGCGAGCAAGTGAACGACGCACACTTTGACATGGCGCTGGAAAAGGCCATGCTCGGAGAAGAAAAGAGGAGCTTGCTCGTGAGCGAGTCCAAGCGACGTGTGGTGGCGTACCACGAAGCAGGCCACGCCCTCTTGGGCATTGTGGTGGGCGACTTTGATGCCGTGAGAAAGGTGTCCATCATACCCCGCGGTGCCGCCGGCGGGGTGACCTATTTCGAGCCCAGCGAGGACCGCCTCGATGGCTCCCTGGTCACCCGCACGTACCTCGAGAACAAGCTCGTCGTCGCGCTCGGTGGGCGCGTCGCAGAAGAGATCGTATTCGGCCACGACCAAGTCACCACGGGCGCGGCGGGCGACTTCCAGACTGTGCAACACCTGGCCACGGAGATGGTGCGGCGGTATGGGTTTAACGTCGACATTGGTCCTATGCTCGTAGAAGAGGGCACCTTTGGAGATCAGGTCGACAGCGAGGTGCGCGCCATTGTGGATCGCGCCTACGTGCGTGCCCAAGAACTGCTCCAACAAAACGAGTTTTACCTGCACCGCATTGCAGAGGCGCTCCTCGAAAAGGAGACCCTCAACGAGGAAGACTTGCGACGCGTCACACGGGGCATTCTTGATTGTTGAACTCTCTCAGCAGCCTCTTTCTGCACACCGCGTAACTGGGGTCCGCCACGCACCTCCGCCACGCCCTCTGGATCACCCGCGCCTTGTGGCTCAAAAGCGTTCCCACAGCGAGGCAAAACCTCCTCAGCTGCTCGTGGTCCGCGGCGTAGGCCGTATTGAAATCCGGCGACGTGTTGATCACGACGTCATTCACTACCTTTACCGTGACCTCTTGAAACCAGTAAACGTTCGAGGTGATGGGGATTTTGTACATCGAGGCGAAGAACTTTTTTTTGTCGATCCGCACGTTTTGAAGTGCGAGACCGCCGTCAGCCTCCAAGAACAACGGGAGGTCGGGAGACAGACACACCGGATGCCAGATGACGATGGGCTCTTTGAAGTGAATAGTTGTATGGCTTCCGCTGGACTGCAGGCTGAGTGTCCCCTTGTGCTCGAGCAAATAGGGCGGCACGCTGCACACAAATGGCAGCCTGTGCGGAGGCGCCGCATTACACGCCGTCCTCGGGAAGAAGAGGGTGTAGAAGCGGCTGAGCGTAGCGTGGGTGGACAGGCGGTGCGTTTTTGTCGGAAGCAGCTTTGGGGCCAACTCAAAGTTTGCAACAAAAAGGATGGCATCTTTCCTGAAACCCAGCGTCAGCGCGTCCACCGCAGCCCGCGTGGCGTACCCGAATGCTGGGCCGCACAGCGTCACCTCGACGTGGCCAGAGCAGATCGCAGTGATCACACATGCCTGCCCATTGTACACGTACTCAAAGCACTGTGTGGGCGACGGTACAAACCCAAGGGCAATCAGGCGTGCGTGAACAACTTGTTCGAGGTGCATTTGCTGTTGGTGGTCATTTTATAAGGTCTTCCACGTCCGCATACAACCCATTTTCCACGAGGTTCACCACGTATTGGTGCGCTTTGGTTTCGGGGCACGTGATGACGTGTGCAATGTGCTTGGCCTGGCACTCTTGCACGACTTCGCCAATGCGCTCCTGCGACAACTCGGGCACGCACAACCTCAAGAGCTCCCGCACCGTGCCCTCGTTTTTGAATGGGCCTCCGAGCAGGGTGACGCGGCGCAGCTTTGGCGGCGAGTAGCCGCATGACGGCGATTGCGAGGGTGAGTGGGCGGTCTTGTTGCGGCTCTTGATCTGGATGGGGAGTGAGGTGATCATTGATTTATCATGTGATATTGTTTTTAGATTGATCAACCGACGTTTTCAGACCCATGGAATGCACAGAGCGACTCGGCGCGCGTCTTTCAACAGCGCAGGGTCATCTCTGATCTTGTCATGGATGTAGCTGAATCCGCACTTGAAAACCTTGACCTTGAACCCACCATAGTTGTCGTTTTTGTAATCAGTGTTGTCATAGAACAGCGTCTCCCCTCCACGCACAAAAGACACGTACCTGTCCAGCCCCCACTTGTTTATACCTGTGATGATGAGCTTCAACATCAGCTTGACGCCTTCTGGTGAATCTTGGTTGAGCGGGCTGCTCGCAACCGGCACGAGATCGCTTTCTGAAACTTCGGAAAGCCCAATCATGCGGATCATCTTGCCATTCAGGTTGAAGCACCCATAGTTGGCAGCATCCAAGTTTCCGTCCTTGGAGCTGTCCCTGCCGTATGCGCTGAGGTCGTTGGTCTCAATCATTGCATACGCAATCATCATCCTCTTGACAGTGTCTGACAAGCCAAGAGAATCGCAGGCAGCCAAGATGCGCGCCTTGTTGCTTTGTATTGAGCCCCCGACGACGTAGGTGTTCTCAACGCTTTTGCCTTGGCAACTGCTATCTGCTTGTGCCGCCGAGTAAAACTGTGATGCCGGCCAATCTCGCAGAAACTGTTGCATTTGTGCATCCAAAGCGCTGCTGCGTTGGGGCGCCGGGGGCTTGCCCTTGCCCCTCCACTGTCGGCCCTCCCGCTTACCGTCAGCCACGTAATGGTCCCAGGGATCCGCACCTGCGCCCCTCACGTCGGAATACTCCTTGAGGTACTGTTGACGCGCCTGCTCGTAGGTCAAGTTCCTCGGCGGCGCTTTGGTGGCTGGAGCCGGGGGCTTGCCCTTGCCCCTCCATTGGCGGCCCTCCCGTTTGCCATCGGCCACGTAATGGTTCCAAGGATCCGCACCAGCTCTCTTCACGTCGGGATACTCCTTGAGGTACTGTTGACGCGCCTGCTCATAAGTCAAGTTCCTCGGCGGCGCTTTGGTAGCTGGTTTGGCAGCCGGCTTGCCCGCGCCCTTCCAGTGACGATTTTCGCTCCTGCCAACGGTCAGGTAATGGTCCCAAGGATCCAGACCGGCTCTCTTCACATGTGGATAGTCCTTGATGTATTGTTGCCGCGCCTGCTCATACGTCAAGGCCGTTTGTTTGCCGGGAGCAAATGATTCCGTGGTCACCAGGATCAGGCCCAAAAGCACAAGTGCCAAGACAATCGCCGCAATAGTGACGTACATTTATATTCAGTTGGCAAAAAAACAAAGCTGTATTACAGCTATTGAGTTGGCAAAATAACAAAGACAAGATGTGAGTTGGCAAAATAACAAAGACAAGATGTGAGTTGGCAAAATAACAAAGACAAGATGTGAGTTGGCCAAAAAATACTAATTTAGGTGAACACACTTGACGGATACGCCATCGTGCACGTCCTCTCCCCAATTGATGTTGGTGGAATCCGTGACGATGGGATAATTACTGGTGCACTTGGGGGCGTTGGCGATGGCCTCTTCGCACGCAGTAACACACGTGGTGTCAAAAGGTCGAGCGCCACAGACCACGTTGATGCACATGTTCCTTTTGATCTCGCGATGCTGCTCGCCCCCTCCAGCGCCACCCTCCATAGTGGCGTAGTATTGCTCAAGCACACTGCGTCTTTGAAAGATGCCAACGCCCAGAGTAAACATCGTTAGCACAAAAACAACGAGCCACTTCCTCGTGACCTTCATCTCTTACGGCAACTCTTATACTTACGCAACACAAATTTGTGTCTACTTCTTGACACGACCACCACCACCACCACCACCACCGGGCTGTGGGCGCGCGAGTCTGGTGTTTTGCTTTGTATTATTTTGCTTGGCATTTTGCTGGGGTTGGACGAGTCTGCCACTCTGTTTAGCGTTTTGTTGCGCAATTTGTTTAGCATTTTGTTGTGGCCTCGTGCCTTGCCGGCCATTCTTGGAAGAGGCATTCGTCACCTTGTATTTGTCCGGCATCACGCGGTAACCCGTCTCCCAATCCATGACGATCCTCTCAAAGTTCACGACGAGATCGTCGTCAGGAAAGGCATCGTCATCATACAGGTCCCTCACGTACATGTCCTTGCCCAAGCGGGAGAAGTCCAATTGCGCAAACTCAGCGGTCGCGCGGCGCAAGGTGGCCAGTCCCGCGGGGTTGGCGCTCACGCCCTTCAAGCGTTCGTTGAGCTCAAGCAACGACGCTTTCAGCGCAACCCAATTTTTATCCACGTCACCGTCCCAAGCGTTCATCCTGGTGTTTGTACTTGCGGTGTTGTTGTTTTGGTGCGCGGTGTTGTTCCAATAGTCGTAGTAACCGGCCTTGAGGCGCTCCCTCTCGCGCAACAATGCAGCAATCCTCGACGTGAGATTGGCAATGGACTCGGCTGCATTGGCCTGTTGCTGCGGGGCACGTGTATTTTGCTTGCTTGCGTTGTTGGCTGCAGCGGTAGGAACAACGGCAGGCAAAATCTCGCGGAATGGGGTTTTGGGCAGGACGGTCTGTGCCTTGCTGGTTGTAAACTTGGACTTGATTGCATTCATAAACCCACCACCGGATGATGCCCTACTCATTTAACATCACATTAGATATTTGTGGAATAAAAAGTTTCCGAAAAATGTGTTCACCTTAGACATGATGAACCACAAGTATAAACGTACGGTTTTTATTGGCATTGTCGCATGTGCAACGCTGCTTTTGAGTGCTGTGATGCGGCGCAGAGTGTCTTTTGAGAGATTCTTGGATATCACTGAGAACGCGGTGTCGGTGCCCACATTGGTGAAGGCGCTGAGAATGCCGCCCTACTCGCCGACGTGGCGCACAGACGAGGTGCCAAAGATCATCCACCAGACCGCCCCCGCGGACAAATCCAAGTGGCACGTCATTTGGAACATGTGCCAGAGGACGTGGTTCGAGCAGTTTCCACAACACATGTACCTGATGTGGACGGATGAGGGCGTGGACGATTTCATCAAAACCAAATACCCCGCATTTTATCCAATCTTCAGGGCCTACGACAAAAACATCAAGCGGTTTGATGCCGTGCGCTACTTTCTTCTTTACGAGTACGGCGGGATTTATGCCGACATGGACTACCAATGCGTGAAAGCGTTCCACCACGTCCTGCCACCTGGCAAAGTCTCGATCGCCGAGTCCATGTACGCCACCGACGAGGGCTTTCAGAACGCGTTGATGGCCTCTCCGCCCAAACACCCCTTTTGGCTCTTCGTGATCGACGAGCTCCTGCGCCGCAGGGACGAAGAAGACATCCTGTACGCCACGGGACCGCTGCTGATTGGTCAAGCTGTCAAAGACGCCCCCGCCGACATGTTCAATGGTCTGCCCAGGCTCCAATTTTCCCACATCAGCACCTCGGCGCGGATCTCGGAGCGCAAGTACTTGCAGCCCATCCACGATCCCAATGTGTACGCTGCGCATCACTGCACCAGTGTTTACCTCGGCGTTTGAGCAAAAGCTTGTAGACTGCTCAAGAATGTCGATATCTCGAATCTTTTCTTGTCCATGCGCACCATGTGTTGGTGCATGGCCCTCAAGCAGGCATGTGTGAGCAGCCGCGGCACCTGCTCTTGCGCATCGGAGTAAAAGCCTGGATAGCTCTTGCCCAGGACCTCCTCCAGCGCGGGGTGGCGATTGACGACGACTGGCGTGTCACGCACGATGCACTCGATCACCGTGTTGACAGCGGAGCAGTCCACGAGGTCGAGGAACACCACATTTTTGGAGAGCAAGTCGTCATACGCTTCATCGTCGAGGGGTCCCATGACCTCTACAGACCCGATGCTTTCAGATACGGCGTGGAGCAGCCCATCCACAAATTTGTTGGAGGTGGTGCCGCCCCGAGACACTCCACAGCATGTGTAAGCGACGTCGCCTGCCCACTCGGGGGTAAGCCCTCCCAACGCCACTTCCAAACCGCTGGGCGGAAAGTAGGCGTCCATGTTCTTGCCCCTCAGCGCGGCCTTGCGGATTTTGGACCGCTTCGACAAGCGCAATGCGTAGATAGAGTAGGGGCGCCTGAGCCAAGCCCCGATCTGCACGAGCTTGCGGTCTGGGTTGCGCACGTAGGCGGCCCACGAGAAGCGCGTAGATACAGTTTGCGTAGGGTGGTAGATAGTCGTAACGGGCACCCGCTGGAAGCAGGACGCTAGCGCCAACGCTTCTTTGATCTGTGCGGCAAGGTAATCAGAAAGCGCCACCAAGCCGCGGCAATGCCGCAACGCCCTCAGAAACACCGGGTTCTCAAACAAGCGTTTGCAGTTGAAGTCGCTGTGGGTCGTGTCAAAGGTGTGGTGAATGATGCCGATCCAAGGCGTGGTGTAGGGCGTGGCGCCGATCGATTGCAAGGTTTCCAGGCCCCAATGGAAAGTGCGGTCCACGTAGGTATCCAACAAGAGCGTGCTGCGCCGCCCAAGCCTGCAGGCATCCAGGTTCATCAGGTGGCTCAAGACGTAGGACCAGCCAGACCGATGCACCTTGTTGGAGGGCGAGAAGTCATAATAGGGATCGACGTTGAAGAGGCACGTACGCTTGACCGTCAACGCCGGCAACGTCGTCGCCTTGTCGCCTCGTCGCGTCTTGTGGTAGTTGTAGATGTACTTGACGGCCTCCTCCAACACAAAGTTGGGCGCTTGCATGTTTTTGGCGAGACCCCAAATGCATTCGTGCCCAGCGTCGCCGGTGATCCCGTAGCAAATCACCCGCGCCACCTGGGTGGCGTCCACCTTGCCGTCGCCACACAATGGGAAATTGCGCCACGCGTCGTCGCCGAGGTGCATCTGCAACATCCTCTCTACCTGCGCAACAACGAGTTGCAATGGACTTGTTTCTGGCTTGTGAATGATGACCTTGTACTCAAAGTCCCTCAACCGCAAGTCAACTTGCGGCGGGAATGCCATCGTCCGTCTTCTTGACGCTGCTACTGCCCGTCGCCCCAACTTGAACGCCAACAACTCTGGGCCGGCGTGAGGCAGCTTGGCGTGCGCATTCAATGGCTCCCCGGCATCAAGCAACAAGCGCTCTATCTTGGGCGTGGAATACAGCGCCACAAAGGGAACGCCAAACATCATTGCCAAAACGACCGAGTGGT
>JACCDG011481523.1_pt1 | contig 19847 bp, 28 predicted proteins | sample 7442471 | NCBI WGS metagenome assembly JACCDG01 (sample SAMN15323444, study PRJNA562643) | freshwater metagenome | isolation source: river surface water | place: USA:Blue River Watershed | collected 2017-08-17 | reverse complement strand
TTGGCACATGAGTATTGACACGACAATTCACATATTTACTAGAAAATTAGTTTTTAGCCCTTAGTACATTATAGGATAATGACAACACTAACCAACTCAGACTCTTTAGATCAATAGACTACTATGAGATCTACCATAAATAATGTTTTAGCCTATAACAACATCTATGGCAAAGAAATGAATACAGACTCTGCCATATGATGCAGACCTAGAGGCTAGGGTTCTATGTATGTCTATATTAGATCCTAGCCTATTAGACTCTGTATCCATATCAGATAAAGACTTCTATGTATGACAGTATGGAGATGTCTTCAGAGTGATACAATCAATGTATGATGACAGGAAGGTCATCAACGCCCAAACCATATGGGCTCAGATAAAGCTATTAGATATGGATATCGAGGAAGATGCTCTCATCGACATAACCTGCCTATGCTTCACTACAACTAGCTTTGTAGATGACGTAGAGAGATTACAGAAGTATGCTAGGATGCGTAGTGTTATAGGACTATCCCAGAGGCTATGAACCAAGGCACAAGACATGGGGGAAGATGAAGACATCGAATCCCTCATAGAACAACTCCACCATGTAATGTCCTCTGGAGCTTCCGCTGTGTCCTCTATGGGAGACCAGCTACTGAATGCCTATAACAATATGCTAGTAGATATGGACTTTGTGTCTACAGGATATGAAGACCTAGATACTACCCTAGTTGGGTTTCAGCCAGGACAACTCATTATAGTTGCTGGTAGACCATGAGCAGGTAAGACTGCCTTTATGATGAATATGATGGCAGAGCAAGCCAAGAAGGGTATTAAGGTAGGGATGATATCGTTAGAGATGGAGTCAAAGGAATTGATATGGAGGATGTTCTCCTCTGAGACTGCTATCCCCTATCATCGCATTAAGAAGAATGACCTATCGGAAGAAGAGAGACAGATGATTAAAGAGCAATGCTCTAAGCTAGAGAAGAATATGCACATAATAGATGATGCTTATTCCCTCACTCAGATCAAGGCTAAGTGTAAGGCATTAGCTAAGCAATGATGTAAGGCTATCTATATAGATTACCTCCAGCTTATATCCATGGGGCAGAAGTCTTGAGATGGTAATAGGAACAATGAGGTATCCTTCCTAAGTAGGGAGCTAAAGTTATTGTCCAAGACAATCAAGTGTCCTCTGGTTGTATGATCCCAACTATCTAGAGCAGTTGAGAGTAGGGCCAACAAGAGACCCATCCTATCTGACCTTAGAGATAGCTGATCTATAGAACAAGATGCAGATACTGTTATTATGTTATATAGATGAGACTACTACAATACGGATGAAGTCCCTGACGGAATACTCGATGTACTCATCAGGAAGCACCGTAGTGGAGACACTAAAGAAATCCCCATGAAGTTTGATTGACCTACAGTAAAGATAAGGAATCAGTCAGATAAGTCAGACAATCCATTTTAGATACTAGATTGTAATGGATATTATTAAGTTCTCAGATGTACTTGACTTAGCTCTCAACAACCTAGTTGATGCAGCTGAGAAAGAATGAAAGGTACTGATTGTATCCTATATGACAAGAGATAGTAAGGGAAACTTAGAAGATGCTGTCTATCAGAATTGACATACAGGAGCAACCATACACGACATAGCCGCATATAACTATTATGTTAAGAAGTATGTGGAGAGAGTCGAAGAGGACGAAGAAGAGTAACTTTTAATTGCTATAATAATATGAACCACTCAACACCAGTAGAAGAACCAAGTTCAGCAGATAAGGCAAAGTATCGTAAGACACTAGAACAACTAGAATACAAAGATATTGTAGAACTACTAGATGAATGCCCAAGACATACACGAGCCTATCATGTAACTAGGGCTAAGATTAAGGAGTATAAAGACAAGGCATGGTTAGCTTACTTCAAAGCTAAATACAACCAGATCAACAGAATGTGGATAGCAGAACACAAGGAGAATAACATAGGTATCATCGGATCTGTTAAGGCAGAGTACGATAGGTTCATGAAGACCCCATTTACAATATCAGAATATGTCAAGTAGATAAAAAAATATTCCCTTGCAATTCGTAAGGAGATTCCTATACAATAACCAATCAACAATTTAACCTTTAAACATTGACTACGCTATGAGTAAATTCGGACAAGACAAAGTACAGCAGACAACTTCAGATAAGCCACCAGTAAAGTATGCTGAGTTTAGTGGTAAGGAAGGAATCCTAACAACCTACAACAAAGACACTAAGTCTAAGGACGAAGTAAGACTCACAGAGTTTGTTGTCCTATCGGTACAAAGTAAGATCGTAGGATGGAGTGATAAACATGGAGCTAATCTCTACAGCCAAGAATCAGAACACCGAGATGGTCCATATACAGTTAAGGAAGCTAAGAACCAAACAGTAGTATTCCAAGGAACCTATAATGAGAACAAGGATGCCATCAAGGCACTATGAGGTAAGCTGGCTAAGTCAGTTACTGTATTAGACAAAGATGGTAGAATAGTTAACATTATCTTCAAAGGATCTGCCGCTACAGCATTCGGAGCCTTTGAGAAGAACCTAGACTACACAAAGAACAAAGCTATCTTCACAGGACATGAGATGAAGAAGAAGGGAGCTATCTCATATGCAGTACCTACATTCAAAGTATGAGGAGCAGTTACTCCAGAAGATATGCAAGAGGCAGTAGATATTATGGCTAAGCTTTACCCTGAAGATTAATCCTATGGATAATAAACAATATCTATCGTTCTCTAGTATTGATACCCTTATAACAGATCCAAGGAGATGGTATAAGGAGAAGATACTAGGACAAAGAGAGAATGAGTTTCATGACTTCTTCGTAAGAGGCAAAGCAGTCCATATGGTTATAGACCATTTCAATAAGACATGAGACATTAATCCAGATATTGCTACTAATTATGTAAAGTCGGAAGTCCATAAGGAGCAGAATAAACTACAAGCTCCCCTGGAGGATTGACTCGAAGAGAAGATACTCAAAGATACTCTTACGGCTATAGAAAACTATTTCTCTACTAACCCTAAGCAAGCTACTGAATCAGAAGTAGAGATGTTGGTAGACTTTGGTACTACGGGAGTTATGTTCAAGGGATATATAGATGCTATCAATGAGTTTGTATCTATAGATGACTATAAGGTTGTAGGATCATTTACTGATGTAGACAATGATTGGAAAGGTTCTTATGCTAAGTATGTATGGCAAGGACACTTCTATCTACTAGCTCACTTCATTAAGACAGGCAAGTGGTTACCTAACTTCAACATCATAGAGATATTATATAAGGAACCTGATCTACTCAAATGCAGAAAGGATACAATAATCCAGATGGCTAAAGACAAAGGGATAGAAAACCCCGAGGGGACTATTCCGCAGATGGTAGTGAAGTATGGACTAAGACCTAAAGTAGTTAATGTTATAGAGATACCACTAAACCAGGACTATATAGAAATGGTTAAGAAGCAATGGTTAGCCGCTGTGTCTATGTATCATAACTTTGTAGAGAAGGGACAGAACTACGTATTATATGCAATGAATAAATTAGATGGCTAAGATTATTGCTCCTATATATATGACATTCCCTAGGAAGACAAAGAAGGATAAGAAGGTTATGCTGTGAATGAATTGGTATAGGAATGCTCATTACTTCGAGAGTAACTATGCTAAGATAGAGTTCAAGAGGCTAGTGTCTGAACAGGTAGAGCAGTCTATAGTGTACACTAAACCTATAACTATACACTATACATATTACTTCGCCCGTAGGGGATCTGATCTCAACAACGTCCATAGCGTTATATCTAAGTTCTTCCCAGATGCTCTAGTCGAGATGGGGAAGATTAAAGATGATACTGCCGATGAGATAGTTGATAGCAGAGAGACCTTTGGGTGATATGATAAGGATAATCCTAGGGTGGAGATAGAGATAAGTTATTTTTAGTTTATTAATACTCATGGCTAAGTTTAAGATATGGGATAAGGTTGTGTTAGTGAATCCTGGAACACAGCATATTGATGAGTGATTGGTAAAATGAGATATTCTCACAATAGAGGAAGATAACGAAATACCATATTGCTCATGTGTTTGAAAATATAATCACATAAAGGATAGGTCAACACGAGCGATAATGCAACATAGGTTAGAACTCTACGAAGAACCCACAAAGAGAATCCCCAAGGTTGGTGATAAAATAAGAATATTGAAATGATGATACAGAAGATATAATGTATGAGATATTATAACATTGGATTTTGCGAACGATATGTTTATGCACAATGGAGATGCTAGCAAAAGATATATAGAAATATCAAAAACAGATACTCGAGAGTTCCGAGATGGTGAAGTCCCAGAGAGGTTTAGAGAAGAATTGTTATGTGAGTATATATGAGAACTATCATGACATCAAATATATTGTGATATACCAGTGCCCATGTTTAAGGCTTGAGATTGTGATATATGACGCACCCAAGACTGATCAATTAGTATTTGCTCCACCATATCAAACAAACCTTTATCAACTATCAAAAAGATTATGAGTAAATTAGAACAATTCAGAGCCAATCTATACTTCTCAGATAAGAAGATGGAGAAGATTGGAGAACTTGCAGATAAGTTGGAAGGATATGCTAGTGATATTGATGATCTTGTATATAACCTTGAGATTGTATCTGGAAAATTAGAATCATACGCTGAAGATATCGAAACAGCAGTAGATGAAGACGACAGAGTAGCTGCAACGCAACTGATTGATGAAGCTACGGAATATCTCTCTAAGGTATCTACATTAGACGCTTTGTCTTCTATGCTATCTAATGCCAAGGCTTTGGATAAGTTTACAGACGGTAAATAAGAATACCCTTTCTGCAACGATAAAGTGATATAGATAGCGGGGTAACTCGCTAGTCTATAGAGGGGAGATAGTTAGCATGGGTAGAAGGAGAATCCATAAGGGACTGATCCGCCAATAGTTATCCCTCTCTATAGACTTTATATCTTCATATAACCATGTATCTATTACTAGCTATGATGTGATTACAGTTATGTTATAATACAACCAATATGGAGACAGTCCTACTGGACTATCCCAATGACCAGCAGATAATAATGCTTACATCAGAACAAAAGATATCCATACAAGGCAATGTATCTATCTACAATAAAGAAGTTACACAAATCTGACTTTACTTATGTTTACGTGAATAATGGCTGGGACACAACCAAGAAGAAAATGACTACTATCTAATCCACAAATAAGGATTTATGCTACTAACCTCCATAAGATACTTAAGAACAAAGATGTCCATGGGGAATACTCCGATGCCTTACTCTCTTGGGATTGAACCAATGTCATTATGACTACCAAGGAAGGTAAGTTTATGAATCACGACGTATTGGTAGTCCTAAGAAACTTTATATCTGACTTTGATGACGATGAACAAGAACCCATGATCTACTAGTGAAGAGTTAGAGTTGGAAGGTAGTGCCACTGAGACAATCCAAGACGCTGGTTTCGATATTCCAGACGAGAGGGACTGGCATTACTCATCAATAATAGAGGAGTCAGGAGGATCAGTAAGAGACGATATGAAGTACATTAAAGACTTCCTATATATATTCAATCAAGGACTAGACCCGTTGACATTAAACTCCTGTGGGTGGTGCTCTAAGATCCATGTAATAAATGCTCAGAACCTATTAAATACTTCTATAGTAGATGACCAGATATCAGTTAAGTCTGAATGGTTAGATTACAACCAGGTACGTCCTGAGCATAAGAAATATAGGGGAACCGTCCTCCAGGATAACCTAAAATACTTCAGAGACGAGTTAAAGTACATATCATGATATTGATTAGCACAAGGTATAGATGAAGCTAAGGCAGCTATAGACAATAGACATTTTATATGTACCTGAAGTAACAATGGAGATTGGACTAATGTGAGAGTTAATAAGCTGTATAAGAAGAGAACTGATGGAAGGATTGTTGGACATCTGTTCTGTATAGTAGGTTATGACGATAAATGATTCATAGCAGTAAACTCCTACTGACGATCTAATTGATACTTTACTATACCATATGATGAGTATGCTTGACTCTATAGTAAGTATGCTATACTACCTAACAAAGATTTACCTGCTATCCAAAAATATAGAATGGCTAAGACAATACAAGAATCAATAGCTGAGGCTATCCAACTAGGAATAACTAATGGAGAGAATATGGATTCTCCTGCAACAAGAGCCGAAGTAGTTACACTGGTTGTTAGAGGAATAGACGCAGCATTAAAGAAAGGGGAAGATTTATTTGTTACTAAACAATAATTATTATGAAAAAGACAATCATTGACTTCAACAAGAATGTTACATTACTAGATGGTTCTCAATCAGACCAACACCTAGGACAGATAGTAGCTAATGCTATCAACTCAGCTAAGGAAGGTGATGCACTTAAACTTAGATCATGGGCATTTGACCTCTATGGCAAAAAGACATTGGAATTAGATTCCTCTGACTTAGAAGTATTTAAGGCTGTTATCCAGAAATCAGAGTACCTTACGGTTATCTCCAAGGGGGAAGCATTGCAGATCATAGCAGACGCTAAGTAATCATATGCGTTTGGGGGAGTTAGCATGAATAACCCTCTGCTTGTTGGTCAGCGTAAGGATCTTCTAAGTATCCCTAGTAATGGAAGCCCTACTGGTGCTGCTGGTCCGATTCCAGCCTATGGATACTCCCTGTGGGGTTGATGTAATGGTAGCAGTTGAGAGTCGCACTCTACAGAGTAGGTTCAATTCCTACACCCCACTATAATTATTTTATCCCTACGAGAACGTCCATACAAAGTAGATTAGATCTACGTGGTAAGCTATAAACATCTAGCAACTTTTGATTATTAACAAGCAATTTGAGATTATGTTTAACAACTACGCTATTTACGCTCTTACTGGCTATGTCGGTGTTTGCGGGACCTACGGAGGTTAAGTGAACTTTATCTACAAGTACATGAAACGTAAGTGAACAGACTGGTAATTATGCTACAGGTAATTACAAGAAACCACCTACACAAAAGAAATCCTACGATTATTCAAATGTTACATCTATTACAAAGAACTGGGTATCTGAAGAACAGCAGAGCCTAGTACAGTATGCCTGGAGCATATCTAATAGCGTTGACTTTGTGTTAACACTAGAAGCTGAAAGTGGCTTTAGGCGAGATGCTGTAGGAGATTGATGACATTCATATTGAATATGTCAACGATATAATCCAAGCAAAAGAAACCGATGGCAGGAGTCTACAGATCCTGCATTGGAGAATGGGTATACTATGATAGCCAAGTGTCGAGAGAGCCGGAAGATTAAATGAAGTAATATATGAAGCTGGCTACATTGATATCATGTACGCCATAGAGTAGCAGAAAGATTTACTATAAATTAATTAATGTACAAGATATACGCCATACTAACTATTATAGCAATTATAATCATCTACGCCTTGTTGCCGTATAACTATAGTAATGAAGCTTCTGCTTCACTTATGTGTTCTAAGCAATGAGAGGATTGTAAGGTATGGCGTGATCCTGTACCTATTAATAAGGTTCTGCATCAATGTTTATTTACCTGAAACTAATATGAAACAAGAACTGTATCTAAAGAGATTCAAAGAGATTGTAGCAGAGATGCTAACACTTACTACCAACAAGAATCATGACTACGCAGGTAAGCAAGCTGAAGATGCCTTCTGTAACTTCAAGCTAATAGAATCCCTAGGGGTCACAACTACTGAGGCTTGATTCATTGTTAGGATGACTGATAAGCTACAAAGAGTATCTAATCTTATTAAGCAAGATGCCAAGGTATGTGATGAGAAGATTACTGATACACTTTTGGATCTTGCCACATATTCTTTGATGATGAAGATTTACCTAGAGCAGAAACAATGATAACTCGTAGGATAAATAGCCTAGAGGCTCCATGGGAAGCAATAACCAACCATATATGGACAGATAAATTATGTAAGTATAGGAATGTGTTTAAGAAATCACATTGCACCGAGATATCAATAGCGTCTTCTATTTATGACGAGATTAAGCCCATTATAATATCTATATATAATGACCCATGTGTTTGTCCCGATATAATTAAACATGATATTTTATCACTAAATGAACCAGCATATGAAATACAAAGTATCTAAAGCCCACAAGCAATTACCCAACGTATGAATCAGAGGGGAAATCAAAGGGAAGACATTTATAGTAACTACATTACCAAGTTCAGATCATACAATATCTAACCCAACTAAGTTTATGTATAGCCTAGAGGGGTTAGATAAGGAAGAGTATTTTACTAAGGAAGAGTAATATGAGTATCTGTTACGTAGACCTCTGCGAGGAATGTGCCCTAGGGCTAGGCTGAAGGAGGATATCCCTTAGACCATTAAAGCTAGGATCCTCTATAGGACTATGCGATAGTTGTTGAGCTAAGGATAAGGAAGTTAATGACGCTATCTATTATGGTATTAAGTATACAGGAGATAAGATGAGTGATGCTTCTTATGAGATAATGACTGACCAGAGGAAGACTAAATTACCATCATTATTCCAATGATTACAGAAGCCAGCAGCTAATAAACTTATATTTGGTAAACATAAAGCAGATGAAACGAAAACAATGTAAGAACTGAGACCACCTAAAACCAGGGGATACTTACCTAGAGGACTTAGTTAAGAAGACTGTTACTTGTCTTAAGTGTCTTAATAAGGAGAAGGTACCAACCAAGGCTTGAATGCGGAGGTGGGGATATTATAAGAGAACAGTGTTTCATAAATAGCTTTATTACCTACGCAATATGACTAAACTAACTTGTAAGCTATGACCAGAAGAGATAGAATACATTAAGGAATGTATTACTAAGAGAATGAGCTGAGCAGCTATTGCTGCATGACTCATGGATATCTTCTGACTGAAGATGACTCCCCAATGAGTTAACTACCAGATGAGGAAACTTAGTGCTGGTAAAGCAATCAATGAATACTCCGTAGGTAATGATACTGAGTTATGAAACATTAAGAGGATGCGACATAAGACAACACTAGCGGATTGATCTAAGGTGTCTGCCCTTATAGAGAACCCCCAGGGGGAACATCAGATGAAGGAACTCCATGAGGCTATAGTAGATGAAGTAAGGAAGTATGCCCCTAAGTATCCTGTAGTTAAGAGAACCCAATCTAAGGATTCTCATATGCTATTGATAGACCCAGCGGATATCCACGTAGGGAAACTATCCTCTGCGTTTGAGACCTGAGTAGATTACAACTCCCAGATAGCTGTCCAGAGAGTAAAGGAATGAGTACAATGATTATTGGATAAGTCCGCTTGATACCGTATAGAAAAGATCATGTTAGTGGTATGAAATGACATATTGCATATAGATAGCCCCGCAAGGAAAACTACGTCAGGCACACCACAAGACACCGATGGGATGCGGTATGACAACTACAGAATGGCTCTTAAGTTATATGTAGATATCATTGAGAAGCTTATAACCATAGCTGATGTAGAAGTAGTGTTTAATCCATCTAATCATGATTACGCTACGGGGTTTACTCTTATACAAACCCTAGAGGCTTGGTTCCATAACAATAAGAATATCAAATTCAATAATGATATGTCCCATAGGAAGTATACCCAGTATGGTAAGAATATGATAGGTACTACTCATGGTGATTGAGCTAAACAGAATGACCTCCCATTGCTTATGGCTACTAGTGAACCAGTTATGCGAGCAGCCACTAAGCACAGATACCTATTTAGTCATCATATCCATCACAAGGTAATGAAGGATTATATAGGAGTAACCTTTGAGTCTATGAGAAGTCCTAGCCCGGCAGATAGCCGACATAGTCGTAACTGATATGAGGGTGCTCCAATGGGAATAGATGCTTTCATCTTCCATCCGGAGTTCTGACAAGTAAGTAGAATTAGCCACTTATTCTAAAGATGAAAGAACAAACCGTATCAATCAAACGAATACAGAAGTCTTGGAACCAGGCGGATATCTCCATTGAGATAGATGAGGAGATAGACCTGGAGGGGTTGTGAACCCTATTGGCTGAAGCCCTAGCCCATCACCTCAAAGGGGTTAGGGAGTTGGTTGATAAGACTAAGCCAAGTGAGAAGAAGGAATATAATGATTATGTGAAGATGCTCCTAGGGGAGATAACTAAGACGGTTATATCATAAGATCCCCTAGTGGGGTCTTTTTTTTAATATAAGTAAAAGGAGCAATGCCTACGCAACACTACTCCTTTTAATATAATCTATAACGATTACCTAATTCATTCAAGTACCTTTCTTCTCTAAGATATCATAGAGGATACTTCATATTGTCTCTTGATGCTTCTCTAGTTTACTTAATACCATGAGAGCATTAAACAATTCAGGACTTACCTCTTCCACACAAAAACTCTTATATGGGACTGCCTTGATGTTTTCTTGAGTTCAGAAGTATAGATGATTTCCATCTTCTGCTATTCGCATTCTAACCATTCCTTCATTTTGTTATGAAACAAAACTACTTCATTAACTTAATAGCCCCAGATGCTGCCTTTAGGAATGATCCTAGGATAGCAATTACTGGTCATACTACCTCTGGGGGGAAGTGAATAGAAAGAAGGCTTGTGACCGCTTCCATATTCTCTAATAGCGTTGCTAATATACCAGATAGCACAATGATAGCTACATGGATAAAAAAGCTCTTGAAATTGAAATTCTTAACGAAGAGAACTACTCTTTCTTTTAGGATATCTCGTATCATATTACTATTGTGTAAATGTAGCTAAAACTTTCTTACCAAACCCACTTAAGAGGGCTATGAATGTTAGGAATATACTAACAGCAGCAAATTCACTCCTCTGGATATATCTTTTATCGAATCTCCCCTCCAGGGAAGATAGGCTAGTGGATATCTCCTTGAGGAGCATTCTGGTCTCCTTTTGGAAATCCTTAGCATCTTCCTGGAAGTGTTCTGACTTCTTGCTATGTTCCTTTAGCATTGCCTCCTGGACTGCTAGGCGGGAATCTATATCGGGTTGGGTCATAGGATGGTTTTTGTTTTGGTTAAATGGGTTATGCTTGTTTCATTGGAGTAAGTTTACCTGAAGAAGGAACAATGGCTCCTCATTTATTTAATGCGTCTTGTATTGATTGTGCTGGGTTGAATCAACCAAATGCCTCCATTGCTGGTCATGCTACCTTCAATATCTTCTTTCAAGCACCTAGTACTTGTTTTACTCATGGAGTATTCGCTACAGTATTGACTGCCTTTGCCACATCGTCATCTATGGCGGTACTGGTTTTAATTACCCTATTTCACCATCTTCTAATGTCAGATAGGACTCCTCATAATTTAGCTTCTTCTTGAGCTATCGGAGCTATGTTTGGTCACTTAGGGGTTGCAACTCTTACTCATGGTATTTGTTTCAGAGTATCGTTGAATCCCTTGAATACTACTGCTAATCAACTTGGTGTTCTGGCCTTAGCTGCCTTGGTAGTTGTTTTCGCTACGGTCTTTTCGAGATCTGCCAATGTGCCATATGCTTGATTCCATACCGTTAGTGGAGATTTTCAAGCAACTCACTTACTCATAGTAGCGTCTTCCATCGCCGTCTTAAGTCATTGTCATACCTTCTTATATCATACATCTGTTTCTAAGTCAGCTCTACTTACTCAAGCACTCTCTAGTTTATCTCGTCATTTGTGCTTTGCATAATATGCTTCCTTAATCTTCTCTGCTTCTTCTATAGGAAGCTGCCCTCAGTTCTTTTCAAATACTCAGGATACATCGTTGTAGATGCTCTGTAAAGACTTTACCTTAGAATTATCTCCAACAGATGCTGCCTTGCTTATTTCCTCCTGAAGTGGAGCCAGTGCTGATTCCTTAGATATCATTACTCATTTGTTCTGTTGGATAACCTCATTTCTCTTTCACAATACTTGATCCTTTTTTTCCTTAATGAAATCATAGAGTCATCTAAATCAGGCTTTCTTTATTTTATTTATATCTTCTTTGGTAGCATTTTGTATTAACTTCGCTAAACTGTCTACCTTTTCGTCTAATGCCTCTGGCGCTATATTTGCTCCCTTGTTGGTCAGCATATTGGCAACATATGATCTAAGGTTATTAACCCTTCTAGCACTTGGCGGCTTTAGCATTCAATATCATATAGCTCCTGCTACTCAAGCTGCTGGTATTCAAACTACAGCAGGCAATACATTGGAAGTGTCTGATTCATTTGTTTGAGGTTCTTGTGCTTTATACGCACTATAGAATTGGTCCCATCATGGAACTCAAACTCACCGCTTCTGTATCCTCTGCTTATTAATTACGTCAAGCTGGTCTGGAGTATATCCATGACTCTTGCCGTCTGCTATGAGATTATCTAATGTATATACCATCGTAGTGTAGTTTATAAATGTTATTGTTGATTAACCATATCGTCTGCCCCATTGGTTGTTGTCATATATTCGTTTACATAATCATCCCAAGATAGAGAACTATTGGTTGTAGATGTGCCCCTGTTCTTTAATATGTTTCAAGCACTTGCGCGTAATACATCTTCATCCATAAATCAATACGCATTAAGATATCATCACAATTTATTCTCATACTCCTTCTTAAATTGATCTAGATTGTCTAGGAACTTAGTTTTAGAGTTAGATGTTGTTGGTATAAGCTCTATAAGTGCCTGTCTTTCTTGCGCTGATACCGCAGTACCAGATATGTTTTTAATAAACTCAGTAAGTATTTTGCCAGTTATTGTTTTTAACGTATTGAAGTCAGTGTCTTGCTTTATTCAAAGACCTGGTGCCCATGACTCTATTTGTCATTTCAGCCATTCATTAACTTCCTTTGCAGTTCCTGTTTGTGTTTTATTCGCTAATTGTTCGATAGCCTTTATCCTGTCTCATACTTGGAGATATTGAGCAACTCATATCTGATCATCACCAGTTAGGTTATACCGATCTTGATCTCACATTCCAAACGAATCTGCTCATGATGCAGCTATCTCAGCAGCTATTTGATTTCTCTTTACTCATAGAATACTCTTAAGTGACGATCTACCAGATACAACACTTTTGGCTTCTGGGGATAATCATTGATATGCTTCATTAAAGTCACTAGCAGCTAATGTCTCTTGGTTCTTCCAATTTGCATAGTCTTCTTTACTTAGTTTGTTTTTAGTAAGGAAGTTATATTCGTCAGCAGCAGTTTTCTTAGATTTGTCATAATCATCTAAGTATTTCTCTTGTACTGGTTGGAAGTTAGTAGATGATGTATTGCGTTTACCATATGTATTGTAATCATAACCTGAATCGTGTTTTGCAATAGCAGCAGCGAATTGTATAGGATCTAAGTCTGATATCTTGGTGTTTGAAGTAACTCACAATACCTTAGCAACCGTATTAGCATAATTCTCTGGATTATTGCCATCACTTGATGGAGCATATCTCTTAAAGTATTCTGTAAGTGTGTTATCATAATACTTAGAGTTCTTATTCGTTTGGTTATATTTTATTTTAGCGACTAACGCATCGAATCATTCTTCTGGAGTAGCGAATTGTGCAAACTTTCAGTCATTACCTGTAGGATTACCAAATGTCATGTCAGTTATATTCCCTGGGTTATTGTTTCTTGCTCAAGCTCCAGTCATTCAGGTCCCTTCTGAGCTGCTGTTATTGCTACTACTATTGCTATAGGGGCTTGATAGTGTAGTTTCCATTTGAGATCCTACAGGTATGTCATATCTACTTGTTTCTGGATTCCATTGTAATGTCTCTCCAGTAATAGGATTAACAGTAACCTTAGCAGCATCTCCTGTGGCAGCGTCCTTAAGTAATCAAAATACACTAGCCTTATTTGTAAATTCTTGTTGTGCTAAATCATATCTTTGTTTCTCCAGATCATTATACATCTTCATCTCATCCATCTTGGCATTCAATCATCCTAACTTACTATTGTAAGCCAATATCTTTGCGTTACCCTGGTCTACTAGCGTCTGCTGTCTATCAGCCACTATTTCATTTAACAATCCTTTGGATATTCCCTTACCTTCATACTCAGCCAATACTTCATCTTTTATCTTAGCTTTATCTAGTTCTATCTGATCTATTTCTGACTTTAATCCAGCCAATTCGGCCTTCCCTTGTGTAATTGCTGGGATTAGTTCTGCTGTATTAATAATAGATTCTTGTTCATCTATCTTCTTAACTGCAGCATCATGTCTTTCATTAAACTCCTGCATAAAGGTAGCTGGGTCTAGACTAGCCTTAAGTGCTTCTCTCTTGTTAGCTTCAGTAACTGCTGCTTGTAATGCTGCATACTTAACGGGGTCCTTATCCTTCATAAAGCTAAAGGCATCTATTGATGTCTGATTAGATGCTATGCTATTAGCGAGTACATCCGTAGGAGTATTATTAAACAAATCACTCTGAGACTTCTGATACCAGAAATTATTAAGAACTGCCTGTTGTTCTTTGCTTCTTAGTGCATAATTAAATGTGGCATCAAATGCCATCCTATCATCAAACAAACTAGGAGCTGCTTGTAGCTGCTGATCTAGGTTATTCCTTATCTCTTGTAATCTAGCTGTACTATTATCTTGGTAGTTAGGTTGAGTAGATACTACAGGGGCTGGTGCCTCTGGGGTAGTTGCCGCAGGGGGAGTTGTTTGGTTGTTTTGTCCTATAGGTTGTTGTGGCTTAGTAGAACCCTTAGCAAACTCCAATCAGTACTTCTTAGGGTCAAAGTTATGCTTACTAGCAAACTCCTGTTGTTGGTCTGCATTCATCTTAGCCCAAGCTACCTTAGCCTTATCTATCTGAGGAGTAACTGGGTCAGCTGGTCCTACTGTATTGTCCTGTACTGGTTCCACCGGAGGGGTATTTATTGGGGGAGTATTGCTAGGTTGTACCGTTGTCATAGGAGCTCCTGGAGTAGTTGCCGCTGGAGTTGATACAACTGGCTTAATAGGTTTTAAGGCAGCAGAAACCTTAGCTTGGTCTCAAGCAGAGGCTGTCTTTTGTTTATTCAAGAATGCTTGTTGCTGCTCTGGGGTCATCCCTTTAAAGATAGCCTGAGCCTTAGCTGTATTAGCCATAGTTGCTTATTAGTATAAAACGTAGGAGATAATTCTTAATTGTGTATATGGATCTGCATACCAGTTCACTGCTCATCAAGAATCCTGAAACACACTCAGCTGTATATAGTCGTTTTGGTTTAATAGAAGCGTTGTCATTAAATTACATACGTTTGGGGAACTATATACCTTGTGTTCTTGTTTATAAAATCACTGAGTAGAGTCTCAAAGCTGTGTTGATCAATTTCTTAATATATCGTGGAATACAACTCACGATCATCCTGCAGTATAAACGGAACACGCCTCTACAACATATAGTCAAGTAGCTGGTATAGTTATTCTTCAGTCCGTTGCACTCATCCTTGAATCGTTTGTAGTGAACGTGTCGAAGTTTATGACCGTTGACGTATTGTTTGGTATTGATTGGTTAGCAGCTATTGTTGCATAACAATACTTAGGAGTCAATCACTTAATAGATTGTCTATCAAGCTTCTCTATCTGATTACCGTATGCTGGTCCCTGATAGAGAAGCTCTGGAGTCTTATAGCTATCCTTGAACTTAGGTTCTTCTGGCTTGTTAGGATTATAAGTCATTTTGTATTTCTGTATATTCCCATATAAAGTCAAATAACTTTGGCACAGATCCATATACAGTTCTCTCTAATGATATAGAGAATTGTATCTTATTGAATGGTTCTGAATACATAAACGATGCTCTCTTAGCTGCTCTTATTGTTGAGTCAGTTCCATCAATAGATGCAACCAATCTCCCCTTGACTACATAAGAGAATGCTAATGTAGCGTCTCCTGTTCATGATGCCTTGGTAAGTGTACCGGAGTATCCTTGTGATTCTATGTTTGCATTACATTGTGTGCCTATATACGTATGTCAGTCTGTTCCTTCAAATACATTAATTACCGTATACGTATCTCAACTATATGTATATGTAGCTCATGCTGTTGGAACTACCGTAGGATTACCTACACAGAAGCTCCATCTATCTGTTTCGTCATCTAGGGTAGCATATATACAAGCTTTAGATCAGGTTCACTCTCTGAAGTTATATCATAGTCTTACCTTCTCCATGACTTTGTTTGCAGATTCAGACGACCCTATCTCTGGGGTAAGAACTAGTAGTCATTCCCTGTCGGTTGAGTTAGGAGTATCCCTAGTATCTGTTGTGATGGTGTCTAGATAGTATGTTGATCATGAGAACCATCAGTAATACAATACTCATCCATTAGAGCCATAATTATATGCTCATAGTGCAGTAATATAACCATAACCAGTCTTTAGTTTCATCCAAGATTCTGGCATTCATGGGTTATATGATCAATATGTATTTATCTCACCAACTGGTCATCCTGTTAGGTATTTAATTCCCCATAGGTTAATCATAGATGAGGCATATGATGGATATTCTGATATGAACTTAGATTGAGTATCTCCAGTAACTACATCCTTTATGATAGGTATTCTATCATATCCTGTGCTACACTTCCATAATGTCGTATGCAGAGATTGTGTTGTTACATAGAATGCTGTTCAGTCTTGACAGGTTGCTACTATAGTGTCATCCCAAGGGACTCTTCTATCATATGCTTCGTTGAATCAATCTCGGAAGTATTGTGCCTTATCTGTAAAGAACACTACTTGGTCTCATAACTCGTATATCCCTAGTATACTTTCCGCTGAGTCTATTCATATACGGACATAGTTTGTTAATGCTCATGAAGTAGGAACAAATGCCGATCATGTCCAAGTTATCTGAACTATCTGGTATCAATCCCCTATAAGGAGGTTACCCTTGAATACTAGATATGGCTTTCTGTCGTTTGTTTGATTGAACGTCCACTTATTCTCTGTCATAGATGTTTCATAGACAGTTACGTTGGATATTGCTCCATTGTATGTTGTAGATGGAGTGAATGTAAGCTTACCTGCACTAACTGTTTTTCCATAGAATGTAACTGTTCAAGTATTAGATGAACTCAATGTCCCAAAGGTAGTTCATCAACACGTTACGGTACAAGTACCCACTGTTCCTGTATGTGTTATTTGTATTCTATTGTTCTTCGCTGTTGTTACTGTACCAACATTATCTACTAGAGTAGCAGTACCAGACGAATGCGTCCACGTACTTCAACCCAATGACCATCATGCTCATCATGTCCATCCTGTAGGGTTAGATGTTATCTCAGATGTCCATAACACATCCTCTCGGCTTGATCCAGAAGGAGCAGGGAATGAGTCTATATATTTATTAGACATAATAAATATACTATCTCAATATCTAGTTATGTTTTGGTAGTCCTTCGATGTCCCTATACGCTTATACATATTTGTTAGAGACGAGGTGTCTAAGTATCATGTCTCTGTTCATATAAGTGCTGGGTTTGTAGATAATGTATCTACATATATACATAGCGGTATCTCACTTAGTGTTTGTGTTTGGTAGCTCATTTGTTGTGTAAGAGCTACTTCTCTACTATTTGCTCTTATGTCTATATTTCTACCATCCCAAAAATGATTCCCAGGTCAGGAATACTGATCATTAGATATACCTCATATGAAACTTACTTGCTGTCATATATTAGGAGTAGCTCCGCTTGCCATATTTCTTAGTTGTTGCTAAACTCTGATAGATCTGGTTCTTGTTGGTCTGCTGATTGTTGTGCATTATCTGGAGTAGCCATAAGTACTCTCTTCTTCTCTGATTCATAGAATGCCTTTTGTTCTCTAGCTAGGTCTCTAAAGTTAGACCCTCTATATAAGTACATATAGTACTTCAATCATTCTACTATTAAGTCATGTTTATCCTCTGGGAGAAGAATACACCCAGCAACGTCTTCTGTCACTACTGTGCTTCATGTTACCCCCAATGGGAAGTGCTGTCTTGCCCCCTCTATTTGTATCCCGTTAGTGACACTATTAGTAGGAGTAGGGAATATCTTTAAAGTATACCCAGTTACTATTGCAAATGGTTCTATAGTATTCCCTGCAGCATAAGTATCCGCTAGGTTAGGATTGGTCTCTGAGTAGATTACTTTTATTGGTTGGTAGTAGGTTTGTCCTGTAGTCCACTTAACTCATACCTTTAGCTTATTACCTACTCCGAAGGTAGATGAAGCTAGGGTAGTATTAGCTATAGGGGAAGTCATCGTATAGGATGATGTACCTGCTGTGGTACTTATGTTCCAAGACGTATTGTCTAGGCTTGTATCTAGGTTGATTGCATCCCTCCAGGTATCGTTAATGGATAGGTTCAATCTAGTATATGCTATAACATCTGACATGAGACCAGAGGTAGTCCCCGTGTCTTGTCTTGCCATAGTTACTATCTCTGATGGTTTCATGTGTATCTGTTATTATAAAGTTGCATATCTTCACTTAGCAAATGAGTAGTATTTTATTGTTTCTGCAGCAGTCCATGCCCTATCTTCAAATATCATACTATCAAGCATTCCGTTAACATAAGACGTAGAGGATGGTCAGTTCTTGGCAATATATAATGATCTTGTTCAATCTGGAGTGGCAGCTGCTGCTGTTTGGTTTGTCCAAGTAAGCGTTACTGGCAATCAATCAACATATGCGAAGCTAGTACTAGCACCAAATGTATGTGAGAATGCAAGCATATGCCATCATCAGTCTGCTAGTAGGTTAAATGATGTCGTATCTCATCTACAGAAGTTAGGTCAGGCTACTCCCCATTGGGATATTCTAAAGTCAGCACTTCATCATATATAGCATGTATATTCAATGGTTCAGGCAACTCTCTTTGCGAATATACACTCATCGGTTGACGCCGTAAGTTTCATCCAAACAACGTAAGTAATTGCTCAGGTTGTTTGTAGACTGGCGTTGTCTGCTATAGTTATGTACTTAGCTGTATTATTGAAGCTTCATCACTGTCAGAATAACGCATCGGCATATGCCATTGATGTGTCTGCACCGTTGTTGGCATTACCACTACTATCATTACTATTTCAATTAAGCTTATAGTATCACATAGTAGTGGCAGTCCCTGATCCTAGATACTCTCAAAGTGTAGCCATATGCTATTTTTTTGATAAATTATTTATCTGGTTTAGTTTTGTTTGTAGTTCTTGTATTTCTATGTTTGTATTGTCAATGAGATTCTGCTTTTGGGCTATTTGACTCTCTATGAGGTCTTTGCTCCAGACTATCTCACGCGTTTCGGTTTTTGTTTCAACGTATACTTCTCTTTGTATTGGATTGAAGTTCTGGTCTCTTCCGTCAACCATTCTCTTCTCTATGCTCATTATGTTAGGTTAGCCATATAAAGTGGCATGTAGTATAGATTCACGTAGGCGTCTATAATCTTGGTTGTCCCAGCTACAGCATCTACGTCTAATGTTAGATAGTCTCCTGTGGTAGCTGTTGTTCAGGTATCTGCTGTCACTCATAATATATTCTGATTTGTTGTTAGTATGCTTGGTTTAGTAGTAAACATTGTTGTTCATCCTTTGTTTATGTCTACTGTTGTTGTTCCACTACCAGCAGTACCCGCCCAGAAGTCTGCTCAATATATCTTAGTAGGAGATTCAACCATCACTGTGTTTGCTAGATTGGTTCCTGTTGTCCCTATTGTTCCAGCTATAGCAAACTTGTACATCCTTGCTTTCTCTAATCAATACTTAACATCAGAGAACCCGGC
>JACCDG010190998.1_pt1 | contig 19847 bp, 16 predicted proteins | sample 7442471 | NCBI WGS metagenome assembly JACCDG01 (sample SAMN15323444, study PRJNA562643) | freshwater metagenome | isolation source: river surface water | place: USA:Blue River Watershed | collected 2017-08-17 | reverse complement strand
GCTGCGAAAATGCGCAGCGGGCAGCAAGTATTTTTGTAGCCGAATCCCTCCGTCTCCGCTGAGATTTTTAAGAAGAGTAGCGACTATAAATATCCAAGTGCACTAGCGTAAGCAAGGTGCCGCCAAGCTAGTACGTACTACTTGAATAGTGCAGAACCCTTACCTGACTTAAGTGTAAAGATGAGCTCGCCTTTTGAGGTGAACTGGAAACGCTCTACGTCGCTGAGCATACTGTTAAACTCTGCCTCCTGAGACCCTTCACAAAACATGAGCGTCGACATCATGTTGGTGAGTGCAAGCGAGTCTCCCTTAACTGCGAAATTCCCACCCACGCCATTGCAGTCAGTCTTAGCGGAAAAAGTATTGGGCTTCGTAAATGTTAGTACGAATGCGTCCTTCCTGAGCGGTACTATTTTTGATCCGTCGGCGTTATCCGTACTCACCCAACTCCACGGCTTCATGTCGAGCTTCATTACTGAAGGGTCAGACTCACCTTCGAAATTCTGAGCAACTTCACCAAACTGCATTGAGCTTGGATCCAGCTTGAGCCAGATACTTTTTCCAATTGAAGGTGGTACCGCAAAGTCCTCACCCTGAGCGCGGTCAGCGTAATTAAAGACGACGATACTACCCTCACCCGCAGTCGTTGGTTGCGGCGCGATACGGTCACCCAAGAGCACACCGTGAGAGCCGATATAACCGCCCGGTGTATTGAGTGCACCGACAGCATAGTAGAAAGTACCACTTCCGCCAGTTTCCTGCGAAATAATGAACGCGACGTCAGTACGCCCATCACCATTGAGGTCGCTGGCTACTTCGTTTCCGAAATATCGTGTCGTGATTTTCGAACTCGAACCTGGAGCGGCAGGCTCTTCAGCAACGCCGTTCACGAGCTTAACTGAGCGACCGTCAATAGTGTATGTAGCATTTTTTGCATCAGCACCAAGCAGCGTGTCAGGCTCTTGACTCACCTCGGCGCCGCTCATGGACACATACACAACAAGTCCTAGCCCTAAGAGCGCCGCGACGAGTATAAGTGTGATTGATGTTTTATTCATATGTTTATATTTTTTTAGACTCTTCATTTTTTAAAGTAAACAGCACGACGTCGCGACCTATCAGCGTAAGCACGAGTATCAGCAAGCCAATGAGTGAAAGCACCATGATCGATACGGTGCGTACTATTGAAACGCGCAGGTCAATGGTCTCAGCTGGAATATCGATCCCGACCATTGCAACGACAGTACTTGACGCATCAATGATCGGTACGTACGCGGTGTACCACGTCCCCCACGCATCAGTGTAACTCCCTTTCGAATAGGGTATGCCGTGTTCGTAATTTAAAATATCTGTTGGCGAGGCGTCTGCGTACGGTTGGCCTGGTGGCGAGTAGTCAGGTGACGACGGGTCTTCCGAGTCAACGTAGAAAAACTGCTTCTCATTTTCCTGACCCATGATGTACACGAACCGCGTACCCAGATTACTTAAATCATTGATTCGAGTCAGTTGATTTTTGAGTTTTTGATAGACTGGGTTTTGCAAGTCTGACTCGTCGGCATTGAGTGCACGTATGTCAGCAGGGTCAATGAGGAGCGCAATAGTCCCTGCGCGTATTACGAGGTCGATGCGCTCTTCGCGCTCGATCGTGCGCGATACGTACGTCACACTCCAAATTGAAAAGCTCAGCAAGATGCAGAGTGCGAGCCCTCCCGCAAGCAACGGGAGCCACGGACCGTAAATTTTACGAATCAAATCCTTCATATATCTTCAATCCCGTTATACGCCTGCGCCTGCCGGGCTGCGACCGAACTTATATACTGCGAAACGTCTTTAATCAAGGAAATGAAAATCAGGATCACCGCGATATGCGCGATAGTGATCAGTGCCCATGTATAGTTCCTCGCGCCACCCATGCTCCCACTATATACTAGGCGTATGCACCTAGAGTCACCTATCCACGAGCTGACGCGCCTCACCCACGATCAACGCGCAGCGCTTGAGCGACTGAAACTACGAACGATTCGTGACTTGCTCTACCATATGCCCGCGCGCTACGAGTCCGCGGCGGACGTTCGGACCGTCTCCCAAGCACACGACGGGATGACCGTAACCATATACGGGCAATTTTCAAAACTTGAAATGAAGCGCTCGTGGAAGACCAAGGTCCCGATGGCTGAAGGCACGTTCGAAGACGGCACGGGCAAGCTTGCGGTCGTCTGGTTTCATCAGCCGTACCTTGCCAAGATGATACAGACTGGCGATCTCATGCGCCTCAGTGGAACCGTACAAAATAAAAATGGTAGGAAGTCAGTCGTGAATCCTGTATGTGAAAAGTCTGCTGGTATCCCCTTCATGGATACTGATGGCGGGATGGCGCCTGTCTATCCTGAAACTGCCGGCATTACCTCGCTCTGGTTTCATCATGCGATCAAGCGCGTGTTCGACGCATACCCCGAAATATTGAGTGAAGCTGAGCTCGACGTACTCCCACCAACAATACTTTCGAAATATCATTTACCCAATGCACGCACCGCACTGCGCGCAATTCATATTCCAAAGAACGAAAAGGAAGCTGAAGCGGCGCGAAAGCGCTTTGCGTTTGAAGAAGTATTTTTGATACAAGTTGCGCGCGCACTTGAGCGACAGAAAAATAAGGAACTTCGAGCACTGCCTATCGACGCGCGCGAAGCGCGCGTCACAGACTTCATGAAGTCATTTCCTTTCGCACCAACTGCTGGTCAGGTACGCGCTGTCGCTGACATACTCGCAAACTTCATGGAGCCGTACCCGATGGCACGACTCTTGGAAGGAGACGTCGGGAGCGGAAAGACGGCGGTCGCGGCAGCGACCGCCTACGCCGTGGTGACGTCACGTCCCGCCTCCGCCAAGGCTACGGCGGGCAAGCCCGCAACATTAGCAACGGCGGGCAAGCCCGCTTCAGTAACAGATGTCCCATTTGGTAACTTGCAGGTCGCGTACCTCTGTCCTACCGAAATACTTGCCAAGCAACATTTCGAAACGTTCATTCAATTTTTCAAAAAGCACCCGATTCAAATTGGACTCATCACAGGTTCAGGCTGTTTCAAATTCCCCTCCAAGGTCACGCCGAGTGGCGCAACACCCATCAGTCGCGCGCAACTTTTGAAATGGGTTGCAAACGGCGAAGTACCCATCCTGATCGGCACGCACGCACTCATTCAAAAGTCAGTAACTTTCAAACACCTCGCCTACGTCATCATCGACGAGCAACATCGCTTCGGCACTGCGCAACGTCATGCCGCGCAACACAAAAGCAAGACCGTACCGCACTTACTTTCGATGACCGCAACACCGATCCCGCGCACTCTCGCACTCACGCTTTACGGCGACTTGGACTTGACCATACTTGACCAGATGCCTACTGGTCGCAAAGCAATCGAAACTGAAATAGTCCCGCCATCCAAGCGCACCGCAACGTATAGTGCCGTTGAAAAAAAGTTAGTGGAGGGACGGCAAGCATACGTGATCTGCCCGCGCATCGATGAACCTGACCCAAGTAAAGCACTCGCACTCAACGCACGTTCAGTCGCCGCTGAACTGAAATCATTGCAAAAGATTTTCCCTTCACGCACAGTTGCTGCACTCCACAGTAAGATGAGTGCGAAAGAAAAAGATACAGTCATGGATGCATTTTCCCGCGGCAAGATTGATATACTCGTTGCAACGAGCGTTGTTGAAGTGGGCGTCAACGTACCAAACGCAACGGTCATACTCATTGAAGGCTCAGAGCGTTTTGGACTATCCCAGCTTCACCAGCTGCGCGGACGCGTGATGCGATCAAGCCACCAGCCGTACTGCTTCCTCATGGTCGACAAGGCAGCAAGCGCAAGCAACCCACGACTGCGCGCCATACTCACCGCCAAAAACGGTTTCGAATTAGCGGAAAAGGACTTAGCAATCCGTGGTGCTGGTGAACTCTACGGCCGCCGACAGTGGGGCCTCAGTGACATAGGCATGGACGCACTCAAGAACCTGAAACTCGTTGAGGCTGCACGCACCGAGGCGTTTGAACTCGTCGCACGTAGCCCGACCCTCGCACAGTCACCCGCGCTCAAAGCCGCCGCCCTCCAAAAAGTTGCCGACCTGCACTTTGAGTAGTATGGTAGATATATGACGTCGCATGAACTCATGGAGTTTCATAAGCGGCCCCGCCAAGAGGGTGCTCAGTTCATAACCCAGCTCCTCAACCCCACCCCCATCCACGAGGGCCTTTCCGACGTTGCGCTCCACGAAGCTGAGCATGCAGTCGCCGCACTCGAAACAGGTACTGGCGTAGGCGAGCTCAGTATCGTCCCCGACATCGAACAGGGCTCTGGTGGCCACGTACTAATGGACGCGTTCAACCCCGTTGCTGCGGCAGCGCCAGACGCTCACGGACGCGGCGGCACTGGACACGACTTGATGCAAATTAAAAATGCGGGCTACAACGTTAACGCCATGCGCGCTCGTGCTCGCGAAGTTTTGAGTAACAAAAAGCACGTCGTTCACGCACTTGCGTCAGCAGCAGAAAGAAACGGCATACTTTCCCGCTCCACTATCAACGACATCCACCACCGCGCCCGTAACCCAGTATTTAAAATTACGAACAAACTTACCGGCGAGTCGCGAATCACTCACGAACCAGTTAAATAAATGACGTTCGGTGCGCTCAAGCAAAAATCCTGCAGCAGTGCAGGATTTTTAGTCTTGAGTGCGTCCACTTGGACTTGAACCAAGGACGCCGGAAGTATATTCAAAGAATACCGACAGCGCTCACTCGGCAATATAAATGCACCCGACTGTGCACCCGCTTGGACTTGAACCAAGGACCCTCGAGGTATAAGCTCGATGCTCTAACCAACTGAGCTACGGGTGCATTTCTACTGCGCTCATTCGCTCGTCGGTAAGCTCATGCTCTAACCATACTGGGCGGGATGGACGCAATACCTTTCAACTATACTCTGAAAGTGAGCGTGCTGCTAGTAGTTTAGAATAAGCCCTGGCGCAGCGTCCTCGTCATCGGAGTACCCGTGCGCATCGCAAAGGCGGCGCCCATCTTGTCTGTACGAGTGCGGAGGAACGCGTTGATCTTTTCAAGACTCTGCTTCGAAACCGAGCCGTCCTTATTGATCTTAACGCCGAGGAGCTGAGCGACTTCGTTTTGGGAACCGCGTAGTTCGTAAGTGATTCGTGGCATATGACTAAGCTACACCACCACGCAGGGTTACGCAAGTGGTGCGTGCTCGATATCCTTTTTGACCTTCGGCTCGATTCCGTGGAGGATCAGTATTTTTTCAAATTCTTCGCGCTCAACGTTTTCGATTTCAATCAACTTCTTTGCGATAGCATCGAGCACGTTGCGCTTTTCGCGAACGATCGTCGTGGCGCGCTGGTGGGCATCGTCAATGATCAGTTTCACTTCAGAGTCTATCTTGGCAGAGACCTGTTCAGAGTATTCCTTGTCACTCACACCGCGACCAAAGAGCGCGCGTCCACCCTCGCCTTCGAGTGCGAGCGGGCCAAGCGCGTCCGACATTCCGAATTTAGTTACCATGTCGCGTGCGAGCGCTGTGAGTACCTGAAGGTCATTCGAAGGGCCCGTCGTTACATCACCGAACACTTCGCGCTCAGCGACGTACCCGCCGAGCGACACTGCAATGTCGTCCAAGAACTCTTTTTTAGACTGCATCTTGTTATCTTCGAGAGGAAGTTTGAGTGTGTACCCTGCTGCGCGTCCGCGGCTGATGATCGAAACTTTGTGGACCGGGTCAGCATACGGCAGCACTGACGCGATGAGTGCGTGCCCCGCTTCGTGGTATGCGGTGATCTCCTTTTCTTTTTTATTCAAAACATGTGAGCGGCGCTCGGGACCGAGCATCACCTTTTCGATACTGCGCAGGAGGTCATACTGCGTCACCTCCTTCCTGTCTTCACGCGCAGTAAGGATTGCTCCTTCATTCATGAGCGAGTAGAGGTCAGCACCCGAAAATCCTGGAGTCCGCTCTGCGACGACGCGCAGTGATACGTCGGGACCCAAAGGCTTTTTGCGTGCGTGGATCTTGAGTATTGCTTCGCGGTCGTCGCGGTCTGGAAGGTCAATAGTTACGCGACGATCAAAACGCCCTGGACGCAAGAGTGCGGGGTCAAGTACGTCTGGCCTGTTGGTTGCGGCCATCACGATCACCTTTTCATTTGGCTCAAAGCCGTCCATCTCAACGAGAATCTGGTTGAGCGTCTGCTCGCGCTCGTCGTTACCGCCTCCAACTCCTGTGCCACGGATGCGCCCCACTGCGTCGATCTCGTCTACAAAGATAATTGCCGGAGCTGCGTTCTTGGCCATGTCGAATAAGTCGCGCACGCGAGACGCACCGACTCCCACAAACATCTCAACGAACTCAGAACCAGAGATTGAGAAGAATGGGACTCCCGCTTCACCAGCAACCGCACGACCCAAAAGCGTCTTCCCTGTTCCAGGCGGGCCCATGAGGAGTACACCTTTTGGAATTTGCGCACCGATGTCCAAAAACTTTTTTGGATTTTTGAGGAAGTCTACGATTTCTGAAAGCTCAGCCTTGGCCTCTCGCGCGCCTGCAATATCCGCGAACGTAACGCGCGATGCCGAATCCTTGGGATCAACCATACGTGCTTTGGACTGACCAAAGGTAAACGCTTGCATTCCCGCACCTTTGACTTGGCGCGTTAAAAACCAAATGAAAACTCCGATTAAAAGTAGCGGCAAGAAAATAGGAACGAGCGCAAAGAACCAATATTTGAAACCAGTCTCGTCTTTAACATCAACATTCACACTCGAGAGTTGAGCGCCCGTCACTCCGAACTGTGAGAGCGTGTCGGTGAGTGCTGAGTCAGATTCCTTTTTAGATTTCTTTTTTGAGTCGTCGGTATATGTAACGGTGAGGTCATTGCCGGATATTGCAATTGACTTTACCGTGCCCGAAGCGATGTCGCTTGCGACTGTTGAAAGTGGGATGCTCGGCGTACCCGCGATATTTTGTTGAGTAACAGAATAAATGAATGCGAGAAAAAGTATGATGGCAAGCGAGGTCGTTAGGTTATTCCAATTGTTGCCGCCCATACCTGAAAGCAACGGTTTTCCGCCTTGCCCCTTGTCAGAATTCTTTTTTGAGCCACGAGCCATATCTCACGCTATTATATAGTGTATGGAGCAAAAAGCGAAACTTTCAAAACAACGGAAGATTGCGCTTGTCCTCGGTGGAGGCGGGATGCGTTGCGCATATGTTGCCGGAGTTTTGACAGCGCTCGCTGATCACTACAAGTTTAATACTCCTGACATCATCATCGCAGAGTCAGGCTCTGCCGCAAGCGCGACGTACTACGCGACGCACCAACTCAAGCACGCGACCGCCTCGTGGCTCCTCCTGTCAGGCGATTCACGACTTATATCTTTTTTCCGCTGGCCGATATTGAATATTGACTATCTCGTGTACCACATACTACGAGCACGCTACCCGTTCGAAGAAAAAGCTTTGAAGAAGTCGCGCATCAAATTACTCGTCCCCGTGACGAACGCATCGACAGGCGAGATTGAGTACATCTCCCCACTTCCCCCGAACGACGTCTACCAAGTCCTCCATGCAGCAAAGTCTATTCCTATTCTGTACAACAAGACTGTTCGCATCAAAGGCGAAACGTATTATGACGGCGGTTTTGGTGGCTCAGTGAATGACCACATTAATAAGGCAGTTGAACTCGGAGCGACCGACGTGATCGTGGTGAGACTTCAAGATGGAATGTCGCCACTCATGAGGAAAATTTTTGAGTATTCTTCATTTGTTTGGCAACCTCTCTACCCAACGTTTTATCGCACATTCAGACGCGAAGCCACGCGCAACCTCCCACATATTCCACACAATAAAGTTCGTGTCATCCCCCTGTGCCCATCGCGACCACTCGCAATCGGAATTATCGGCAACAGCAGGCTTGCACTCCGCTCAGCCATAAACCTAGGATTTAGCGATACAGTATGTCATCCTGCACTAGAGGGTCTCTTTCCTCACCCACATGAAGGCTCTCATTGAGTACAAAAAAGCACGACTCGAATACGAATTCCTCGAAACGTATGAAGCGGGTGTTGAGCTCGTGGGCCACGAAGTGAAGTCGGTACGCGCGGGTAAGGGGCAATTAACCGGCGCGCACGTCGTCGTGCGCGCCGGTGAAGCATTCCTCGTTGGCTCCACCATTTCCCCCTACCAAGTCGGCAATACCCCCAAGGGCTACGACCCCGAGCGCACGCGCAAGCTGCTCCTGAACAAGCGCGAGCTCGCTGACCTTGCAGCCCAAGACTCCCAAAAAGGCTTGACATTAATCCCAGTGATGATGTATAATAAGAGTAGGAGGATCAAGCTCCTCGTCGCGCTCGCCCGGAAGAAGAAGAGTCACGACAAGCGCGAGGCACTCAAGGAACGTGACGATAGGAGGTCAATGGACCGCACCTTGAAAAATCAATAGTTAGGTCTGGCCATTCGCGCAGAGGACTTGCATCTCCTGATGTTGAGTCCTCTACGGGGGTGACCAGATTCGACATACAAATTACTTTCACTTGTGCGCTGTGGTGATTGCTCAAGTTCACCTAAAATCTCGAGCACACATACATGCAAACATGTCTGTAAAGAGTCCTTACGCGCCCGCTTTTGCGTTCGCTGCGTAAGCACTTTCGTCCGCACTTCGGTCCGGACGGCGCCAGCGTAGAGATGTCTATTATCTACGTACTGGTGTCATAACAGTAGACTGGCCACAATGAACTGTTCACTCATTGGGTAAGAAAATGAAATCGACCTGTTGGAATTACGCGCACTTTCTATCCAACATGTTTAAAAACTAAAGTACGATACACAGCGTAGATTCATTTGAAAACTTTGTATGCACGAGGGCTCATTACCCTCCACCTCCACTGCTCCGTCCCGCTTCGCGGTACTACGCAGTGCACGCACTCCTACGCTGATCATGCTCATTGTGTAGCATAACCACCAAGGAGCAGTGCCCTGCGTAGCCACTGGCAAAGCAGGGCTATACCTCATGCACTACGTATATATACTATCTACTCCTCAAGCCAAAACATACATTGGCTATTCATCTAACCTAAAGCGTCGGCTGATTGAACATGTAAATGGAAAAGCAAAACACACATCAACCCTACATGATGCAAAAATGGTGTGGTATTGCTGTTTTACATCGAAGAAAAAAGCGCTCGATTTTGAACGCTACCTAAAGCATGGCTCTGGCCACGCATTTGCCAAGCGACATCTTGTGTAGACGATGCGATGATAGGATAAAAAAACCATTTGACTACCCACGCGCAACGAGTATGGTTGCAACTATCACCAGCAGCGCCCCAACAATTTCATACATACCAAGAACTTCTCCAAATATGAGGAGGGCAAATAGTGGGCCGAATACGAGCTCTGACGACTGCAGCAACGTGCCGGTACCTATGTCCGCTCGAGCATATCCATAAACGGATAAACGATTAATAGCAAACATCATAGCCCCAATAAGCGCAGCAAGGCCGACAGCATATGCAGGTAGAGTAAAGATTCCGAAGTCGCCAATCGCAAACGCGATTCCAAAACCAATGACGATACCACCGATAATTTGCGCAAATGTAAGAGTCGGTACATTAAATGTACTGGCGTACTTTTTCTGATAATGCGAAGCAGCAGTTTGTAACACACCGGAGAGGTACCCTATCAGCATACCCGCAGATATTTCGAACGAATTGAAGGGGTCAGTAAATAGTACTACTGCGACAAGTGCAAGCGCGAATGCAACTCCTTTCGCCATAGAGATGCGCTCTTTGTGAACAAGAAGCCCTACGACCAATGACGTAACTAAGTTGGCAACGTAGAAAGAAAAGATTGCGAGTGAGATCTTGGTACTGAAGAGGGCCATCGTAAATAGAATAGAGGAAACTGGCTGCAGAGCTGCAACACAGCTCAGGCACAACAACTGTGCCCGCGGCACATAGACCCTCTCGCCCTTGTACCACATTTGGGCTAGCGCAAACGGCAGCGCAAACAAGAAACGGACCCCCACGACACCAAATGGACTAAGAAAAGGGCTGAGTAACTTTGCAATCGGACTTGAAGCTCCGAATGCAAATCCTACTCCGAGCAGTGCAATATTCCCTTTTGCTTTCGGACTCATACGCACCATAGTATCACCATTTCACTAGCAAAATTCATACAAAACAGATATACACGTACATTGCTGATAAAACACTTGTAATTCATACTGAACGGGCGTATAGTCCATAGGCCTGCAACTCGCTTCAATTTTTCCCTATAACACGTGCGCCTCTATACCCTGTTGCGCCATCGTTGTAGTTAAAAATTGGTTCGACTTGTGGGCGTTACAATAACTCACTTATATATGAGCCAGTATTCATTTGGCGCCGAAAACCTGACCAGACGTGTACTCAGAATTCCAAAGCCCGCTTTTCGATCCACGGAAACCAGCCTCAACACGTGCATTGAGTCACCAATTAACGTCGACTCCAAGCGCTCGCCTGGCGCCAGCATGGTGTGGGCACTTATCCTCGGGAGGAGCGACGAAGCAACTGCCGCACGCCTTCGTGGCAACGGCATCAAGTGCATTGCAACTCATAGCAACTGCGGTGTTGCAGTACTTGCTGCTGAAAAAGTTTTAGGGCAAAGCGTTTCGGTAAATGACGCCGACGTCTTCGCGCAGGAAGTTACGCGCGAATTTGCACGAAAGAACGGCTTTGGGTATTCACACATCTGCTCTGGTAACGCGTGCGAAACTCACGATACCTCCGCTATTCATATCATCCGACCAGGCGTTAATGCGCGCCCACTTTCCGGCTTTCGTATCGACGCTATGACGCAGGACCCCGTCCATGCACTGCGCATAGCCCGCGCAGTTGCAGCACGTCGCGGTACCCCACACCCGACAACACATATTCACGCGCGTTGCCCCAAAGATGCTCATACTATGAAGGCGAGACTTGGAGACCAGCAGGCCAAAATTATTATGGCGCGCCACCAGGGTGAGTAGACGCAATCACTCCAACGTGATATAGTATTAGGATAAATCACCTTGAGCACACCACGCATTAATATTAATAGTCAGATCCGCGCACCTGAGCTCCGAGTCATCGGGGCTGACGGCTCGAACCTCGGCGTCATCACACTTGCAGCTGCCCTTGCCGCTGCTAAAGAGTCTGGAATGGACCTGATTGAGGTCTCCCCGACCGCAACCCCTCCAGTTGCAAAAATCATGGATTATGGTAAATTTCAATACGAGCAGCAGAAGAAGGATAAGGACGCGCGCGCCAAGAGCCACGTCACTGAAACCAAGTCAATACAGATCAAAGTAGAGACTGGCGAGGGCGATGCTACCCGAAAGGCCCGCCAAGCTGCTGACTGGCTCCGCGAAGGCCACCGCGTCAAGGTTGAACTGTTCCTCCGAGGACGTCATAAGTACATGGACCCTGCGTTCCTCAATGAACGCCTCGACCGGTTCGTCAAGCTTATCCCCGAGGAGTACCGTATAGCCGAACCGCCAGCACGAGGACTCAAGGGCATCGCACTCACCATTGAATACACCGGGAAATCCAAATCAAAATAATATTATGAAAAGCAACAAATCATTTTCAAAGCGACTCCGCGTTACCAAGAAGGGCAAGATCATTGCACGCGCAAAAGGTCAGAACCACTATAACTCGAAAGAGAAGAACTCGACCCAACTCAGCAAGCGCCGCTCGGTCGCAGTCACTATGGACCGCGGTATGCGCGCCCGCTTCCTCCCAGGGAAATAATTAATACATTTCAATAAACATATATGGCACGTACTAAAGGAGGCATCAAAGGATCAAAGCGACGCAAGAATATCTTGGCTCAGACCAAGGGATATCGCCACGGCCGCAGTACCAAGAAGAAGGCAGCACTTGAAGCTATCAAGCACGCTGGTAAGTACTCATTCCGCGACCGCCGCGCTAAGAAGCGCACGATGCGTGGCCTCCACATCACCCGCCTCAACGCAGCATTGAAGGAGAATGGTTTCAAGAACTACAGCACTTTCATCGACGCACTCAAGAAGAAGAACGTCATGTTGGACCGCAAGGTACTCTCACAGATCGCGCTCGAGCACCCAGAGTCATTTGCCCGCATCCTCGCACAGATGACGAAGTAATACTCACTCCCTTTACCAAAAACCCCGGGCGCCCGGGGTTTTTATATTTCGTACCACCTCTCTCTCGTAGCGTCGGTGATGTGTTAAAGAAGCCATTGATGATGCGTCCATGAATGAGCTGTTACAATAACATGGTGACCGCTCTTACAACTTCACGAAACTTTGAATTACTGAAGTGGTTTAATTTTACTCTCGGGTTTTCGCCTTTTGCAATCATCGCAGTTTTATATTTTGAACACGTAACTAATTCGTATGCGCTAGCAATGAGTCTTTTTGCCGTGGCTTCTTTTACCACCACCCTTCTTGAGATTCCGACCGGAGTTATTTCAGACTATCTTGGCCGCAAAAATACATTAATCGCCGGACTATTGGCAACACTATTTTCGCTGATCATGTATGCAATCGCTCCATCGTTTTTGATTCTCGCTATAGGGGCGGTCTTTGAGGGCGTAGCCTATTCTCTATATAGCGGAAACAACGATGCTCTCCTATTTGAAAGTTTGAAAGAAAATGGGAAAGAAGCTGAATACGCCGGCTCTCAAGGAAAAATCAGTTCACTGTCTTCAGCTTCAGGTGCTGTCGCAGCACTAGCAAGCGGTTTTATTGCAAGTATCTCGTTTGTATATCTTCCATGGATTTCCGTTTTCTTTGTTGCTATAGCGCTCGTCATTGCACTCTTTATTGTTGAACCTCGCTCTCATTCTGAAAAGATAAAGACGAATGTTTTCTTTCATGTGTGGGATGCACTTATGCAATTCAAGAATAATGTGCAGTTAAGGAATTTGTCACTCTCTTCAACTCTCGATTGGGGCCTTGGTGGAAGCGCTAGCATGTTTCGCCCGGCCTTCGTTGCTGCTCTATGGCCAATCTGGGCAGTCGGTATTTTCAATGTCGGAGGACACATTGCGTATGGGGTATCTTCTTGGTATGCAGGTAAAATCCTGAGCAAGCTTGGGAACGAATGGTCGTTGCTGTGGGGATCTGTTGCCAAATCAACAATACGCATTGTTGCTTATGGATTCCCGAGTGCCGCATCTCCGGCTCTCATTGCTGGAGAAAATCTCATAGTCGCCCCTATGCACAATGCGCAAGACGCTCTCATGCATGGCGAGTACACCGAACATCAACGAGCAACGATGGCCTCTTTGAACTCACTCATGGGAAATCTTTTCTTTGGTATCTGTTGCATCGCAATGGGATATTTAGCTGATCAAGTGGGCGGTGCACACGCGCTCTTGGTTAGTGAGCTATTATGCCTTCCGATTATTTTGCTCTACGTATTAATTATAAAAAACCGCAGAGTTCCCAAACATATATAGGGTGGAGTGACTTTTAAACCTCGTACTCCTCACCTTCCCGTGGGACGTCGGTGGGGATGTTGAGGAAGCCGTTAATGCGCTGCGCAAGGAACGTTGCTGCCTCAGTTTCGCCAAGCACCACGAAAGCGCGCTTGGGCATTACCGCTTCTGCGAAATTCATGAGGTCTGTCTGGTCGGCATGCGCACTGAAGCCGTCTATATTCTCAATGTGTGCTTGGACCCTGATCTTTACGCCATCAATGCTAATTTCTTTCTGTCCATCTTTCAACCGCCTACCGAGTGAGCCAGGCACTTGGTACCCGACCAAGAGGAGTGTCGCCTTTTTGATGCCCAAGTAGCGCGCTTCGTGGTGACGGATCCGTCCACCATGCGACATCCCAGCGCCGGCGATAATAATTTTGGGCGTTGGTGAGTTGTCGATAGCGTGCGAAGCGTCCTTGTTCACTGTGACGCGGAGCGACTTAAATGCGAACGGGTCGTCACCTTGCTCTGCTTGCGCACGGACGTCCGCACGCAAGTACTTTGGGTTATTGCGGTACACGTCGCTCACCTTTGCGGCAAGTGGCGAGTCCATAAACACGTCTACTGACGGAATGAAGCGCTCGTGCATCGCGCGGTCTAATACTTCCAAAATAATCTGCGTCCGCTCGAGTGAAAACGCTGGAATAAGGAGTACTCCGTCCTGCTCAATCGTTTTCTTAACTGCTTCCAAAAGCGCTTTCTCTGACGCATCAATACTTCCGTGCGTGCGGTTACCATACACGCTTTCCGTCACCAAGACGTCAACATTCTTTGGGACTTCAGGGTCAGGTACGAGCGCAGCTGGAGTGCGCCCTAAGTCGCCTGTAAACACGATGCGCTTGCCACCAATATCCAACTGGATGAGCGCGGAACCTACGATATGCCCTGCGTTCATGAATGTTGCGGCTACGGGCCCAACATGTACGGTGTCACCGTACTGAACACTGCGTACGTGTGAAAGTGCCGGTGCGATATGCTCTTTCGTGTACGGCGGGACTCCGTTGCACTTGAGTGCCTCAGCGCCAATGAGTTGCACCGAGTCTTCCAACATGATCGGCATCAGCTGAGCGGTTGGCGCTGTCGCGTACGCTACCCCACGGAACCCGTCTTTGTATAACTTGGGGAACAGCCCGATATGGTCTGCATGTGCGTGAGTGAAGAAGACAGCATCGACTTCGGATGCAGTATAGGGAAACATGTCGCCATTTTGAGACTCGCAAAACTTTTCACCTTGACTCAGCCCGCAGTCTACGAGTACGCGCGTCACCTTCCCCCCGTCAGTTACCGTCACCAAGAAGTTTGAACCCGTCACGCGGCGTGCACCACGCGCAAATAAAATTTTGATATCCATTCCTCCACTATACCGCGAAAACAAAAAACCCTTTCCCTGCTGAGGAAAGAGTTACTTGTTTAGGGGTCTTGGGACGATTACCTTACGCACGAAGCGAAGGTGGGTGCCCGCAGCATGTGAGTATTTGAACTAGTGAAAGCTCAGCAACGCACTGCGATGTAGGGCTCCCTGTGATTATGTATCGAGATAATCGTCCAAAAGTGACCCCTATTCATATGCTAGCACCTCGTTTTGGTCAGACACTAAAAGTTGCTGTGACTAACCTGTGCATTACTTTAAAATAGGTATATTTCACTTACTCGTATCCTTTTGCCTGGAGTTTAAAAAGCCGCGCATACGTGCCTCCGCGCTTTTTCATGAGTGCGGTGTGGGTACCTTGCTCAATGAGCTTCCCGCCCTCCAAGATAACTATCGAGTCAGCATTCCTCACTGTTGAAAAGCGGTGGGAAATGAGTATCGTAGTGCGCCCCGTGTGCTCAGACTCTAGCTTCTCGAAAATCTGCGCCTCTGCCTCAGCATCAACTGCAGCAGTTGGCTCGTCGAGTATCAGTACGTTCGGATTACGATAGAACACACGCGCTAGAGCCATCTTTTGCCACTGCCCTTTTGAGAGCTCTACACCGTTAGTAAAATTCTTACCAAGCTGCTGCTTATAACCATCGTTAAAATTTTTAATAAACTCAGCTGCTCCAGACTTTTCCGCTGCGCTCGTTACAGATTCAAAATCCATCGGTGCATTGGTGCGTCCTATTGCTATAGACTCCTCTGCAGTGAACAGGTAGCGCTCAAAGTCCTGAAACAGCACTCCAAGGTTTGCGTACCAACTTTGGATATCTATGGTACGAAGGTCCACACCATCAATAAGAATCCTACCTTCAGTGGGGTCATAAAATCTGCAGAGCAATTTAACCAGTGTGGTCTTACCAGCACCATTGATCCCAATAATCGCCATAGTGGCACCAGCAGGAATTGTTAAGTTCAAACTATCAAACACTTTTTTATCTGAACCGGGATAGGTAAAGGTGACATTTTCAAACTGGATGTGCGGAGTTTTCAAAGGAAGCTGTATCCCCTGCGTAGGCTGAACTACTACGTTCGAAGTATCCAAAATAGTAAACGCATCAGAAACAAAATGGTTATCTTGACTTAACTTACCAAACTCAGAAAATAAGTTAGCAAGCTGCATGTTAAATTGCGCAATTGATGCGAATATGAAAGTAAAATGCCCAATAGTGATCTCATCCCTAAATACTTGGGAAACCAAAACTACGACTGCGACGCCCAACATCGCCTCGGAGAAAAGGCGTCCGGAGCCATTGTAAGCCTTATACTTTGTAAAGCTAGACATCTGCGTTAAATGGAAATCATCGAACAGCTGCTTTGCGCGCTTTAAGAAATACTCAATGTTTTGAAACAACTTGAGCTCACTCACACTGTGCGACGTAAAGAAAGCGCCTGACACCAACTTGTAGTACCTCATTTGCTCTGAGAATCCACTGTAAATAGTCCACACGCGCTTACCATAGAGCGTTTCTGTTATGAGTGCAGGTAGTGCAGCCAGTACTGCGCATAGTAAGAGCACCCATGATGAACTCACGAAAACGCCAAACCCAATAAGCACCGCCACGCCATTACGCATAGCTGTCGGTATACGATCAAAGAACATCTGCATTCGGTTTATTCCGCCACTCGAGAACCTGAAAAGCAGGTCATTCATCTTTGGGTTCTCAAGAATTGCAATATCGAGAGCTGCGCGCTTCTCAAGAATGAGTATCGAGAAATACCGCTCAAGATACATAAAAACCGATTGCCGAAAAAAGCTTTCAGCTTCATACAATACATTCAGTGACCTCACTGTAAAAAGTAGAATCACTAATATAAATACGGACTCAACGGTTCGACCGGGTGACGCAAGCTCATCAACCAACTGCCCCATCACGTACGACCCAACATACGACAAAGATGCAAGTAGTGGCACCAGAACATATATTGCAATTACGTATGCAGGTTTTACCTTATATGCATACTGCTGGACACGAAGAATATTTTGCGCAAAAGAAAAAACTCTTGCAAAACGACCGAGCATCGTTTAATTATACTATCCTATTCCAAAATGCCGTCGAGGTTTACGTCGTAGAGGATTTGCTCTTGGATGAGGCGGTAGTTGATTATCTCTTCAGGTTTGAACCAGACTTTGATCTCGCGCTCTGCGTCTTCAACATTTTCCGAGCAGTGGAGGAGGTTACGGATTGCGCGGTTAGTAACAGCGCAATGTTCGTATGTTTCGTTCGTAAAGTCGCCGCGTATTGTACCAACATCTGAAGTTGTAGATTCTGTCGCGCCTGTCAATTTTTTGACAGTAGCAATACTATAGTTTCCTTGAATAACGAGCGCCAAGACAGGTCCGCAAGTCATGTACGTGGCGAGCGCACCGATAATTTCACGGCCGTATTCCATTGCTTCTTTTTCAATCGGCAAGTTGTTGGCAGTACGGTCAGCAACGATACCTGTTCCCTTGCGTAGGAACCATGCATCATCCTTGTTGTAGTGTTCAAATACTTGGTCACGAGTTGGTACGAGTAATTTAAACCCAACTAACTTCAACCCAACGCGTTCGAAGCGCTGGATTATTTCACCCACGAGGGAGCGCTGAATTCCGTCTGGCTTGATAATAACGAGCGTACGCTGATCTTCAAGTTTCATACCCCACCTATACCATACTTTCCGTTGCAATGCGAACTTCCTACCCATTCATACGCTCATACTTTTCACGCACTTCAGCATCAACAACTTCACGAGCGCGGCCATAGCGCTGGTATGACATTTGCTTGAGCACTTCCATATCTTCAGGGGTGCCGTCGACGAACGGAGGAGCGTTGACTGTGAATGGACTCTGCGGCTTGCCTCCAGAAAGGAGTTTAAGGAAATACTTGTAGTTATCGATCTGCAGCATGTCAGACGCATTGAACGTCGGGAGGAATTGCGTTTCGAGGAACTTGGCATCGTCAGGACCAATACGGAATACTGCCATTGAACCAACGTTACCAAACACCGCATCCTTAACCCCAGAACGCGGTTCAAGCTGGGACAAAAACTGATGCGCCATCGTGAGTGAAAGACCGAACTTACGACCCTCTGACAAGACGGTTGCAATTGTCTTGGTAACTACGTTGTGGAACTCGTCTAAGTAGAGGAAAAACGGCGGCGGATTCTTTGAGATATCACGGGCAAACGCCGTTTGCATAATCTTCCCCACAATAATGAGCCCGAGCAAGTTTGAGTTAACATCACCCAAGCGACCTTTTGAAAGGTTGACGAGCAATATCTTCTTGTTGTCCATAATATCTTTGAAATTAAATGCTGAGCGCTGCTGACCCACGATAGGCCTCATGATTTCATTGGCCAAGAAAATGTCAAACTTGGAAGTGATGTACGGAACGATGTTTGCCAAAGATCCCTCGCCACGAACCTTTTCAGCAACATCTTCCCAAAAGTGCGCGACTACCGGATTCTTGCAACGCGACAACTTCAACGCACGGTAGTCTTCGTCCGACAGCACACGCGCAATATCCATGAGCGTTGATCCTGTATCAGGGTCTTCCAAGACGAGTGCCGTTCCGTTACGGAAGTATTGCTCAAAGATTGGCCCAAATGCCTCGGGCTGGTCTCCGTAGAGTTTTTTGAAAATATTGAACATCTCATCAATCACGAACGTCTTTTGTTCGGGATGACGAGGGTCATACTCGAGCATGTTAAGCCCAAATGGACGCTCGGTATATGCTGGGTCAAAATAAATAACATCATCCCATCGGTGTTTTGGAACGGCAGCCAATATTTTGAGAACGTCTGGTCCAAGTGGATCAATGAAACATACCCCATCACCGTTTTCCATGTCTTGCACTATTGAGGTCATAAGCAAGTTGGTCTTACCAGTACCCGTCTGACCAATAACATACATGTGACGCATGCGGTCTAGTTTTCCAAAATGAATGTCTGTCGTAACGCCGCCATATTTATTTTTACCCAAAACGATTCCTTCAGTTAAAAGTCCGATCGGGGCTGGCGCTTGTTTCGCGCCAGTTTGATTTACTTCACGCGAGCTCGTTGAGCCCGAAATAGTGAAGTGGAATAGCGCTGCAAGCTCAGCATAGTTCAAACGCAACATTCCGTTTTCAAACGGATGCGGATGGTACGGTGGGAAGTACCTGTCTGCATGCTCAATCCCACGATCGTGTAGTCGGAATATGTATTCGTGTATGAAGTGCTCTAGGTCGTGACCGTCTTTGCGCTTAAACTTGAGGCGGTTGCCGAGCGGGTCGTCGTACTGACCGAACGTCGCTTCTAGGTCGCCCAGTATTGCCTTGGCGCGCGCTTCGGTGCGCGCGCTCGCGATGAGACGTATATTCACACCAACTATTGGCTGTTTCAATTTCTTTGAAATACTTTCGGATGCGAATGAGTCTACGCTTTTGTCTCCGTCTTTCTTCTTGTCACCCGGTGCAAGTGCTTTTAAAATATCAGTCCATAACTCAGGGAGGATCCTGCGCCAAAGCGGGCGCGGCCTTGTGAACTTTGCTTTCAAAAATACATCGCGTGGCGCCTTCCCCTTTTGAATGTCCTTGTACGCATCTGAAATTTTATTTTTATGAAACGCCCCAGCAGACATCACGACTATCTGGAGTGCCGCACCCTCACCTTCCTTAGTGATCCGCGAAAACGCAGAGAGCGTCACGTTGAGCGGGTCGGTTGAAAATCCTTCACCGTGCCTGATAGCAAGAGGTGCCGCGTTAACGAACTGCCCTTCAGACGCCGCGACAGCTCCAAACTGATTGAAGATATTATAATCATCTTTGGCTTCTTGTACTTCAGCTTTGGGGAAGATAGAGTGCATCTGCTTTTCGAATACCTCGCGTCGGGAGCGCTGTACGCTCATGTAAAATACTGCATGC
>JACCDG011152550.1_pt1 | contig 19848 bp, 31 predicted proteins | sample 7442471 | NCBI WGS metagenome assembly JACCDG01 (sample SAMN15323444, study PRJNA562643) | freshwater metagenome | isolation source: river surface water | place: USA:Blue River Watershed | collected 2017-08-17 | reverse complement strand
GCTGGGCGCTGCGGAACGGCGTGCCGGTGGACGCGGCGACGGCCACGGGCAACCGGGTCGTGCAGGCCGCACGGGCGGCGGCGGATTCGTCGCTGGGCGGGGTGCTCACGGGGAAGAAGGCGGCCACGATGCGAGCCGAGTCGATGGCACGCCTCGGACGGAACTTAGCCGACAAGGCCGCGCCGCTCGCGGAGACAGCAGAAACGGCCGGGGCCTCGGTGCGGACGAGCATCGAGGATGCCATCACGAAGTCTGCGGCAGAGGCCGATGCGGCGTATGCGAAGGTGCGTGCCGCTGGTGATGCCCTTGTGGACCTCACGGCGTCCAAGGCTGCCCTGAAACCGATCTATGACGCCCTGATGCGGAAGCGCGAGCTGACCGGACAGTTGCAGGGCGCGGAAGCGCGCGCGGCCGTGGCGCTCGACGCCATCGTGTCGGGCAAGGACGCAGCGCCGCTGTCCGTGGTGGATGCGGCGCTCGGCGACATCAAGGCAATGGCGCGCGGCGCCGAGATGCCGGAGCTTCGCAGCGCCGGGCAGGGGCTTGCCGCGGAGGCGGTGAAGAATCTCGAAGACGCGGTGCAGGCGACCGCGAAAGAGGCGGGCGTGTGGGATGACCTCCGCGCCGGCAGGGACGCCACGATTGCGAAGTGGACCGCCGCCGAAACGCGCGATCTGCTCCGGGCGGAACCCGTGCAGACGTTCCGAACGCTGACGTCGGCCGGGGATGCGGCGGTGGATCGCCTGCGCGACGTGCAGAAGCTGGCGCCGGAGAGCCTGCCGAAGATCGGCCGGGCGCTGCTCGACGACATGCTCGACACGGCGACGGCCGAGGGCGATTTCGGCCGCACGGCGAAGCTGTGGGCAGACTGGCAGAAGCTCGGCGACGAAACGAAGGCGCTGATTTACCCGGATGCCGAGTTGCGCGGGGCGCTCGACAAGTTCTTCCTGGTGGGCAAGAAGATGGCCGAGAACCCGAACCCATCGGGCACGGCGCTTGTGGCGCAGGTGCCGGGACAGATCGCCTTGACGCTGGTGGACCCGCTGACGAGCGGCGCCACGGTGTTGGCCGGCGCCGTGCTGTCGAAGGCGCTCAACTCGCCGAAAATCGCGAAGCTGCTCACGCAGGCAATGGAGACGCCGAAGACGGCCCCGGCGGCCAAGTCGCTGCGGGCGCGGCTTGGAGTGGCGCTCAAGAACATCGCGCCGGCTGCGGCGCCTACGGTTGGGCAGGCGGTCGATCAAAGACGCCGGGAACTGGCCACCCCATAGCCAAACACAACGTCGTGTAGAGCACGAGGCCGAACATGATGGCCGTGAGCACGGTCAGAAAGAGCCAGTAGAGGCGAAACCAGAGGGTGACGATGAACGCCGGAACCTCCACCAACCAGAAGCGCCACATCGCGGGCATTGTAGCCGCTCTCCTGCTCCTTGTGGGCGTCACGTCGGCGTGGCCGCAGACCGGCCAGGTGATGCCGCCGCCCGTCTTCACGGCCTACGATGCGAACGGCGATCCGTGCAACGGGTGCAAGCTCTACAGCTACGCGGCCGGCACGACGACGCCCCAGAACACCTACACGACATCGGCGCTCTCGGTGGCGAACGCCAACCCGGTCGTGCTGGACTCGGCGGGCCGGGCGACCGTGTTCGTCTCGCCGACGCTGAGTTACAAGTTCGTGCTGAAGACGGCGGCCGACGTGGACATCTACACGGTCGATAGCGTCGTCGGGCCGTTCTCGGGCGTGGTGTCGATCACGGCGGCGAGCACGCGGGGCCTGCAGATCGTCCGCACGAGCGCGGACGCCGGGCTGAGCATCCAATCGAGCGGCGGCAGCGGGAAAACCTACGGGATTGTCTCGAACACGTCGGGCGGGCTGCTGATTCGGGACGACGCTGACGGCACGCCCTCGATGCAGTGGCTGGGCGACAACATCACGGCGACGCTCACGGGCACGTTCACCGTCTCGGGCGGACTGTTCGCGGCCGATGGGTTCGGCACGCACACGTTTTCGGCTGGCGGGACGGGCACGCAGCGCTTGCAGGTCCGGAACACCACGAGCGGCACCGGCAACCAGGCATCGCTCGACATTGGGAACAACTCGACGGCGACGCTTGGGCGGTTCGTGGCGCTCTCCAGCGCGTTCACGCCCTCCGGCTACTCGCTGGCGTCGGGCGTGGTGCTCGAAGGCAACGGCGCGGGCGGGCTGAGTCTGGCGGCCTCCGATGCTGCGGGCGATGTGCGGCTCTACGCGGGCGGCTCTGGGACGGCGCGGCTAACGGTGGACGATACCGGGCTGACGACGGTCACGAACCTGCAGGCGACGATCCAGAAGAGCGGCACGGCGCAGCCGGGGTTTCTCGCGTACAACTCGGCGGCCGATACGGTGGCGACCGGGGCGACGGTGGACTTCGACACAGAGGTGTACGACACCGCCAACAACTTCGCGTCTGACCTGTTCACGGCGCCGCAAACCGGGATCTATGAGCTGTGCGCAAGCGTCACGTACTCCGACAACGCGTCATCACAGTTCACGGTCAGCATCAATCCGACCGGCGTGCTCTATCAGATCTACCACGCGCTCGCGGAGACGGCCGGCGGCGGCGGCGGGTGTGTGTTCGTGTCGATGAGTACTGGCGATTCGGCTGGTGTCATCGTCAACACGACGGACCCGGCGGCTACGATTGAGGGCGTGTCGGGCTCCTACCGGCAGACGTGGTTTTCGGGGCGGTTGGTGCCCTGATCTGCACGAAATCTTCGACAGGTCGAAGAAAATGCGTCACACTCTCGCTAGAATGAGGCCGACACGATGACCGTGGAACGCGGCGTCGAGATCGCGGGTGCCTCTGTCGTCGCTGCGGCCACGGCCGCGGGTGCCATGACGGAGGCGGACATGGGCGGATGGCTCGTGCCGATGGTGTCGGCGGGATTGGCGGCGCTCGTGGGCTACTTCACGGCGCGCATCACCACGGAGCGTGAGATGGGCACGATGGTGGAGCGCGAAGCGAATCACTTCGACGAGACGATCCGTCGTCTCGAGCGCATCGAACGGAAGCTGGACGGATGACCGGCCCCTCGGCGCATCTGTCGTGGTCGGAGCTGGCCTGTCGGGATCGCATCCGCACGCCGTACCCGCTCGACTGGCGCGAGACGCGGGCGGTGGAGCTGGCCGAGGCGTTCGAGGCCCTGCGGGCCGCCGTGGGGCTGCCGCTGGTGGTCCTGAGTGCCTACCGGACGCGCGCGTATAACCGGGCGGTCGGAGGGGCGCCCAACTCGCAACATCTGCAGGGCCGGGCGCTCGACCTGGCGCCGCCTGACGGGTGGTCGCCGATCGCGCTGCTGGCGGTGACGCAGGACATCCCCGCGATTCGCGGGCTGGGGCTTTACGACACGTTCGTGCACATCGACGTGCGGCCGGCGCCGCGGGTCGTCTGGGATCTCTCGTCAACGGGCCGCAAGGCCGAAGGGTAGGTGGGTGGTGATGGTCGCGCGTCTTCTCGTGCTGTTCGTGCTGGTGGCGTCGTCGGCGTTCGCGCAGGTGGCTAAGCCGGTCGGGGTGTTCGACGGCGGGCACAATCCGCCGTCGTGGGCGGCGTTCGCCACGATTTCGGATCTCGATCCGCCGCACGTCTGGGCCGAGGCCATCGCGCTCAGCCGCTCGCGGGGCACGCTCTGGTGGCTGAAACTCGGCTACCACGAGAACCCCACGACGCCCATTGGGGCGCACGCGGCGCGCGTCCGCAACCGGCTGGACGAATACGGCCTGCTGCCCTACGTGGCAGGCATGTCGGTGGGGGAGGAGTGGTACGGCTACTGGTCGGCGGGCGACCTGACGCGCTACGGGCTCCCTCCCGGCTACCCGAACGGGCATCGCATCATCCGCGACTGGCTCGGCTACCAGCACGCCGAAGCGAAGCGCCACATCCCCGTGCCGGTCATCTGGATCTCGCCCGTGGTCACGGGCTGGGATGGCCCGCTGCCGATTCCGCTCAACACGGATGCCGTGGCGCTCGACCCCTACATCTTCCCCGGCGGGACGTTCCAGAGCGATGTCGAACCGTGGCTGAGGCTCGCGGAGGAAGTCACGCCGTTGCCGCTCGTGCTCATCGCGCAGTGGTTCGAGGCCCCCGGCTTCGAGGCTCCGCGCGCGGCGGACGTGTCGCGGTATCTCGCGTGGCTCTCCCGGCCCCGGTGGATCGCGCTGGCGGGCTTCACCTGGCAGGATCGGCCGACGCTGGCGATGCGTGGTCTTTCTTCGCTGCCGGCGCTTCGTTTGGCCGTAGAATCTTCGCTCAGGGGGCAGTGATGGGCATTCCGAATTGTCAGCACGTCGTGGCCGATCTGGCGGCGAAGTTTCCCGAGGAGTGGCGCAAGGCGCACAATCCTTCGGGCGGTGGTCCGGAAACCGAGGCGTTCATCCGGCGTCTCGCGTGGGTGCTGCACTCGACCGTGGACGCCCGGTTCGGCCTGAACGGCAAGCGTGGCAACCCGAACGATCTGAGCGACGACGCGATCAACTGGATCGGCGACGGCCCCGGCCATGACCCGCTGACGGGGCGCCCGGTGACGGTGATCGACGTGATCGGCGGCGCGGGCGGCCCGAATCCGACGCCCCAGTGGACGGTGTTCGACACGCTGCCCGGTCCCGGCGCGTGGGTGAAGCCCGAACCCGTGGGAGAAGCCCCGCCGAGCACGCCGCCGACATCGGAGGTCTGGACGCCCCGGCACGAGGCCCTGCGGGGCCGCCTGGGCACGCTCGCCACGACGCTCGTGGTGGCGCAGCAGCTCGCGCACAGCTTCCCTGATGAGAAGTGGGGCCAGAAGCGTGCCGGCGTGGGCCGGGAGGTCAGCAGCGACACGATCGCCCGCAAGATGCCGGATGGTCGGCTCTATGGCGTGCGCGTGCGGCCGTCGCTGAAGCTCTGGGGCCTGCTCGACCCCGGTCAGGTGCTCGAGCCGGTGGCCCCGGTCAACCATGTGGGCGATCCGGTGACGCCGGTCGATCCCGTGCCGGTCGATCCCGTCGATCCGCCCGTGACGCCCCCGGCCGATCTCGATCTCGTGCTCGACGCGCTGTCGGCGCTGTCGATGCAGGTGGCCGATCTGCACGAGACCGTGAAGGAGCAGCGTCAGGAAGTGCTCGACGCAGTGCGCGGGCAGTCCTACGAGATCGACGCGAACGTGCGGATGCTCGGCCCGGTGCGCGGCACCATCACGCCCAAGCGGCAGGAGTAGCAGATGACCGGCAAACACTACGCCCTGCTCGCGGGCTGCCTCACGGGGATCGGCGGCATGTGCGCGGCGCTCACCGACTGGCATCAGGCGCTGAATCCGGCCTTCATCGGCGGCGCGCTGACGGTGTTCGGCACGCAGGTGGGCGCGATCTTCTCGGAAAAGCCGTGAAGATCCCCTGGAAGAAGCTGATCGGCAAGGCGCTCCGCTGGCTCGGCCGCGAAGTCGCCGACGAAGTGATGAAAGAAGCGGCGAAGCGCGCCGAAGGCGCGAAGAAGCCGTGAGCGTTTCGCAGCGCGGGCCTACGCGTGCCGGCTGGGAGCCGAGCCGCGTGTGATGCTGCCTCGCCCAAGGGTGGACCGGGCGGCTCGGAAAGATCGGGGCGCGTGGCGCCCGCGCTGTGGAGGGTTCGGGATGCGACGTGACGATCTGAAGGCGTGGGCCGCGGTAGCGCTGGAGGCACGAAAGATGAGCATTACGAGATGGCGGATTGCGGCGGCGCTGTGGTGCGCGGCGCTGCTGGCAGTAGGCGCGCAGGCGCAGGGACCATCCCGCGGCTCGCTCGGCGCGGCCAGTGCGGTGCATCAGCTCGACGTGCAGGGGATGGCGACGGCCTCCATCACGGTCAGCGGCACGTATTCGGGCACGGTGTCGTTCGAAGTCGTGCCGCCGCTCGGCGCGGCAGCCGTGACGGTGGACTGTGCCACGCCCGCGGCGCCGGGCACGGCGATCAACTCGACGACGGGCACGGGCACCTGGGTGTGTCCGGTGGCCGGCATGTCGCTCCTGCAGGCGCGGATGTCGTCCTACACGAGCGGCGCGGCCGATGTCGTCATGCTGGCGTCGGCCTCGGCGGGGCAGACGGTCGCGGCGGCGGGCGGCGGCGGGTCATTCGATGGCGTGCTGCTCGACGCGGCCGGCGGCGATGCGCTGACCGACACGGTCAACAACGCGCTGCGCGTGAACATCATCGCGGGCGCGGGCTCCGGCGGAACGGCGATGACCGACGATGCCGCGTTCACCCCGGGCACTACGAGCGTGACGCCGGCCGGCGCCGTGTTCGATGACGTGACGCCGGACAGCGTGAACGAAGGCGATGGCGGCGCGGTGCGCATGAGCGCCAACCGGAACCTCTACAGCACGATCCGTGACGCTTCGGGGAGTGAGCGCGGCGCGAACGTGACGGCTGGCAATGCTCTGGTGGTGGACGGCTCGGCCGTCACGCAGCCGGTCAGCGCGACGAATCTGGACGTGCAGATCGGTGGGTCGGATACGGTCACGGTCACGGGCTCGCTGTCCAACGACGGCTCGGCGGCGAGCACGAACCGCATCGGCACGCTGCCTGCTGTGGTGCAGAATAGCGCCCCGACGCTCACGGACGGGCGCAACGCGGCGCTGAGTCTGACCACGGGCGGCGCGGCGCGCGTCATCGTCACGAACGCGGCGGGCGCGGCGCAGACGCTGGCGAGCGATGTCGCGGAGGATGGCGCGCATTCGGACGGCGAGACGGGGCCGCTGGTGCTCACGCGGCGTATTGACACGGCGTCGTCCTCGGCGGGCACGTCGGGCGACCGCGCCACGTTCAACACGGATGCGCTCGGGCGGCTCTGGACGCGGCCGGGCAACCCCTGCCAGGATCACGCGCGGGTTACGTCCGTGGCCATCGACACGAGTACGAGCGGGAACGTGCAGCTCGTGGCGCTCAATGGCTCCGACCTGATCTACATCTGCGGGTATTCGGTTGTCGTTGGCTCGACGGCGACGGCCGTGCAGCTGATCTACGGCACCGGCACCGCGTGCGCCACGGGCGAGACGGACCTTACTGGGCCGTGGCCCTTTGCGGCCAACGGCGGCATCACGCAGGCCAACGCGGGATCGCCGCAGTTCGTGGTTCCGGCGGGCAACGCGCTCTGCGTGGAACTGAGCGCGGCCAACCCCATCACCGGACACGTCACTTACGTCCGCACGGCGGCTCCATAACGGCGCACTGGTTGGGGGTGCTATGACTCGAACCCGCATTCTGTTTCTTGCGGCGCTGGTCGCCGTGGCACTCGTGCTGCCGCCGTGGGTCGCCCGGCCTCGGGCGGCGTCGGCGTTCGTGCAGGCGTTTTCCAATCATCTCGTGGTGTCGGGCTCGCCCACGGTGGCGCTCACCGGGGTCACAGCCGGGAATACGCTGGTGTTCTGCGTCTACATGCAGAGCAACAACCGCACGCTCGACAGCATGAGCGGTGGGTCGAACAGCTACAGCGAAACCGTGGCGCGCACGATCAACACGGGCAGCAACCACGCCATGACGATGTGGCGGGCGTTCAACGTGAGCGGCGGCGACTACACGGTCACGCTGACCATGAGCGCGTCGTCCACCTACTCGATTGGCGTGGTGGAGTTGTCCGGCGTCACCACGACCGATCCGCTCGACTCGGCCCCGGCGGGCGAAGTCGCAGAGCCCGGCCAGACGTTGGATGTTGGACCCACGGCGACGCTCGCCCAGGCCAACGAAATCCTCGTCGGATGTGGCGGCGGGTCGGTCTCGTCTCGCCCGTTCAACGCGATGAGCGGATGGACGAACCGGGTCGATCTGACGAACCCGTATCTGGCGATGTGGACGAAGACGGTCAGCGCCACGACGGCGCAGTCATTGCCGCTTGATACGGCTCCCAATAATCAGTTCATCATCGGCAATCTTGCCAGCTTCACGGATGCCGGCGGCGGCGGGGGCGGCGGCAGCGCGCCTCGTCTGGGCCTGCTCGGCGTGGGGGGCGCGTGATTCGTCGCGTGATCTGGGCGCTGCTGCTGGTGGCGCTCGCCGCGCCCGCGAGCGCGGCGGAATACTACGTCAACTGTTCAACGGGCAACGACAGCAACAGCGGGGCTATCGGCTCGCCCTGGCTGACCGTACAGAAGGCCGCGAATACGATGGTGGCGGGGGATACGACCTACGTGCGGGCCGGGACCTGCACGGAGGATGTGATCGGCTTCGCCAACTCGGGCACGGCGGGCAACCCCATCACCCTGCGTGGCTACCCCGGTGAGACCGCCATCATCGACGCGGGCCACACCACGTCGTTTCCGCCTGATGGCATCGGGCAGGAGCCCGTGTTCGACATCGACGGCCCGGACTTTATCACGCTGTCGTATCTCACGATCCGGCGCGGGCGCACGTCGAACATCTACATCAGCGACGACGTGCAATCGACGGACATCACCATCGATCACTGCATCCTTGAAGACTTCACCACTGGGGATAACGCGGCGTCGATCTACGTCAACAACACGTCCGACAACATCGTTATCACGAATAACCTGATCGACGGCTACACGCCTGACCTTCGGGCGAACGTGGCCAGCGGCATCATCCTGTTCTCGGTGCAGGACGTCACCATTGAGCACAACGAGATTCGCAACGTCATTCAGGGCATCAGTCAGAAATACTCAGCGGCGACGAACTACACGCAGCTGGTGCGCTACAACTACCTGCACACCATCACCGATTTCGGGATGCTCTGGTCGGGGCATGACGGCGTCATCTCCCACAACCTACTGGAAGAAACATCGACGGCTGGCGCCTACGGGGCCATCCTGATCTTCCAGGAGGCGGGCTCGTGCTCGGCGCTCCCGAGCGACGATAATCAGATTCTCCACAACACGATCTACGGCGGCGCGGCGGGGATCGTCCTGAACCAGAGCACGCTCTGTGACGGCGCGGTCAATACGCTGGTGCGCGACAACATCGTCGCCGAATACGACGGCACCGAGTATCGAGGGCTGGCGATCAGTCCGTATCGAACCGATGATCTCGGCTCGACCGTCACCTACAATCTCGTCTATTCGAGCATCGTGACGGGCACGGATGCGTTCGTGGCGAACACCTACTACGAGCTGGCCTCCCTGCCGGGCACGGTCACGCACTCGAACAACATCAACAGCGCGCCGACTTTCGTGAGTGTGGCAGGGCACGACTTTACGCTGTCTGCCGGGTCGCAGGGCGAGAACGCCGCGAGCGACGGCACAGACATGGGCGCGGACATGACGTGCGTCGGCATCGACGGCTCGTGCGGCGGGGCGACAGTGCCAGATGCCCCGACGATTGGCGCGGTGACGGCGGGTGACGGGCAGTGCTCGGTCGCGTTCACGCCGCCAGGGAACGACGGCGGGGCGACGATCACCGGCTACACGGCCACGTCCACGCCCGGCAGCATCACTGGCACCGGGGCGAGCAGCCCGATCACGGTCACGGGCTTGTCGAACGGTACCGGCTACACGTTCACGGTCTACGCGACGAACAGCGAAGGCAACAGCAGCAACAGCAGCGCCTCGGCGACCTGCACGCCTGTGGCGTCGGCGTCGGTGCCGCGGCTTCGCTTGCGAGGGAATGAGTAGATGATCCTCCTGACCAGCACGGCCGACTTGCTGCGTGTTACGACGTCCAGCACGGCGAATCTTGACGTCCACGCGTCCTACGTAGACCTGAGCGGGTCCACGGTGACACCGGGCCGCACGAATACGACCATCAGCTCGGCCGCAACCACGACGGTCGTGGACAGTCCCGCGTCGTCCACGCAGCGCACGGTGAAGTCGCTGCACATCCGCAACCGGCACGCGACCACATCGAACGACGTCACCGTGATTCATACGGACGGGACGACGGCCGTCGAGTTGATCAAGGTCACGCTCCCTGCTGGCTACGTGCTGCATTACGACGAGGGCGCGGGCTTTGAGATCCTCGACCAGCTTGGTCGTTCGCTCCAGAACAACGCGGCGGGCAGTCTCGGCGCGGCCGTCAACGCCCTGAATCTTGTCGTGCTGGCCTCGGACGTGACGAACAACAACGCCACGGCGAACACCATCGCGGACGTCACGGGACTGTCGTTCTCTGTGACGGCGGGCGAAACGTACATCTTCCGGGCGACGATCTGGTATACGGCGGCGGCCACCACGACGGGCTCCCGGTGGAGTGTGAACGGCCCAGCTTCTCCGACGCGGCTGGCCTACAGGAGCACGTATTCGCTCACGGCCTCGTCGCAGACGACCAACAGCGGCCTGACGGCGTATGACCTGCCATCGGCGAGTAACGCCAGCAGCGCGGCCACCACGACTGGCGCGAACGTCGCCGAAGTGCAGGGCATCATCACCCCGTCCGCCAACGGCACGGTGATCATTCGTTTTGCGTCGGAAATCTCGTCTTCGGCCATCGTCGCCAAAGCGGGCTCCCTGCTCGAATGGTATCGGGTGCTCTAGATGCTTGGCTGGTTCGATGCCGTGGCTACGCCTGCGGCGTGGTGGGACGCCTCGGCGACGAGTCTCGGGCGGTGGGACGGTCTTCTTGTGTCGGCCGATGCCCCGCCGAGCAGCTTTACGGTCGCATGGGCGCGTGGGGCCAACGTGGTGATCAACGCACGGGCGGGACGGGTGAACGTATGATCAAGAACACAGCCGGCCAGCGCGTCGGCGTCCAGATGGTCAGCGCGGCCGATGGCAGCGCGTTCACGGGCGCCGTGACGGTGGCCGTGACGGTGGATGCCGGCACGCAGGCCACGGGCTCGGTGGGCTCCGGCGCGTGCGCGCACGAGGGGAACGGCTATCACACGTACGCCCCGGCACAGGCCGAGACGAGCGGCGATCTGCTCGCCTTCACCTTCACGGGCGCGGGTGCGATTCCGACGACGGTGCAGATCTACACCGTGACGGGGGATGCCTTCGCACGGCTCGGGGCGCCGGCTGGGGCGAGCATCGCGGCGGATCTGCTGGCCATCGACAACCTTGTGGATGATCTCGAAGCGCGGGTGGGCACGCCCTCGAACCTCGGCGGCGGGGCTACGCTCGCGGCGAACCTCGCGGACATCGAGGCGCAGACCGACGACATCGGCGTGGCCGGCGCGGGCCTCACGGCGCTGGCGAGCGCGGCGAACCTGGCCACGGTGGCCGGCTATCTCGATACCGAAGTCGCGGCCATCCTCGCGGCGGTGGACACCGAAGTGTCGGCCATCAAGGCGAAGACGGATCAACTGGCGTTCACCACGGCGAATCAGGTGGACGCCCGCGTGCTCACGAACAGCGACAAGACCGGGTACGCCATCGGCACCGGGGGCATCGGCGCCGCGGCCTTTGCGTCCGGGGCCATCGACGCGGCGGCCCTCAACGCGGATGCCATCGACGAAATCCTCGACGAGCCGATCGGGGACTCGACGATCACGATGCGGCAGGCGCTCAAGCTGATGGTGGCGGCCCTGAGCGGCAAGGTGTCGGGTGCCGGCACGGGCACGATCACGTTCCGCAACGCCGGGGATACGGTCGATGTCATGGTGGCGTCGGTGAGCGGCGGCAACCGGACGGCTGTGACGAGGACGCTCTGATGTTCCCTGACGACATGTTCCCCGACGAGTTCTTCGACGACGAGTTCTGGCCGCGCGAAGTGACCTTGCCGCCCTTTTCGGACGGTGGCGGCGCGCTGCTGCTGGGGGTGGAGTAAATGCCCTACGTGGACGGAAAGAGCATCGCGGGCCTGAACGGCATCGCGGATGAGGTCACGATGATGGCCCACGGGACGCGGCGCGTCCTGGTGGAGCGGGCGCCGATCGACGTGAACGCGAGCGGGGCCACGGCGGTCGTGGTGGCGCGGCCGGGCTTCTCGATCGTCGTCGTGGCCTACAGCCTCATGTCGAACGGCGCGGTGAATGCGCACTGGCGATCGGCGTCCACGCCGATCACGGGGCCGGCCTACATGGTGGAGGCGGGCCGCGGGAAGGTGCTGCCCTACAACCCGAAGGGCTGGGCGGCCACAGCCATCGGGGAGGCGTTGAACCTGCATCTGTCGGCCTCGGTGGCGGTGGGCGGGGAACTGACGTTCGTGGCCATCGATTCGGAGGCGTCGTGATGCGCGCATGGGTGGCGGGGTGGGTGTGGCGGCTGGCGCAGTGGCTCGAGCCGCGGGACGTGCTGACGGTGCCGGCGCTCTCTCCGGCGCTGCGGGCGACCGCGGGCGAGCTCGTGGCGCGCGCGGAGCAGTTCGCGGACGGCACGAGCGGCGAGTATCGCCGGGCGTGGGTGTACGGCAAGCTGCGCAAGCGGCATCCCGACGCGTCGAAGCGGGCGGCATCGCTCGCGATCGAGCTGGCGCTGTTGGCACTCTGATCGCTAGTCGCCGGAATCAGGCCGGAAGTATCGTGGCGCCGCTGGCTACGAACCCTCTATGATTTCATAGCGGTCGCGGTACGAGTTCGCGGCCTGCCATGCCGCGCGACTCGCGGCGATCTTGTCTCGATTGCGCGCCCATTCTCGGCGATCCATTCGCGTCTGAGGCGCCTGATCTTGTCGAGCGCGGCGGCTCTCGTGGCGGCGGTGTGTGGCATGGCACAGTATACCACGCGAACGGGGCGCGCTTGCCATTGGGCTGCGCCCGGCGGGTGGTGCGCCCACAGTGCCCAAAAGAATTTGTTGACATCGCAAATGTAGCGCGCTAGAGTGTGGGTATGGACCTTCCGGAGAAACCAACGCCCGCGCTGATTGCGCTTGCGCGTGCCGTCGTTTCGGAGATGGCGCGCAAGGCGGGCGCGACGAAAAGCCCCGCGCGTGCGGCGGCATCGCGACGTAATCTGCAGGCCGCGCGAGACGCGAAGGCGCGGAAGCTGGCGGCACGGAGGACGGCATGAATCGGTGGAACCTGCTCAGTTCGCTGGCGGTCATCGCGGGCGGTGAACTGCTCATCATCGCGGCCATCGTGGGCCGCTTCAAGGGGTGGTGGTAGATGCGCGCGGCGTTTCAGTGGGCGTTCCTGGTGCTGATTCTGACGGCGCTGGCGGCGGCGTTCGTGCGGGCCTGCGACATCGAGGCCGTGAACGACGAGGCGCGGATCAAGCAGCACATCGCGGCGAATCGCGCCGCCCAGAAGTAGAACGACCCCGGCGTGGGTAGCGCCGGGGCCAACCGGCTGCGATGGAGGCAGCCAGACATGGCCACAGTAGCACAGGGCACGAGTTGGTGGGCAACACGGGAGGCGCAGGAGTCGCGCGACGGCTTCATGGCGGCGCATCGGCAGGAGCTGGAGCGGATCACGACGAACACGGCGCCCGGGGCGAGCGTGGACGCGCTGGTGCGGCTCCAGTGGTCGATGGGCATGAGCGGCAGCAAGGCCGTGTCGGGCGGCCTGCACGTCGCGTGGAGCGCCCGATGAGCGCCGTCGTCGTGCCATTCCGTGGGGCGAGTGCGGAGCCTGACGAGTCGTGGCTGACGCAGGAGCGCATCGAGGCGTATTACGTCGCGCTTTCGTTCATGCCGGCCATCGTGGACGCCTCGCCGCTGGCGCGGGAGGCGGTGATCGACAAGATGCTGGCGGGCCTGCGGGCGGCGCGCAAGCTGGACGACGCGCTCGACGCGAAGGGCCGTGAGCAGTGCATCGCGCTCATGCGCTACGACGCCGAGCAGCGGGCCGAGCGGCTGGCGAAGGGCGGCTGGTGATGCCTATTGCGCACCGCGACGAGACCAGGAATCGTCAGTTCGGCGTGAATCGGAACGCGGACGGGACGTGGCCGTATGACGCCATCCATGCCGCGGTGCTGATGGACATCCGCGACGAGCTGAAGCGCCTGAACGATCTGCTGCACTGCGTCAACTTCACGCAGATCCCGGCGACGCTGCGCGGTCTGCGGCGCGACATCGCCAAGCTGCAGAAGGCGGCGAAGTGATGGCCGTGCCGAGCATAACGGGGCTGCCCGACAACGACATGGACCGCGACACCGTGAGCGGGAACGCGGGCCGCAGCACGGCCGCCGAGCCGGTGCGCGAACTGAGCTACGGCGAGACGTTCGCCGCGCTCACCGACGTGATGGCGCGCATCCGGGCGAAGTATCCAGACCAGTTCAAGACGCAGGCCGACGACCCGGAAGGGCTCGCCGCGCGCCGATGGAGCCAGCGCTAGCTGGCAGAAAGAGACACGACAGTCATGGCTCTCACAATCATCAAGGGCACCGAGCCCATCCCCGTGGAACACCCGATCTTCGCGCTCTTCGGTCGCCCGGGCATCGCGAAGACCTCGCTCGGCTACAGCGCGCCGAGGCCGCTGCTGCTGGATTTCGACGGCGGCGCGCACCGCGCGGTCAATCGCCGCGACACCCTGCGCATCACCTCGTGGGACGACGTGGCTGAGTTGCTCGCCACGCCGGAGGCCATCGAGCCCTACGACACCTTCGTGGTGGATACGGTCGGCCGGGCGCTCGACATCATCACCGCGGACATCGCCAAGACGGAACCGAAGAAGGCGCCGGGGGGCGTGCTGAGCCTGCAGGGCTACGGCACGCTCAAGACGCGGTTCCGCCAGTGGATGGCCACGCTGCGCTCGCACGGCAAGGATGTCGTGCTGCTGGCGCACGATCGCGAAGAGAAGGACGGAGATTCGATGATCGTCCGCCCCGACATCATCGGCGCATCGCTCGGCGAAGTCATGCGCGTGGCGGATTTCGTCGGCTACCTCTACATGAGCGGCAAGGACCGCGTGCTCGACTTCAGCCCGACCGACCGATGGGTGGGGAAGAACCCGGGGCAGTGGGCACCGTTCAAGGTGCCGGCCGCCGACAAGGCGCAGACCTTCATGACCGATCTGATGGCCAAGGGCCGCGAGGCGCTCGGCCAGGTGAGCGCCGAAAGCGCCAAGGTGTTCGAGCAGGTGGAAGCCTACCGCGAAGCGCTGAAGGCCATGACGGCGCCGGAGGAGTTCACCGCCGCCATCCCCGAAGTGAAGAAGCTGGCACCGATGGCCTCCGCGCAGATTGCCCGGCTGCTGCATGAGCGGGCCACCGACCTCGGTTTCACGTTCGACAAGAAGATCGGCGGCTACGTGGCGCCGGCCACGGTTGGGGCGACGGCATGACGCCGCTGCGCGTCAGCGCGACCGCCGTCGAGGCGTGGCGTCTGTTCATGGCGCCGGAGAACGACTGGATGTCGGTGACCGATCTTGAGGCGCAGATCCTCGGGCGAGCGCCGGCCTCGCCTGCGATGGCGCTCGGCACGGCGTTCGGGGCGCTCATCGAGCACGATGGCGTCGTCAACGCGGAGGGCCGCTACGTCTCGCGCGGCATCGCGTTCGACGGGGCCTCCATGCGCGACGTGCTCGCGCGCTACGACCGCCGCGGGCTCTTCGAGGTGAAGGGCACCAAGGCCTACGGGGACGTGCTGGTGGTCTCGAAGGCCGACCAGATGCTCGGGGCGCAGCTCATCGAGACGAAGACGACGCTTCACGGTTTCGACTTCGAGAAATACGCCGCCAGTCTCCAGTGGCGGTTGATGGCCGACATGTTCGCGCCAGCGGTGGTGACCTATCGCGTCGCGCTGCTGGCGGAACCTGAGCCTTGTGTTTTCGCTGTCAAGGAACTCGTGCAGTTCGACCTGTTCCCATACGCCGACCTGCACCGGGACTGTTGTGCGGCCGTGGCGGGCTTCCGTGAGTTCGTGGTGGCCCGCGGGCTCGACCAGGCGCTGCGTGAACGTCAGGCGCTCGTGGAGGCCGCATGAGCGCATCCCACGGCTACACCCTGAACCGTGCCGCGCTGCTGGCGGACGCCGAGAAGGTGACGGCGTGCGACGTGTTCCGCGCGGAGGCGGGCGGCTCGCACTTCGTCTGCGCGGACTGCGGCGGGACCATCTCCGCGCACATCGTCGTGGCGCTGCGGCAGACCTGCGGGACGTGCGCGCACAGCAACCCCGACGATGCCGCGTGGCCGGGGGCGACGTTCTGCTCGAAGCCGGGCAGCCCGTGGAACGGCAAGCTCCTGCCGTGGAACGGCAAGCTCCTGCCGCTCGTGGGGCGCTGCGAGGCGTGGGAGGCGCAGTCATGACGCGCGGGGAGCACTTCCGGGCCACGGTGGTCGATGCGGATCTGTCGGCACGTCGTGCGCGGTTCGAGGCGCTGCTGGCGAAGGAGCGGCGGCGAATCGCGGAGGCGCAGCAGGCGCGGGCCGATGCCGCGATCGTCGATGCGCGTGAGGCGCGGATCGTGGCACAGCGGGCGATTGCTGGCGCGCGGGAGGCCGTGTGAACAACGCGCTCATGTTCGGCACCGGGAACAACGCGACGGGCACGCCGCTCGACTTCTACGCCGAGATCGACAAGCGGGCGGGCGGCTTTGTCTGCGACATGGCCGCCGACAAGCTGCTGACGCTGCACGAGCAGTGGTATGGCCCGGACCACGACGACCCGGCCCGCCGCGACTGCCTGTCAGTGGACTGGCCGACGAACGGCCCGGTATGGCTGAACCCGCCCTACGGCGACCCCGAGATGCCGTGTAAGCGGTTCAAGAAGACGGGCGAACTGAACTGCAAGAAGAAGCGCTGCCGTGAGCGTGGATGGCACACCGATGTGTATATCCCCGGCTGCGTGGATTTCATCCGCAAGGCGGCAGAAGAGCGGCTGCGCGGCGTGGAGACGTGGGCGCTGATCGCGGCTCGCACAGATGTGGAGTGGTGGCACGAATACATCTGGGAGGCCGAGTACGTGCACTGGCCGCTGGCGACTATCGCCGGGCCGGGGCCGACGTGCTACGGCCGGCCGCGGCGCGGCGTGCACGTCGAGTTTCTCCGCGGGCGGTTGGTGTTCCGGCGAGACGGCCAGCCTGACCCGGCGCCGTTCCCGTCTGCGCTGGTGGTGTTCCGGCCATGAGTGCTGAGATGGGCACCTGTTGCGGCCACGACATGATGCTCGTGGAGCTGCGAGACGTCTACGACGGCGCGCTCTGGAGAGAGTGCGGCGACTGCGGCCGGCGCGAGCATCGGTGGCCGGAAGGCGACTGGAGGCGCGCGAGGGCCGAGGCGCTCTGGCGGACCGTACGGCAGTGGCGAGACGCCAGCAACAACGATGGAGGCGTTTCATGAGCATCCCTGCCACGAAAGGCCAGACGGACGTTCCGGAGTTCTCGATGCGGCTGACCGAAGACGGCCGCGTGTCGTTCGTGCATCTGGCGCAGGCGCGCGGCTACCTGCGGCGGCTGTTCCAGACGGCCGGCGCCGAGATCGTGGCGCAGTTCTACGAATACCGGCAGCAGCGGAGCCATCGGCAGTCTCGAGGGTTCCACGCGATGGTGAAGCCGTGGCTGGCGGTGGAGTCGCGCGGCGGCTGGACGATCGAAGCCCTGAAGCTCTACGCGCTCGGGGAAGTGTTCGGCTACCTGGAGTTCACGCATCCCGTGAGCGGGGAAGTCGTGCGGTTCCCTGCGAAGCCGCACACGTCGAAGCTGAGCGTCGGGGAGTTCTGCGAGCTGATCGACCGAACGCTGGAGATCGCGGCGGAAGAGGACGGCGTGATCCTCACGGCGCCTGACGAGTATCGGCGCGCGAAAGAGGCCGCCGCAAAGAAGGCGGCACGCGCCGCCAGAAAAGAGGCCGCGTGAAGCGCGAACTGTCCGGCATCAAGGTCGATTACCACAAGCAAGACGTTTCCGTGTGCATGGTGGCCGGCTGTGAGCGGAGGGCGCTGTATCAGAACGCCCAGTCGCGCCGCATGGGCCGCAAGCGCGGGTACTGCTCAGCCCACAAGGCGCTGGCGTCTTCGTCCTACAGCGCGAAGACGCAGGAATCGAAAGCCGCGTGGACGCTGCGGGGCATCGACTAGCCATGAGCCATCTGCACAGCAGCGCCCTCCCGCGCTACACGCCGATCCCGAAGTCCGCCACGGGCCGCACACGGGCGCAGGAGAAGGCCGAGAAGCTCGCCGCGGCCGAGCGTCACTGGCGCGACATCTGCCGCCTGGTAGACCGCAGGGACGCCGGCCGGTGCCGTGTGTGCGGCCGGGCGTGCTCACCGACCGCGCTGGCGATGGTGGATCGCGCCGAGCGGCATCATCTGCGGTTCCGGTCGCAGGGCGGCGACGACTCGACGGCCAACGTCATCACGATCTGTAAGCGCGACTGTCACGCGGCGGTGCATACGCACGGGACGCTGCGGCTGGCCGGGGATGCGGACCACACGAACGAGCGCGGGGCCTTCGATGGCGTGCGCGTGGAACGGCTGCAGGGCGACGTGTGGTGCGTCGTGGGGTGGGTCTAGTCGGTGGCCTTCTTCGCCTTCGCCCATCGGGCCGTGATGGCTTTGCGCGCCTGTTCGGAGCGCTGCTCGGGCGTCTGCTTGGCGAGTCTGGCGCGTGTCGCGTTCGCGGCGCTGATGCGGCTCGCGGCGGTCTTCTTCGCGGTCTTGATGCGGCCGAGCGCGACGGCGGCGGGGTTCTTCTTCGACATGCCGGTAGGAAGCATAGCGCATCACCAAGATAGCCCTTGCGTTCTGACGGAACGATCCGTAGAATCGGGGCTAGCACTAATCGGCGGGCTAGGGTCATGCCCGAACGGACGCCTTCTCACCGTCCTGCCCGCCGATTCTTCATGTGAGGCCCGCTTGGAGAGGCGGCGCTGTGGCCCGAATCCGCACGATTAAGCCGGCGTTCTTCACGTCCGATCAGGTCTGCGCGTGCAGCCCCCTCAGCCGCTTGTTGTTCATCGGCCTGTGGTGTGAGGCGGACCGCGACGGACGGCTGCACGACAAGCCCAACCAGATCAAGTTCCGGGTGCTGCCTGGGGACGACTGCGACGTGGACGCGCTGCTGTGGGAGTTGGTCAAGAACGGGCTGGTGGCTCGGTTCGAGGCCCCTGATCCCTACATCCAGATCCTCAAGTTCACGGACCATCAGCGGCCCCATCCGAAGGAGCCTCCGAGCGCGATTCGGGCGACCGGCCGTGAATTGCCGTGGAAAGAAACGGCGGGCCGTGATCGGGTTGTCATGCTTCCCGGCGAGTTCCCGTCGAGTCCCGTAGGAAGGGAAGGGAAGGAGATCTCAGGAAGGGAAGGAGATCTGGGAAGGGTGGGGAAGGAGGCGCCGCCGCCCGCGCGTGACGGCGTGGCGTCGAGGGTTCGCGCGTTGGGCATCGTGACGCCAGCGCAGTTCGAGCGCGAGCACGGGAAGCACGCGCTTCGTGACGTGCTGTGCGGCGAAGACGGGTTCGTGTGTCTGCCGCAGTTACTGCACGACGAATGGCGTCGCCGACTCGTGAACGCGGGATCGTCTGCGGACGCGGCCGACAGCGACATCAGGGCGTTCGTCGTCGCGGTGAAGGCGTGCTGGCGCGCCAGTGGCGAGATCCCCGGAGACGACAACTTCGCGTTCTGGCGGCACGAGTGGGCGAGCGCGCACGGCAGTAACAGGCCGGCCCCGGCCGGACCTGATGCGCTGACCGGCGTCCGGGAGGCGCTGCGCCGTGTCTGAGCCGATTTGGGACGCGAGAACGCGGGAGGCGCGGGCGTTCTTCCTCGCCGACGTGCTCGGGCCGCTGGTGGCCGCCACGCGGCCCGCGGACCTGCGTAGCCCGCAGGCCGTGAACGACGCGGCGGCGGCCTGGATTCTCTGCCTGAAGGACGTGCCGGCTGATGTGCTCCGGCGTGGCGTCGAGTCGCTGCTGGCGGCCGGGCCGAAGTGGATGCCGCGGCCGGGCGATCTGCGGGAGGCGTGCGCGTCGGAGATCGCGAAGCTCCGGAAGGCGGCCGGCGCGCGCAGTGCGCAAGTGATCGCCGAGTGCGAGCAGTGCCACGGCTCGGCGTGGCGCGAGACGGAGCGCGGGATGGTGCGCTGCGACTGCCACGCCCACGC
>JACCDG010733876.1_pt1 | contig 19850 bp, 31 predicted proteins | sample 7442471 | NCBI WGS metagenome assembly JACCDG01 (sample SAMN15323444, study PRJNA562643) | freshwater metagenome | isolation source: river surface water | place: USA:Blue River Watershed | collected 2017-08-17 | reverse complement strand
CTCCTCGGCATCGGGAGTCTTGGTTAAATCCACGAACTCCTTCTCGCACTCCAAGAGCAGGTCACCACGCTGGTAGATCCTGCGTACAATCATCTCCTTCCTGTCTCGATTGTGCGAGACCAAGTAAGGGTACAAGGTAGGGTCACAGATTTGTTCTGTGTTCCCAAAAAATCGACTAGACATGCTTCTCTCCTTTCATTTGTTTCTTTCTGTTACGTAGTACTTCGTCCGATACTTCCATCTTGTACTTCATCTGGAGGTAGCGTTTCACGACACGAATGGACTTTCCACTCAGCAGTGCTGTAAAAATGATGTCAAGTTGTTTCATCGTTCAGTTTTTTATGGATTGCGTCAGCGATGTCAAAGGGTAGCTCGTTCATGTTGACGCCTAGCTTGTGCCCACGCGATCCAACAATGCAGACGCTTTTGACCAGGTAGCCACAGGGCGACAGACCTCGTAGCGTCATGCTCTCGGATATGGAGACGGTTACCTCAAAGGGTATCTCGTCAACGATCATGTTGTAGGTACGTTCTTCCTGTTTCATTTCTTAAAGAATTTAGTCTTGTTGAGATGTTGTAAGATACGATACCAATCGTCCTTATTCAGACACACCACACTGCCTAGCCGGTTCCGCTTGTGGAACACGGCCCTGATACGATCGTTAGGCATGTCTGCAAGAATCTTGTGCATGCTCGGTGAGAGCTTCTCCACAGCCTTGCATTGGATGTGGTAGGGGAGACCTACCAGGTCAACCCCTTTGTCATCCATCCGCTTGGACTCGTTCCTGGACGTGAACACTTCCCCGAAGCCCATCTCGATGTGCTCGTTCTTGATGGCTAATTCATAGCTGTTGCCCTTGGCTCTAGCTGACCTACCACGCGTAGCCATTACTGAGTGATTAAGTCCCAGATGGCTTGACGTAAACCAACGGGGTGTTGGCTCCATGTGGACACGTCCATGTAGCGTTTCTGCTTGGACGATCGAGCGTGGCGACGTGCTTCATCGCAGGAGCTGAAGAGCTTCACGACCGTTGATGTTGCTCCGATCCGGTCAAGCATGATGTACTCGCTTGCATCCATGTTGGGGCAGTGCTTGTTGATGGCCGCTATGATGTCGTCCATGTTGCGATTGTAGGGCATCTCTGTGCCGGCTTTCTTAACGAGGTACCCAGCCTCCAAGGCTGCGTGCTCTCCTCTGCTGTTAATGAACCCGTACATGTTCTTCGGTTTCTACTTGTTCGAAAAACTGCTCGCAGAAGGCGTACACGGCGTGTTGACTACGCTTGGTGAACTTGCTCTTGTCTTCCGGATGGAAGGCGAATGTACCCATGTCGAGCATCTCCTCGATGGTCAGCTTGAGTGGGTCTTGCTTGGATCGGAGAGTCTCAATGACTCTCGATGCACCCTTGGGGTATTGGTCCAAGCTATCAATGATGGCTTGGCGGTAGGGTTCTTTAATCCTGTCGTACAGGCTCGGTTGTTTCGGCATGGGCTGTTGGGGTTAATTGTTGTTGAAGGATGTTGTTGAGTGTTTCATTCTCTTGACGAAGCGTGACCAGTTCGCGCTCCATGGCTTGGATGCGCTCGACGTGGTACTTAATCAGCGACTCTGCGTGCTGACCGGTTGGATAGATTGTAGGCATGGTTGTTTGGGTTTAGGTTTTAGTAAGGGTAAATGTGTACAGTGCCGGCGTCGTACCACTCGCAGTACCATCCGTGCTTGGCTAGTTCTTCAGCAAAGGCACGAAGTACACCGCCTTCATAGGCGGGTGATTCGTTGTAGTAGTTGAAGATTCTCTTGCGTCGGTAGGTGTCTCCGTTCTCCCCGGATACCCATATCCCCCCGACATGATCGGGAGGAAGGGACACTGGGTCTTGACCGAAGAACTCTTCGGTGGTCTTGACGAAATCAAGGTGTTGTCTGAGGTAGGCCATAACGCCTACCCTGCATTTGGAAATGGTGTGTGGGTTCATGGGATTAATTTGTACTTGCGTCCGTTGTGTTCAATGATTTCGTGAAATCGTTTGTCTATGATTGTACCATGCGAATTCTCATAGTAGATTTGATTACCTTGAGAATCGAATTCCCGCTTTACCCAAAATCCAGTTGAGTCGTCATGGTAGATTTCATTACCCTTCGAATCGTATTCACTCTTTGCCCACCATCCATTTGAAAGTTCTCGGTAGATAAATCTACAATTCTTGTCCTTGATTGCTAAAGAACCATTGGCCTCAAAATCCCATTTCAACCATTGGCCGATTGTTTGTCCGTCTTTCATGGTTAGGGGATTAATTTGTACTTGCGGCCGTTGTGTTCGATGACTTCGGAAGGTCGGTTGTCTATGATTACACCATCCGAGTCCTCAAAGTAGATTTCATTGCCTTTAGAGTCGTGTTCACGCTTTATCCAATACCCAATTGAACTCTCATAGTAGATTTCATTGCCCCCAGAATCGCATTCCCACTTTGCCCAAAATCCATCTGAATCCTCACAGTAGATTTGGTTACTATTCTTGTCTTTGATTTCCAAGTTACCATTGGTCTTAAAATCCCAGTTCAGCCATTGGCCTAATGTTTGTCCTTCTTTCATGTCTTTTGTTTAGGTTGTAAATTTAAAAAATAAAGTTGACATTTCAAAATCATTCTGCATCAGGGTCATCGATGTAGTACTCAACAAATGCTACGCTGTCTTCGCAGTCGTCCGGAACGTCACGACTCCCTGATGGCACATTCCAATACTCACGCTTGGTTAGAACGCTGTACTCGGCGCCAACAGGTGGCTTAGAAACCATCACAGGTCCGATCGTGTTCGCCCAGGCATCGTTGTAGTCGCTGTAGTTACGGCTTCTCGCTAACTCCAAGGCACCCGTGTCGGGGTTCTTCTTGTAGCAGTCAACTGTGTACCCTACTGATTCGGGTACTTCGTCTTCTTCGTATCTTCTTCTCATCGCTGATAAAATTTAACTTGGTTCTCTACAATTCTTACGATGACCATGCGTGACTGCTCACGAATTGCGTCAATAACTCGCTCACGAAACTCTTCCATGGTCTCATCTTCATACCTGGTCTCTACGGGCAGATAGACGCCCTTGGGCATGCCTAAGTGCGACAATGGAAACTTGGTACCATAGGACGAATGCCCATCGTAGAGCATGTACTTGATGGAGCCATCGATGAACTCGGTAAGGAGTGTGAAATCGCCACCCAGCGGGTCGGTAAGTTGCAGGTGGAGGATCTTGATTCGGATGATTGGTTTATTCATTGGTTTAGGGTTTAATGATGTTGACAGGTGAAAAGGTTTCAATAACGACTCGAGCACCGCAGGATAGGAGCGCCTTGGTGTCACATCCAGAGCCCGAGTAGATGATTCTACTAGGGCCAAGGATTTCTACCTCGTTGCAGTAGGTGTTCTTCCTACCTTGCTTGACGGTGATGACCGGTAGGTCAGTTCCGTTCGTCTTGTTAGAACGGATGTGGTGTTGGTTGACGTGGATTCTTGTTGGTGACTTCATACATTGGGGGTTTGGTTGTTGTTTAGTAATAGCGTAGGGAATCTTGACTTGGAGAATAGGTTAGGGAAGATAGAGTCATCCCTGATCCACCCTCCGAATGGGATCGTCGGTTGAAGGAACGAGAAGATGTCGAGCAAGATGTCATACTCTTGCATGTCTGCCTCTACTTCATTGTCTTTCTCGTAGTCTTGACACCACTGCTCGCCTTCATCAAGCATAGGCCATGGGTCTGTTTGGTCCACTCCTTCGTTTGTTACTCTTGTGCCGAAGTAATCAACGATGGCATGTCTTCCTTCGCCTGCTTCGTCGGGCCTGCGATGCACTACTTGTCCGTCCTCGGTTATGACGAGGTAGTCCGCATTGGGGCCATACTGTTGCTTGGATACGTGAATGAGTTTGTATTTCATATAGTGTAGATTTAGTTGTTAACCGAATATGATTCCGTCCATGAACACCGTCTGAAGGATGACGTCTGCATCTTCGGCGTCGTCTTGCTCTTCGGCGAACCTCAAGATGGTTCCGATGGGCGCATTGCTGACCTTTTCGTGGACGTCTTGCAGGTTGATAGACCATGGCTCCTCTCCCCCTCCCTCTATGTCGAAGTAGGTGAGATGACCACCGCCACGCAGTATCTCGAGCAGGATGTCTTCTTGACATGCATCTTCGCCTCTTTCTTTAAGGCGTTCCTTGGCTTCTTTGTATGACTTCTCATGCCAACGCAGTTGCAGTCCGTAGCCGGCCATGTAGCCGGTGCTTTCTGCATTGCATAACGCTGCATGGAAGATCTCTTCCGATTCTTGGGGTGTTAAAACAATTTTCATAATTGATAGGGGTTAAGGGTTAATATTATTTCTTGGTTGGGACGAGGACCGTGTCTCCTCCGTCTTCGATTAATGCCCAATTATATTCGCTGTCAAGGTAGAACGATCGGCAATGTATTTTCTCGTTCTTAGGGTTATGCATTACTTGAATGAAGTCCCACTTTAGCCCAAGTGATTCAGCCACACATTCCGGGATAATACTCGCATACCCATTTCTTTTTGTATGCCAAGAGAAATCAAAGTGTTTGCTATCTTCAGGAAAACAGTCGGGATGGTTCTTCTTGATGCGTGGTTTCCAAGTGCTACACGCTATTTCGTACAGTCCACGAATGGCCTCATCGGTGGTCGTTCCATCCAACTTGAAGTGTTCCGTAAGGTACGCCCTTTGCGGGGTGGTAGCGGCATCGTAATACTGGTTGAGAAGGTCGCGGGTGATTTGAATTGATTTTGTCATAGGTTTTTGGATTTGGTTTGGGTTTGTGATTTGGCGGAATTGTTCAATGGTGATTTTTTGGTATGACGGGAATAGTTCGTTGAGGTAAGATTCGTCTCCAACCCAATAGTGACTGTCGTCGTTTGGGTGTACGGAGAGGACGATAAAAGTGTTGTCCAAGTGTCTGCCGTACCATCCGCTTTTTTCAACTTGCGTCAGCCACCACGACTTTACTTCGTCGTAGTTTTCGGGTGTTACCGGGATGTACCATTTTGTGGGTAGTGTGTTCATAGATTTAGAATTTAATGTTGATTTGGTTTAGGATGGATGCTGATTTGTCGGGGTACTTTTCTTCGATCTCATGCTTGAGGTCTCCGAGTTCGTCAATCTCTAGGTCATCGAGCTTGATGGGGTTGTGATACTGCTCTCCCCATAAAGGGTTAGGCTTGGCGTTCTTGTCCTTCTCAAACAAGGTGCGTTCCTTGATGTGCAGTACACATCCGTCCAGGAAGACCAAGTCTTCCCGATGTAGGCAGATTTGACGGATGCCATTGCCGTAATTGAGGGTGGTGTTGTTCATGGTTTTGAGGTTTATCATGGGTTTTTGGTTTTAGATGTTTACTTCTTCTTCGGTTATATAATACTCTGATTCTACGTCGTATCCGTGTTCTTCATATTCTACATTGAATGGCATAATCGGATCGTCCTGATTGATGCCTTCCTTGACTCTTTGGAATGCTTCGTCTTCGCTTTCTGCTTCGATATGGAAAAGTCGAATCATTATGATTGGCGTTTGTTCAATGATGGTAAATCTTTTCATAGGTTTTAGGTTTAGATGTTTGCTTCTACATAGGATGCGATTTCGTCTACCTGATCCGGTGTCAGTCCGTCAAGGCAGTCTTCGTCGATGAATGCGTTAATCTCCAAGCTCCAATCGCTTGACTCAAAGGTGGCAGTGCCCGAGATTTCCCTACCGTTCCAATCGAGGGACCATTCGTAGTCCTTCCTTATTACTTCGGAGGTCAAGTCTAGTTTTAGGTTCTGTGGTTTCATTTGATAGGGGTTAAGGGTTAGTGTACGTTGATGCTGACTGCTTTCTTGCCTTTGCCCAGGATGCCTGAGCATAGGCCACATTTCTCGCAGGTGGACTTGTAGTTCGCCTCCTTGGAGGCAGGACACTGCACTCCCACGACGGGGTCATCTGACCCCTTGGCTAGGAACGATCGGAAGCTGACTTGACCTGCAAGGTCGACCTCCGACTCGGTGTGCACCGATGCCATGAACCAAGATGCAAAGGGCTTCGCCCAGTCTTTGGTCCACTGATGGGTGTAACCGGTCCAAGTGGATGCCACACGGGCCATTTGGGAGACCAAGGTTGAGTCCATTAGGCTCGGCTCACCATAGGTACCAAAGCGGACATATCGTCCCTCAGAGAGGCTGAGAATGCGTGTACGCTTGTCCTCGTCAAAGGGAGTGAGGTGTTCCCGTTTGATGCTACGCAGTTGGGATAGGAAGCCGGTGTACTGCTGGTATTTGTGGGTGTAGCAGTCTCCCGTCCCGGAGTTAGCGGAGTAGGGGCAGTCCATGCAGTTGGATGCGTCGAGCGCGAAGAACTCCCGCATCTTAATCTTCCTCCCGCAGTTGGCTATCTCCCACTGCTCGAGGGAGTAGGTATTGGTTTGGATGATGGATGCGTTCGACTCGGTGATCTTCTCGTTGGAAGATGGAGCCAGAGCGATGACGAACAGGTTAGGTCCGTCGACGTAGACGACCTTCTCTTTGTGTCGTCGTGGGATTTTGCGTGGTTTCATACATAAGGGGTTAAAGGGTTTTGAGTTGTGAGTTTAGTTCTGCTTTGATTCGCTTTGCGTCTTCGCCTCGCCAAGTCCCTGCGTTGGCTAGGAAATATCGAACGATGCTTTCCGCTGTGTCGTAGTAGTATCGGTCATGGATGGAGTCAATGGTCTGCATGGCCTCAATATATGGCACTGCGCCGAAGTACGGCTTCAGCCAAGACAGACGGATGTCTACGGCAATTTGGTGGAGGGGACGTGGTTGTGTGTTCATAATATAAGGGTTTAAAGGGTTAGATGTTGTTTTGTTGGCAGAAATTGTCGAAGTGTGCGTCCTCTTGGGCTTGGATGTGGTTGGACAGGTCTTTGTCCTCGATGTAGTCCTCGATGTCGTACTCGCCCTCCTCAATGAGCCTGAGGATGTATAGTAGGGATGCGATGGGGATGTGTTTGAGTTCTTCCAATTCGGATTCTCCGAATGAGTCCACGATGAAGCACTGGCCGGTCATGTATACCTCCTTGGTTTCCGAGTAGGCATTCTTATTCAGGCATTGGAGGATTACGTTGTAGTTGAGGATTACCCTATGGGCGTTAGCCTCCTCAAGGAGGGCACGGATGGCATCAATGGCCTCCGTTTTTAGGGCGTCTAGCCTAAGGTCTAGTCGGTATGCGAGGTCTCTGTTCATGATATAGGGGTTTATTGGTTGAGGTATTGGTTGTATTCTTGGACTTCTGCTTCGAGGATGCGGACCGCCTTGGCTACAAGGGATGCCGTTACACGCTTCACCCCGTACTCCTTGCGGAGTTTCTCTTTGGATACGAAGATGAAACCTATTTGTCCGCTGTCCCATGGGCAGGAGAACGGCTTGGTGCTCACAGCGATGCCGCTATGCTCGTACATGTAGATAGGTAGGCAGACCGCTAGGTCGTGTACTTTCTCAAGGTATTCCCGCATGTGTCCCCATCCCGAGAAGTCTCTCGGGTTTGGCTTGTAATGCCCAGGCAGATAGGGGTCCTTGTCTCCTAGGTTGTACCTACGATGGTAGCAGACCATGGAGCCTAGGTTGTCGTCTTCCCTTGGGTTGCAAAGGACTTCTTCGGTTTCGTGCTGAATTTGATACATGATATAAGGTTTTAGAGGGTTTTAGGAAAAGATTAGAGCGAACAGGAAACGTCCAAAGTAGCAGACGAACCAAAAGAATGCAAGTACTTTGACCCAAAGAGGGATAGATTGGTCATCACGAAGCGGAGTAGGGGAGTTGTAACGCATAAGATATAAGGGTTGAAGTGAAGGCACCCGTGCGGGGATGCCGAATGAATGAAGCCGTGCGGGGATGCCGCACGACTGATAGTGAACGATAGTGATAGTGAAGACAAAAAAAAAGGGCCGAAGCCCTTTCTTGGTTATCCAAGCATACCCTCTCTAATCATATCGGCCATGGCTTGATTTGCCGCTTGCTCCTCCTTGGCTTTGGATATTGCTACTTTATCCTTGGCCTTGGCCTTGGCCTCGGCCAAGTCTTGATTAGTTTTTAAGGTCTTGACGGAGGAGCGCTCAATTGCTTTGCGCTCGCCTTGCTCAATTGCTTGAGCAATTAGCTCGGCAACTTTGCGAAATTCAGAGGAGGAGCAAGTAGCTTGAGCAATAAAATTAGCGGTATCCGTAGCAAATAGCTTAATTTGGATATCCTCCTTTATCCGTCCGTTGAGGCTCACGGCCTTAATGTAAAGGACGCTGTTCTCAGCCTCGGCCTCCTCCAAAATTTCCTCAGCTTTGCGCTCGGCCTCCTCCTTGGCTTGCTTGCTCGCCTTGAGCTCCTCTCGCTCCTTGGCCTTCTTTAAACGCTCCTCCTCCTTGGCCTCCTCGGCCTCCTTGCTATAGATATCCTCGCCCTCAAGATACCTACAAACCGCCTCAATGCCGTATGTGGCCTTCTTGCCTTGCTCAAGCCTTGACCTATTCAATTGCTTGAAGCCTTCAATATCGTGCAAAAATCCGTCAAGCTCCTTGGGCTCGGCCTTGGCCTTGGCTAGCCTAACAAAGTTTTGGACTTGCTTAACTGAATACCCAACAAGCTCGGCAAACTTTGGAGCGGTTACCTTGTAATCCTCGGCCGCCTTATCGGCCAACAAGCGTAATTTAAAAATAATATCGGCTTGGTTTGTTGTGTTGAGTAATACGGCCTCAGCTCCTTTGGCTTGCAAACCATACCCTTTGGAGCGCTCCTCCTTGAGCGCCTCAACGGCCTTGGCGAAGGCCTTATTGTCGGCCTCAGTGGGCAAGAATATCGGCAATGCATTGCCGATTTGCTCGGTGGTGGTGGTGGTGGTGGTTGATTTCATATAAGAGTTTTTAAGGTTACATTGAGGAAGCCTCAACAATAGCAAAAGTAATATAAACAAGCCCAAAAAAAAAATTTTTATCAATTTTTTTATCGGCAATGCATTGCCGACCGGCTGTCCACTTTATTGGACACATTGTCCATTTTATTGGACACAATTAATTTTCAACCTAACGCCTCCCTTTACATTGTGTTACAACAACAGATTTATTCCGTCCCTAATTTTGCCCACAAAGAAAAAACAAGATAGGCTTTGCAATTTGTTACAACAACAAACTTTTTTACCCTAACTTTTGTTCACTGCTTTATTTAATGTTATAGACAACAACAGAAATTCATTTGTTATAGACAACAATAGATACACTAACCACTTGCTTTACAATGTGTTATATAACACAATGTAAATTGGTAATGGATTGTTTACGACCCAGACAGACGGGGGGGAGGTACTTTCGGGACGACCGGTGAGCACGGACGGATGGGGGGGTATGCCAAAATTTAGACCTACCTAATTTTTCCACAGTACCACCGTCAGCTCCAAGCTGACGTGACTGCTACTGCATGAATTTTTCCAAAAATTTCATTCATTCGTGGTCGGATTAGTTTACAGTAGCGGTGACACTGTAACCAAGCCTGTCACATTTTGACTACCAATTCGGGAGATTTCCGACTTAATGTGCCTTAAAAGGCACAAATCAGTGTCATTTTGGGTCGTAGGAGGGACAATAAACCGGTTACAAGTCCTAACCGGTTGGCTTATCGGGCCGATTGCATCGGCCTAGTGGGGGCATTAGGGGTTGCATCCCTACCGGGACACATCCCCAAAATGGGGGTTGTGGTGAGTGGTTTGGAGAGTAGTTCATAAAGGGTCCTATATTCTATATACAAGACGCTTTTTTGGGACGTTTGAAAATAGTGCCTCTACGCTATCAAAAACAGCGTTTTTTTAGTGGTCTAAAGAGGGGTGTGTGGTGAATTTCTACCACTTTTGTGGTGAATTTCTACCACATTTTGGGAACTCGGGGATGGTATTTGGGTTATCTTTGTGGCATGGCGAAGTATGTACGGAAGCGTTCTCTGTTGGACGAGCAGACGGGGGAGAAGTTCATCTCTGACGAGCACGTAAGGGTTCACAGCGGGTCCACTTGGGACCGCGGTAGGTTCGTTAAGCTCTTCTTACCCGCTATAGACGTTTTAATGCGTTTTAAGCCCTCCGAGTTGCAGTTGGCTATGCATGTACTCCAGCGTCTTAAAAGTGGCTCCAGGGTCATCGCATTGAGTTTCTCGAGCTATCAGGACTTCTGCCAGGTACAGCTCGGGAAGACGGCTGATCGGTCGGCTTACCACAAAGCCGTGAAGGCTTTGGTTCGGGAGGGTTTGTTGGTTCGGTCGGGGAATCAGTGGTTGGTGAACCATCATTTGGTCTTTGTGGGGGATCGGGGGAAGTACTTATTTGGGGAAAAGTTGGGTGAATCGGAACTTGGGAGCGGTTAAGGTGTTATGGTGGTATGAGAAAAGTGCATTTGAACTTCCACCCCGGTGTGGTGGTGGAGTTGATGGAGGACTACTACGAGAGGTTGGCTAAGAACCCGGAAACGAGGTTTGACGACGTCATGTGGGAGCATGCCTTGTTCGTAAAGCCGAGAGATTATGGCTTGTACGAAGAGATGGTTCATACGCCTTTTTCGGTGTTTGAGAACCGTTACAGGGCTTTATTGGAGAACAGCAACTACAAACGGAGGATCTTGGACCATGAGTGAGCATATCTTGGAGCAATACGGCTTTGAGTTCCACAGGCGCTCTTGGCTGGATGAAGGGTCGGATGGTCCTGGCTATTGGGAAAGTGCGACGCACAAGGTGGTTCCCCATGCGGACGACCGGTACAGCATTGTGCAGTACGCGGAGATTGTGTCCTTTGATGACGAGGCGAAGATCTTTGAGACGGAAGCGCTGGATGGACCTGTGGTTTGCTACTGGGGGATGATTGATTGGGAGGACGAAGAGTTCTGTGACAAGCTGCTGACGATGCTTGGGGCGATCATTGAGATCGACCATGGATTTGACGACGTCTTCGGGGAAGACGAGGAGTGAACCATCGCCAAGGCCGTATTGTTAATGTTTCAGAACTAACAAAACTATGGCAAGTACAATTCGTTTTACCGAAATCATCAACAATGGGCCAGCACTCAGGGAGTGCGCTATTTCCACAGATGATTTTAAGTGGGCTTACGCTGGCACTGGAGATAACCGCTACGTCGAGTTCTTTGACCAATCCGTTGGGGCGGAACGTGTTGCCACGATTACCACGGGGTCTTTTGTGGATGTTGCTGCGGGAAACTCGGGTGGTACAGCCGCATTTATTACAGTCACCTCTACGGTAAGCGGAATTGGAAAGTACGACGCTCCAGTGAGTGGAGTGCCTACGGCTACCGGCACTTTTGTCATCAACGTTCAAAACATTGCTCTCGCTTATCTTACGACCGCGACTGGGGCTGGAGCAACCAATGTTCAGTATGTTTTTAATGGAAAGTGTTATGAGTTCGCTATTACAAGCGCTCCAGTAAGCTTGGCAAACACTCAAGGAGCAAGTGCCGTAAAGTACCTTTCAGCGTCTTTCCCTTTGCGATTCATCAACAACAACAGGGTTTTAACCCTTGCATCTGGAACCAACGGATGCGTTATTGGGCGTAAGTTCGTCAAAACAGCTTGTACGATTGCTAACGACACTTCCTACGAATCGGTACCAAGCGTGATTACGGAGGTTTATCTCAATACACCTGACAACTTGGTCTTGGCCACCACCACGGCCCTTGGAACCATTCTCCCTTAATTCGACATGAGTCAACTATTTAACTTCTCGTTTCAGACATTAGCTGGAGCCAGCAATTCACCGGGCGTTATCGACAACAGCCAAGTCGTTTATGCGCATGCCACGCAGTCCACAAAGACTTTACTGGTTTTCAGCGATGGTACCTCAAGGATTGCCAACAACACACTGGCATCTGTTAAGTCTGGATTTGGATTGGTATCCATTGGGACTCCAACAATGGCTGATGGGGCCCTTTGGACAAAGGGTGAAGTTTTAGTAAACAAAGCTTACTTAGCTCAAGTCTACAACGACACGTCTTCCAGGCGTGTTGAGTTGAACTGGCCAGCAACGGCTCCGGTTGTTTTTACAACTTCGACAACGATTGACTCTATCTTGAGCGCCTCAGCAGCTGCGGAAAAAGGTTATGCAGAGCTTGTTTGTCTCCTCACTCAGTCTGGAGGAACGGCTCCATCCATCACGGTAATTAAGAACGAAATTTGCAGTAGCGTCAGCTCAACATACGTATCAACAGGAGTCTACAATATAATTTTTAACTCTATTTCGACAACGCTTAAAGGCGCAGGAGTATTCCCAGTAGGAGGAGACTCCATGAACATCACTTTGCAAAACGGAAACTACATTAACCCAATGACAACGGCTTTGTGGTTTGAGGCTTATAGGAGTGATGATGCGCGCATCGCTATTGAGTCGTACGATGGTACAGACCTCACGGATGGCTTGCTTGCAGGAGCTATGCTCCAAGTGCGTCTCTACTACTAGGAGAGAACCAAGGTGAACAGCCTTGGTTAATAGTGCATGCTATTCAAGATAAGTCAAGAGGACGTCTTTGACGACAACCCTCACCTTTCCATCCTTCCGCAGTTCAAGGGCATCACATCGGACGAGTTCAAGTTCGTAGCCCTCTATGCCGACTGGAAGTCTCCCTACAAGAACCTTGGTCCAGACGAACGCTACCAACGAGCCGTTGGCTCTGTGGCGTCCATTCGAAAGGACAAGATGGACAAGTACATCCAGGCGTACTACGAAATGCAGGGCATTGGCTCCGAAAGGGAGTCCCTGGAAGCCTTGGAAGCAGCTCTCTCCGAGATTCGTAAACGACTCAAGGGTGCTGCCGGCTTAGAGGCTGACGAGATTAAGAAGCTTTCTGCTTCGCTCATAGACCTCACCAAGCAACGCAAAGCTATTGAGATCCTCATCAACAACGAGATGAACATGGAGCAACCACAGGACAGCGAAGTGGGTGGTATGTCAGCAATTGACGACTTCCACGCATGAAGCAGAGCCTTATTGACTTTCTGTACAGCCAGGCTTACGATGTCAACGATCGTGTCAAGTACTACCTTGACAAGATTGGCGCCCTGGAGATGTCTACCTACAAGCCTCAGCGTATGATCATTCCGAGCTTCTCCAACAAGACGGAGCAAGCCAAGTGGGAGCATGAGCAGATACGAAGAACCCGGCTTGGCTACAACGGCATCTGCGGCATGATGTACATGTACACCTACTTCTGGAAGATGAAGTCTAAGAATGGAGGCCTTATCTCTCCGGAGTTTCGGCGCTGCAACGCCGAGTTCTTTAACTTGATTGAGTCGTGCCTCTACGGTGCTTCTGACCTGTACGAGGACAACACCGGTAAAGGTGTCATCCTGGGCGGACGGAGACGTTGGGGCAAGTCCTACAGCCTGGCTAACGCCATGTACTGCACGGCGATCCACAACCCGTACTCGGAGATTGGTTTCACATCCAAGACCGAGGAGGACATGAAGAAGTTCATGAACGACGTCCTGAAGACCGGTTACAACAACTTGCCGAACTTTCTCCGAGCCACGTCCATGGCGGGGAACTCCGCGTCCAGGCTAGAGCTTTCCAAGAAGGTGCGGGACAAGGATGGCAACATCAAGAAAGTCGGGTTGAACTCGGTCATCTTTGGCCGTTCTCCGGAACCGACGTCCTTTGAGGGAGCCGGTATGCGCATGGTGGTATACGAAGAGCCCGGCAAGTGGTTGCCTGGGCAATTGAAGCAGAACTGGTCCTATACGGAACCAGCTTTGGCGGCCGATGATGGTATCACAAGGAAGGGTGTGCCCATCCTGGCCGGTACGGCCGGAGATGCAGCGGAGAATGGGGACGACTTCAAGGACTTCTGGTACAACGCGGAGAGCTATGGGCTGAAGAGATACTTTGCTGCAGGGTGGAGTGGTTTTATGATCGAGGGAGACATGGGCAATGAGAACGTGATTGAAGGACTCAAGTACATCCTCAGCGAACGTGAGAAGAAGAAGAAGCAGTCCATGAAGCGTTACTACGACTTCGTGGTGCAGTACCCATTGGAGCCCGAGGAGATGTTCATCCAGGTGGGGGAGTCGCCCTTTGATGTGGAGCTGCTCAATAACCGGATGGCTTTTCTGGACACGAATCCACCACTACTCAAGCGTGGTGTCTTTCGAAAGTCCAACGACAAGGTCGTCTTCATCCCCAAGGAAGATGGGGACATCATCATGCGCGAGGAACCGGAGGATGACGTGCTTTACGCCGCTGGATGTGACCCTACGGATGGCGCCAAGAAGGAAGGCGTTGGGTCGGATTTGTCGTTCTTTATCGCGAAGGGCTTGTCTTTGGATGAAGAAACGGCCAGCCAGGGGGCTGTCCTGCAGTATACGGCAAAACCCAAGGACATGAACGAAGCGTACGAGCAGTGCGCATTGGCGTTGGAGTACTACAGCAAAAAAAACCCTTGCACGGTGCTGATTGAAAGGAACAGAGCCAGAATGATCGCTTACTTCCAGGACCGGGAGCTGACCAGGTTTTTGGCGAAAAAACCACCCAAGATTGGCAAATTAGCCCGGCCTGGGAACAGCGTTGAGTACGGCGTTTACATGGACGAGATGATTCAAGACCAAATGATTGGCATCTTGGATGACGACATCTCGAACAACATCGAGCAGTACTTTTTTGGAGACTTGTTGGCGGATTTAGCAAATTACAACCCCGAGAACCGGAAGCGGAAGTACGACCGCGTTGACGCATGGGGTCTAACTTTGATTAACTTACGAACCGCATCTAAAAGCCGTTTGTTAAGAAAAAAGACGGATGACAACCTTTTTGCTGGGTTGGGGTACGTCACCAACAAAGAGGGCAAACTAGAACGTAAATGAGCGCAGAAGCGATCCAGACCACTTTCCCCAACATGTGGGTACCAGACTCCCAGAAAGGGGAGGATTACCACAAGAACGCCATCCTGGCGATTTTAGGGCAAACGGTTGCCAACGGGTACATCCCGAACCTCTACACGGCTATGGACAAGAGCATGAACTTCTACAATGGAGATTATGACTTGTCCAAGAAGTTTGACTTCCTGCAAAAAGATTACAACGGCAAGAGCCTTCCGGCCTTGTGGATTAACTACAACAAGGTCCGCAACAAGATTAACCTGTTGGAGGGCGAAGTGGCTGTCCAGAAGTTGGATGTGAGCTGCAAGACATTAAACCGTGACGCAGTGTCACGGAAGATGAAGAAGAAGGCTCAGATCATGGCTGAGAAGATTATGGCCATGGTGATGCCACAGATTGACCCTACGGGGGAGCTCATCGAGATGAAGGAGCCGGCATTTATGCCTTACTCCGAAGAAGAGTTGGAGTTGTACATGAAGTCCTCCTACAAGGAGCCAATTGAGCGAACCATGGACTCAATTCTCCGCTACGAGGTAGAGCGAGACAAGTACGTGCAGACGAGACTCGCTTTTTGGCGAGACATCTTGATTGTCGGCCGGGCTATTGGGAAGCATGAGTTGAAGTATGGAAAACCACATATCCGCCGGGTGGACCCGAGGTATGTCATTGCGGACCCGTATGTCTTTGACGACAGCTTTAGCACATCGGCATTCATTGGTGAATGGCGCTACGCGCCGGTTACGGAGATCTGCGACACCTATGGTTTGACGCTTGAAGAGCTGAACACCATCCGCTACGACCAAGGCTCTTGGCTCTGGGGTGGTTATTCGCAGAACGGCACTAACTTCTTGTTGCCCTATATCACCGTGAACAACCAGTTCATGTGCTTGGTGTTTTACGCGGAGTGGAGAGACATCCGCCAGGTGCGCGCCAAAGTAACCGTGGACCAATACGGCGGTGAGCACGTCAAGATTCTCGGAAAAGGAGAGAAGCCCAAGCTTAGCGAGAAGGAGAAGGAAGCTGGCGGAAGGATTGAGGAGCGAAACATCGAAACGATTCGCAAAGCCACCTTGGTTGGTTCTAGTATTGTGAGGGAGTGGGGCGAAGCCAACAACATCGTAAGGGACAGCGTGGACAACCCTGTTAGGGCGGAGTACAGCTACACGATTATTTCACCGCAGTACGTCAACTTCCGCAGTGTTTCAAAGGTGGAAGAGATGTCTGCGTTGCAGGAGTTCAAGGACCTGATCATGTACACCGTGCAGCAGGAGATGTCTTCGGCCGGCCGTAAAGGTTTTGTCTACGACTTGCGTTACAAGCCGGACAACCTGCAGTTGCAGGACATCATGTACTACTTGAAGACGGCAGGTATTGCTTTTACAAGCAGCGGCCAGGAAGGTGTTCCTCCGGCCGGGAATCCATTCCCGACTATTGACACGGGTATCTCCAATTCCATCAACCTGTACCTAAACCTGGCGAGCTACATCGACATGGAGATTGACAAGATCTCCGGTATCAACGATGCACGTCAAGGCTTCCAGAAGGGCGACGCGTTGGTTGGCGTGAGCCAAATGGCCGTAATGCAGAGCAGCCTGATAACGCAGCCTTTGAACAAAGCTTTCGAGATTTTTGAGAACGAACTGCTGCAGAAGTACGCGAACTACATCAAGACCATCTTCCCATTCCTCAAGGAGCAGTACGAGCCGATCGTTTCTCAGATTGGTATTGACATTATGGAAGTTGATGAAGACATTCCGTTGCAGGACTATGGCATTTTCGTGAAGGTCAATTCTGACGACATCATGAACAACCGTCAGAAGTTCGAACAGCTTGTCAGTGCAGCCGTCCAGGCGAACAGCTTGAGCATCGCTGAGGCCATGGTTCTGTTGTTCAATCCTGACACGAAGGAAAGTGTCAAGAAGTTTTTGGCATTGGCAGACCGCAAGGCGGCTCAGGGGCAGCAAGCCCAAGAGCAGCAGATGGCTATGCAACAACAAGCTATCCAGCAGCAGATTATGGGAGACACGGAGAAGCAGATCCAGGTGGATCGCGCTCGTTCCGAGAACAAAGGTCAGCTTCAGATGTTAAGAGAGGAGTTAAAGAACCGTACCATGGAACAACAAACTCAACTCGACATGCTCAAAAAGGAGCAGGAGCAGAACTTCAACCTCATTATGGAGGCTTTGAAAGAACAAAAAAACCAATAAACACTTATGGAAGATTTAGAATTGTTGGCTCTCCAGAAGCTGGAGGGCAACGCATCTACGGCTACGCCCGGTGGTGACGAAAACGAACTTGCTGCATTGAGAGCGCAAGGCATTGTGGACCAACCTGCTGCGCAAGCAGAACCGCCTGCAGAACCTGAGCCTCCGGCTCAAGTCGATGTTGATGTAGACCCGGACGATGAGCCGGAAGTTCCCGAAACAAACGAAGACGACAATCAAAATGTTAATGCTGATGAGAACCCTGAAAAGGACCTCAATTTCGACATTGACCTTGACGAAGGCAAGGAGGTACCGGTAACAGATGATTTCGTTACCAAGTATCAATCGGAGTTTGAGACGTTAGGGCTTAGCGACGTGAAAGACTCTTCGGAGTTTGTCGAGAAGTTCAAGCAGCTCAAGCAGGAGTTGGAGGAAACGAAAGAATCCACCAAGACCGTCTTCGCCAACGATATGATTCGAGAGGCCAACGAGATCATGAAGCAGGGGGGAGACTGGCTCGGTTATTTGGGCTTGGCTTCCTTTGATTACGATGCGGTCCCCGATGTGGAGCTTTTGTCGTATGAGCTGAAATCCGACTTCGATTCGAAGGAGGAGCTCGATGATTATCTGGCCTCCCTTGACGAGACCCAAATTCGCCTTAATGCGAAGAGGATACGAAAGGACTTGAAGTTGCAGCAGGATGCTCAGAAGCAACAGATTGCTATTAGGGCGGAGCAGAGCCAAAGGGCTTACGACGAGAACCTAAAAATAGCAATCAAGAGCGTTGAGCGTGTAGATCGCGTCAAGGTCAAAGACCAAGACCGGGCGAGCATCGAAAAGATGCTTACCACCTACAACGACAAGGCCAAAGCTACTGAGTTCCAGATTAAGCACTTCCTGAAGCCTAGTGGAGAACCGGATTTCCAAAAGATGGTGCAAAGCGCCTACAAATTGGAGATGTTCGACAAGGTGCTTGAGTACGCTACACGCAGTGCCAAGAACTCAGGAAAAGCCGCTGTGATTCAAAACTTGTCCAACGTGGACCGACCCAAGACGACCAACATCGCTGAGGTTACACCACGAAAGGCACTTTCTCTCGTTGAATCCGAAGTTGAAAGGTTAAGGAAGGGTGAAAAACCTTTATTCTAAAACTCTAAAAAACTCAAAAAATGGCTTACGTAAATCAGGTCAACCCAAACAACGCTGCTCCCAATACCATCAGAACTGGTAATGTAGACAGCACCTACGTTTTTGGTGGAATCCAAAAACCCGACTTCAGCGATTACATCACGTATCGCTTCCCTCAGTACACCATCACTACGCTCTTGAGCCGTATCGGCCGCAAGAACCCTGTTGTTGGTAACGACGTGTTCAGCTGGTTTGAAAAGGGCAAATTCCGTCAATCGGTAACCACCGCTGTAGCTCCAACTGGTGCCTCTGGTGACACTACCGGTACCGTAACCGTTCCTACCGGAACACAGGCTTCCTTCCTTCCTGGCGACGTTATTCGCTTTGAGAACAACGCTTACGGTGTTGTTACTGCGGTAACGGGTGCTGGTGGAAACGGAGCTTCTGGAACGCTTGCGATTAACGCTCTTGGCGCAAGCTTCGGTGCTAGCATCGCAACTGCCGGTATCAAGTTTGCTCACCTGTACAACTTGCAGCAAGAGTATTCTGACAGCCCATCTGGTCGTGTATGGAACGAAAACCAAGTGAATGAGTACTTGGGCATCATGCGTCGTTCGGTCACTTGTTCGACTACCCAGTCTTCCAACATGAAGTACGTGAAGAAGTCTGACAGCGAGTGGTCCTACTACTACATCAACGAGATGGAGACCATGCAGGAAATGGCTATGGACCGCGAGATGTACATCTTGGCTGCAAAGTCTAACGGCTCTGCAACTACTGGCAACGTAATGTCTGGTCGCCTTGGCGGTAACGGTATCCTTCCTCGCGTCATTGCTGACGGTGTCGTTGGAACCTACTCCTCTGCCATCGCTGAGACCGACCTTGCCGAGCAAGTTCGCTTGATGTGCTTGAACAGCCAAGGATCTGAGTTCACCGTTCTTTGCGGTAGCTCTGCCTACGCTGACGCTCAGTTCGCCTTGCGTGACTATACCTTGAATGGTGGCATCAGCTTCGGTGTATTCGGAAACGAAGGCATCATGACTGGTATCAACATCACCAAGTACAAGTTCATGGACAAGATCTTGAACTTCGTTCTGTACTACCCATTCGCCAACGAGGCTCTCTTCCCTGCTCCTGCTACCTCTGGTATCAACTGGGACAAGGCCATGTTGTTCTTGAACATGGGTACCGACGACCGTGGCAACCCGCTGATCAACCTGCGCTACAAGCAGGACTTGCTTGGCCAAAGCCTCGAGTTCCGGCGCACCGTCCAGGAAGGTATCACCTCTCCTGAAGCTGGCGCCTCTGCATCCCGTTCCAATGGTAAGGACGGCTTCACAGTGGACTTCTACTCGTCCATCGGCGTGGAGCTCCGTGCTGCCAACAACCACGGTTTGCTGTACGCTGCCTAAACGCAGCGGTTCTACGTGGAGAACCCTCGCCGAAAGGCGGGGGTTTTCTTTTTTAGAACCAATTCAGACATTCGGTGTTATAGTGTCATAAAATCAAAACAATGCCAGTAAAACAAAGCGACTTTGAGTTCTTCCTCCTGCAAACAGGAAACGGAAGTACTTTTCACTTTTCGGAGTACAAGACCTTAGATGGACAAGTCCATCG
>JACCDG010662131.1_pt1 | contig 19851 bp, 14 predicted proteins | sample 7442471 | NCBI WGS metagenome assembly JACCDG01 (sample SAMN15323444, study PRJNA562643) | freshwater metagenome | isolation source: river surface water | place: USA:Blue River Watershed | collected 2017-08-17 | reverse complement strand
TCCAGATTTTCTGCAGCAACTCCGGCTGAATCAGCAATTCTTCTCGGCGAGTACCGGAACGGTTAACGTTGATTGCCGGATACAAGCGCTTCTCCGCCATACGGCGATCCAGATGGATCTCCATATTGCCGGTACCCTTGAATTCTTCGTAAATCACATCATCCATACGCGAACCGGTGTCGATCAACGCTGTGGCGATAATGGTCAGCGAACCGCCCTCTTCGATGTTGCGGGCAGCACCGAAGAAACGCTTCGGCCGCTGCAGTGCTTTAGCGTCCACACCACCGGTCAGCACCTTGCCCGAAGCCGGTACTACGGTATTGTAGGCCCGAGCGAGACGAGTAATTGAGTCGAGCAAAATCACTACATCCTTTTTGTGCTCAACCAGACGCTTCGCCTTCTCGATTACCATTTCGGCAACCTGAACATGGCGCGCAGCCGGCTCGTCGAAAGTGGAACTGACCACCTCGCCCTTTACCGAGCGCTGCATCTCGGTCACCTCTTCCGGACGCTCATCAATCAACAACACAATCAATGAAACGTCTGGATGGTTTTCCGCGATGGAGTGAGCGATATGCTGCAACATCACGGTTTTACCGGATTTCGGCGGCGCAACCAGCAAACCGCGCTGACCCTTACCAATCGGCGCAATGATGTCAATTACCCGACCAGTCTTGTTCTCTTCAGCATTGATATTGCGCTCCAGGCGCAATGGCTCGGACGGAAACAATGGCGTCAGATTCTCGAACAGAATCTTGTGCTTGGAGTTCTCCGGCGCGTCGCCGTTAACCTTGTCCACCTTGACCAGCGCGAAATAGCGCTCACCTTCTTTAGGCGTGCGGATTTCACCCTCAATCGAATCACCGGTGTGCAGGTTGAAGCGACGAATCTGGCTGGGGCTGACATAAATATCATCCGGCCCAGCCAGATAAGAGGTATCTGGCGAACGCAAGAACCCAAAGCCGTCCGGCAACACTTCCAGCGTACCTTCGCCAAAAATGCTCTCGCCTTTGCGGGCCTGGTTTTTCAGCAGCGCGAAAATCAAGTCCTGCTTGCGCAAGCGGTTGGCGCCATCAATTTCATTGGCAATGGCCATTTCGACCAGTTGCGTCACGTGCAAATGCTTCAGATCGGATAGATGCATTTTTTATTGGGAGTATTAAAAACGAATTAAAGATAGGAAAATGCCGCAAGGGCAAGACAGGAGATTCAGGGTTTTGCTAGGGCAGGAACCGGACAGACCGGAAAGCCGTATAACAACTACTATAGCAGCTTTCCGGAAATGTATTGCTTTTTCTGATTGGGCAGAATAACCGTATCAGATATGGCTGTCAATGAAGGCAGTCAGTTGCGACTTTGACAATGCACCAACTTTGGTGGCCTCGACATTACCATTCTTGAAAATCATCAAGGTCGGAATGCCGCGGATACCATATTTAGGCGGCGTACCCTGATTCTCGTCGATATTCAGTTTCGCCACTTTCATACGACCAGCGTATTCCTGAGCAATTTCATCGAGGATCGGGGCGATCATCTTGCAGGGACCACACCAGTCGGCCCAGTAATCAACCAACACTGGTACGGAGGATTGCTGCACTTCCTGTTCGAAAGTGGCATCGGTAACGTGATGAATATGTTCGCTCATATATTCCTCTCTGGAAACGCGCGGGGAAATGTTCTTCAGAAGAAACCAGGCAAGCTGGAGATATCGGACAGCAATGGCGGCGTCGTTGCGTCACGTCATTGCCAATACAGCCGAGATCGTATCCAAAAAATGCATGACTGAAAAGTAAAACGCTGAATCAATATTGTGTGCTGCCCAGCAGAAATTCAAGAGCGGAACACCGATTTTGTTTGCAGGCAAAGGTCGACAAGCGCAATTGATGACCATGACAGCGCAAACAAGGAGTGCAACATCTTCGGGCAAGCAGCTGCGGAATTGTTGGCTGTTGTGGGATACTTCGGCCGACACCAGCAAAATGACTCACCAACAGCGACGATCATCAACTCATGCGCTCCAGAACCCATTACCCAAGCCCGACAGACAATACACCACGTAACGACTGGAAAACCATTCGTACCCTTGCCCCGTACCTGTTGCAACATAAAAGCCGGGTTGTCCTCGCCTTGAGCTGCCTGATCCTTGCCAAGGTCGCTACGGTATCAGTGCCACTGGTACTCAAGGAAATCGTCGACAGCCTTGACCCACGCTACGGCATGATTGTATTGCCGACATTGGCAATTCTGCTTTACGGGGTGTTGCGGCTGGCCTCCAGCAGCTTTGGTGAATTACGCGACGCCATTTTTGCCAAAGTGACGCAGGGGGCAATTCGTTCGATTGCTTTACAGGTGTTTCAGCATCTGCATGCCCTCAGCCTGCGTTTCCACCTGACACGCCAAACGGGTGGCATGAGTCGGGATATTGAGCGTGGCACGCGCGGCATTTCCTTTTTGCTGAACTTCATGCTGTTCAACATCATCCCCACCCTGGTAGAAATTGCACTGGTGACGGGCATTCTGCTGAACAAGTATTCCATCTGGTTCGCGGCGGTCACCGTCGGCACAATTGCCGTCTACATCAGCTTCACCTTGTGGGTCACCGAATGGCGCATGGTGTTTCGCCGCACCATGAACGACATGGACTCCAAGGCCAATACCAAGGCCATTGACAGCCTGCTGAACTACGAAACGGTCAAATACTTCAGCAATGAGAATTACGAATCGAAACGGTACGACTCGGCATTGGCGGTATGGGAAACCGCCGCTGTCCGCAACCAGGTTTCTCTTGCCGCACTGAATGCCGGCCAGAGTGCGATTATTGCCGTAGGCGTGACCTTGCTGGTCTGGCTGGCGGCAGACGGGGTACTGAAAGGGGAAATGACCCTGGGCGATCTGGTACTGGTAAATGCATTCCTGATCCAGCTCTATGCCCCCCTGCACTTTCTCGGCTTTGTCTACCGGGAAATCAAGAATTCACTGGCGGACATGGAGCGCATGTTCGGGCTGCTGGAACAAAATGCCGAAATCCGCGATACGGCGGACGCGCAACAGCTGGAAACCCACTCGGCCAGCATTCATTTCAAACAGGTTGATTTCAGTTACGAGAGCAACAGACAAATCCTGTTCAACGTCGACTTTGTTGTGCCCGCCGGCAAAACCGTAGCCGTGGTCGGCCACTCTGGCTCGGGCAAATCCACACTTGCCCGGCTGCTGTTCCGCTTTTATGAAGCCTCCGGCGGCAGCATTCAGATCAATCACACGGATATCCGCAAGCTGACGCAGGAAAGCCTGCGTCGCCATATCGGTATCGTGCCCCAAGACACTGTGCTGTTCAACGACAGCATTTATTACAATATTGCCTATGGACGCCCGGACGCCAGCCGTGATGACATCATCAGCGCCGCCAAATCGGCACACATTCACGACTTCATCAGCAAGTTACCGGACGGTTACGATACATTGGTCGGAGAACGCGGATTGAAACTGTCTGGCGGTGAAAAACAACGAGTAGCGATTGCCCGCACCATACTGAAAAACCCGCCGATCCTGATTTTTGACGAAGCCACATCTGCGCTCGACTCACGCACGGAAAAAGCGATTCAAGCCGAGCTGAAGGAGATTTCCGCCAATCGCACCACACTGGTCATCGCCCATCGCTTGTCGACAATTGCCGACGCCGACGAGATTCTGGTCATGGATCATGGCAAAATCGTCGAACGCGGCAACCATCGCAGCCTGCTGGAACAGGCAGGTTTGTATGCACAGATGTGGGCCATGCAACAGCAAGAAGATGCCGAGCCGGAATCAACCGGCGAGCAGCAATAACCGGAACCCGAGATGGACCAACAACTCATTCAGTCGCAACTGGGCGAAGCAGCCTCGTTGCTGCAACAATTCATGGCCGACCAGAAGAATCTCGCAGCCATTGCCGCTGCAGCAGAACTACTGGTAGCGAGCTTCAAACAAGGCGGGAAAGTCATTTCCTGCGGCAATGGCGGATCACATTGTGATGCGATGCATTTTGCCGAGGAGCTATCCGGACGCTATCGGGACAATCGCCCGGCCCTGGGGGCCATTGCCATCTCCGACCCTTCACATCTGTCGTGTGTCGGCAACGACTATGGTTTTGACCATGTGTTTTCGCGTTTTGTCGAAGGTGTCGGCCGCAGCGGTGATGTGCTGCTGGGTATCTCTACCAGTGGCAATTCGAAGAATGTTCTGCTGGCTGTGGAAGCTGCCCGCAAAGCAGGCATGAAGGTGATCATTCTCTCCGGCAAGGATGGCGGCAAGTTGCGCGGCCAAGCTGATGTGGAGATCATCGTGCCGCATTTCGGTTACGCTGACCGGATACAGGAAATCCACATCAAGGTGATCCATATCCTGATCGGCCTGATCGAAAAAGGCATGGCCTACGCCTGATGCAACAAGGGGCGCTCCTGCGCCCCTTTGCTGTGTTATTTGCGGCTACCCACCTTGATGATTTTCATGGTGTTGGTTGTACCAACCTGTCCGACCACATCACCCACCGTCATGATCACCAGATCACCCGGCTGCACCAGTCCGCTCTGCAATAACTCCAGCTCTGCATCCAGCAAGAGTTGATCGCTGTGGCGCGCATGGTAAGCCATGTTCATCGGGAATACGTCGCGGTACAAAGCCATGCGTCGATAGGCGTCCGGCTCCGGCGTCAAGGCATAAATCGGCACACCACAATTGAGGCGGGACATCCACAAAGCCGTCGAACCGGTTTGCGTCAGTGCGGCAATCGCTTTCACCTTCATGTGGCTGGCAGTAAACAGGGTGGCCATGGCAATCGATTGATCAACTCGCGTAAATTCGCGTTGCAGCAGGTTGTGATCCAGCGAATAATCCGCCGATTTTTCTGCCTCCAGACAGATCCGCGCCATTGCCTCAACGGTTTCCACCGGATATTTGCCGGCAGCGGTTTCTGCCGACAACATCACCGCATCGGTGCCATCCAGCACGGCATTGGCCACGTCCGACACCTCGGCGCGCGTAGGTACCGGGCTCTGGATCATCGATTCCATCATTTGAGTGGCAGTAATGGTGACCTTGTTCTGCTCGCGCGCCATGCGGATCATGCGCTTCTGCAGTGCAGGCACCGAGGCATCGCCAACTTCAACGGCCAGATCGCCACGCGCCACCATGATGCCGTCGCTGGCATTGAGGATTTCTTCCAGATTGGTAATCGCTTCGGCGCGCTCGATCTTGGCGATCAACGCCCCCTTGCCTCCGGCAGCACGCAACAAGGTACGGGCCATATACATATCGGCACCACTTTTCGGGAAAGACACGGCAACATAATCAGCCTGCATCTGCGCGGCAACCTTGATGTCTTCCATATCCTTGGCAGTCAGAGCCGGCGCCGAAAGACCACCCCCCTGGCGGTTGATACCCTTGTTGTTGGACAACACACCGCCAACCCTTACGCGGCATTGGATTTCGTCACCACAAACGGCAACCACGTCGAATACCAGGCGACCATCGTCGAGCAGCAATACGGCACCTGCGCCAACGTCGTTGGTCAGCTCCTTGTAATCGAGGCCCACACGCTGCTGATTACCGAGCTCACAATTGGCATCAAGGATGAATTCATCGCCATTGCGCAACTCCACGCTGCCGTTCTCAAACTTGCCGATACGGATCTTCGGCCCCTGCAGATCAACCATGATGGCCACAGGGCACGCCAGACGCTGTGCAGCCTCACGCACCAGCGCAGCACGATCGAGATGATCCTGTGCCTTGCCATGCGAAAAATTCAGACGAACCATATTGACCCCGGCCGCAACCAGGCGGGTCAGTGTATCCATATCATTGGATGCGGGTCCCAGCGTAGCGACGATCTTGGTACTGCGTTGCATATTGCCCCCTTTATTATTGCCGGCCAGGATGGACGAATCCGGCATGCCTGCCGGCGGCGATGACTGCATACCTTTTCAGGCGTGGATCAGTTGCGGCATACAGCCGCAAATGCTGACTTTTCTTCAGTGTAAACGGCACAGAACATTTCACCATGCGCCAACTCAATAAAACGACGCCATGCGAGCGCCAGACAGCACTCACGCAGCGGAAGCGACAGATAAGGCCAGAAGCGGCCGGAACAAGATTCAACGTCGCAGCAAGTTGCAAGCACACCGCACTCACTCATATCAAGCGGGTGCCTCGCCGATTTTCTCGCGTTGCGCAGCAAGATATGACAGCAAAACCAGTGCCAGCGCCACCAGCAACATTCCGAGCAGCTCGTGAGGCGCAGGACGCTCGCCATGCTCCAGCCACGCAGCCAAGACTGCCACAGCCGGAATTGCCAGGGCATTCAGGCTGGCAGCACCTGCCGAAAGATGCTGCAGCAAACGCATCCACATCAGCCATCCAAGCCCGGAAGCCAAGACACCAGAATAGAACAGAGCGAACCAGAAATACGGCTCAGGCTGCAATGGCTGCTGCGGCACCGTCCAGCAGGCAATAAACAAGGGAATGGTACCCAATGCCATTTGCCAGCCAGTCAGGGTCAACACATCAAACCGCATCCGACCCCGCAGAAGTTTGGCATATACAGTTGCCGCAGCCCAGCACGCACCGGCAGATACAGCCAGAAATTTGCTCAGCATCGATCCATGCATGTGCAGTGGATCAAGAATGGCCAGCAAGCCCGCTGCTGCAAGCAAAATGGCCAACCACTGCCCGCCGACAATCTGCTCTGCCAGGAAAATTCGCGCCCACAACAGCGTCCAGAAAGGCATGGTAAAAGCCAGCACGGCAACCTTGCCGGCACCGCCACCCAAAAGTGCCAGCGTCATCAGCAACATGAAACCTGTGGTTTGAAGCAACCCCAGCAACAAGCTGGGCCCGAACGGCGGTAACGGTGCCAGCCGGCCAGTGCAGAGCATCACCCCAAACAGGGTGACACTGCCAAGCAGCGAACGATAGGCTGCAAAATCAAACGCGCCGACATAAGCCAGCGCGTTTTTACTCACAATCCAGTTATAGGCCCATACCAGCACCAGCAGGACAAATCCGCCAAGGCTGCGTGTGCGGGGACTCACAGCGGCGGCAAGTCCACTTTGACCAGGCGGAACGATCTTGGTCTGTCCGCAGTGTTACGGCCTGGCGCCTGAGTCTCAGCCACATAGGCACTGCCGTTCACAACGGTAATTCCACCGGGCACCACAATTCCCGAGGCCATCTGCACAATACGCCCCGTTTCACCCAGCACATCCACACGAGTGAGTTCACCATTCGCCTCGGAAACCAGCAGCTTGCGCTTGGCCATCAACCGCATTGCCTGTGGCTGATCCAGCGGGCGATCCAGCTTGATCGCCACCGGCTTGCTGGCACTGCCATCCCAACGCACGGTGATACGTGATAACGCCCCACGATCGCGAGAAAGCAGAAACAAACCGCCAACGTTGTCGGTACACACACTACTCCAGTTGCCTTGCGCCCTGGATAGATCATCATTCGCCAGCCACAGACTGGGAGCGGCTTCACCCTTTTTCATGCGCAGCAGTGCCGAATTGGCGCCATCCACTACGTACAGCGTACCGTCACGCCCTATCGTCACATCACTGCAATGCCCCTGATCGGGCAGCACATATTCACTGCGCACCTTGCCACCGCGCAGATCCACGGCTTTCAGCAGTGCACCGGCATGCTCCGTACCCGCAAAACCGGCGCAGGCCCACAGCGTCTGTGTCCGCTCATCCAGCGCCAGGCTGCGCACTTCGCCCAGCGTAAGCGGCAATTGCTCGACGTTATTACCCCCAGCGGTTACGCGCCAGACAGCACCATCGCGGACACTGCCCACGTACAAAGTGCCATCACGTGCCGATGCCACACCACTGGGATAAACACGCTCACCGGGAAGCAAAACATCCCCGGCCAAGACAGAGCTCATGGAGACAGACAGAAGCAGCGGCAACAAAAAGTGGAAAGGCGGGAAACGCATCGCGCTCACTCAATCAAACCGGAAAAATGTAAAGCGTTTGCATCAGAATTGATAATGCAGGCCGATGCGTGCGCTTGGCCACCAGTTGACCTTGTTCATTTCATCCTGCAACTGTGCTTCTTCCTGAGCAATATCGTTTTTCAGCTGGGTACATTGCAACTGGTTGATCGCCGCATTGTTACAGCTGGCTGTCAGCGAAGCATTGATGGATTTCAGGTATTGCACCCCAAGATCAACCGTGAAATTGACCTTGCTGCCAGCCCACACAGGATTGCCCCAACCCACACCTATATAAGGGCTGGATGAGGGGAACTGGATTTTTGCCTTCATTGAGCCAATATAACTGGCTGGGTATTGGGTACCGTTGATGTTGTAGAAGCCGCCTTCAGACTGGGCCTCGGCATCCAGCTCGGTGTTGTTGAGCAGAAAACCGGCCGTCACATGCAGCTTGCTGCCGGCCAAAGGAAAATAACTTGCCTTGAAACCCACGCCACCAAAAGTAGTGTCCGCCTTGTAAGAGATATCGCTGACACTGCGTGTGGTATTGATTTTGCCCGAGCCATAGTCAAGCGAAACGGTAAAGGCATCAGTCAGCGCATTAGTGAAATCCAGACCAATGCCGTTGGTGCCGGCAACAACGCCAACGGCGTATCCATCGGCTTGCACCATACCGGTGGCAGCCGCCAGTAACAGCGCAACGGCAATACGTGATTTGACTTGCATTCTTTTCTCCTCCAAACGGCAATAACAACCAGCTATTGGTCAACACCAACCGCCAATTAGTTCTGTTGGGTATCCTGCGCACATAAAAACAACGGGAAGCCGTCACGCTGATCGGCCTGCACCTCGGTCTGGACGCGGATATCGTCAATCCGGCATTCGCGAAACAAGGCAATGCTGTTATCTGCGATCAACTCAACGGAATCCAGCGGGTGCAGCGGCCAAACATAACCCTCCCAGCGCTCGCCGTTTTCACGTGCACTGACCGTGAGGCGCAACTCGTTGTTTTCATGCGCAGCCAGGACGGCGACCGGCGTTTCGTTTGCCTGACGAATCTTGCGAATGATACGACTCGCCACCAGTTGCAACCCCAGCTCGTAACGGGCAAAACGGCCGTTATACAGTGCCTGCTGCAATGTTTGTGCGGGACGCGGGATCGCCAGCAGCGACAGATTATCCTGCTTCAGCTGGCGGTTCAGTTCTTCTGCCAGTTTCATCCCCCAGCCACTGGCATCACCGCCAAGCCGCACCGGCGATGGCTGGCCAGCCTGCTGAATCGCCACCCCAACCAGAAAACGCAGATGGACGGTTTCATCGCCCGCAACAATATCATCGGCCACCAGATCCAGCGGCACACCGCGCGCGGCATCCTGCAGATGACGGGACCAGCGATAAACCTGCGGCAAGGTCCATTTCTGCAAGCTCTGCAGCGACAGCATACACGCCGACAGCCCTACTTCGCGCTCATTGGCAAACACGCCATGTTGCGCCAGCAGTGTAGTCACAGCAGCCACATCCGGCAAACGGCCCGGCACCTGAACCTGGCCACGTGTACCTGCAGCCACCAGCAATACCGGCAGCGCAAACACTACGGCACGGGTGCCCTGCTCCGGCGATGCTTCCAGCGAGTCACGCAACTCATTCCACAAGTATTTGTATGCTTCCTGCGATGGCGACATGGCCAGCGCTTGCTGCAACTCGTCGTTGCGATCGTTTTCCAGTGCGTCCTGCAGCACATGCTGCAATTCAGCATTGGCCTGCTCGCGCTCCGGCTGTTCCTTGGCGGTCAGCACCCGCATCACTTGGCGGATATAGGGGTTTTTGGCATCAACGCGCGCAAACATACGGGGATCAGGCAAATACATTGAGGAGTCTTTCTACACAATTTAAATCAGTCACAGAGGCCGAGACTGACATGGAATCGGATCGCAGATTATATATCGTTACAATGACTTAACTAAGGGCATTGAAGCTATTTATTAAAAACTTGTGCACAGCAGCAAGTTTTTCTTGACAAACCGTAACCGCATATTAGATAATTCTAATCGTCAAGCACAGCTTGTTCTTGATAGTTTCTCCTCTATTTCTCCTTTGTATTATTGGGCAGCGCGGATTGATATCCGCGCTTTTTTTTGCCTGTTTTTTGCCGCAGGGGCAGGAGAAACGCTGAAGCGGGATTGTACCGAAAAACTACTGGGCTGCCTCCCGCCACCAAGTTCACTCCGACTCTCGGGCACGGCAGAAAATCCATGCCAAGCCTTTCATCCAATTGAAAAATTACTACGTTTTAATGATGCATAAGAAAATACCCTTGCGGGGCAATATCTATGCGACAATCCGCGCCTTGTTTACATGGCTGGACACCGAGGATTGAGGAGAACCAGATGAAGTTTCGCTTCCCCATTGTCATCATTGATGAAGACTTCCGTTCCGAGAACGCCAGCGGCCTTGGCATTCGCGCCCTGGCCGAGGCCATCGAAGCCGAAGGCATGGAAGTGCTGGGAGTAACCAGTTACGGTGATTTATCCAGCTTTGCCCAACAGCAAAGCCGTGCCTCAACCTTCATTCTGTCGATTGACGACGAAGAATTCCTGTCAGACGAAGATGCGGATACCGCCATCGCCCAGTTACGTGCGTTTGTTGAGGAAATCCGCTTCCGCAACGCCGACATCCCGATTTTCCTGCATGGTGAAACCCGCACCTCGCGCCACATCCCAAACGATGTACTGAAAGAGCTGCACGGTTTCATCCACATGTTTGAGGATACGCCGGAGTTTATTGCCCGTTATGTACTGCGCGAAGCCAAAACCTATCTGGAAAGCCTGCCTCCGCCGTTTTTCCGCGCGCTGACGCACTACGCATCAGATGGCTCGTATTCCTGGCACTGCCCTGGCCACTCGGGTGGCGTGGCGTTCCTGAAATCGCCGGTAGGCCAGATGTTCCACCAGTTTTTCGGTGAAAACATGCTGCGCGCCGACGTCTGCAACGCGGTTGACGAGCTCGGCCAATTGCTTGATCACACCGGCCCGGTAGCGGCATCCGAGCGTAACGCTGCACGCATTTTCAACTGTGATCACCTGTTCTTCGTCACCAATGGCACCTCGACCTCGAACAAGATTGTCTGGCACTCCACCGTTGCTCCTGGCGATATCGTGGTGGTTGACCGCAACTGCCACAAGTCCATCCTGCACTCGATCATGATGATGGGTGCGATTCCGGTCTTCCTGATGCCTACCCGCAACAACTTCGGCATCATCGGCCCGATTCCGCTGTCGGAATTCCAGCCAGAAACCATCGCCAGGAAAATCGCCGCGCATCCGTTTGCCAAGGATGTGAAAAACAAGCCACGCATTCTCACCATCACCCAGAGCACCTACGACGGCATTCTCTACAACGTGGAGAAGATCAAGGAAATGCTCGGCGACAACATCGATACACTGCACTTCGACGAAGCCTGGTTGCCACACGCCACGTTCCACGATTTCTATCGCGAATTCCACGCCATCGGCAAGGATCGCCCGCGCAGTCCGGACGCGATGATTTTTGCCACCCAGTCGACACACAAGCTGCTGGCTGGTCTGTCTCAGGCATCGCAGATTCTGGTACAGGATTCGGAAACCCGCGCGCTGGATCGCGACCTGTTCAACGAAGCGTATCTGATGCATACGTCGACCAGCCCGCAATATTCGATCATCGCCTCCTGCGACGTTGCGGCGGCGATGATGGAGCCACCGGGCGGCACGGCACTGGTGGAAGAATCCATTCTCGAAGCGCTGGATTTCCGCCGCGCAATGCGCAAGGTCGACGAAGAATTTGGCGACAGCTGGTGGTTCAAGGTGTGGGGTCCGGATTTTCTCTCGGACGACGGCATGGCCGACCGCGAAGACTGGATGCTGCGCAGTGGCGACAAGTGGCACGGCTTTGGCGATATCGCCGAAGGCTTCAACCTGCTTGACCCGATCAAGGCAACCATCATCACACCGGGGCTGGATGTGGATGGCGACTTTGCCGATTCCGGCATCCCGGCAGCGATTGTGACCAAATACCTGGCCGAACACGGCGTGATCGTCGAAAAAACCGGCCTTTACTCGTTCTTCATCATGTTCACCATCGGCATTACCAAGGGACGCTGGAACACCCTGGTAACCGCATTGCAGCAATTCAAGGACGATTACGACCGCAATCAGCCGCTGTGGCGCGTATTGCCGGAGTTTGTGGCCAAACATCCGCAATACGAACGCACCGGCCTGCGCGACCTGTGCGACAAGATCCACGGCATTTACAAGGACAACGACGTGGCCCGCCTGACCACCGAGATGTACCTGTCGCCAATGGAATGTGCAATGCGTCCGTCGGATGCGTTTGCCAAAATGGCGCACAAGGAAATCGAGCGGGTCACCATCGACGAACTGGAAGGCCGCATCACCGCAGTGTTGCTGACACCTTATCCACCGGGCATTCCGCTGCTGATTCCGGGTGAACGCTTCAACCGCACCATCGTGCGTTATCTGGAATTCGCACGCGACTTCAACGAACGTTTCCCCGGCTTTGAAACCGACATTCACGGCCTGGTGAAACGCGACTTGAACGGCCGCGACCAGTATTACGTCGACTGCGTCAAAGACTGATTCACGCCCCAAGCGTAAAAAAATGAGCCGGACCTGTCCGGCTCATTTTTTTTGTGGCAACGCTGGCGATTGATAAACCAGAAGCCCAAGCATGATCAATCCCGTGCCCAGCCACACGGCCATACTGATCGGCTCCTGGTTCAGATAGTGTCCCAGCAGCAGGGAGGTGACCGGCGTAATCAACTGGATCAGCGCGACCGACACCGGCTTCAGTCGTTGCAACAGATAGCCATATAGACTGAATGCGATCAGCGTGGCGAACACCACCATATAGGCCAGTGACAGGCTGGCGCGCAGCGGCCACTGCTGTGGCCAGGACCAATCCCCGAGCCACCAGCTCAACACATACAGCGGCGTGGCCACCAGCAGCGAACCCAGCGTAAGGGCCAACGGCGGCACAGCAGCATCCAGCCGCTTGATCCAGACAGAAGTGACCGCCTGCGAAGCCGCGCCGGCCAAAACAATCAACGCACCGTACAGAAACAGCGCATCGCCACGAAATGCGCGCTGGTGAATCTCGATCAGACCACACAAGGCCAGCAACAAACCCGCCCAGTGCTGCCAACGCAAATGCTGGCGTAACCACAACACCGAGAACAGACCGGTGAGCAAGGGGCCGGTGCCATACAACACGGCGATCAGGCCGGAATTGACATATTGCGCGCCGAGATAGGTCAGCCCCATGGCAACAAACAGATTCATGCCGCCGATCAGATAGGTCCAGCGCGCAGCTACGGTCTGTGGCAGGCGCACGCCAAACCAGCGACAGACCAGCCAGGCCAGTGGCAGAGTGAACATCATGCGCAGTGCCACGGCCTGAAAAAAACCAAAGCCGTCCACGCCCCAGCGGATGCCGAGTGCGGTAGTCGACCAGATCAACACCACGGAAAGATAGGCCAGCGCAGTCATGACAAGACAACGCCACGGCAACAGGCCGTGGCGCTGGAAAAACCACGATTATAAAGGATCAGGCTGCCGAGGGCCTGCCAGACTTGAGACTGGTCTGCTTCAGCAGAGATAAAAACAGCACACTTTTTTACCGATTGCTCGTTGCGTGGCCCGCTATACGCTTCAAAAGCAGGCAAATCCGGCCTCGTTTTCCCACTCGGCTCGCCACGATCGCTCAAGTCGGACAGGCTGCTAGCCGGAGAGCGTTTCCAGGTGGCGGATCACCTCATCGCTGGCGCGTTCCATCCTCATCACCGACTGCAACGCAGCGGCAATATCGCCCGCATCGAATTTGTGCAAGGCGTCCAGGCCTGATTGATGCACCGCCATATGCGGCGCCTCAAGCTCGCGGTAGCCACTGCAATGCGAAAATCGCGCCTTGCCTTCGCCATGATAATACCAGTGCCCCAGCCGGCAATCCGTATGGCCGGCAAGATCAATACCACTGCGCACACCCAGTAAACGCTGATACACGTCGAATTTGAACAACAAATGATCGATTTTCGCCAGCTCGGCAAAACTACGTTGGGCAGCGTGATCAATCGCCAGCTCCATCTGTGCCGACAACGTCACCATTTCACCCATGCCCTGGCGTGCGCCCACGCCGATATCACTGGCACGTTGCGACTGCTCCGCCAGCATCTGCATGTTGCCGCGGGCGTTGTCGGTTTCATTGCGTATTGCCGACACCAGCGAAGTGATTTCCGCTGTGGCCGTGGTGGTGCGCTCTGCCAGCTTGCGCACCTCATCGGCCACCACGGCAAAGCCACGCCCCTGCTCACCCGCGCGGGCAGCCTCAATCGCAGCATTCAGCGCTAGCAGATTGGTCTGATCGGCAATTTCCTTGATCAGTTGCACAATGCCGCTGATCTGACTGGCGCGTTCATCCAGACTGCTGACCTGGCTGGCAGCCTGCCTCGACGTGTCCGCCAGACGCGACAGACTCGACGACATGTCCTCGACTGCACCGCTACCTGAGCTGGATATCTGCTTGGCGGCAGAAGCCTGCTGGCAATCTTCGGCCAGCTTGCTGGCCATGTCGCCCAGGCTGCGCTGGCTGGCCACAAAAGTATCGCTGAAGTGCAGCAAGCCCTCTGCCAGCCCCGACAACAACCGGGAGCGCTCCTGCGCTGCAGCAGCTTCGCTGCGCGCCGCATCCAGCTCACTGCGAATTTGCTGCAGCTGCTGGCTCAGCGCCATGTTTTCCGAACGCAGATCAGCCAGCTCGGAAGGCTGGATTGTTTGCGGGGAGGAAGTGTTCCAGAACGCCATGTGTTCTCCTGAATAACGATACAACCACACCACTCGCCGGCATGTCCGGCCGTACAAGGTGGCACATAATCGAATTCAGTTATAGGCAAGCGCAGCAGGGCTTGCCAAGACATGGAAAAGAAGAGGGGCTATTCAGGCTGCGGGCCAAAAGCACGACGCGGTGATTGCTGCAGACGAGCCTCCAGCTCACGCAGATATCGTGCGCGGCTTTCACGTCTTTGCAGCTCTTTTTGCAGAAACAACTGGCGTTGTTCGGGGGTGAGGATATCCAGCAACTGCTGGCGATCAAAGCCGTTTTCGCGCACTTTGCGTTGCCACATTTCGCGCTGCTCGGGGCTGAGGCTTTCCAGCAACTGCATACGATCGCGCCGGCGCTGCTCGGCAAACTGGCGTAGCTGATCACGGTCTTCCGGGCGCAGCCGGTCCAGCGGAGAAACAGGGGCAGACTCACGCCAGTGGCGGCGTAACCGCTCAGCCTCTTCGGGGGTGACCGTACCGTCATGCAGCGCACGCTCCAGGCGCCGCTCGCGATACTCCTGCATATTGCGCTCAACCGACTGCAAGGCATCTGCGCCGGGCGGCGGAGTGTCGGCGTGCGCCATCGCAGCGATCATGCCGCCGATCAGGAACAACGCGTGAAACAAACGCCCGTGCTGTTGCATGGATTAATCACCACCAGGAGATATATGAATGCCCTGCTGCATTCTAAAACCAATTGCGTTGCTGAGATATGTGGCCGGCGCGGCAATTGTAAATTGCTGTAACAATTGCTGGCTAAACGCAAAGCCGGATTTCATCGGCCAACGAAATCGGTAAACTGGGCGCATGGATAATAACGCAAAAAAATTGCTGGTCATCGACGACGACCCCCGACTGCGCGAGCTGCTGCTGCGCTATCTGAGCGAACAAGGGTTCGACGTAGACGCCTACGCCGATGCCAGCCAGCTGGAAAAACGCCTGCAGCGCAACCGGCCGCATTTGCTGATTCTTGATCTGATGCTACCCGGCGAAGACGGACTGTCGGTGTGCCGCCGGCTGCGGGCGCTGGGCGATACACTGCCAGTGATCATGCTCACCGCACGCGGTGACGAGGTAGACCGGATTGTTGGCCTGGAAATGGGCGCCGACGATTATCTGCCCAAGCCCTTCAACCCGCGCGAGCTGCTGGCGCGCATCAATGCCATTCTGCGCCGCCAGCCGGCTGTGCCGGCGCTCGCCAGTGCCTACATCGAAGACGAAACTTACGAATTCGGCGATTTCCGTCTGGAAGCCGGCAGCCGCAAGCTGTTCAGGGGTGACACCGAAATCACCCTGACCCACACCGAATTCTCGCTGCTGAAGGTGCTGGCGCAACACCCGCGCCACCCGCTATCGCGCGAACGCCTGATGGAACTGGCACGCGGCAAGGATTACGACTCGTTTGACCGGGCCATCGACGTGCAGATTTCGCGCCTGCGCAAGCTGATTGAAGACAACCCGGGCGAGCCGAAACTGATCCAGACGGTTTGGGGCTTTGGCTACGTATTTGTTCCCGACGGCGGCGCCCGCTGATGCGCCTGTTGCCGCGCAGCCTGTTTGGCCGACTGGCGCTGCTGCTGATGTCACTGATGCTGGTATCGCAGCTGTTCACGCTCGGCCTGCTGCGCTTCAGCCACCAGCAGATTGAAGCACAGCAACTGGCAGAACAGGTGATCGACACGCTGGCCGAGCTGGAAACCGCGCTGCAAGGCTTTGCGCCGGATGAACGGGTGGCGTTTCTGGCGCTGCGCCACCGTCCTTATTCGATCAATCTGGAACCCGCCGCCGAGGTAATGCCGCCGAATGCCAGCCCCTGGCAACATCCCCACGCCGAACGGGTGCTGCAATCGCTGGCCAGTTTTGGCATGGTGGTGCAATCCGCCAGACTGCAGATACAGCCCAAACAGCAAATCTGGTTGCCGATCCGCATGCTGGGTGAGCCTTACTGGCTGGTGATTCCACTCGGCACCCCGCCGCCGCGCATGGGCCGCACGCTGTTGTTGCTGATTGGCGGCTTCTCGCTGCTGGCGCTGGCGGCAGCATTCATTTTCACCTGGCTGATCAACCGCCCCTTGCAACAACTCACGCGTGCTGCCGGCACGCTGGCTGCCGGGCGCCACCCGGAGCCACTACCGGAACAAGGCGTGCGCGAAATCCACACCCTGGCCAGCGGCTTCAATCAAATGACCCACGCGCTGAAACAGGCCGAGGACGAACGGCGGGTGATGCTGGCCGGCATTTCGCACGATGTGCGCACGCCGCTGACACGGCTGCGGCTGGGGGTGGAAATGATGTCGGACGACAGCCTGCGCGACGGCATGCTCACCGACATTGCCGATATCGAACACATCGTCCAGCAATTCCGCGACTTTATTGCCGGTGACCCGGACGAAGCCGCCAACCAGATTGAACTCAACGAATTGCTGCAGGCCATTGCCGAGCGCTACCAGCGTGATGGCCTGGCACTGCAATTGCAGCGGCAGCCAGATGTGCCGCCGCTGCCGCTCAAGCCACTGGCACTGCAACGGGTGCTCGGCAACCTGATCGACAATGCCCGCCGTTACGGCCGCCCCCCCATCATCATCAGCACCCGTATCCAGGGGCAACAACTGCTGATTGCCATTGATGACCACGGTGACGGCATCCCTGCCGACCAGATCGAACAACTGCAGCGGCCGTTTACCCGTGGTGATGCGGCGCGCCAGGCAGATGGCGGCTCCGGGCTGGGGCTGGCCATTGTGCGCCGCATCTGTGAACGCGATGGCATCAAGGTTGCTTTTGGCAGCAATCAGCAAGGTGGTTTGCGTGTGGAATTAACGCTGCATCTGCCGGCCGGCAAAAAAAATCTGGACTAAACTGGCATAGCCGGACTGCCAAGCAGGCTGGCCACTTTTCTGCCGTTCCCGCCAGTCGCAACCTTTCGTGCCGAGACCAGCATGCCAGAGCAGACACACGACACTTTCGAGAAAACCATCCTCGATCAAAGCGGCGCATTGATCACGGTGCTCAATCGCCAGGGGCGGATTGTCTATTTCAACCCCAGCTGCGAACGGGTATCCGGCTTCAGTGCAGCAGAGGTAGCAGGCAAGCCGTTCTGGGAGGTGGTGATTGCAGCCGCCCAGCGCGACAGCATTCAGGCCGAGTTCGGGCGGGCGCTGCAGGGCCGTTTTCCGCATCATTTCGAAAACACCTGGCAGGCACGTGATGGCACGCAGAAACGCATCCAGTGGGCCAGCACCGCCCTGCTGGATGACTCTGGCAGCAAGGTGGAATACCTGATCGGCAGCGGTCTGGATATCAGCCGCCAATCTTCGGGCGAGCTACCCTTGCTGGAAGTGCTCAACCAAGTTGAACTGCTCACCGTCAAACTCGACAGCAACGGTGTCATCGAATATTGCAGCAAACATCTGGCTACGCTCTCCGGGCACCACTCAGACAGCCTCGTCGGGCAAAAATGGATTGAGCGGCTGATCCCCGAGCCGCAGCAAGCGCCGGTACAACAAACCATGCAACGCCAGCTGCGCGACGATGCCGCGCCATCGGTGGATGAATATCCGATCCAGTGCAAATGCGGCATGCCGCGCCTGATCCGCTGGCACACCGTGCAGCGGCGCAATGCCGGTGGCGCAGTCATCGGCCTGATCTGCTTTGGCGAGGATGTGACCGAAGAACGCCAGCACAGCGACGAGGTGCGCCTTGCCGCCACGGTGTTTGAAAGCACCTCGGAAGCAGTGATGATCTGCGATATCCAGCAACGCATCATCAAGGCCAACCGTGCCTGCCAGGAAATCACCGGCTACGGCATTCGCGAGCTGATCGGCAAGCGCCCGCTGTTCAGCCGTATCGACTACAACGGTGTGGATACCGAACTGGACCGCTTTTTTGAACAGGCGCGCCAGCAAGGCAGCTGGCAGGGAGAAACCTGGGATCGCCGCGCCAGTGGAGAAGTGTTTCCTGCCTGGCTGACGATTTCCACCGTGCCCGACGACCACGGCGATATCGCCCATTATGTGTGCGTGTTTTCCGACATCAGCGCCATCAAGCAATCCCACGCCAAGCTGGAATACATGGCCCACCATGATCCGCTCACCGGCCTGCCCAATCGCAGCCTGCTGCTCGACCGGCTTGGCCACAGCCTGGGCCGGGCAATGCGCGAATGGCAGCAGGTGGCGGTGATTTTCATCGACCTCGACAACTTCAAGGATGTCAACGACACCCTCGGCCACGAAGTGGGCGACACGCTGCTGCGTGAAGTGGCAGAACGCATGAAGGCGCTGCTGCGCAACGAAGACACCGTGGCACGGCTCGGCGGCGACGAATTCACCGTCATCCTGGTCGATATCGATGCCCCGCGCGCCGCGCTGAATGTGGCACAGAAGCTGCTGCAACTGGTGGCCAAGCCGGTGCAGGCAGGTGGCCATGCGCTGCACGTTTCCGCCAGCATCGGCATCAGCGTGTTTCCGCTGGATGGCAAGGACGTGCCGACGCTGCTGAAAAATGCCGACACCGCGATGTACAGTGCCAAGGCGGCAGGCCGCAACGGTTATCGCTTTTACACACCACTGATGACCGATCTGGCCATGCAGCGGCTGGAAATCGAATCGGCACTGCGGGTGGCGCTGGTGCACAAACAATTCTCGCTGCATTACCAGCCGCAGATCGATATGTTCAGCGGCGCCCTGCTCGGCGCCGAGGCGCTGATCCGCTGGCAGCATCCGGAACGCGGCACCATCCGCCCCGACGAGTTCATTCCGGTGGCAGAAGAAACCGGCCTGATCGTCGATATCGGCAACTGGGTGCTGGAAGAAGCCTGCCGGCAATACGACGAATGGTGCAAACTTGGCTGGCAGCTGCCGAAGCTGTCGGTAAACGTTTCGGTGAAACAATTGGAGCGCGGCAATCTGCCACAGCAACTGCTGCAACTGCAGCGCAAATATGACCTGCCCGACAACATGCTGACACTGGAAATCACCGAATCGGTGATCATGCAGAAAGACTACGCGCTGACACTGCTGGAAG
>JACCDG010481609.1_pt1 | contig 19859 bp, 20 predicted proteins | sample 7442471 | NCBI WGS metagenome assembly JACCDG01 (sample SAMN15323444, study PRJNA562643) | freshwater metagenome | isolation source: river surface water | place: USA:Blue River Watershed | collected 2017-08-17 | reverse complement strand
CATGATGTTGGCAATCGTTATCGTAAGTTTGAGGCGGGCATGGTATTTACCTGCGAGCCCGGTATATACATCCGGGAAGAGAACCTGGGTATCCGACTCGAAAACGACATTCTCATAACTGAAAAAGGCCCGAAAGATCTGATGGCTCATATTCCGGTAGAGGCCGAAGAAATAGAAGAACTTATGGCCACACAAACCCAATTGCTATAGTATAATGTATACCATTAATGTAAATAAACATAAGCAGTACAAAATTGATACAACTGCGCAAAATAACTGGCTGTTTAACGGCGAAGAAACCCCGTTGAACCTGGTTAAAATTAAAGAAGGCTCTTATCACCTCATCCGTAATCATCAGTCGTTTAATGTTGAAGTGCTGAAATTTGATATAGATGAAAAGTCATTGCTTCTGAAAGTAAATGGAAACAAATACAGTGTGCAGGTAAAAGACAAATACGATGAGTTATTGCGTCAGCTTGGGCTGGATAACCTGACAGAAAAAAAAGTTAATGATATTAAAGCACCTATGCCCGGACTGGTACTGAACATTCTGGTGGAAGAAGGCAGGGAAGTGAAAAAAGGCGATGCGCTGATTGTGCTGGAGGCCATGAAAATGGAGAACATTCTGAAATCGCCTACAGATGGTGTTGTAAAAAAAATAGCTGTAAAGAAAGGACAGGCTGTGGAAAAAAATCAAGTATTGATTCAATTTTAAAGCATAAACCAGAAACTTTATGAGTACCGGCAGAAGAAATTTCCTTAAACAATCGACCTTGTTCGCATTAGGAACCCTGGCTAAAAGCGCCATTGCTAATGAAAGTATAGAACAACTTATTGATTTTGGCACAAATGCAGGCATAGGAACATCGTTCAGTTTGCCAGCTCTGCCTTATCCCTATGCTGCCCTGGAACCATTGATTGATAAGCAAACAATGGAAATTCATCATACCCGGCATCATCAGGCTTATGTGGACAATTTGAATAAGGCTCTGGAAGGAAAAAACAATACCCGCACACTCGAAGAAATTCTGAATAACATTTCCAAAGAAGATAAAACGGTACGCAACAATGCCGGAGGGCATTATAACCACAGTCTGTTCTGGCAACTGATGAAACCCTTCACAGCAGCTAAAGACAATTTGCCTTTCGGAAAAATAGCAGAAACCCTGAATACTACTTTCGGGGATTTTGAGTCATTTAAAAAACAATTTACAGATGCCGGACTCAAACGCTTTGGCAGTGGCTGGGCTTGGCTGTATGTGGAAAATAAACAATTAAAAATTGGTTCTACCCCTAATCAGGACAATCCATTAATGGATAACGCTGAAATTAAAGGCTTACCGCTTCTTGCGTTGGATGTTTGGGAGCATGCTTATTACCTGAAATACCAGAACAAACGCGCAGACTACATCAACAACTGGTGGCAACTGATTAATTGGGAAAAAGTAAACGAGTTGTTTGCTAAAAACTAGTGTTATGGTAAGATTATTAAGACGTATAGAAATATCAATAAACTCATGGCTAACCACGATTTCAGCCTTTTGGCTTAGGTTGCTGAGCCTGCCGAAGCATGGCTTTTTACTTTTTACTTAATACTAGTTTATACCTTATTCTATATTTTTGCAGCCCGGGAAAACCACTTTTTTAGTATGAGTTACATTATTTCAGGAATACAACAGGTAGGTATTGGCAATCCTAATGTGCATGAAACGTTCAAATGGTATCGTCAGCACTTTGGGATGGATGTGCCCATATTTGAAGAAGCAGCAGAGGCCAACCTAATGCTGCCGTATACCGGCGGAAAACCCCATCAACGTCACGCTATTCTCGCCATTAACCTTAAGGGTGGTGGCGGACTGGAAATATGGCAGTATACCAGCCGCAAGTCCGAGCCCTGCCCGTTCCAACTACAATTAGGTGATCTGGGGTTTAATATAGCCAAAATAAAAAGCGATAATATAGCTGCTACCCATCAGTTCCTGAAAACAAAAAAATTAAGTTTCCTTACCAATTTATGGAAAGACCCGAATGGTCAGGAACATTTCTTTCTGAAAGACCTGCATGGGAACTTACTGGAAGTGTGCCCGGGAGAAGACTGGTTTGGCAAAGGTACAACAACTACCGGCGGACCTTCGGGCATGGTGGTAGGCGTAAGTGATATTGAGCGCTCTAAAAGGTTTTATGCCGCTATTCTCGGGTACGACACAGTAGTATACGACAAGGAAGGTGTTTTTGATGATCTGAAGACATTACCAGGAGGAGAGTATACGTTCCGTCGGGTATTATTAAAACACAGCCGTAAGCGCGAGGGCAGCTTTTCAAAACTGCTTGGATCCAGCACCATAGAACTAATTAAAGTAAATAACCGGCAACCACGCAAAATATTTGAAAATCGTTTTTGGGGCGATATGGGTTTTATACACCTGTGCTACGACATTAAAAACATGAAAGCCTTGAAAGCCAAATGCGCCGAGACAGGCTACCCATTTACAGTGGAGAGCAATCCGGATTTTGATATGGGTGAAGCCGCCGGGCAGTTCGCCTATATTGAAGATCCTGATGGCGCACTTATAGAATTTGTGGAAACGCACAAAATTCCGATCATGAAAAAATTAGGCTGGTACCTTGATCTTAGAAAACGTGATCCGCATAAAACATTACCGGACTGGATGTTAAAAGCACTTCGATTTAATCGTGTAAAAGACGTGTAGAAGCGCCAAAAGCCATAAATGTATGTTGTATGCTGTACTTTGTACATGGCTTGGCTACTCTAAACAGTATTAGTGTTATGGTAAGATTATTAAGACGTACAGAAATATCAATAAGCTCATGGCTAACCACGATTTCAGCCTTTTGGCTTATGGCTTTTTACTTTTTACTTAACACTAGACTGCTTCTCGTTAACATTGGTATAAATGACCTGGTAATTACCCACTTTAAAACTTCATTCATTCTGTGATTGCTGAGTTGAAAAGCTAAAAGAAGAGCCGCATTATTACTGATTAATCAGGTGAACGAACGCAAACGTTATCAACACTTTTCAGTTAAATAAAATAGTTCGAAAACTGCTGTTTTTAAGCCCTAAAGTATTACCTTTCCGTTCTTAACATTTTACTGAAAAGAATGAAGGCATACATATTCCCCGGACAAGGTTCACAGTTTCCGGGTATGGGTAAAGAGCTGTACGAAAGTAATTCCACTGCAAAAGATTTATTTGAAAAAGCCAATGCTATTTTAGGGTTCCGTATCACTGACATTATGTTTGGTGGTACAGAGGAGGAACTTAAACAAACTAAGGTAACACAGCCGGCTATATTTTTGCATTCAGCTGTTCTTAGTCAGGTATTGCCGAACTTTAGTCCGGATATGGTTGCCGGCCATTCTCTGGGCGAATTTTCGGCTCTTGTAGCCAATAAAACGCTTTCTTTTGAAAATGCTCTGGTACTCGTATCTAAACGTGCTTTGGCTATGCAAAAGGCCTGCGAACAACATCCTTCCACCATGGCTGCTATTTTAAACCTTGATGACAAAGTGGTGGAAGCCATTTGTGCAGACATCAGCAGGGAAGGTCAGGTAGTGGTAGCTGCTAACTATAATTGCCCGGGGCAATTGGTTATCAGTGGTACCGTAGAAGGCATTAACACAGCTTGTGAAAAACTGAAAGCAGCAGGAGCTAAAAGGGCATTGGTTTTACCAGTTGGTGGTGCATTTCACTCACCTTTAATGGAACCAGCCCGTGTAGAACTTGAAGCAGCTATTCATGCTACGCCGTTTAATCAACCGCTTTGTCCGGTATATCAGAATGTCAATGCCCGAGCAGTTTCGCAGGCAGAAGAAATAAAGAGTAACCTTATTGCACAGCTTACCGCACCGGTAAAATGGACACAGACGGTGGAGCAAATGATTGCCGATGGTGCTACCAACTTTGTAGAAGTTGGTCCTGGTAAGGTGCTGCAGGGATTGGTTAAGAAAGTAAATAAAGACATTGAAGCGCTTAGCGCCTGATCGTATGCTCATGAAAAACCTTGATAGCAGGAAAATAAAAAAGCTGAGCGGAATAGTGTTTTGCTTTCTGTGTTTGTCTTGTGGTATGCATGCTCAGTTTGTAAGGGGTGTCGGTATTTTCGGAAGTGGCACAACTTCGCGACATAGTTACACCAATAAATATGAGGTAGATAGTACGAATATTCATGCTATACCAGAAAACCATAAGGCTGCAGAGCGTATAAGCTGGGGAGCCGGGGTTGTAGTAGAAATGCTCCCTTTTCATTTTCTGCGTTGGCGTACGGAGTTAGAGTATATAAACAAAGGCTCGAAAGAGAATGAACTGCTCAATCCTTTTACCGATGAGCATCAAAAGGGCACTAACAAGTATTCCTATCTTGGTTGGAACAATTTTGCGTCTTTCCGTTTGGAGGGTAGCCGCCTTGCTAAATATATTCTGTTGGGTTTTCGGACGGAATATAACCTGCGGAAATCTACTCCGGCATACGCTTACGTAGCAGGCAATTTCAGGAAGATTGCCCTTAGTCCCGACGCCGGCATTGGCCTGGAAGCTATTACACTTGGCCGGCTGCGTTTTTATACCGAACTGCATTATAATCCTGACGTTTTTAAACAATATAAAAAAGATGATGATAAAGTATGGGCGAAAAACCGCACCTGGGAATTGCGCATTGGGTTGATGCTGCGCCCTAAACGTATGCTGGATATAGACTGTAACGCGCCGCGTTATATCGAATACTGATGTAAATTATAAAAACACTATGGTAATATCAAAAGAAGCTTTGTTTTCGCTCACAAAAGGGGTAATGCTGCCACAGGAAGAAATGTTGGAAGTGGCGAGAAAAAAGGGGAGTTTATACATTGGTATACCAAACGAAATTGCTTATCAGGAAAACAGGGTGCCGGTAGTACCCGATGCTGTGGCTGTATTGGTTAACAATGGTCACAGGGTTATAGTAGAGACCAATGCGGGGAAAGCCGCTAATTTTCAGGACAACGATTACAGCGAGGCCGGAGCCGAAATTGCTTACTCTGCACAAGATGTGTATAAAGCCGACACTATTGTAAAAATTGCTCCGCCTACGTTGGAAGAAATGGAGATGATGCAACCCAAGCAAACCCTTTTCTCCGCTTTGCAATTTTCTACCCAACCCCAGGAGTTTTTGAAAAAACTGACTTCCAAAAAAATCAATGCGGTAGCGGTAGACTGGATTACGGACGATCAGGGGATATTCCCGGCGGTTAGGGCTATGGGTGAAATTGCCGGTGGCGCATCGATACTTATTGCTGCCGAGTACCTCACCAATACCAATAATGGCATGGGATCTATTTTGGGTGGTATTGCGGGCATATCACCTACAGAGGTTATTATTATTGGTGCCGGAACCGTAGGCGAGTTTGCCGCACGTGCAGCTATTGGTTTGGGGGCTTATGTGAAAGTGTTTGATAATTCTACTTCGCGTTTGCGCCGTTTGCAAAACATATTGGGTACACGCATATTTACTTCCATTATTCAACCCAAGGTTTTAGCGAAGCATTTAAAAAGTGCCGATGTGGTTATCGGGGCTCTGCGTTCGCGTACGGGCAGGGCACCGGTGGTAGTTACGGAAAGTATGGTGGAGGGTATGAAAATGGGAGCGGTGATTGTTGATGTGAGCATAGATCAGGGTGGATGCTTTGAAACTTCTGAGGTAACTAATCATAGCCGTCCGGTATTCCGTAAGCATGGGGTTATTCATTATTGTGTGCCGAATATTGCTTCCCGTGTATCGCGCACCGCATCTTATGCGTTTAGCAATATTTTTTCGCAAATTATGCTGAACATGGGTGATGAAGGAGGTTTTGAAAGTTTGCTTCGTAAAGATGCCGGCGTGCGTAATGGGGTGTACTTATACAATGGAGTGCTTACCAATCAATTTCTGGCCGAAAGCTTTAATATGCCCTTTAAGGATATTAATTTGCTGATGGCGATGTTTTAGGGGCTTATTACCCATTTCCCTTATCTTTCCTTTTTGATCTGCGTAAATCCTAAGGGATTAGCACTCAGTTCTTTATACTGATTGCGGTTTCGGAAAATGTCAATGGCCATATAAATGGCTTTTTTAAAGGAATCTTCGCTGGCTAAATTTTTTCCGGCAATATCGTATGCGGTGCCGTGATCGGGCGAAGTGCGCACATAAGGCAGGCCGGCAGTATAATTAACGCCGTTATGGAAGGCTATGGTTTTAAAAGGAATCAATCCCTGGTCGTGATACATGGCCAACACGGCATCGAATTTTTTATAGGTACCGTTGCCAAAAAAACCATCGGCGGGATAGGGGCCATAAGCGAGTATACTTTCTTTTACCTGCTCTATGGCAGGAGCTATAATATCCTTGTCTTCATTGCCAATTGTTCCGTTATCGCCGGCATGCGGATTAAGCCCAAGTACGGCAATTTTTGGTTTGCGCACATTAAAATCGCAGATAAGAGAGCTGTTCAGTTGTTTTAAGCGTGCAACAATTTTTTCGGTGCTAATGGCTGCTCCTACTTTATTTAGCGGAATATGGCCGGTAACCAGTGCAATCCTTAGTTCGTCGCTGCACATAAACATCATGGCTTCTTTTCCCTGTCCTATTTTATGGGACAGGTACTCGGTATGACCGGCAAAATTAAATTGCTCCGACTGAATATTTTCTTTGTTAATGGGGGCAGTAACGAGTACATCCACATCATTATTCAACAAGGCTTCACAAGCGCGTTCCAGGCTAATGTGTGCATATTTTCCACCAGCAGGAGTATTGCTGCCAATCTCCATATTTACTTCTTCTTCATAACAATTAAATACATTAGGCTTTCTGGTATTAATCTGACTCAGATCGCGCGTAGTGTGGTACGCAAAATCTTCAGCACCCAGTACTTTGCGGTAATGATTAACCGTTTTTTGTGAGCTGAACAATACCGGTGTACACACTTCGCACAAGTGCGGCTCGAGAAATGTTTTAATGATAACTTCGAGCCCAAGCCCGTTGATATCGCCCTGTGATATAGCTACCCGTATTTTTTCTTCGCTCATAACATGAATTGGTTTCAGAAGTTAAAGTTCGTATTAATTTTCAATCCACCCAATTACTGCCGCTACTTCTTCTGCATCAATGGTTTTCCATTTTTTTGTTACGCTGTTCCATACAGCCAGACCCTGCGGATAAGCTTCTCCGCCCACCAATACTTCCTGAGCAAAGGCTATGGCTGTTTTACAGGTTTTCACACTGTTCAGGCCGAAGTGGTATTTCCCGATCTCCTTCAGGCTGTAGGTAATGGTATGACCGTAATCCTGACTGGCGTACTCCACTTCAAAATTATTTCCCTGCTGTACCATCTGTATCTGACTTAGAACCTGCCGCTGCAGGTCTATCACGTATATGCCTTTTTCGCAACGATAGATAAGCCTTCCGAGCGCATCATGGGTAAAACCGGAATTATTCCGGGCAGGAACAATTCCATTGATGCTCCCCAGGTTTGTTTGTTCCCTGGTTTTAACATCCAGCAACATAAGACTAAGTGCCGTTTGCTCCGTGTTATAATTGGGATAGAGCAGGTGTGTATTATCTATCCAGTAAAGGGGAATTTCGGCGTGTTGCGATTGCTGAATTAAGTGTTCGCCAAAACCAGCATTGTTTACCAGTAATTGTTTTTCTTTATCCGGCGGATACAGCCATATTTTGCGCGGGGTTTCCGAATAATCCACTTCCGCATCCTGGCCGGGAATGGCTTTAAATAATAAGTCTTTCACTTCTTTGTATTCAAGTGTATTGCAATTGAACACCGAATAAAACTTTCCCCGGAAAACATCGTTGGTATAAAAAATAAGACTATCACCACTGCTTTTTACCAGACGGGCATGATGGGCAGAGATTATTTTTCTTTCTTTCAGGTCAATAATATTGCCACAGCCACTAATCAAAAAGCGGTTTTTGTAAATGTTATTTTCTCCCACATCGCAGCGCACATAATCTTTTCCATTTTCTTTTCCGTTTACGGTTAGTAATTTTTCCTTCCCTTTGTACTCGCCATTTTCAAATGTGTAACGGTAAATGTGCTGAGTAAGGGTTTTTACTGCGGCGGGGTCGTAGTGTGCCACAATCAGTGAAATGGTTTGTGCACAGGCAATACTAGCACTAGTGTTAAGTAAAAAGTAAAAAGCCATAAGCCAAAAGGCTGAAATTGCGGTTAGCCATGAGTTTATTGATATTTCTATACGTCTTAATAATCTTACCATAACACTAGTGTTAAGTAAAAAGCCATGCTTCGGCAGGCTCAGCAACCTAAGCCAAAAGGCTGAAATTGCGGTTAGCCATGAGTTTATTGATATTTCTATACGTCTTAATAATCTTACCATAACACTAGTAAGTACTGTAAATGCCAGCAGCAGTTTTTTTAATAAAGTTTTATACATGATCTTCTCCGGTATATCTTGTATGACGGATATCAGCAATGTTTAAAGAAATCAAATAATAACCTCACACCACAGCCGGTGGCACCTTTGGGCTTGTAGTGTTCGCGTGCAGCAATAAAAGCCGGGCCTGCAATATCCAGGTGCAGGTAAGGATAATCGGTAAAGCGTGACAGAAACCTTCCGGCAGTAATGGCACCGGCTGCATTGCCTCCAATGCTTTTAATGTCGGCAATATCCGATTTCAGCATTTCATCATATTCTTCCCAGAAAGGAAATTCGGCCAGGCGCTCGTAAGTATTATCGCCACTTGCCTTCAGTTTCCGGTGTATTTCTTCCGATGCGTTGCCCATACTCACAATAGCATGCTGTCCTACGGCCATGGCAGCCGATCCGGTTAGTGTGGAAAGCTCAATAGCCAGGCAGGGCTTATAACGTTTGCCATAGCTCAGCGCGTCAGCCAATATCATGCGGCCTTCGGCATCGGCATTCAGCATTTCTACGGTACTGCCATCGTGCATAGTAATGATGTCGCCGGGGGCGTAGGCATTTCCGCCGGGTCGGTTATCGGTGGCCGGAATAAGGGCAATAAGATGTACAGGCAATTTTGCGAGAGCCACAGCATACATGGTAGCGGCTACAGCTGCAGCACCGGCCATATCCGATTTCATCATATCCATACTGTTCGGTGTAGGTTTCAGGCTTAATCCGCCGGTATCATACACTACACCTTTACCCACCAGCAAATAGGGTTGTTTATTTTTTGCCTGCCTGGGTTTGTATTCCATTAGTATAAAAACGGGTGGATCTACACTGCCTTTATTGACTGCCAGTAAACCACCCATTTTTAACTGTTCTATTTTCGTTTTCCCGAATACTTCGGTTTTTATTCCCCCTTCTTTGCCGAGTTGTTGGCAGACTTTAGCCAGGGCAGGTGCATTTAATACATTCACCGGCTCGTTTACCAGATTGCGGGCATGGTATACGGCTTTGACCAGAATATTCAATTCCCGCACTTCCGTTTCGGAAATGGCAGGCACACAAATGTTAACAGAACTGAGGGTGTTGGTTTCTTTTTCTTTTTTTCCGGTTTTATGGCGAATGAATTGGTAGGTAGCGAGCGCTAATCCTTCTGCTGTGGCCAGAGCATGTTTGGCAAATGTATCGGCGCAGGTTATGGTAATGGCGGCGACCCTCATTTCATTCAGATGGCCGGCTATACAACTTCCTGCCCGGCGCATTAGTTCCAACTGTACCTGTAGTGGTTTGTTCTTTTCCGTTAATACCAGCGCAATTAACTGCCCTGCCCGGTTTAGTAAGATGAGCTTTTTGTCTTCTTTCTTTATCTGGCTGCTGATAAAGTTCAGTTCCTTTTCCGATAATCCGTATGATGGCTTGTTTTCAAAAGCCTCGTTAATAATTATCAGATTATCTTTAGCCGGGTAGCTGCCTGTTTTTTTAATAGCGGGCATAATAAGTTTTTGTAATTTTACGCTTGGCTGTTTACAGAAACAGCTTTAATGCCTGTAAATTTAGGCATTTTACAGCTTAGTCGAAACAACGCTAAGGCTGCGGCCTGTGTTTATTAAAATACTCTGAATGAACAGCAATCTTTTACTAAAAAAAGCCCTTAACCTTGATTTTCTGAGTGCAGAAGAGGGTTTGCATTTATATGAGCAGGCCGCTACAGCCGATTTAATGTTTGTGGCCAATGAACTGCGTAAGCATAAGAAGCAGCATTCCGATAAGGTAAGCTGGATTATTGACCGTAATCTGAATACCACCAACGTGTGTATTGCGAATTGTAAGTTTTGTAATTTTTATCGTATACCCGGCCATCAGGAAGCTTACATTACGGATATTGAAACGTACAAGGCCAAAATTGAAGAAACCATTCGGTATGGTGGAGAACAATTATTGTTACAGGGTGGGCATCATCCCGATTTGGGTCTGGATTATTATGTGAAACTTTTCCGGGAGCTCAAACGACTTTATCCGCAATTAAAGCTGCATTCGCTAGGGCCTCCTGAAATAGCCCATATTACCAAACTGGAAAAATCGACACACACGGAAGTACTGAAAGCGTTGATGGATGCCGGATTGGACAGTTTGCCAGGGGCTGGTGCGGAAATACTGAACGACCGCGTGCGCCGCCTGATTTCAAAGGGCAAGTGTACGGGGCGTGAGTGGTTGGACGTAATGAGGTCCGCACATCAACTGGGTTTAACTACGTCGGCCACCATGATGTTTGGGCACGTGGAAACCCTGTATGAACGTTTTGAACATCTGGTTTGGATACGTCAGGTACAAAGCGAGAAGCCTGCTTCAGCTAAAGGTTTTATTGCTTTTATTCCCTGGCCTTTTCAGGATGATGGTACTTTATTACGCCGGTTGAAAGGTGTTCGTAACACGGTTACAGCCGATGAGTACATTCGGATGATTGCACTGAGCCGGATAATGCTGCCAAACATAGAAAATATACAGGCCTCGTGGTTAACTGTGGGCAAACAAACTGCGCAGATATGTTTGCATGCCGGCGCCAATGATTTTGGCAGTATTATGATTGAAGAGAATGTAGTATCGGCTGCAGGTGCTCCGCATCGCTTTACTTACAAAAGCATACAGGAGGCTATACATGAAGCGGGATTTGTTCCGCAGTTGCGCAATCAGCAATATGAGTACCGGCAATTGCCGGCACATATAGAAGAACAGGTGATTGGGTATTGAATAAGTGCTGTCGCTTCTTCAGGTATGTAACTAAAACCACAAAAAAAACCGCATAAGGACGATGTTTACATCGCCAGTATTATAGTCTATACCCCCCCTGCTAAAAGATGTTTTGCTCAGGCATGGTGCGCTTTCCCTGTATCATGAAAGATATGTCATTTCAGGTGCACCCGCCGTTTACTCAGTCAAGGCCACCATTTACTTAATTTAATCGAGCATTTCTCTATTTGTGTCGTTTTTTTGTGCTTTTCTTTGTTCCAATAAATTTCAAAGAAAGAAAGATTTATCTTTGTGTTTTTTTGAAAAAATATTATGATACGAATTGCTTACACCCTTATCCTGACTCTGTTTACAACTGGCTTGTTAGCTCAGAATAAACTTTTTTTTGATAAACTGGGGAAATCCACAACAGAAGCACAGGCTTATTATTATAGGCAGAAAGAAGAAGGTGCGGATATGTATAAGTCTTATTACATTAACGGAGGCACCTTGTTTTTTGAAGGAAAGATCAGTAAGCCCAGCAATACAGATGAAGAAAAGAATGGTTATAATGGACTTTGTATCTGGTATTATAAAAACGGAAAGAAAAAGGCAAGTCGTATGTATAACGAAAAGGGAGTGGAAGAAGGTATCAGTACCTGGTACTACGAGAGTGGTAAATTGTGGAAAGAAATTGAATATAAAAATGGACAAATAAAAGATAATACATACAAGGAATATGATGAGGCAGGGCAGGCAAGCCGCATATTTGAAGAAGAGTTTGGTAATAATATTAACGACTGGGATTTGTATCATAGTGATAAGAGCCAGGCAGTAATTAATAACGGTGTACTGGAGCTTTCGTCTTATTCTGCAGAGGGAACCTCGCGTTATATACACCTGCCCATGCTGTCGGGAGAATTTACCATTGAAGCAGTATTTAACCTGAAAAAATTGAAAGCGGGTGAAAAGGCCGGGATCATTTATGGGTTTAAAGACTGGCAGAATTATAATTTCTTCAGCATTACTCAGTCGGCATTTTATATTGGCACCGTATATGAAGGAGCCACCGTTATGCGGGCAGAGGGAATGTATTCGAGCGCCATTAACAAGGAGGAGCAGAACCTGCTAAAAGTAATTACCGACGGGGATAAGAATATTTATTCCATTAACGGTGAAATACAAATGAAGACCGATCGTTACAGGAGTTATGGTAGTCATGTAGGGTTTGCCATTAGTGGCAATGCCAGTGTGGATATTGAAAAACTGATCTGTAAAGAAATTGACTTCAAATCTTCCTCCGCCGGTTCGTCCGATAGAGATGTGAAGGCCAGTGGCTCCGGATTTTTATTTAGTTCCAAAGGTTATTTGCTTACCAATTATCATGTGGTTGAGAATGCCAATAAGATAAGTGTTGAGCTCAATAATGGAACGGTTAACAAAACCTATACGGCTGAGGTGGTACAAAAAGATGTGGATAATGACCTGGCTATTCTTAAAGTGAATGATGCAGTATTTACGGGTGCTGAAAATGTGCAATATGCTTTTAAGGACGGGGCGATGGATGTGGGCAGTCAGGTATTTACTATTGGTTATCCGTTGGCAATGTCGGGTATGGGTAAGGAAGCGAAGTTTGCTGATGGCAAAATCAGTGCGAAAACCGGATATAATAATGCGGTGAATTCTTATCAGACTTCTATTCCGGTTCAACCCGGAAACAGTGGGGGACCATTGTTCAATGATAAGGGTCAGCTGATAGGCATTATTAATGCCAAAGTAAGCGAAGCCGACAATGTGTCGTATGCGGTAAAGGTAAATTATATCCGGAATCTGATTGAGTTATTGCCGGAAACCATTACAGCCCCGGCTGATAATACCACACTGATTAACGCCACTCTGGAAGAAAAGATAAAGCAATTGTCGAAATACGTTTACCTGATAAAAATAAAATAGGCACGAAGGAATATGAAATAACCATGTTTCCGGGAACACAAACAATAATGAAGTTTATCTCAAACTGGTTATTCCATATGACAATTTTAATACAATAAACTACATATGAAATAACCATGTTTCCGGGAACACAAACAATGATGAAATTTATCTCAAACTGGTTATTCCATATGACAGTTTTAATACAATAAACTACATATGAAACTTAAAATGAAACGTGATATGAAATACCCATGATTCCACTAACACAAACACGAATGAGGGCAAATGTGTAGTACACATTTGCGCCAGGTAGTGCGAAAGGTATGGCTATACCATAAGGCAAAAACATAAAAACAAAATCTAAACATGAAATACCTGAATGTACTAATAGTATTGTTATTGATGATGGGTGGCGGATCGGTATATGCGCAACATAAAAAAACGCCTCCTAAGAAAAGCAGTAGCAAGTCTGCTGGCAAAAAGCAGACGGAAAAACCTGCGCAGGCGAATAGTCTGGATGATAAATTTACTCCGGATAAAAATTCTATTTATAATGCAAAAAATTCAGCCGGCGACAATGGTTCCGGCTCAGAGGATTGTAGTAATATTGTTAAGTTTAACCCAACCCTGCTGATACGAAAAACTGCTGCTGTTTTTTATGAGCGCCGGCTTGGTGAGGTTGTTGGACTTCAGGGAGGTCTTGGGCTTTGTTATGGTGTAGATCCGGTTCAGGCATTGCTGTCAGGCGAGGGAGAGATGGTACTCAATTTTGGCGATCGTTCGGCTGTAAGTTATTCCACCCTTTTGTCGCAGGGAAAAAGCTCCGGTATTGGCTTGTTTTTGTCCCTCTCTTCCCGGTTTCATTACAGTTCCTGGTACTTTAATTCGAATAACTCCTATATTGAGTTAAACTATCGGTTCAACAGTAATCCGCTAAATCTGAATGCCTATGCAAACAGCAATCCTTCAAATTTTACCATTATGGGTACTGACAGGGATGTAAGCTTAAGAAGTAATTGGTATAATGTAATATGGGGTACTCAGTTTGCTACTGAAGGGAAAATACAAACTACTCATGAGTTTTATTATGGTCTGGGCATCAGAAGAACTACCTTTAATATGTTTGCCACAGAGCAGATACAAAGTAATAACTCCTATTACAACACCTATCGTTATTATCAAACCGGAGAGCGGGGTAAAGTGCTGGGTTTTACTTTTGTAGCTGGTTATGTATTTGGTATTGGCTTTAATTAAATAAACATTAAATAATAATAAAACGAACTTTTTGGTTATGAAAAAACTAATTATTGTAGCCGGGCTTTTATGGTTAAGTAGCTTTCAGTTGATAAAGGCTCAGGATTTGGATCTGAAATGGTCGGAGAAGTTTTTGTATGATAATAAACGGGATGGCTTCTTTCATAATTTTATTGATGCTAACTCGAAGTATGTATATGCCCGTTTTACCAATTATGCTCAATCGGAAAGAAAAAGAGAAAAGAAAATGATTTGCAGGACAAGGAATTTAAAGACTTGGATTATTACAAATCGGTTGTTTTTGAAGACCGGGTTTATGTTTTCTGGCTGAAAGAATCGAAGGGCAAGGAGGAGTTATTTGTAGAGTGTTTTGATGATCGGCTAAAACGCACGAACAACCTTAGAAAGATATATGAGCTTACATCGAATAAAGATAGAAAATCACGATACCTGCAGTCTGCCCTGGTATTGGCCAATAAAAATGCCGGTGAGAAAATAATCATTGGGGGGGAAATGACTGCCAACGTCAATGAGCCGGTGAGATTTGAATACAAAGTTCTGAATAAGGATCTTTCTTTTTCCAATGCCAATCAGATTTCTCTTCCAATTAAACTGTTAGCTAAATCATATGGACTTACCTCAACTTATGAGTATGGTACGGATGGGAATCTTTACATTCGTAGCTTTGCACGTATGGATAAGGAAGAAAGAAAAAGTGCCAAAAAGGGAGAAGTTACAGCTTATTCTATTCTTTCGATGGTGAATTTGAATTCAGGCGATTTGACCCCCTTTACTATGAAATTTGAAAACAAAAACATTTTTGACTTCGGGTATAAAATTGAAAAAACAGGAGTAAAAGTGTATGCTTTTTTCTGCGATCTGCAGAAAGACCCTAGTGGAGATGATATGCATGGTATTTTTTATTGCCAGCTCGATAATAGGAGTTTTACTATGAAAAGCCAGAACTTTACTTATTTTGACAAAGCAACTCTGGATAAGTTATTTGCGAAGGATCTCGAAGACAAGAAGAAATCAAAAGGCTTGTTCAAATCTAAAAAGAACCAGAAATCGGATGAGGAATCTATAGACAGCCGATTTGAAATTGAGTCGGTTCAATCGATCGACGATAGTAATATTGTGATATTTTGCACTAAAATGTATAATTACGCAATAAGAACATGTACAACAAACAGTACAGGGGGACGAACCTGCACAACTCAGTACTATTGCCAGAAAAGTAATGTTACCGCTTTTAAGGTAGGGCCGGAAGGGAATTTGCTTTGGGCTTCCAACGTCGACAGAGCCATTACTTATGATGGCTGGAACATTTACGATTTGCGGGTTATCAATAAGGGAACCAAATATTATGCTATTTATGGGTCTTCTTTTCAGACTACTGCCAAAAAGAAAAACTTTTTTAGCCGTAAATCGCGCAAACAAATGCAGGACAAATTTGAATATGCTGTATTTGATGATGCCAATGGTGCTTATAAAAAGCACGAATATGTGGTAAATGCTGTAAATGCAAAAGACAAGAAATATGTTGACCCAGTTAACATTTCTGTTATGGATAACAAATTTTATGTGGATTCGGAGAAAATAAGAATTAAACCTGCTTTTTGTTTAACAGGTATTTGCCCACCGGTGTATTATATATTGATGATGAATGGCATAGCCTATAGGGGTACCGGAAATCTGGGCGTAATTTCGCCGTTAAAGTAATAAATCACCTGAATTGCAGGGGGTATTTTTCCAGCAATTTTTTTATTCTGAGCTCGCAGGAACTTGCGAGCTCAGTTTTTTTACGCATTTCTTTTTCTTCTACCAGCTTACGCGTAAGCTGGAGATTACCCGTGTAAAATTTTAGTCCCCAGGCTATACCCCAGCCCAGGGCATTAAAGTAAAGGCTTTTTTCTATGGCCTTATACGTAATAAAAATCATACTTCCGGCTAAACCCATGGCTGTAAATCCTTTAAGAAAGCTGCCATTTAGAATCATGCCGCTGCCAGGTAGCATTGCCGAAGCAAGGATGTACGCCATTTTTCCTTTTTTGCTGTATGCCAGAGGTGCATTTAGGCAGCTTAAACATGCCGCTTCTGCTGTATCCTGCAGTTGTTTTAAAATAGTATTTACCTGTGCGGTATCGCTATTGCTGTAAACCATAAGTTTTAACAAGTTTAATTGCATGCCCGAATCGGAGCTGAGTTTTTGGTATTGTTCAATGTAATGTGCGCTCAGACGGAAATTGGCGCTTAAGTAAGAATATAAAGAAGCATTCCATAAATAATTGTTGCGTATGGAATCGCTGAGGAGATTTGCATTAATTCTATTCAGTTCTTTTAGCCCTTCCTCTGTGTATACGCCCGAACGTATATAGACAATGAACTTCTCATAACACAGGCGGGTTTTTTGGGTATCGTTTTTGCAAATGAAAACAAGATGCTCAAGTTCCAGCAATTTCCTGTCCGGAGCATCCTGAGCCCGGATGCTACCTGTACAAAGTACAATTAAGCTCTGAAGCAGAATAATAATCCGAGGCATAGTAAAGAAATTGGGTTTTTGTTTCCATACGGATTTGCCAGGTATCCTGCCAGCTTCCGTAAATGTTCGAAAAATAAAAAACGCCGAAAGTCACCAAATTTAAAAGGCTTAACGGATGTTTTGCCCCAAGGTGTTTTATACTTTCGTAGCTTTGAAAACCATAAACCAGGTGCGTAATAAGCGTAGCAGCAAAGGATTTTTTACGACCCAGGTATAATTGTCCGGTACCAGGTATCAAAGCCGAAAGTGATGCCGCCAGCAAGGGACTTTTTAGCATGGCTCTTTTGTACAACATGAAATTTTTTTTCATTTCCGGGTCAATGGCTTTTTCTTTTACTGCTAAGGGATTTACGGCTGCTGTATAAATCACGTGTAATTTTTTATAAAGCAAACCTCCGGCCGGTGGTTTTGCGGCCTTAAACCATGCTTCCTGAAAAAAAGGGGGGCGCTTTAAAAAATAGATGCCTGCATATTGAACTGCGCAGGTATCGCTTAAAAATAACGTATCACAGCTATGAAAGGCCGAAAGAAAGGCAGAGTCTTGCTGGTATTGCAGGTAATATTTTGCTTTTAGCCAGGGGATTGAGTCATTCCTGGCCTGGCTTTGTTCCAGGTAAGCCTGATGTTCTCTTCGGAGCTGATTTGTACTCAGGTGCTTTAGGAAGGGCAAATCAATTTGTGCGTTAACAAAAAAGGGGGTCAGCGGGAGTAAAAAACAACCAATAAACCAACGTATATTAACGGGAATGTTCAACAGCATTGATGATTTTAAAATCTTCTGTCAGAAAATAAATAACATGCTCGTCCACCGCTCCCGGAAAGCAATTACTGAACTGATGAATACCGCTCAGTACGCCTTGCATAAATCCATACCGGGAAATGGATTGTTTTGTGAATTCCGAACAGGAAATTGCATAATTGCAATCGGCCTGAATCTGCTCAGAAAGTATACGCTGGTATACAAAAAGTGCTCCGGCAGCGAGGTAATTGAAAGGATTAATTTTATACCCTATACGCTTTCCGGAAAACGACACTATTTTTTTCTTCACAGGAACCACAGCATGATAGGAAGAAAAAGTTTGTGCAAGCAGTTTCCGGTTAATAAGTGTATCCGATTGAGCGGAGGAGGGTAACGCAATAAAAAGCAGAGAAAAAAAAATGAGGATAAGTTTTAGCAAAAAATTAGGGGTGTAATACCGCATAACATTCTTTATTTTCCAGTTTGCATAAACAATACGCCCTTCAGGTTATCTAAACCATGCCAGGTGCAGCTTACATCGGTAAACGAATACAATTCTTGGTTCAGGGCTAGGGTATAAAGACCAGCTTTGTTGCAATTGGAATTGGGTTTAAGTTTTTTGGCTTCCAGTTCAAATTTATTTACTGCGGTATATTGATCGCCGGTTATCTGCATATCCTGAAATACATCGCTGGTAAGGCCTTTAAATTGAAGAGCGGTATACGTACTGCCTTTTTTGGTAATTCCTATTTTTTCGTAAGCAATGCCTACATTTAAGGAGGTGTATATAATGTAAAGTGTATCACCATCTTTCAGGCGTTCGCTCAAATTAACCAGTTCCGGCGCTTTTGTATAGTATTTTTTTAAGCCTTTCACTTTAACGGTAGTTTGCTTTTTCCTGCCAAGTTCCACTATTTTAACAATACTGTGGTTGAAAACTGAAGTAAAAGTAACAGTGTAAGAACCTGCCTTAAGTCCTTCCAGTTTTTCCGGATTACGGCTATGCAACGCATAATAAAAGGAGGTATCTTTCGAGCTTATTTTTACCTCAGTCCAATAAGTGAATCCATTTTCCAAAGGCTTGTCATCCGTAGAAATCAATAAACTGTAATTACTCTGCTGAAACAAGGAGAAGGGAAGAAGCAGTGCAAATGCCGACAGTACGAGTTGTTTTAGCATGAGGCTTAATTGTTAATGGCAATAACTTCTTTTATTTCCGGTGCCGCCCGCTTAATGGTTTCTTCTATGCCGGCTTTCATGGTCATCATACTCATACTACAGGTTTTGCAGGCACCTTTCAGTTCTACTTTTACGGTATTGTCATCGCTGATTTCTACCAATTCCACATTGCCACCATCGGCTTCGAGATAAGGACGAATACTGTCCAAGGCACTTTCTATTTTGTTAACTAATTCTGTGTTCATAGTATGGCATGTAGGTAACGAATGTACAAATTTTCACTCATTATCAGTTTATTACCTGATGTTGAGATGTCAGCGAATTCCTGATAGCTACCTGTTGTGCTACCTGCTGCGCCAGGTCCATAAAGGCGAGTGCCTGCGGTGTATCGCCTTGCATTACAGCAGGGCGACCGGCATCGCCTGCCTCGCAAATACTCTGTACCAGCGGAATTTGCCCTAACAAGGGAACGTTAAGTTCATTAGCCAGGTTTTTGGCTCCGTCTTTTCCGAAAATATAATATTTATTATTGGGCAACTCTGCCGGTGTAAAGTAAGCCATGTTTTCGACTATACCCAGCACGGGAACATCAATGTTAGGCAAATTAAACATGCCTACTCCCTTGCGGGCATCGGCCAGAGCCACCTGCTGCGGAGTACTTACTATAAGCACCCCGGTAAGTGGCACAGCAGCTACCAGCGAGAGGTGTATATCGCCGGTTCCAGGAGGCAAATCCACGATCATATAATCCAGTTCACCCCAGTCAGCATCGCCGAACAACTGGTTCAGTGCCCGCGAAGCCATCGGGCCACGCCACACAATGGCCTGGGCAGGGTCGGCAAAAAAGCCGATAGACAATAGTTTCACGCCATAACTTTCCACGGGCACAATCCTGTTCACACCATCCACCTGACGCAGAGCAGGTTTTTCTTGTACCACATCAAACATTATGGGTGCCGATGGCCCGTAGATGTCGGCATCTACCAATCCTACCTTAGCACCCTGTCTGGCCAATGCCACCGCAAGGTTGCTGGCTATGGTACTTTTTCCTACTCCTCCTTTTCCTG
>JACCDG010041285.1_pt1 | contig 19868 bp, 25 predicted proteins | sample 7442471 | NCBI WGS metagenome assembly JACCDG01 (sample SAMN15323444, study PRJNA562643) | freshwater metagenome | isolation source: river surface water | place: USA:Blue River Watershed | collected 2017-08-17 | reverse complement strand
GTATTTGCTCCACCGGTAACTGCATATGAACCAAATAATGCTGGGTCGTTACTTACCACGACTCTTGCCCCTTTAGCCCATCCTGCTCCTGGACCATGTGATGTAAAATCAGAACCATCTTCTTCCGACAATTGTCGTCGCATTTCTGATAGTGTTGTTATTTTAGTAACAGGATCTACTGACATAGATCCATATGAAGCTCGTTCATATTCTCCAGCTAGTTCTATAAAAATAAATGCTCGTGGGGTATAAAATCCTCTTGCTTCTCTGGTTCCGTTCTCTGTGCTATAAATAGGTGCAATTTTTGCTGTTGTTGCACCTGGCTGTAACCCTTCAGCAAGGAAACCTTGATCTGCGAACCCATATTCCGTTGGTATAGTAGTTAGTTCAGCCATATTGCGTATATTATATAGGAAGTATTAAAAATTTGAAAGCTCTAATTCTCCTTCTGTTTCAGAATTGATAGAATATTTTCTTAACTCCAGATATGTATCTTGACTAAGGACTTCCCACTCTATTTGAACACTCTCACCGGTAAGCAACATTTCATATGGAAAAACAAAGCGAGCGCTACCTGTGATTTGTAGATCGTTTGTCAAAGGATCACCACCAATACTAGATGTTCCAGTTCCACCAGGCGCCACTGAGTCAAGTATAAGACCTTTTGATCTTAAGTTATCAGCGCTTACTGATTCAGTGTGATACAAGTCGCCATCAACATATATTTTTAATTTAAAGTCACCTATATTAGATATTTTCCCTGCGAAAATTAAATTAGTAAAATCAGATGTAGTTAAGTTTGAATTTTGTGTATGCTCTCCTGTTCTAATGATAGTATGAATAGGTAAACCATCATCATTTAATCCTATATAATCCTCGTAAATCTTATTTGTATATTGGGAGATAGCAAAAGTTCTTCCTTTAAATGAAGCCATGTTGGTAAATGGTTTACCAGTATCTATTGTCCAAGATCGACTATCGACGGACCTCACATAATGATTAATATTACCATCAATAACAACTCCACAAACAAGCTCTCTTTGCTTGTCTGAATAATACGCAAAAGTTAAACCTTCATTAAACTCAGCACGTTTTAAATCTGAACTAATTGGATAGTCCATATTGTTTTTAGTATTAAACTCATCGTCTAATATTTTAACACCACCAGACTGATTCATAACGACACCGATAAACCTGTTTACCGCATTTATAACAGTAATACCATCCATATCAACAATAGATTTTTGGTTTGGCACACCATCTGATTCGTGTAAAACTCCCGTGACTAAAGCATCCCCTGACGCACCGCCAAATCCTACTGAATAACTAATTCCTTTTCTTTGGCCAATAAGACATACGTCTTTTGAATTAAATAAAGCAGTTACAGACTTTCGTAATTTTTTTGATCCAGATCCTATGCCAGAAAAATCGTAGCCATATTGCGGATCTGCCTCTGTAGCAGGTGGAGTGTAAGAAATAATTTCTGGATGGTTACTACGATTGCCAGCTAAAGTAGATCCCTCTAACTCTGCAAGTGCTGTACATTTTGGTGGCCCAGAAAGAATATGATTTTGTGTAATAATTATATTCGTGTCTGTAAAACCGCCAGTTGGTATGCCGGTGACACCTTCTAATTCAGCTGTAATAAAATTAACCGATGTGTATGCAATTGCGTGTCCGCGAATATACACAGTTCCACCACCTGGTAAGAAATTAGCAGTATCTCCAATATCAAAAGCAATTTCTGTATCAGTATCTAGAATAGCACTGATTGTACGAGATGTGGAAATTCTAAGCCAATCATCTGTTTTATTTACATGTAAAACATCTTGGCCTAAGTCAAAAAACGTAGAGTATACAGCAGTCCTAGTATTACCTGTGTCGTAAAAATTTACACCATCTTGTGTTACAAGTATGTCTGTGTCCATATGAACAAATAATGCCTGATAGTCCGGCAAATCTAATGTAAGAATTGCAAACCCACCATCAGAAGAATGTTCGTAGCGAGATAGGTACCCTGGACGGACATAGCAAGCTCCTTGTGGTGTAAACCTACAGTTTTGAGCGTAGCTCATAACTCCAGGTGGTAACCTTTCAACGCCAGTTGTACGGTCCATTCCTACGAATGCCATTGTATTTGTGCTACTATTCCTTGGCATTAAAATTCAGCGTAAACAGCATCGTCCGCATCATCATTTATATCATACCCAAACGCTCGTTGTAAATGCATCATTGCATTTGCTTCTGCTATTTGAGCATCTTGCCTTTTGAGACGGCGTGCATAAATAAAAGCATTTAATTTTTCTATAGGGTATCTCCTGTATTGACTTGGGATAATGAGTTTATCAGCTAAAGTTGTAATAGTAACAGGTGATTTTTGGTACTCAATTAATATATTATTAACGCCAAAGTCTTCTGAAAATAGTAAACTACCCTCCCATATTTTATAGGATCCACTCGGTGGGAATGATGCAGATTTGGATTCTACTAAATTATATGCATCATTCACATATACCGAAAGGATCCTTCCAAAATCCACTGGTAGTTTATACATAAAACCGACCTTAGCCCCCACTAAATGTGAATAAGAAGGCTTATGTTTTGTTGTGTCGATTGTAAATACATTAGCAGCGTATGCGCTATATGAAATAATATCGAAGCCACCATCTGGTAATCGAATGTATAATGTGCCTGATCCTCCGTTTGGATCTACATTTGTGTCAACAGTAATTTGTGTAGAAGATGTATTTACAGCAACTGTAATAGAAATATCTTGTATAGTATTAATAATACAATCTGTCTGTAACCAACTCCACCCTTGTGTGCCAAAATCTGTATATGCTGATTGAAAAAAATCTTTATTAATCCAGTCTACGTGAGATATAAGCAGTGTATCTGATATCGCTGAGATAGAAGACTGTGTAGAACCTAGTACCTCTGCACGAGAGGTGTTTATAACTGTGCCTGCGTCTAAGAAATCAGAATATCCTGGCATTAGAAAGGGGGAATTATAAGTCAGCTAAATCATCATCTTCTTTGCTATCTGCTTTGCTATCTGTTTTATTATCACTAAAATCGTCTTTGTCTTCTGTAACTACTTTCTTAGTTTTACTCGAAGTAGTAGTTTTAGCAGGGGTATTAAAGTCTCCGCTTTCAATTTTCTTCTTATTGATAGCAGCTTTACGAGCTTTTACTTCTGCAACAACTTCTGGAATAGCGATATTTTCATTTTCAATATCGATACCTTTATTCTCTAATAACCATTCTTTAAATGAATCAAACTCTGTCTCTGTTAAAACTGGAGCAATATTCTCGGGACGCCCTTTTAGTAATGCGGTTCTTTCCATTTCTAGATATTCATAATACATCTCAGCATTTAAGCCGATTCTCCAACTAGGATTTTTAGGATCCATTACGTGGCCACCGTACTCCATTACGATTCTTTCTTCTACAGACCCATTACCTTTATGTGTACGAATAAGTTTCTTTTTAACAGGATTTTGTGGTGTATCAGGCAGTCCAGTTTTTGGGTCCACTGTAATATATCCACCTCGTAAAAGAGCTTGGATGTCTGGCATTGCGGCACCAGAAATATTAGAAGAAGAAGTATCTTCTTTTATATCAACGACCTCTATGTCGTCTTGATTGTCATCAGTGTATGAATTGTACATAAAGTTGTAGGGGGAAATAAACTTCTCCTAACTCCCCAAAGGGGAGCTAGAGAGAAACTTACACATTTGATAGAGTTGCATTGAACCCATCACGGTGACCGTGAGAGAAGTGCAAGTCTGTTTGAATATTTAAGTTACGTGTCTTGGTGTCCATTAATGGAGCGTATACAACTGGATTTTGAGAAATCTCACATTGTAGCTCTTGACCTTTAGCAAGAACAAGTCCCCAGTAGTTAGCCTTAGCGTTATCACGAGTTTCATCTGGGTTAGCATCTAGATACTCCATCTCGATTGTTTGGAATCGAGGACCTTTGTATCCATATACGTTAATACCCATGTTTGGGCTACCAACATTACCACGAGAATTCAAGAACTCTTCGATAGTGTTAACTAATGAAGGAGTGCGTGTGTGGTAAATATGAGTTGGGATAACTTTTACCTGACGACCTGAATGGTTTACCATTCGGCGGAAAAGGTTTTGGTGTGCTTCAAGACCAGCTAAGCCGAAAGCAATAGCTTGTAGGTTTGAGTAAGCAATACCAGCCTTTGTTGTCTTGGTTGCAGAGAATGAATTTTGACCGTCTGCTCCTAGAGTGGAGACTACGTTACCATCCATATCTGTGTATGATGCACCTGCACCCATACCGAAACCTAGCTGTAGGTTTAATTCTAGACGCTTTGCACCAGAGGTACCTAGTCCCTGGATACCCTTAAGAGTATCAGTTACTGAGTACTTATCGTACATCATCATTTCTTTAGTTGTGGTAAAAGAATCCGTAAATTTACCTTGGCGGTGAATAAGACGGAATCCCTTTACAGGAACAGAAGTGTGGTAAGTACCACCTTCACCGGTGCTGCGAGCAATGGAATCGTAAGAATGGGTATCATTTTCAGTAATCATATCTGTCACCATTTTTATGTTGTAGATTTGACGACCTCCTGTTGGCCCCATCTTCATACCCTCATTGAATGCAACTTTTGCATTTTTTGTGAGAGCTTGTCCAAGTTCTGATTGTGTTAAAAACATTGGTTAGGTTGGAAAAAAATAGAAAATTAGGACCATTTAAGAATACGTCCTGTAACTTTTGTACCTGATACAAACTTTTCTACGCGTACAACGTCAACAGCAGAAGCTGTAACGTTAACCGCGCCTGCGTTTGTAAGATCGATTTGACCTCCTTGGTCATTAATATCTGCTGTGCCTGTACCTACGTCAAATTCATACACACCATCTTCATCACGAATAAGATCTACCCAAGTTGCCACTGGGAACTCTGTAGCAGAAATATCACGTGTAAGAAGACCATCTACAGTTAAAGTAGCTGCGGTAGCAGCAATAGCTGTAGAAGTGGTGGCATTATCATTTGGAGCTATAAGAGTGTCACGAGTGAACGCTGTAAGCGCTGGTAGTAACACTGATTGTGTACGGAGACGAGCTGATGGTTTAATTAGCTTTATAGCCATGTTAATGGTTGGAAAAAAACAAAAAATGTTTTTTTACTACAACTCGATTCCAGCTTCTTTGTATTGTGCCTCTCCCCAACCCATTTCCGCTGCAATTTTGCGGTCTAAGTCAGACAGATTGCCACTTTTTATAGGAACACCACCCGTCATGGATACTGATCCTAGTATTTTACTGGAATTATTGAGCTGAATTTCCTTATCTACCCTTTCTTTTACCTCTGGAGTAATTGCTGGTGTGTTAGCTACAGGTATAGCTAGCTTCCATATTTCTTCATATGATAATCTCGACCATGAGTCTTCAGGATTTGCTTTACGATCGCAAGCTTCCTTCCAAGATTTTAGAACATCTTCAGAAATATCACGAGGTAGGTTATTGCGTTCCCACTCGGAGCGTTCCAATTTTCTTTCAAGATCATTGATGCGAGATAAAGTGATTTCAACTGGATCTTCATTTTTACCAATTTTAGTATCAGCTTTTTCCGTAATCGCTTCAACTAACTTATCAAATTTCTGAGCTTTTTCCACATTAGCTTGCCATTCTTTATCAGAATAACGCTTTTGTGAATGCTCTTTATTTGACTCATTAGAATCACCATCTGTTTTATTAGGTGGAGTTTTCTCTTGAAAGTCGGCCGTGCCTGGTAGGTTTAAATCTCCAGTAATGATTGTCTCAGGGTTAGCCTGCTGGACGTCACCAGCTGTAAAAGCTGCCTGTCCAGATACATCTGAATAATCCATGTAGTGAGGGGTAAAAGATACTTGAGCGCTAGGCTCGGTTTACAACTTAGAATAAGTAGTAAACACAGCCTAGCGTAGATAATGATGTAAAAGAACTATACATAGTATACATGACATTTTTAAATATGCAAAATATACTTTTTAAGTATATCTTGCATAGTATATTTTCTTCTGCTTCTACGATATATTAGACACTTAACTATCTAATACGTCAGAAGAACCGGGAGAATCAGGGACTAGTTCCTTTGTTTGGAACTCATCGAAAAACGCTATGAGGTCTAGTATCTCTGCTAAAGCTCCTTGGTCTTCTTTGACACTGTCGGAGTTTTTTTCAAAGACTATTTCCTCGGTTATTTCAGATGCGCGGTAAGAAAGTGTCTTTCTAATCAGTGGATAAAATTTAGAGCGAGTAAAATCTTGCATTAAATACCATTCTTTTGGCTCTTTCTCAATATCCCATTCTGAGAATATGCGTCCGTCTTTGGCAATAAGATTTGGGGTATTAGTACTCATTGTGCAAGTCCGGCAATAGCTGACATATGAATCTTTTGGTACCCTTTGACTTGAATACCATTTTCGTCGTAATGAATAACATCTTCAGCTGAGAAGCGAGAAAAGTGGATTTTGTCACCGACTTTCACATCTACTCCATTTTCTTCTTTGAATTTTTTTATAGTAGAATCTGATATAGCTACTATTTCTCCTCGGCCAGATATTGGCTGACCAGTATTCGGGTTTATAATAAGTCCACTAGAAGATGTTGTTTCCGTTAGTGTATCCTCTTTAATGAATACATTATGATTCAACGGCTGTACTGATATTGGCATTTACATCGGGGGAAGATGATAAAGTGTTCATAGATTTAGTATCTATTGCCTTTCTATTTTGCATATATTCTTTCATAGCTTTAGCCTGTTGTGAAGACTCATCTGGATTAATTACTTTTTGCTGCGCCCACTCTACCCCTAAGTCGTACGCTACCATTAATCTCTTAATTATGTCTTTCATTGGCGGTAAATCGTCCTTACTAAGTGCTGAAGGTGATCCGTCTGGTGTTGGCACAGTAGCCTGATATAATGATAAAAATAGATTGACTAGCTCTGTAGATTGTTGTTTAGTAACAGCTTGTATCTCTCCTAATTTATTTTCTGTCGTTAATTCAATATCAACATCTAAGATATTTATGTACTCTGGGCGAATTAAGAAAGAATGTGTACCAGTTTTACTTTGAGATAATTGATATTTACCTGTTTTACTATTTTTTACCTCTTTTAGGGCCATATGAGAAGGTATAGACCTATACCTTTTACCAATAACAGGGATTTGCTTTAACTCTTGGGACCCATCCTCTTTGGTAATCGACTGATCTATATATGTAACATCGTGATACATTTTCTCTACCTCTCTTGCTTCCTCTGTTCCAGTTAACCGGACTACTTCAGCAGTAGAGTAATATTGTGGGATAAGTTTTAACGTCATCTCTGCATCGCGCAATTCTGCCTCTTGGATATTGAACTGGATATTCTCATTTAACCGACGCATAGAGGTTTCCTGAATAATAGCGGCCTCTGTAGCAGATTTAGTTTTATTATCCTGTGATATATTCCTTGGATCTAATCCAATTGCCAATACCTTCATCTGAAATAATAAATCTAGAAGAGGTTGTATTTGACCTTGCTGTGTTTGGCCTAAAGAAGTAACTTCATACTTACCTTTCATGCCAACTGCCTGATCTCCACTCTTCCATTTCTTGCTCTTGAACTTATATCCTCTTTCTGTAGCAATAATAAGTTGTGAAGCTAGTTTTGCATTACGGAACATAGCCTGAGTGAGACCTGTTTCTAGTGCAATAAGTTCTTTTATAATCAAAGGATCTCCTTTTCTCCAGAATGTCTCTTTCCCAGTAATATTGTCTATAACCTTATTGATTTCTTCATCGGCTGAGTCTGTAAATACCCTTGTCATTGCCTCTGTGATAAATGAAGCAGAATTGTATTGTACAATAAATGGCAGCTGCCTATGTAAGTCTGGCAAAGGGAATCCGTATGTATCTTCTTCTCCTTTAAAGTTTTTTGCCCTAAATACCGGGCTGATAAGTACTCCGCCTGCTATTACCACCCATTCATTTAAAATCTTATGGAAATATTCCTCCATGTATATACCATTATTCTGTACGGCAGAATGGAACTGGTACTCTCCACTATCACTAAACGCAAAACGTGCACCTGGTACAACGTATTCTGTATTTATCCAGCGTGGATCGTTCCCATACTCTACATCGAACTTTTCTTTACTAATAATATAGCGTAAAACACAATCCTCTGCGTCTCGTAGTGTACTACACTCTGGTGATGGCGCAAAATTAAGAGGTGAAATGATTTCTTCAAACAAATCGTCATACTCTGGCACCTTTTTGAGCTCCCAAGATACTGGTATGTTATTCTCATTGAACGCCACTGGGATCTTTTCCCAAGAATTTACTATACGGTACCCCTTGCGTTTGATAGAAACACCCATTATCACCTTAGCTCGTATTAAACTATGCTTATTTGCTTTATAGTTTGTCACCCTTTTTACATGCTTATCCATATCTGCTATCATTTTCGCAAATATTTCTTTACGTGCGTCTTTTTTAGGAGTGAATGTATATGATGTTGTTACCTTTATTTCCTCTGAAACACGAGATTCGACGAATGCGCGTGCAATTGGCATTACTTCTGTAACCTGATTGATAACAGATTCTGATTTTATAGTAGATAATCCCTCTACTAAAGCAATAGATTCTCGAATATTCTGGTGAGGTACCTTTGCAGCTTCCCATAAAACATTGATACGCTTTGCTTTTACCTTTAAAAACTCTTCTTCGTATTTATTTCTTTCTACCCATTTAGGTTCTGGATTCTCATGTCTCTTTTGTGAGGAAATACCAGAGTCAGCAATCGAAATTTCAGCTAATTTGTTAGATGATGCATTTTTCATAAGAAAAAGAGATGGTACTTATAATTGTACATAGTATACAACAGTATAAAAAAAAATACTAATCATAAAAATCTACTGCGTGTTCTGCCAGAATTAAGATTATCTATCGCCCATTTCTCTTCTAAGACACGCTCTTGGAAGTTTATGTCCAACATATTCTGCTGATTAGGTTCTGATGATGTGATGTTTCCGTCAGCTAAGCCTAATCGCATTAGCTCATCTGTTGGCATTGTGTAGCCAAGAACCCTCTCTCTTCCACAATGCTTATCGAAAATACAGCACCAATAATACCTATTAAGGAATAACCGACCTGGATGCATTTGTTGGCACCAGGCGCAATACTGATCGTGATATTCTCCTTCTATAAAGTACATAAAAATAAGGTAATTAAGAAAAAATTCCTGCATAAATATCATCCCCATAATCTGTCTCATCATCGTTATCATCATCTGTCTCTAATAAGTGTTCTGGATCGCAAAACGTCAACATTAGAGAATCTAAATGATCCGGAGACTTGATAAGAAGTTTTCGCATCTTGATCTTCGACATAATCTCTATAGAACCACTAATATTTCTACGGTACCTAATAGAAGATATTTGCTCGTCCCACTGTGGATGATTAACTAATTCTCCGCCTTGTGCAAGCCAATCTCGTAAACGGTAATATGCTTGTGCTCTTTTGTTTCTGTACCGTGTTTGGTCCTCTACACTTTCTGATCTCCTATCTAGTGAATCTCCAACGTTGACTGCGTTCACCATATGCCCAAGTTTGGCTAACTGCTGCGCAACTTTAGCTCCTACTCCAAACATATCTAGGTACACATCCTCTGCCTTTAACCCATACTGCTCCATAAGTGTAAGAGTTTTTGTAGCTGTAGTAAATTCATTAGACGTCTTCTCTTCGTGAACAATCCTCGCTTTGTGCATATCTCTAATAGTCCAGACGGTTGTGTCGTCTCCGGTGCCAGCTACGTCTATTCCAAGTCTCCTTTTCCCAAAGTTAAACTGTATATCACTCGTCTTATGTACCTTGTCTACTGAGAATAAAGGAACATACCCCTCTGTATCCATAGATTCCGTTTTAGGAAATCTGCCTTGTACACGAATCCTATACTCGTCGCTATCCTCTCCATGCAACTGCTTGATACGATCTACGTATTTCATGTCCACTAGTGGACTATCTAAACAGCTGAACTGTAAACGCTGCCATGCATCCTTATCTCCATGATGGGAATTGTAAAAATACCCATATAAACGAGTAGGGTTACTGATAAGTATAATAAGAGTGTTTTTGTCTGTAAGGGCACCTTCTGCTGTGTTGAAAATAACCTGCTCTACTCCACTCGCCTCATCTGCTATCATCATCACATGCTCTGCATGCAACCCCGCAAGGGCTTCTGGGTTTTCTTTGCGTGCTGTACGTGCACGAGCCCACCACTTGTCTCGTGCCTCTGCAATACGGATATAGTCTCCGGTCCACTCGTACTGAGCAGCAAAGTGAGGTGGCATCTTATCTATCCACTGTTTTGCTTCTGTCCATAAGACATCGTGCAGCTGGTCTCTAGAGGGAGAGGTAACTCCTACCCTACAGTGTACGTGACACATAAGAAACCAGAGCATTAGCCAAGAACAAGTGGTAGACTTACCTATTCCGTGACCGCTGGAGATGGTAATTCTCCGTGGCGCCTCGTTGCGCATAGCGTAGGCAACTGCTTCTAATATCATCCACTGCTGCCAAGTAATATGCTTCCCTCTCTCGAATGTGGCGAACCATTCTGGTTTTACCAGTAACCACGACTGAGAACGTATACATTCCCTTACATCTGTCTCATGGCCTGGAACAACTGGTTGAAAGTCTAGGCCAAACATATACTTTACCCAGAAACGAGGGGAAAGTCTGAATTTTGTAAAAAGTTTTGCAATTTCTGCATCTCTTTCTTTTTTTGTCCTAGCATTCGGTGCAAGTATTTCATTTACAGCCATTGGCTGTATACTACTAGATGGTAGGAAGATTGTCTATAGAATATATGTCTTGTCCATAGATAAACATTTTCAATTTTATCATTAGACATTTATATTTACTTTCACCTAAAAATGTATTCCCAAAACGTCGTATCCTATCTTTTCGTAGGCTCTGTATAATGTTCCAACGATTTAGATTCTTACTGCTAAGATAATAATGCTTGCTGTGCATAAGTACTGGATGGATATACCAGGGGAGTTGTTTTTTCATGCTACGTATATATAGGCGTTCGTTGAATGGGATATAGTCTCTATATAGATGCATGTATGGTGCATCTTGTATACATTTTGGTGCCAAGTGATAAAGTGTTTTGAATAGGTGGGGCATTATGAATGCAACGGAGAAAATATTTTATTGAAAGACTCTTTTAAGTCGCTATACTTCGGGTGTAGATACAGCTGAGTAGTGGTAATAGAGCTGTGGCCCATAATCTTTTGGAGAGTAAAAAGGTCTAAAGACTTATTTACAAGTTTGGTTGCGTAGGTGTGACGGAGGAGATGAGGGTGAACATGGAAGTCCGGAAATAGTCGACTGCATGATTTAAGGACGTAGTCTCTGGTAATTGGCTTAGGAGCTGTTCTCGACTGGAAGAGATATTCATAGGATTTTGGAAGGGAAGAGATATAAGTTTCTAAAAGCGTAGGGAGAGGGTCTAGCATAAATGTACTCCTGGACTTATTTCCTTTACCTTTCCTTACGTAGATACTTCGGTCTTGTAGGTTTACATCTGTGATTTTGAGACTAAGAGCCTCTGTGATGCGTAGGCCACTAAGAAGCATGAGGGCTAGGCAGATAGATACTGGGGATTGTAGATGTTCGGCTGATTGGATGATTTTTAAGGATTGTTCTTCTGTGAGAGTAGAGATTTCTCTTTTTTTTGTTTTCATGTTGCGGATTAATTCCCAGTGAGTCGGCTGAAGAGAAGATTCTTCGTGGAATTTTAGGATGTTGCGCATAAGAGACAGCTGAAGATTGATAGTCTTGGCGGATTTTTTTTGCTGTTTTATACGGAGCGCTAGGTGTTGTGCGACCTTTGGTGAAAATTCTGTGATGTCTTTTTCTATGTTTATACCTAATTGATTCTTCCATACTAGAAATACAGACTTGTATGTCTTAAATGTACATTCACTAAATGTAGGTTTGTTTTGAATCATGTATTGTTTGAATATGTCTATTAGTTTCATGTGGATAGTATAGCAGGTAGTAAGTCGGAAGTCAATAGAAATATTCTAAAATTTTTTAAGGTACGGTTATTGAGAAGGGGGGAGGGGGTAATTTTAAAAATATTTTCAGACTGCGAGAGGACCCGCACGGGTCCCATTGTTGGGGGGTGTTTTCGGGACGGGGGTTCATATATTTTGAAAATTGTATACAGAACTATACATATATAACCATTATATATATACTATACAATAAAATTTATTTTAAACAATCATACAATTTTGGGGGGCTTGTATTTTCGTATGCATGCTTTATGGCTATGTGTAGGCAATAGTATATAGTTTGTATGCATAATTGCATATTATGCATACATTAATATAGCAAGTCACTATCAGTTTGCGGGGTTATGTCTATTACGTCTTGAATTAATGTGCTATTTGCACTAGACAATGATAGTTTGCCATTGATATTTAGTGTGGCTTGTGTTTGTTCGATCATACCATGATCTATATTCAATAAAAACATTGCCATGCGCTCCTTCACTTCTCCTTTTAGTGCTTTATTTTTTAGTAAATGTTTGTAATTATCGCGTATTGACTTCATCATATCTGAAAACCTTTTTCTATGTTCGTCTGGCAATTTGTTTAAAATAACATATAGTGTAGATTGATTTATGCCCAAATAAACAGCTAAACCCAAGTTAGTGGGAACTACATCGCCTATTTTTTCATAGTTCTTTATATAGTGCTCAATTTCTGAAATTAAGTCTTTAAACTGAACACATGGGCGCCCGCCTAGTTTACCTATTTTCATGCTCCAATCACTGCGCCAACCTTCAGAACCTACAGTAATTCCCTCTTCTCGAATATATTCTATAATTTCTCCGATTTCTTTTTTTTCCTCGGCTGTGAGTTCTTTTGACATATATATATAGTATAGATATGTATAGACTTTGTAAATAGTATTGACAAATGTATATATATTGTGTTATAATATACACATGAAACACACAAAAAACAAATACATCATAGGCTTTTTATGTCTAACTGCTGCGTATACAATAGGTTTTTTACTATCATATTTAAATATGTATGTACTACACTTGACTTTTGTATGCACATAAGAGTACAATATGTATGTACTTTATTATTTACCCCCTTATATATATGTACAACCCAGAAAAACTATACAAAGAATTACAGCTCGACGCTATTGAAAGCGAAGAGTATTTACTAGAAACTATCGGTTACACACAAGACACTAGTGCATTGACTGCTCGGCTTTGTATTGAACTTGTAGATTGTGAGCCGTCTATTTATTAATTTCTTTTATTTACATTTACACTTTTTATACTATGGAAACCATACAACTACAACCAACCGACGGCAGAAAATCTTTTTATGGCAAATGTGTAATTATATTCGGCGGACAGTCTGAAGATAAACATATTGATTATCTTAGAAGCTACGACACTATTGTTGCAGAATATAACCATACGACTAAAGAAATAACTGTATATGGCTGGTACAGTGCCACAACCGCCCGCCACATAAACGCCTATTTACAATATCACGGATTCAAAAAGGCAAGCAAGAAACAACTGGAAAACTGGACGCCTTGCACACGTGACAATCAATAATACTTTTATCCCTTACACCCCTTTTTTATGAAAGAATCAAAAACACTCCACCAGGCTAGTACATTTACGTTTAAAAGTGTAAATAGACACACTGGCAAAATTAATAAAGAATTTATAGAATCCGACAATTGGCAATTCATATTCGATTTATGCGATAGTATACTGGCTTGCAATGAGGATATAGACGATTTATACGATGATGACACTATAAACAATGCTACAGCCGAGCAAATTATAGATTATTGCGATTGTTTTCCTGATGAGATAATTACACTATCATTTAATTAATTTCTTTTATTTACCTACTACCCATTTTTATGTTAAATCAAGCACAACTAGACACTGCACAATTTGCTTCTAAAAACAATATACGACCAGTTTTACAATGTATCAACTATACAAATACGCATACAATCGCTACAGATAGCTACCAATTAATACAAGTTGAGAATATAAAAGAGAATGTAGAGGACTTTCCTATAAATATTGCTACACAAGTACAGTACAATGATGCACCATGTTTAATACCTGCTAGCCTTGCAACGCAAATAAAACTACTGAAAAAAAGCACGTCATCTATTTTAAAAAGTGCTTGCACACATGTAGAAAATGGCTTTTTGAGTTTAAATGCAACTGACTTGAACACGTGGCAATCGCCACAAGCTCAGTGTGTAGATACAAACTACCCTAACACAGATACAGTAATGCCAACACCAGAAAAACTAGCAACAGGCGTAAAAATAAGGGTACGAGCCGAGTATTTACTTGAACTTGCAAAATGGGCGAATAAACACGCAAAAGACGGTATGCTTGACATTATACTACAAAATGAACCATTGACACCGTTGTACTACGAAGGAGTCACAAAAGACGATCAAAAGTTTAATGGCTTAATAATGCCATGTAGAATTGACAACTAAAGTATATCGGCACAGGGGCTACTTGTAGCCCTTACCTGATGCACTTTGCATTCATTATTTATTCACCTACTACCCCCTTTTCTATGAAAATCACAGAATATCAAGTACAAGACGTCGTTGTTGGTGTGTGCACATGTAAACATTGTGGCACAAATACGGGCGACAAAGAACATAATAATGGGAATGATACATGGCTCAATGTTTATATTAATAATACAGAATTTTACGATATTTGCACAGATTGTGCAATAAAACACAATTTTCTACCTCTTCCGTTCTAACCCATGCAACCACTATCCACCAACATTCAACACATATTTACCGACGAATCACAGGCAAAAATTATAGTGCAGCTTCTAACTGGTAGATACATGAAGCCAGAGGCGGCACTACGTTACCTCAATAAAAATATAGGAATCGGCGAAATAGCCGAAGTGCAGCAGGTAATAAAGCAATACAATAAAAAACTTTCTACACTAAAAAAATCATGAGTACACTTCTAAATATTCTTACAATCCTTTTATTCTTTACAATCCTCTACTATGCGTAGACCAACTAAAAAGAAATGCACATGCGCTACACATGGTGTGTGTGCAGTATGTAAACGCTAAAACGTATATACCACCTCGCGCCTGCTATTGTGTAGTCAACAACCACTCCACTACTACTACCTATACTACTATGAACAAAGGACAATTTAAAAAAGGACAAATACCATGGAATAAAGATAAAAAAGGTATTCACCTAAGTCCGGCAAGTGAATTTAAGAGTATGCCTTTAGACAAGCACTATAAATGGCAAGGCGGTGTACAGTATATGTCAAAAGATTGTGTGTATATACAACTTAAAACAAAAGAACGTTTACGCCGTCCTAAGTACATCTACGAACAAAAACACGGTAAAATACCACATAGCCATGTTATATATCATATAGACGGCAATAAACACAATGATGATATAAGCAACCTAGAAGCAATATCTAGAGCAGAGCTTATGAAACGAAATATAGCAATCCGCAGACCTAAATCCACCTCGCGTCTGCTATTGCGTAATAACAACTAAACAACTAAACAACTAAACAAACTATTTATACAGCTTCTCAATTAACTCTAAACACTTTTTTTCCTCTTCTATGTCTAACTTTGCTAAAAATACTATAGCTAACAAGGTACTAGCTTTTAGTTCGGTTGTACAATCATCTGACAAGTGCCTACGTAATACTTTAGGGTTGCATTGTAGTTTTTTGGCTAACCAATCAATACAAAGCCCTCTTTTGTTAGTAATAAATTGTAATATTCGACATGAGTTATGCATACAACCATTTTATGGTAACAAAAGTACCAAAATCAATCAAAAAGTTCCAAAAACGCACAAAAAAGTTCCAAAATGGTACTTTTGTTACCATTTTTTTACCATTTTATTATGTAATTTTAAAACCACACCACATATACAGATTCTACCCCCTCTATTCCTAAGTAACAAAAGTACCAAAAACGCATAAAAAGTGCCAAAAACGGTAACAAAAGTACCAAAAACGCATAAAAAGTTCCAAAAACGACATATTTACATATTCCTACTCGCGCTTGCTATTGTGAATAGACAACTAAAAAGAAAAACAATACAAAACCTCTCTATTAAGCCCTCCGCTCGCTGCGCTCGCTACCGTAAGTAAATATTTATAATAACTCACTCCCGTAATCCAAAATTCACATAATCCAAAATTCACATAGAACAACTAAAAACAAAAACAAAAAACAAAAAAAACCGCTCTTTCCCACCAATTAGCCAAAAACCCCTTCACCCCACCTTATAATAAAGAGATTATAAGATTATATTTATATTATTAAATTAGTGTAGCTCGGCTCCGTATCGACATACTAACTGTCGTTTTATGTATATATTTATGCTTTTGGCACGCCAAAAGTATAATATACACACAACCGTATGTCAATACTACGCCTCGCTAATATTAATATTAACACTTGACAAAAAACAATTTTATTACATTTTATATTCTATTTTTGTTTCAGTAGTTATGTGGGTGCAGGGTGGTTACACCTACTATTCTTACATAGTAAAAGAGCCTTGTTTTTATTTCAGAGGCTCTATACTATGTAGTCGCTAAAACTTACTCGGGTATACTACCGTGTATGTGGAGCGAATACAATTATTTATTTTCCCCTTATTTTTATGGTACAGATACAGTTAGATATAGTTGACATAGATGATACAAATGGTATTTTTATAGATATTCCAGATGGCTGGTATTTAAAGCAGATAATAGAGTGGAAAGGGAAGTTGTGTGCTCTTATTCAGAAAGAAAAAACACCAGAGGAAAGGGCACAGGATCCGTTATTAGACGACAAGTTTAGTAAATTAGTATGGTGTATGCAAAATTCTGGTATACGAAGACCGAAGACAGAGGAGACAAAGAGGATTTTAAAAAATAGCCTTGTTGGGTTTAGTGATTTTGATAAGCTGAAACTTATTAAGAGCAGAAAATCTCATTGTTGTCACAATCCTAGATGCCTATAATACCACCTCGCGCCTGCTATTGCGTAGTATATTTTCTTAGGTTGCGGAATATACTACCAGTAGTAGGGGGTACTGTTGACAGCAACTATATATAGTTTCAAAAATATACTAAAAACCACTCCAATTACACTTGCAAGAGGAGTGGGGTTGACTGGGTTACCTTTTCGGAGGTACAGTCATCAGCGTCTAAACTGTACGACAAATATAGCATATTGCGTTCTCGTTGTACAGCCATTTCTTACCCTTCCTGTACATATGAAAAATTCATTAGAACAGCTAAAAAAGCAGCCGTTGGCGGATTTTGTTACGCGGAAATATGGATATAATATGAGGGGGCGGGGAAAGGAGTTACAGCTCTATTCTGGAGACGAATCTCATAGTTGTTTTGTCAACACAGAGGAGCAGACATTCCACTGGTTTGCCAAAGGGAAAGGGGGGAGTGTGGTGGATTTTGTTATGTTGCAGGAGTCAGTAGGGCTAAAAGAGGCTATTTCTATTGTTGTGGAGTTTTACGAGGGCACAATTGTAGAAGTTAGGCCTACAAAACGGAAAGTAAGGGTAGAAAAACCCAAAGTAGAGCCCCTAAATCCAGAAGTTGTACAGGGAACACTTAGTAGACTATCACCAGAGGGAATCTTATACTGGGAAAACCGTGGTATACCATACTCTGTCCTACAATATGCTTCTGTTGGGCAAATATATCGGTATAATAGAGACTATTTTACATTTCCAGTCTACTCAGTAGAAGGGTATCCTTTGTTTTTCAAGATGAGGATGTGTCCGTGGAGTAGGGTGGGAGACGAGCCAAAGGGTGCTTCTTTTCCAGTCGGCAACGAGCCTACACTGTATGGGAGACAGTTTATTACGTCTACCACAGAGGAAATTGTTATCTGCGAGGGAGAGTCGGATGTACTTATGTGCCTGAAGTTCGGTGCAGTTGCTCTTAGCGGGACGAACGGATGTGGGGTGTGGAAAGATGAGTGGACGAAGGAAATCGCGTCGTATAGGTCCATAAAAAAGGTTGTGTTAGCGTACGATAGGGACGAGGCGGGTATAGAGGGGGAGAAGAAAGTGGCAAAGTCTTTTGCCAAATATGCTCCAGATATCACTGTGGAGTATTACACGTGGCCAGAAGCGTACCATGGAGATTTGTCGGATTTATTATGTCATTTTAGTATTGTTTAGTGTTATATACCCCTTCCTTATTTTATGAATCTACCTATTACAGCACAAGCAGCAGAAAAAGGTAAAGTACGTTTACCTACTGTAGATATGCCGTACGACAAGTGGTACGCAGTAGTCCAGGAGAATCTGCCAGACCTACAGTACGCTATTATGGCATGTGCAGCCGCTGTGTCACAGTTGCATATACAATCCATAGTAAATCCGGTAGCCCTAGTACTTAAGGACGCACCATCCTCAGGGAAGACAGTGTGCCTGAATTTATTTAGTAGCTTCAAGGAGAGGGTGTTTATAAACGATGAGTTTACCGAGAATGCTCTTATAGGAGGGCAAAAGGGGAGCAAGGACTTTATCGGTAAGATGAAAGATAAGGCAGTACTTATCCCGGATTTAGCCACTGTGCTACATAAAAGTGAGGATAGTGTACGTTCTATATTAGGAAAGCTAACACGCTTACTAGACGGCCAAGGGTATGCAAAAGCCTCTTCTACGAAAGATACTGTAGATTATGGTGGGAGTTTGTTTTTTGTGATGATAATGGCTACTACAGAGTTATCTAAAAGAGTACACCAGTGTATGTCGGGATTGGGGCCGAGGATGATGTTTATGGATGTAGGGAGTACAGATCCAGATGAAGATGTCCTATTTAGCTTTATCCAGAACCCTAGCTCTTTTGTTTACAAGCAAAAAGAGGTGCAAGATGCGACTACGGAGTTTATGCGCTCCTTTTGGCAGCAAGACACTAGTACATTAGGGCTGTCTTACGACTGTGATGAGACGCAGATGATGGTAGCTAGGTGTGCGAAAGCTATGTCATATATGCGTAGCGATATTACAGTGGAGCCAGACGATTTTGATAGGAACGAGGTAGCGGCCTCTGTTATAGAAAAAGAGCATAGTTGGAGACTTGCGGTTACTATGCACAATATGTCTAAAGCCCACGCTTGTCTACGAAGAAGCCCTATAATACAGCCAGTGGATCTACAAATTATCTACCGTTGTTTATTTTCCAGTGGTCCTAAGCCACGGCCAGCGATACTAAAGTTGCTTATAGAGTATAATGGAACGGTAACAGATATAGAGCTAGCCCAAAAATGTTCTCTTAGTAGAGCACAGGCAAAGAGAGAAATATATGTGCTTAGTATGCTAAAGTTCGGGGTAATTACGAAAGATGATACTGAGAAAAAGAAGAACGATATTTTCAACTCTGGACCAGCTATGTTTTATGCTTCTGTGAAAAACGAGTGGACTGACAATGAAATAGTGTATGAGTTTACACTAAACAAAGAGCTAAAATGGCTTTATCTAGACGAGATGAAGGAGTTTTATAGTCAGTATAAGATACTGTAATATATGTGTATTTTTCTATTGACTTCCGACTTACTACCTGCTACAATAGAGAGGTGATACGCACATATTGTCCAGACTGTGGCTCTCTTGAGATAGAAGAATATATATCTACTACAGTTAATAGCAATGGAGATATACAAGAGAACACAAAAAAGCAATGTCCACACTGTGTCGATTAGCACATGTCCAGGAAATACCTTGGTATG
>JACCDG010078887.1_pt1 | contig 19869 bp, 42 predicted proteins | sample 7442471 | NCBI WGS metagenome assembly JACCDG01 (sample SAMN15323444, study PRJNA562643) | freshwater metagenome | isolation source: river surface water | place: USA:Blue River Watershed | collected 2017-08-17 | reverse complement strand
GATTGCAATACTTCTATTTTCCATAATAACTCCTATAAAATAATATAATTAAAATTAAAGTATAACATTATTTATTAAAGAAAAAAAATTAATTGATAAATAGATTAAAAAAACTTGACAGCCTATAATGAAAGTATCTACAATTCTTTCAATATTTTCAGACTTACAGACATTAGCAAGAGTGTTTAAATTTTTCCCAAATTCATTAGATAGTTTGCTTTTAATTGCTTCTAATTCTATTTGATTTATTTTCTCATTCTCTTTATTCATTAAAAATCCTTTTAAAATTGCTTTATTCATTTAATAATATATTATACAATATTAACTACTGTTGTGTCAAGATATTTTTAAATATTTCAATGTTAGAAACATCATGATCTAATGCCAAATAAATTTCTTTGGTTTCATTGTGAATTGCTTTTATTTTCAAACTTATTCTTTTCTAAAAATATCATCCATTTCTTTTTCAATATCTTTCATTAATTTTAACTTTTTTTGGTATAATAAAACATACTTATTAAAAGCAACTCTCATATCATTTTCAAAAAGCTCTTTATTATTTAGTAATTCAATAATATCATTTTCTTCAAGTATCTTTGCTCCGGTTTCTTTACTTAGAGAAATAAGTTCTCTAACATGGTCATTTTCTTTATTTACAAATTTAGTTGAATAACAAAAAAATAGACATAATTTTTTAAATACTTCACTTGGGTTGCCAATAAGCATACTATTTAAATTTGCATGAATATATGATGGTTCAAAAGAAATTAAAAAGGTTTCCTTATCTGATTCAATTAAATCATCATGAATTGCATCAATTTTATAATCAAAATCACAATCATCCAAATATGAAAGATTTAAATCATCAAATTTTACTAACATTTCAATTTCATCTTTATTATTGTATGCGTCTTTTAATAAAGTCATAATCTGATTAAGATATGATTTAGAGAAAACAAATGATAAACTATTATTAATAATTTCTACACTTGAACTTAATTTTAATAATTGTTTATTTAGATCACTGGTATAATTAATATTCATTGTTAATCCTTTTTATTTTATTTTTAAATTTGAAAATCACCATTCCACGTCTTTATTTCAGATACATTATATAAATTATCAAATTCATCATTTATTAGCTTAATGATTGCATTTCTTCTAGGAGAAAAGTTATCCTTTAAGCCTAATTTATTTAATTCATAAAGTGATTTGGTGGAATGTTTTGGAATAAAGCAATAATCAAAACCAAAATTATCTGGTTCTTTTTTTAAATTTTGAATATTGCCAAGCAATTCTGAGGTATAAGTTTTAATTATTCCATTTGATTGGACTCCTAATGATACTTTAAAAATAGCATGTTTGCCAATGTAATTAGATAAATTTTCAAGTTGATATTTTATGTCTACAATTTCAACATTATCAATAATAAGTATTGCATCTTCAACAATAACATTTTCACCAGCTTCAATAGCTTTATAAATAATAACTTCTTCACTAGTGCCAGCAACTTCTCTAATGTCTTTACCAGATATTACTTCGAGATCATGAATGCCAAAACGGAGATATTCATTAATTTTATTTTGATTTGAAGATATTATTTTAAATTTCATGACAAATTCCTTATATGATATGGTTATTATATCATATATAGCAATATATTTCAACTAATTATGAATAATTTTAAGAATTTTAATTTTTTCAGTATTAAATATGCAAAATTGATTTCCTAATATTAGTTCTTCATCTAATAAATCAAAGTGTCCATCTTTACAATTATTAATAATTAAGCTATCATGAGTTTTTTTTACACCCAATAAATGATTTTTATATTTATTACGTCTATCCCAAATCCCTTTAGAATAATAATCACATTTAAAATCATGGATTTTAGGTTTTTCATAATAAATTTCACACATATATATAATTTTGCCAAATGCCTTTGCAGCTTCAATTGAGTCAGCAAAAAAGAATCCTAAATCAGAAATAGGATCATCACCCATTCCTGCATTTGAATTTAAAAAATTTTTATCAAATTGATTAAATAAATTATTAGAACCATGATAGACAATTTTTTTTATTTGAGACATAATATAAATTATCCAAAAATTGCTATTGATAACATATTTTTATTAAGAAGAGAAATAATTTTAGATTTAAACTCTTTTATTTTAATATTAAAGAGTTCAAAAATATTATATTGTGTTTCTTTTTTTATAAAATAAACAAAATCATTATATTTAGAGTTTTTAATTAAATTTAAATCATGATCAAAATTAATATTAAAAGATTTATCAAAAAATTTTAAAGAAAGTTTTGGAGAGATTAAGATATTAATATTTTTAAAGTTATTGTTTAAAATTGATTTTCTTTTTTTTAATTGGTTGTATTTTTGGCGGCGAACAGATAGTGATTGACCGATTGTAAATTCAAAATTAAATTTTGTATTTTTATATAATGCAATTGTATCAAATTGCCCCTCATGACATATTTGATTTGTTATTTTATTTAATTCTAAAATTTTGTTAATTTCATTAATTAGTAAAACTTCATAAATAAAAGAATGAGGGACATCAAAAATTTCTGAATTTTTTAGATAATTTAAAATCACCCAAACACATTGTTTTTCTAAAAAATCAATATTTGTGTTGATTAAATTTAATAGTTTTGATTTCTGATTGTTATCTAGTTGTTTTAATTTTGTAAAGTTCATTTTGAATTATCCAAATTTATTATATTAGATATTATAACATAAAAAAGGACAGTTTGTCAATAATAAAAAACCCTAAAAGGGTTTTTATTATTGAATCATTTTATATTTTTCAGTGATTACACACCAACCATTTTTAGGTTCACAGTGAAAGGCATAAACAATATCTTTTTGAGTTTTACTTTTATGAAAATAAGAATTTCCATCTTCAGATGTAATAGCAAATAGATGATTTTCTTCTTTATCTTTTTCTGCTAAATTTTCTGAATAATCATCATCAATTAATTCTAAATTATAATCTTTAAATTTCATCTCAAACCTTTTCCATAAAATTAGATATAAATTAATATAGCGTGCAAAGCTATAATTTTCTGTTATGATCTTGGTGTCCTAAATACTAGACGATATAAATTGGATTTTCACCAATGTTTCCATTCACAGTTTCAGATGTCCTTGCTTAGACGATTAATTTATTTTTTATCCCCAAAAATTAATAGATAAACTTTCCAATTCTTGTATTTTTTGTTTAATAAAATCATCTTTTAAAGAATTAAGTAATTTATTTAATTCAGTATCTGTTTTAAGATCAAAAAGAGATTTTATTAAATTAGTTTTTTCAATATAAGAAACCCTACTAGAATATGATTGATATAAAGGAGTAGACTTTCTTTTTCCTTTTTCAATAATTGATATGCCTGTGATTAAAATTTGTTCATTAATTTTTTCAATATCAAAAACAACCTTGTTTCCATTTTCTAACATTTTTGTTATCATTATCAATCCTCTTTTATTGAATGATATATTATATCACAATTATCAACAATTTGTCAATTAATTATGAAAATATTCAAGAGAAAAATTAATATGAGGTTCTTCAATATTTAAATCACTAAATAACTTAGATATGCTATTTAAATAATAAGAAACCTCATTAGAATGCTGAAATTGATCTTTCTTAAAGTTTGTTGGCATATTCTCATTAAAGGAGTATTTTTCTAATTCAGAAAAATTTTTTGGAAAATGTTTATTAAATAAAACATTAAATAAATTTTTCATTTCTATTTCAGTTGAAATATTTTTAATACAACCTTTTTCATAATCCAATACTTCAACTAAATTATCAGCAGAAAAAATCAACACTTTAAAAACATAATTATTTTGTCTCATTTTTATTACCCTTTTATGAATAATATATTATAACACAATATATTAAGTTTTGTCAATTAATATAGCAAACTCATTTTACCTGATTAATTTTTATTTGAGATTTCAATTCCCTAGAATATCTTGTAAAATCATATTCTTCAAAAAAAGAATCTTCTTCTGAAATGTAATCTTCTGGAAGTTCATCTTTTTTCACCTCATAGTAAATACGTTCATTTTCATTTATATCAATTAAAATAAAATCATTATTTAAAACAATTAAATCATGAAGTGATATCTCAATATTTAAGAATTTATATAAATTCTCTTTTGAAACAGTATAAACCAACCATCGATTATGTTTATCATCAAAATCTACCCAATGCTGAAAATAATAAATATCAGGGTTATTAATATCAATGTTAAGTATCAACAATGGTCCTTCAAATGCTAATAAAGTACCGAGTTGTTTTGCATGATTAGTAAAAGTATCACTAATTAGTTTTCCAATTAATCTCATTAGTGTATTCCTTTCTTAAAAATATTATTGTAGGTCAAATAAATATTAATCATTAACTAAAAACATAATATTTTCATTTAATTTATTGTTAATATTTGTTTTAAATTCTTCTAAATCTTTTTCTGAATATTTAGATTTTTTAACTAAATTAAATAAAGGATTTAAATCATTTGATGAACAAATTAAATGAAGAAATAAATTATTTTTAGTTGAGTGTTTTCTTTTGTCAATTGTTATGATTTCCTCATTATAACAATCTGATATAATTGAACAATTATTGAAATCAACATAAAACATCATTTTATTTTCATCATATTGTTTTTCTAATTTCCATAATAAATCAGGAATTGATTTATCCGTATTATCTAAATAAAAACGAATTGTATAAATTGCAAAATTTTTTAATTTTAGTTTTCCTTCTTGACTTAAAAAGAACCAAATTCTCTTTTTAACATCATCATAAAACCTAAAACCATAATGATCTATAAATAAGCTATCATTATTTGAAAATATAATCCAATTATGCTTTATTTCACTAGAAAGAATGATATTAGTTGAATGATTATTTCCTTCTGGTAAATTTTGAAGAAATTTATATCCATACATCCAATAAGATTTTTCATCTATCAATTATAATATCCTTTTGATCTATAATTTAAATTAAATAATTTAAAACTGATTTCCAGTCTGGAAATTTTTCAGTTCCAAAATGAATATGCTCTCCTGTAAAACGATCTACTCCATTTTTTATTCTATCATCAATTAAATAATCTCCAATATTTAAATGTTTATTATGACTCAAAATTAATCTTTTTTCTGCTTTATCTCCTAAATAAGCTTTAACCCAGATTAATTTATCACACCAAGCAGTGTAATTATTCCAAGGAGCTGTTGATAATATATAACAATCATATTTTTCAGATAGTATTTCAAATGCTTCAATAGCTCCTTGAATTGGCTTCATTTTGCTGAAAATATCAGGTATTTCATCATATCTTCCCTCATATAATTTTAGAGTAGTATCATGATATTGTTTTAATCCAGAATCAAAATCAACTAAAACATTATCCATATCAAAATATAAAATTTTTTTCATAATTTACTCAATAATTTCAAAACGTTCTTTTAAATATTCAACAGTATGACCTAAATTATTTTTGATCATGAAAAATTCAGAAGTTTCTTCAATAACTTGATATAATTTTTCTTTTGTTAAAAAAAACAAAGAACTATCTATACATTTTACAAAAGGCATATAATATCTTTCTAAAATTTAATTTTTATATAAATATTATATCACAAAATAATTATTTAATCAATATTTTTATGATTTTACTTGTATTTTTAAATAAAAGGCTTACATTTTGTGTAAACCTTTTATTTAAACTAATAAATGATGACCCTGATTGTATTTAAAGTTTATTTATTAGAAACCATCAAACTTTCTAAATCTTGAACATAATTATATACAGCATCTAATGCTTTTGTATTTTCAATTCTGATTGGAAAACGTAGATCATAGTTAGCAACTAATGAAACTTGATCTTTTTTCTCATTAAAACAATTTAATCTTTTAGAATTTTCATTAGTTAGTTTTTTTAAATATTCTTCAAAACTTGCAACTGGATTAATACTTAAACCTTTCCAGCATTCAGTATAAACAGCAACTACTTTAATTTTATCATTACTAAGAAAGTGGGCTGCTATAATTAATTCTTTTTCAAATTTTGTCATTATGTATCTTTCTTTATTAAGTTTTTTATTTAACTAACAATATTATACCACAAAAAGCAAAATATGTCAATCATTTATAATAAATAACACCATCAAATCCAGCAAAGACAAAAATTTATTTCCAAGGTTCTCCATACTCATCAGTTAAAATTGAGTTATTTGCAATAAGTTTTGCAAAATCCAAAACATCATTCTCTAGATTTTGAGCGGGAGTTGGCAAATGATAAAACAATTTATAATTACAAGAATTATTTGATACTTTTTGTTGAAAAGTTAGTCTAATTCCATTATCATAAAAATAAATTTCTCCATATTTTTTATGATTGAAAAATAATGTTTCTCCATTTTTAAACTCATTTGAAATTTTAAATCCAATTTCCTGAAGTTTTTCTAAAAGTTCTTTAATGTTTTTATAGCCTAACATGTTATACTCCTTTATTTTATATAATTAATTCCTTATTATTTATATTAGTATTATAACACATATTGTTAAATAATTCAATAAAAATAGCATATTTTTATATGGATTTAATTATTGATTTTGCTAACTTTAAAGCTTCATTATTATTTAAGGTGATTTTTTGTTCTCTCTCTCCATCTTCATTATATCCCCAAACTTCAATTGATATACGATTAGGCAAATCTTTTTTTACAATCATATAATCAGAAAAATTTTCTGTTAGCCCTAAAGAATAAATATAGTATTCATCATTATTGACATTAAAATCATCAATAATAGAAATTAATAACTCTAATTTTCCTTCAATTTTTTTAAAATTTGAAGTGTTTTCTAATTTGCAAAAAGCCAATAATGCTTTAAAATCATTTTTTGATATAATTTGTTCAATTTTATGAATTTTATTTGAAGATAAAACAGAATAATATGATTTGATTTCAGTAATAATATTATTTATTTGATTTTGAAACATTTTAAAAACCTTTTTATTTTATATTAAAATATTATATCACATTTCGTCAAATAAATCAATAAAAATGGCATATTTTTATATGCCATAAGATCTAAATTTTGTCTTTTATTTCTTGTATTAAAGAATTATAATATAAGTTCATTAACCCTATTTCAATATTAATTTCATAAGAATTATCTAATTTCTTAAGAGTTTGAATTAAATTATATTTTGGCATTCCAATTAAATGTTCTTCAACAATTGTTGCTTTAAAAATCTCTTTATCATTGTACTTGATAGTGAGTGAAGATGTTTCCAACAAATCATCTTCATTTCTTAGATGATTATAGAAAGTATTTTTTGATAGAAGTTCTTTTAATTTGGAAACAGTTATATTTAATGAATAAGTATAATAATCATTTTTCTCATCAAAATAACATTTAAAATCAAAGTCATTTAATAGTTTTTTAATATAACCAAAATTTTTTTTTGCGGTGGTGGATCTAAACATGAAAATATTCCCTTATAAATATACTAATATTATAACATAAGAAAGTCAAAATATCAATAAAGAGGATATATTTAATCCTCTTTATATTAGTTACTCTCTTGGTAATGTTGTTTGAGACGAATCATCTAGTTCATGATAATGATATTCATATTTTTGTTTAAAGTCATCAATAACTGTATCAATAACTGTATCAATTTTAGTATTCAATAATGCTAAAAATTTAGTTAAATTTGAATCTTCTGGCATTTCTGTCAATAATAGATTTATTTGTTTATCAATATCTTCTAATGTTTGAAATTCTTGACAATACGAATTCATTAAACTATTTACAATGTCTGCTCCATTTTCATCAAAAAAGGTTTTTGGAGAACCATATTGAAGAATTAATTGACAATTATCATTTTCAACAAAGTGTTTAAGTTCTTCTACTGAATATTCAAATAAAAAATTAAAAGCTAATTCTCCATTTGTTTTTAAAAACCAAGGATAAATAATTATTGTTTTTTGTCTTTTAAAATGCCCTATAAATTTAAAATCTTCTGGTTTGTTAAAAGCTAATTGGTTTAGTGTTTTCAAGTTATAAATAGTTTGTTTTGACATAATTATATTCCATCTTTAAGATTATTTTTTGTATAAAGTTTTGAAATTTCATTAACTAATAAGAGTTTGCTCTCATCAGTTAATTCATTAAAATGAATACATACAGCTTCTTTGTTATTAGAAACATAATTTTCTTCATAACAATCAAAATTCAATTGAATTTTAGCATAATTTGCAAAATAAGTTAATTTAATAGGTTTTGGAAAACTAACACATTTATTCATAATAGATTGACTTTCTTAATTTATTTAGATTAGTATAATAAAAATCAAAAAATTTAATGATTTTCCCTGTTTTTTCTAATATAATCATAAGCAGCTTTACATTTAAGTTGAACCCCAATATCGGAACTATCAAAACTATCACAATTATTTTCTCTTCTTATTTGTTCTGCATCATTCATTGAACTGGGTTCAAAAAATAAATACCAGCCAATTTTTGCTCCAATCCATGCAGAGCACTGAAGCCAAAAAATGATACCTAAACAAATATACTTAGGGTTTCCTGACACATATTTATCTTGAACTACATATAATATCATTATATAAATCCTTATTTATTGTTAAATTCTTTAATTTATAATAATATTATACCAGAATATAAATAAAAAGTCAAATGTAATTAATTAGTTAGGTTTTTTATATGTTTATGACCCACAAAACCCCAATGGCTATTTAGAATCACTATAACATGGGATATATTTACATTTAAACATTTTAAAACCTATAAAGAATAATTAACTATTGCAGTATCACAGTAAGTATTTTCACCTACATTTTCGCTAGAATTATACCTTCCAGTTATAAATACATCAGCAAAATCTTGATCAAAATGCATTTCAAGAAGATCAAATAATTCATCAAAACATTCTTTTTCAGCATCAGAAATTAATTTATTAAAATTAAAAGATAGAAAATTATGAAGTTCAGGGAATTGTTGTAATTTTTCATTTAATTCTTTTAAATTATCAATAACATCATTATGGTTAATTCCATCAAGATTACCAACAACCAAAAAAATAATTTTATTATCTAATCTATTCAATGTAACTGCCATTTAAAGTTTCCTTTTTAATATAATAAATTCATTTCAATTATATAGATATATTCTTTAATTTTTCTATTAATTCTGCTTGCATAAGCAATGATAAATCAGAAAAGGTTTTAAAATCTTTTTTAGATGGTTCATTCCAATTATTACCATAGATTAAATCATATTGGCAAGATTTAATTTCAAAATTATTTTTAATATCAGATAAGTTAACTGAAACAACAATATTCCCAAAAGTAGCCATTATCTTAATAAATTCTTGCTCTAAAATCAAGCTGAATTTTTGTTGTTCTAATTTTTGTTTTTCTAAAAGATTTTTTACTTCTACTAGCATACCTAATCCTTTTTTATTAATTTTTAATTCTTTAACTTAGATAGATATTATATCATATACACATAAAAAAGCAACTATATCAGCTGCTTTTTTACTTCAAACTCAGATTTTTTCTTCTTTGACGGGAATCGGAAAATCTGGTCTGATTATCTATAATACTTTAGTAGACTAAATTTAATTAACAGTCTCCCTGTTAACAATTTATCTGATGTTTAATTAAGAATTACAAATCAATAGTATTGTAATTCTTTTTACCATTAACTAAAATTTGTTTAATATTGCCATTTGATAATTTAATAAACCAAATACTAGACTCCAAAAAAGAATTAAAATAAACCCTATGCATAATATTATTGTGTAAAATCATAAAATTAGTTGGTTGTTGTTCATCTTTTAATTTTTTTCGCAACCAAACCATTGCATCTTTAGGGGGTTGTTTAAAGTAAAATTCATTTTTATCAACAGAAATTATTTCTGAAATTCTGTTTAAAAACAAATCTTGATTATAATTTTCCATTTTCAATCCTTTAGTAATTTTGATATTAAATTTATTAAGCACATTTTTTTTCAAAATTTGCAATAATCTCTTTTGAAATTTCTTTTGCATCATCAAAGCCAATAATTGAACCACAGCTATCTACAACTTCTTCTGTTTCTTTGTTTCTAACTAAAACACTGAATACATCACCATTTAGGTATGATGAATAAATTTTTAATTCTGCATCCATTTCTTTTTCTGCTTTATCTAAAACAGTTTTGGTTACATTTTTTACACAATGTAATTTTCTAATTTGAGATTTTAGTAAAACAGCAAAACCAATTTGTCCTGCATCCCATTGGCATTTGCGACCATAACTTAAATTAACACAACCATGTTGATACATAAATACAGGTTTAATAAGAGCAATATCATTTTTAAAAGTTGAAAGAATTACTTCTTTTTCATCTTCCCAACTTTCACAATCTGATGTATCAAAACTTTGTACCTCTTCTAATTCAGAATTAAAACGGTACTTATTATGTTTAAAATGAAATTTAGCAATTAAACCTTCATCAAACTCTGTGCTTCTTGGGTTAAAATTACATTCATCAAATGAAATTTCTGCATTATATTGATCACCAAAAACTGTATCAAAAATAACCTTAGACATATTAATTTCCTTTTTTATTGCTATTTCTTTAACTTAGTAAGATATTATAACATAAAAAATAAAAAAAAGCAACTAAAATAGTCACTTTCATATGAAAATTATAAAATAATTTTATGTTTTTATATTAAATCAAGTTTCTCTTAAGATTCTTTTTTTAATTATTTTTTAAAGAAATCAATTAATCCTCCTTGAGTATCAGAATAAATTTCAGCTTCAGTTCTTGGTTCTGTAAAAAATAAAACATGTTTCTCATTTTTAGGATTAAAAGGCATAACATGTTTCAGATCAAAATGCCAATATTCTTCCCTTGTAACTGCATAGAATTTTCCGTCATCAGGATTTCCAATCCAAAATCCTCCTTCTTCCTTATCATATTTTGATAAATCATAATTATGAAGTTCTAAATCTTCTTGATTATATGCTCCATTGATATACCACTTTCCATTTGTGATATAACCAGGGATAGTAACAATTGCTTTAATCCAATGCCCTTGTTTAATTTTATTAAAATCAAATGGTATATTTAACTCTTTTAAATATTTTTCCTCTGATTTAGCACTATAACTAAATTGCTTTATTAATTCTTTCTTTTTCATAATAACCTTTATTCATTTATTTATAAATTCAGATAAATATTATAGCTAAAAATAAAGAAGCAACTATATCAGTTTCTTCTTATATGCTATTTTATTCATGTGCTTGTGCAAACATATACCAGTCTGGCACTTCTTTGCTTGTATTGTATTTTAAATTATATTCATCAGCATATTTTTTAGCTTCCTCATATGTATCAAAATCAATTGTTTCATCAATTTTTTGACCCCAACCACGCTCACTTTCAATAATTAGTACTTTTGCCATAAAATTTCCTTTATTAATTTGTTTTCTAAGATTAATTAACAATATAAATCTATAAGTAAATCAGCACAATCACTTACTTTCATATTTTCATATTCCTTGAGGTTTTCTGGAGTGCATTGTTGTAGGGCTTCTTCTGTGATAGTAATTCCCATTCTTTGCATTTCAATTAATTCTTTTTTTACTTCCGCTGCAAAACTCATTATTTGATAATAAATAGTATCAACAGTACTTTCAATTATTTCTAATTCTGAAATTCTATTAATTTCAATTGGAAAAGATAAATTGATATTTGACATAATTTGCAATTGCTTAGAGTCTTTATAAAATGTGGAAAATTTCTTAATATCTTGTTCTTTTTTATAGTTATTAAAATTATCAATGGATTCTATTGAAATTCCCTTTCTTCCATCTTGAGTTTTTGTAGCAAGAAATATTAATTTTGGGAAAAAAGATGATAATTCATTTGCCTTTTCAATTAATGCAATATCAAACTTACTAATTCTCATAACTATTTCCTTTTTTAAATTCTTTAAATTAGATATATTATACCATATATATATACGACAAAATGTCAAATTATTTGTAAAACATTTTTAATAAGAGAAATTTTTCAGTTGATTCACCAAAAGTATTATCGATTTCAAAAAACAGCTTATTACTAATATTTTCAGATTTTATAAGTGCTTTAAATTCCTTTAATTTTTTATGAGATAAATCACCTATAGTATTTTTATTTTTAAATATATTAAAATTAATTTTATTTACTGATGCTCCAAAAGTATTAAAACCAGGAGAACTCATATCAGAATTATCATTTAAAATAAAAATTTCATCTTCTTTTATGTCTGATAAAATAAAACTTGAAAGAGTAATAATATCACCTGAAAAATCAGGATTATTTTGTAATAAATTTAACATAAAATTAGCTTGTTCATTAACATCTAAACCATTTTCTGGTAAAACAATAACATTGTCAAAATTAACTAAATTTTTAATATATTCTCTAATTAATTTCCCAGATCCAGTAATTATTCTCATTTATCAAACCTTTTTATAATTTATTATAATATTATAACATAAATAATAAAAAATAAGCAACTAAAATAGTTGCTTATTTAAATTAAGGATACTTTCACCATTTAAATGAGTGATATTTTCTGGATAAATTGTTTGATTTGTTTTAGGATATGATTCAGAAAAAATATACTCAATCCATAATGTGCCACAGCCATTAACACGTTTTACCAATTTTTATATTTTTGATACCTGATATTGTTTTTAATTGCAATGCCATTAAAAAAATTCACCTATAACAATTAATTTCTTTTTAACCCAAGTATATAACTTATTTTCTTTATTTAGATTAAGATTATCCAATGTATTATCTATTTGAAATAATGCATGTTCTAACTTATCATCAGGCATATTTTTAACCACATCATTAATATTAAGATCTAAATTTTTATGAGAATACATTCTTTTAAAAAATAATATATTATTTTCTGGTAATTTTTTTAAACCTGTTAAAATTTCTTTACGGGCAAAATCTGACATTTTTTTATTCATAAAAAACCTTCTATTTTTATTTAAATATAACAATATTATAACATAAACAGGTTAATTTGTCAAATTGGTTCTAAATCATAACAACTAATAAGAAATGTTGTTGGTAAATATTCATTGTTTTTAGGACAATCTTCAATATTTGCTGCAGCAACATAAATTCCAAATAATTTAATAAAAGCAAATCCTACATCTCTATGTGGATTAATATCAAAAACTTTGACTTGTTTAGAAGTTTTTATATTTTTATAAATTTTTCCAACATCAATTTTTTCAAATTTCATATAAACTCCGATTAATAAAACTTTTTAAAATTTAAATAATATGATATATTATACCATATTATTTAACAATTTGTCAATAAGAATTAAATAAATTTGGATTTTGGATTTCATTACCCATAACCTCATACTCATCAGAGTCATCTTTGAAGTAATGGGTTCTTAAAACATTATCTAATAAATAAAAAGAGGCTTCCTCTTTTCCATAGCCACATAAAAATAATTCACCAAAATTATTTTTTAGAATATCACCAGTATAAATTTCTGTTTTATTTTTATCAAGTAAACCAATAAATTGCCCTACTGAATTAGTTTCAACTCGACAAAAGGTATCTGGAGGAGCATTATTTGTTATGATGGTTAGAGAGAGGCTATCTTGCATAAGAAAACCATAAACAAATTGTTTTGTTTTATTATCTAAGCCTCTAAATTTATTTAAGAGCAAGGCAAGACCTTTTTTAATCAATTAAACCAAGATTTCGTAATTTATTTTTACGAAGTCTTGGTTTAATATTATATGAATATATGTTTCCATTAATAAAATGAAGATTTATTTGATTTCTAACAATATATTGCTCATCTTCTCTTATTTGTTAAAATAAAAACCATTAAACAAAAAAATGATAAAGCTAATACAATATTCATTATTATTCTCCTTGTGGTTTAATAACTTTTACAAAATTAGCACCAGTTCTAACAGAATTAAAATTTAAAAATTGATACCTAATTTCATTTGCTTCAAATAATGAAGTGGCTTTAACTGTTTTTAAAATTTGATTATTTGATGTTGCTATTAATTGAATCTTAAACATTATATATTCCTTAAAAATTATATTAATATTATATCATAACAAAGACATTTTGTCAAGCAATTTTAAAGAGTATTAAATCTATTAAAAAACTTAGCCTTAATCTAGAATATATGTTCTAGAAAAATCATCAATCTTTTTAAAAGCAAGATCAATAGTATTATTTTGAATTAGTATTGATGAATTAAAAATTAGTTCTCTAACATCAGACTTATATTGTTCACCATTATCTTTATTAAAATAAGATACTGATGAAGTAACACTGTTATTAAAAATATTAAAATTAATTGTTTTTGCAATATAATTATAATCAACCTCATAATTATAATTACCTGTTGTTCTAGTAAATGAAATTGGATGAATTTCTTTATCTAGTGTAGGAATAGTTTCAGTAACGTTAAACCCACAATTAGTAAGTATTTCATTCATTTTTTTAGAAATTTCTTTTTGAGATAACATTAATAAAACCTTTTTAATAATAAATATTTTCAATTTGATCGAGAGTTACTTTCTCAAGTAATAAACACCAATCATTTTCAATTTCAATTTGGTTATTTTCTATTAAATATTTTTTTATAACTTCAATATTATCATGAGATAAATTAATATTATTTGCTTTTAAAATTTCATCTAAATGACTTACAGCAATTTCTTTTGATGAAAAAATTCCACACAACTTTTTATACTCAGCAGCATAATGAGAATCACAAAAAAACAATTGAACTATTTCTGTTTTATTACTAATCATTTGAATTACCTTTTTTAAATTATATAGATATTATAACATGAAACAAACAAATTGTCAACTATAAATCAAAAATTGTTATACGATTAGATACATTATATCTTGCATCCATAATGGAGCAATTAAAAACCTTTGTGTTTTTATAGTTATATAAACCAAAATCCTCATGAATGTGTCCATTAATAACTATTGGTGTGTTATTTCTATCTATATAATTTCTTAAATATTTGCAGCCAGTATGTTCAAACTTACCAAAACCTCTAGATGCTCTATCTCCGCAGCCATATGGAGGTGAATGACTAATAATAAGATCTGCATCTTGATCAATATATTCAAAAAATCTTTCTCTTTGTGAATCATCAGCAAAAAAAGCCCAAGATGATAGAAATGGAATTAAAGAACAAGCTACAATCTTTAATGTTTTTATATTGTAAACATCATTAATTAGGAGATTAATTGACTTGTTTTTGGCAAATTCCTGAAGTTCTACATAATCAATATATGAAAGTGCTTTATCAAAAGCAATATCATGATTACCAGGGATAAATATTTTACTTTCAAATGGTAAATTTCCAAACCATTCTAAAAAATCAATTGCTTCTTTTTTAGTGCCAGCTAAACACGCATCACCAGAATGTATTAAAATTGCATCTGGATAAAGCTTATATAAATCGATTAATTCATCAGTAAGAAATTGATGTTGATTATGAGTATCACTAATACAAATTATTTTCAATTTTAAAAACTCCTAAAAAATCCTCATTATAATAATGAGGATTGATAAATTAAACTGCATAATATAATTCTTTTAACGGAATTTCATAAAACCCAAATTCATTAAAATCTGGTTTTTTATGTAAAAGACATAATGGTTCATCATTGGTTAAATTACAAATAAAATCATGACTATACTCATTAGTAAAGCCACCAGCAGCTCTATAAATATCAACAAGAGTAAATTTAGTAAGTTTTTCTTGTTGTTTAGCTACAATTTCAGTCTTTTGAATAATTTCAGAATCTTTATCTCTTGACCAAGCAATATTTATATTGGATAAAATATTTTTTAATTTATCTAAATTATCTTTGCCATTAATTAAATCTAGATTAAAAACCAACTTCCCTGTAAAATTTTCTAAATTATAAGTTTTTGAGGTTAGTGCGCAAAAATTAAATCTAGAATCACAATTGAAATTTTTGGATAAACATTCTGCTGTTAAAATAGATAAAAACATTTTTAAATCCTTTATTTAATTGAATGTTAATTATACCATAATTAACAAATAATTTGTATTTTTTTATGGTAAAAAGAATTTGCTTTTTTATTAATTTTCCCAAGAGCTAAAAAAACCTAATTCTTTTCTAACTTTATTAAATACTCTTAAATTAGGAATTCTTCTATTGACACCATCTGGAACAATCATTCCTAGTAGCGTGCCAGCTTCTACAACAGCGCCAGATCTACATATACCAGCATGGCAATGAACCATTACATTGAATTCATTTTTTTTAGCATTTAGTAAAAAATCTGCAATTTGTTTAGCTTGAATATCAGAAATACTATCTATTTTATCATCCTCATCATCAAAAAAACTTAATTGTAATATATCTTTAAAAAGATGTTGTTGAGGTGATAATACAAAATTTTTAAAATCAGGATCTTTTATTTGAATTAATACAATAGGTTGCCAAGATGCATCAAAATGTAATCCTTTTTGTATTTGCTCCATAGAGAAATTTGCAATCCACATAGTATTTCCTTTTTTAACTCAATAATATATTATACCATAATTTTCATAATTTGTCAAAAAAGCCCAATAAAAATTGGGCTTAATAATTTTAAGATGGTAGAATTTCTTGTAACATTTGTTTTAATTCTGTTAGAGATAAATTACCTTCCATTTTTTCTCTATTTGATTTAAGAAGGTTAATTTCTGTTCTTTTTTGATGAACTAATTTATCAATACTATCAGCAATTTGAATTTTAATAGAATGGATTTTCCTCTCTAATTTTTCTTCTTTAGTTAACAAATTAACTCTTGGTAATTTTTGAGTGGTTTCAGTTTTAACTACATTACTTAATCTTTGTGAACGTTTACGATTAAAAGTTGGTAATCTGAAATTAAGATTAGATTTATCAACTTTACCAAAATATCTTAAATTTAAAGATTTATCATTTTTAAAATGAATTCCAACTTCACGTAAAAGGTCGGCTTTAAACTTAGTAAAATCTGGTCCAGAATGCAAAATTTCAATTTCATATTGACTTGGATTTGCTCTAAAATCTCTAACAAAATTTAAATTACTAGATCCACTAAAATAACTTTTCCCAATATCAATAATACCACGAGAAGAGCGAAAAGTACGAGAACCAATATAAAACTCTCCATTTTGATTAGTAACTTTATACACATAACCAGAAATATTTAGATTAAACATTTTGCATTCCTTTCTTAATTTAATAATATATTATATCATAAATTAAACATTTTGTCAAGTATTATTTAGATCTAATTGTATTTCAATAGAATTTTCAACCTCTAGAACAAATTGTGTTGCTTCTTTATTTAGTTTTAGGAATTTGTTTAACTTCAGAAAAGGTATTTCATTTTTTAGTTTTTGTTGAAAATTATTAAACTCATAATTTTCTAGATAAAACCCATTATTTGGTTGAGTTAGACCTATTTTTTGTAAAATTTGATTAGTTATTTCCAATATATCTTGTTCAGGAATATCTAATTCACATTTTAACTCTTTTTTAAATAATATGTATGGATAAGCATCTTCAATTAAAAAGCCATCTTTTTTTAAATATGTGTAAAGTTTTTCAAAATTCTCACTACTTTTTTCTTCTGATTCATATTGATAAATTTCATCAATATTCCGAGTAGATAAAAAAACATTATCAGTATAATCTTCTCCTCTGATACCAGATAAATCAATAGTATAGGTAGATTTGAAATCATAATTAAATGTTTGTGAGGCTTTGGATAATTCTCCTTGATCAGAAGCAGGTTCTAGGGTATTTCGCACTATTAAGGATACAACATTTTTGTTTGTTAAAGTTTTTAAAACTATATTTTTTAATTTATTCTTATCAGACAAACTGATTATTATTGATTTTGACATTTATTCTAATCCTTGATTTAAAAATAAAACAGATAAAAAGTCTAGTATTGCTAGACTTTTTATACAATAAATTTACTCTTTTTCTGTATCAAATAGTTCTTGAAAATTTTCTTTTTCAATATGTTTCATTAACATATTTTTAATTACTACTTTTTTATCTTTTGAAGGAGTGCAAAACCAGCAACCACATTTATTTACAAAATATTTTAATTTTCTATCATTAAAAAAATGGTTTACTAATTCAACATCATCTTTTTGTAAATCACGATGACTATTTTGTTTATCATTAATAACATTCATAGCTTGATAAAATTTAAAGCCTGCAGATACTCTTCTGTATGTTCTTGACATAAAACCCCCTAAAAAATTAATTAAAATTTAATGGAAAATAAGTTTTCTCACTTGTTACAAAGAGAATTGATGATATTTTGTTGGAATTTTTAAATTCCATAACTAATTTATTATAAAGAGATTTAATCTCTTCTTCGGTTGCTGATTTAATATAAACAGATAATTCTTTCTTTTCAATTGAACATTTAAAAACTCCTAAAATTTTACATGTTTTTTCAGCTAATTCATGAGTAATTTCTTTAATACGATAAGTAGTTAACATTCTGATTTCCTTTTTTAATTCAGTAATATATTATAACACACTCTATAATAATAAGTCAATAAAAAAACAATATAAAATATTATATTTTTTATAAATATTTAAAATATTAAACCTTTAGTAGTTGTTTATAAAAAAAGGACTACATTATAGTAGCCCTTTGAATTTTATTCAGAAATATTTACAATAAAATCATTTAATTTAATTGAATGATTATCCAGTGTGGTTTTTTGCTTTTGTTTTAATTTAGGATTTAAAACTAGATCTTTAAAATTTTCTACTTTATTAATTTCCAAATCTTTTTCTTTTAAAAGTCTTTCATTTTCTAAAAGAAGTTTTTTATAGTTCTCAACCTTAAACATTAAACTTTCTTTTGCTTGATATAAGTTATTTAATGTACCATTTAAACAATTTTGTTTTACCATTAACTGTAAATCATCATATGATTCAATAAATTTTGTTTTTAAAAAATCAAGATTGTTAGTTTTAAATGAAACACTGACATGTTTTCCTTTATGATGATAACCAACTGTAATTTGATAATTATCTTTTAATAAATCATAAGATACACTTTCAATTTTAGCTAAAACAACCCTAATTTTCTGAACTTGATCTTGACTAAAATATTCAATAATATAATAACCAACTTTTTCATTTAATGATTTCATTTTATTTGCTAAATTTTGATCAAATGGCATATAACTTCCTTTTTTAATTTAATAATGTATTATAACACATTAACATACATTTTGTCAAAAGTTTTTTGAGGTTTGTGAAATATTAAACACTTCTATTCTTTCTAAAGAAATGATTAATTGTTAAATTCTATTTATTAATTAAAAAAAGCTTAAATTCATCATAATTTCTAATATCTTCAATATTTAAAATACAATACTGCCAAGACTTCATAATGAGTATAGGGCTATGAGTTGAGACAATTAAATGCTTAATTTTGGAATTATTTTCTATAATTTCAGAAATTAAGTTTTCTAAAATATTGTTATGTAAATAGGTATCAATATCATCAATGATTAAATTATAATCATTTTTCATTGATATGTCAGATTATGTTAAAATTTTATAATGTTTAACTATAATCACAAGAAGTCTCCCACTTCAGGCTTTGCCAAGTGGTGAGATGAATTGTGATTAAACTTAACCCAACCATTATTATAACATATTAGGTTAAGTTTTTTTAATGAAATCTGCTTAT
>JACCDG010840833.1_pt1 | contig 19870 bp, 18 predicted proteins | sample 7442471 | NCBI WGS metagenome assembly JACCDG01 (sample SAMN15323444, study PRJNA562643) | freshwater metagenome | isolation source: river surface water | place: USA:Blue River Watershed | collected 2017-08-17 | reverse complement strand
CCTTTGACAGCACGCCCGAGGGCAATATCGGTCCGGTGACCGAAGCGCTGATGGACGCATTGGGCACCGACTTCACCATTGCCACGCCAGCGTTTCCAGACAACGGGCGCACCGTCTTCAAGGGCTACCTGTTTGCAGGCCAAGTGCTGCTGCACGAAAGCGGCATGCAAAACCACCCGCTCACGCCCATGACCGACTCGAACTTGGTGCGCGTGATGCAAGCCCAGACGCGACGCAAGGTGGGATTGATCGACTACAAAACCGTGAGCCAAGGCGCTGATGCGATTCGTGCGCGCATCTCCGAATTGCACGCCGAAGGGGTGGGCGTGGCGGTGGTGGACGCCACCAGCAACGAAGACCTGCACCGGCTCGGACCCGCTTTGCAAGACCTGCCGCTGGTCACCGCCGGCTCGGGTGTGGCGATTGGTTTGCCGGCCAACTTTGGCCTCGCGCCTTCGGCACAGGCCAGCCAATTGCCAGCAGCCAAGGGCTTGCAAGCGGTGGTCTCGGGCAGTTGCTCGGTGGCCACCAATGCCCAGGTCGCACACTTCATCGCCAGCGGGCGCCCCGCCCGGCTGATCGATCCGGCGAGCCTCATGCATGGGCAAACAGAATCGGTGGTGCAGCAGGTGTTGGCGTGGGCCGCCCCGTTGCTCAAAGCCGGCCCGGTGTTGGTTTATTCCACCGCCGACCCTGCGACGGTGAAACAGGTGCAAGCCCAAATTGGCGTGGCACAAGCCGGTGCGCTGGTCGAAGAAGCCTTGGCCGCCGTGGCGCGCGGCTTGGTTGCCTTGGGGGTGCAGCAGTTGGTGGTGGCGGGCGGAGAAACCTCGGGCGCTTGTGTGCAAGCGCTCTCAATGGTGCAGTTGCAAATTGGCCCGCAAATTGATCCCGGTGTGCCTTGGTGCCACGCGCCCACCGCCTCTGGCGGGGTGCACATTGCCCTCAAGTCGGGCAACTTTGGCACCGAAGATTTTTTCACCAAAGCCTTTACAGTGTTGGCATGACACTCACCGAATATCAAGCCCGCGAAGAAATTTGCCGCGTTGGCCGAAGCCTGTTTGAACGCGGCTATGTGCACGCCACGGCGGGCAACATCAGCGTGCGGTTAGACGATGGCTTTCTCATCACACCCACCGATGCCTGCTTGGGCTTTTTGCAAGCGGACAAACTCGCCAAGCTCGACCTGCAAGGCCAGCAAATCAGCGGCGACAAAGCCAGCAAAACCCTGAGCCTGCATCGGCAGATTTATGCGGCAGCGGCTGAGCACGACCCCAACACCCGTTGCGTGATTCACACCCACAGCACGCATTGCGTGGCACTCAGCTTGCAAGCGCATGGCCCCGAATTGCTGCCGCCCATCACGCCTTACTTTGTCATGAAAGTGGGCCATGTGCCGCTGTTGCGCTACCACCGACCCGGCAGCCCGGACGCCGCCAAAGAAGTGGCCGCCCTGATTCGGCAACACGCCGCGCAGGGCACCCCGATCCGCGCTGTGATGCTGCCGCGCTTGGGCCCCAATGTGTGGCACGACAGCCCGCAAGCGGCCATGGCCACACTTGAAGAACTTGAAGAAACCGCCCGGCTCATGTTGCTGCAACCCGGCACGTTGCCGCTGAAGGCCAGTGATTTGGATGAGCTGCGACAAACCTTTGGCGCGCGCTGGTGATGGCATTGCAACAGACCGTCCGACCCTCGAAAGAAAACCCATGCCCCGTTTTGCCGCCAACCTCTCCATGATGTACCCCGACTTGCCGTTTTTGGACCGCTTCGAAGCAGCGGCCAAAGACGGCTTCAAGGCGGTGGAGTACCTGTTTCCTTACGCCTTTCCGGCCGCCGAACTGGTGGCCCGCTTGCGTGCCAATGGTTTGCAGCAGGTGTTGTTCAACACCCCCTCAGGTGGCACCGACACAGCCAGCTTTGCGCAGGCGTGGGAGAGTGGCAGCCGCGGCACCGCCAGTGTGCCGGGGCGTGAAGCCGAGTTTCGCGCCGGCTTTGCACAAGCCTTGGCCTATGCCGAGGCGCTGGACTGCCCACGCATTCACGCCATGGTGGGTCTGCGGGCCGAAGGTGCCAGTGCCGAAACCGCCGATGCCACTTTGGTGGCCAACCTGCGTTGGGCCGCGAGTGAAGCGGCCAAAGCCGGACGCGATGTGTTGATTGAGCCGATCAACCCCCGCAGCGTGCCCGGCTTTCACCTGAACCGCCAAGACCATGCCCACCGCATCGTGCAGGCAGTGGGTGCTGACCGGCTCAAGGTGCAAATGGATTTGTTCCACTGCCAAATTGTGGAAGGCGATCTGAGCAGCAAAATTGCCCAGTACCTGCCGACAGGCCGGGTGGGGCATTTCCAAATTGCCGAAGTGCCACACCGCCACGAACCCGGCACCGGCGAGGTGAACTGGGCGCACATTTTTAAAACTATCGACCAAGTCTCGGCCGAGTGCGGCTGGCATGGCTGGATCGGCTGCGAGTACAACCCAGCCGATCCCTCCGCAGGCGGCACATCGCGCGGCCTGGACTGGATGCGTCCTTATCGATGAGTGAGGTGTGACGGGGTTTGAGTTGGAGCTTGATCTGCTGCTTGATTTGGGGCTGGGCCCCACCAAACTGCTCACGTTTGACCACGGCGACAGGCTGGTTGCGCCGTGCTTTAGATCTCAGCACATCAAGTTAAAGTGACCCGCCCCATCGCGCTGTCACTCAAGGCTCAACATCGGGCAAACCCCGAATCAAACCGACAAACCACACACGGATTTTGAGCCTTCCCAATTGCTCAGGGATTGGCTCAAATCGGTGCCGCGCCGCATGGCGGTCATTTCGGCCACGATGCTCATGGCGATCTCTGGCGGCGTCAAAGCACCTATATTCAAGCCCACCGGGCCGTGCAACTGACGCACTTCTTCTTCGGTGACATCAAAGTCGAGCAAGCGCTTACGGCGTTGCGTGTTGTTGTGCAACGAGCCCAACGCACCCACATAGAAAGCGGGCGTGCGCAACGCTTCCATCAGGGCCAAGTCATCGAGCTTGGGGTCGTGCGTGACGGCCACCACGGCGCTGTTGTGGTCCAAGCGCATGGCCAACACCAAGTCGTCGGGCATTTCTGTCGACAAGGTCACGCCGTTCATGGCTTCCCACCCTTCGTGGTATTCGACGCGCGGCTCACACACCGTGACTTGGTAGTCCAACATAACGGCCATGGCCGCCAAGTAGCGTGACAACTGACCGCCGCCAATGACCAACAAACGCAGGCGCGGGCCGTGCACGGTGGTCAGGCTTTGCCCGTCAAATTGCAGCTTGTCGCCGTCTTGCGCGGCGGCCATGCGCACCATGCCGGTGGCCATGTCCAGACGCCTTTCAACCCGCTGGTGCTGTTCAATGTGCACCAACAACTCGCGCAACTGCGATTGCGGCGACAGGGGCTCCAACACCACCTGCACCGAACCGCCACAAGGCAGCCCAAAACGGCGCACCTCTTCGGCGGTTTGGCCATAGGTGGTGGTTTCAGGCAAACGCATCGCCAACTCACCAGCGGCCACGCGGCGAATCAAATCGTCTTCAATGCAGCCGCCCGAGACCGAGCCAGCAACCTGACCATCACCCCGAATGATCATGAGCGAGCCCGGCGGACGCGGCGCCGAGCCCCAGGTGCGCACCACGGTGCCCATCACCACTCGGTGACCACGGCTTTGCCAGTCCAGCGCGGTGCGAATCACATCGATGTCAATGCTGTTCATCTGCGTGTCTCCATCCAAAAGAGGGTGTTGTTCATCTGACGGTCATGCCGCCCTCACAGGGGCGACCAGCGGGCGAGTTGAAATGGTCTGCGCCACTGCAACAGCAGTTGCCCCGCCGCCAATGCGCCCAATATGCCCATGGCCAATTGCATGGCCGCAGGGCCAACCACCGGGCTGAGAGCGCCCACCCACAAAAGCAAGCCTGGCCCCAACAAACATGCAGTGGTGCGGGTCAACCAAGGCGGCATCCAGCGCAAGTCGTCGCGGCCATCGCGCGGGCGAGCACAGTGCAAGGCCCAAGCCAGCGAAGGCAGCAACATGGCCAAGAAGCCCTGCACCGGCGTGTCGCCAAAAACCATGAGTGCCCCCAACGCCAACAACACCAAGCCCAGCATGGGGCGCCGCGTTGCGTGCAACGATGTTGGCCACTTTTGCAGTGCGGCCATGGCCTCAGTTGGCCCTGGCCTTGCATCCAATGATGCCCAAGCCCAGGCCACCACGGCAGGCGCACCGGCCATCAAAGCCAGATGCACCCACACCAAGGTCTCGGTGCGCCAACCGAGTCCGGCGCACCACACATTGCCCAACCACAAACTGCCCATCATCAAGCCCATGGCCGAGGGTGCCAAAAGCACCAACACCCGACCGCGTGGGCCCGCACAAACTGGCACAGGCTCAGCCGACCAACGGTCACGCGCGGCCAACAGCAAGGCCGCCAAAGCCAAGCCCAGCGTCACCGCCCAAAGTGGCGCCGCAGACATTTTGGGCAGGCCCCAAATCAAACCCACCCCGATGCCCGCCAACAGCGGGTGCCAAGCGAACTTGCCGAGCTGAAAGGTGCTGACGCGGCTGCGCGTCTCGAGCGCACCACTCCACACGCCCCACACCGCAGCCAAGCACAGCAAGCCCAGATGTGATGCGCCCCAGCGCGTCAGCGCATCGGGTAGCCAAACACCCCCAGCACAAAGCAGGCCGCACACAGCCACACGAAGGGGCTCTGCCTGCATGGCCCACGCAGTGCCCCTGACCGCCAAACGGGCCGTCCACCACACCACCACGGCAAGCACCCCACTGGCCACACCCCAACCCAAACGCATGCCTTGTTCACCCAACCACAGCCAGGCCAACAAGGTCACCCCCCACTGCGACACCTCACCGGCATGGGCCCATGCGCGTGGCAAAGTCAAAGTGGGGTTGGTCCGTTCAGACATGCGCATAACCATGCAGTTGGTCCGACCCGCCGGCGGCGTGCACGCTGACATTGAAGGAAACAATCACCCGATCGGTGGTGCCGTGATAGGGCATGGCTTGGTGCGGCAACCACGAGGGAAACACCACCAACTGGCCGGGCACGGGCTCGATATCGAGGTGGGCGTTTTGCAAATACGCATTGCCAAAGTCCATGGCCGCACCACCCAGTCGGTTGAAGTGCGGGCCATAAAAACGGGTCACACCATTCGCCGCACCCAGCACCGGATGGGCGCTGCGCTGCTCTGGCGGATCCACTTGCAAGCAATACACCCCCGACCAAGAACAGTTGCCGTGGGTGTGCACATCGTGGTGACTGCCTTGGCTGGACACCTGAAACCAAATGCCGCGCATGGCGATTTGAAAGCCGGGCTTGCCCTCGGGCCAAGCACCTTGGTTAGCCAGCACCACGGTCTGCCGAACACTGTCGACCAAAAAGCCCACCAATTGCTCCCATTCAGCCAACCGAATGCGTTGCAGCAAATCATCGCGACTGGCATAAAACGCGCGCGGTGCAGGCGCAGAGGCGCCGCCATCGGCTGGGCCGTTGTTCGCCGTGTCGGTGGCACGCAAGGACTGGAACACGCGCACCAACACCGCATTGACCGCCTCGGCCTGTGCGAAGCGGTGCACGCCAATGGGCGTTTGCCAAAACTGGTGCAACGGGTCGGCGGGGATCATGGTGGGCGGTGTCGCTTCAGACCGTCGTCACAAAGTCGGCGGGCCACTTGAGCCGGTGACCGGTGCGCGCCGCCAAGGCTTCGATGTCTTCGGGGGTGTCCACATCGGTGCGATAGCGGCTGTTGGTGCTGCTCCAAGGGTGCACTTGTTCGGGATTGGCGGCTTGCCACTGACGGCAGCCGATGCGGGCGTCGCCCGCCAAAATCTGCTCTCGCACTTCGTTGCTGAACATCACCGGATTGCCGGGCAAGCCATCCACCGTGGGTTGCACGACTTGGGTTCCTGCGGGGCGCTTTTTGTAGGCGCCAATCAGGTCATTGATGTCCTGCGAGTTGATGAGCGGCTGGTCGGCCAACGCCACCAACACCGCATCGAGTTTGTGCGACAGGCCTTGCAAGCCCAAACGCAACGACGAGATTTGTCCGGCATCTGGGTCGGGGTTGCGCACCAAGGTAACCGGAAACTCTTTCACCGCTTCTTCAATGCGCTCGGCGTAATGGCCCAGCACCACCACCACCTCGTCCACACCCGCACCAGACAGCGCGATCAGTTGGCGGCGAATCAGCGGCACGCCACCCAACTCCAACAAGCACTTGGGTCGGTGCCCCATGCGCGAAGCCGAACCGGCCGCCAACAGCACCGCGCCCACGGTGACGCGGCTGTAAAGCCCGCCACCTCCTTTAAGTATGCAACCCATGTTCAGCCTCCACAGCAAGACGGTTTGCCAGATGCTGCCACAGACACCGGCGCCTCTGTGGCCACGGGTGTCCGCGCAGAGACTGCTTGAGGCTCACGCCCCCTGCGGGCGGCGACCACCGAGGTCAAGACAGACAGTGCGATTTCTTCGGGGGTTTGCGCGCCAATGGATTCGCCTGCCGGCGCCACGATGCGGGCCACGGCTGCCGGGTCTTCGCCGCTGCTGACCAAACTGTCCAACATGACTTGGGCCTTGCGTGCGCTGGAGACAAACCACAGCCCTTGCGGCTGCAAAGCCAGCGCCACCTTGAGGCCCTGCAAGTCACGGCGGCCTTGTGTGGCCACCACCACAAACGGCGTTGATGCCAATTGCGCGCCCACGGTGTCAATCTGGTCGGTGCTCAAGACGCTGTCGGCATCGGGGTAGTCTGCAGCCTGCGCGCCCTGCGCCACCACCGCCACACGCAAGCCAACGCGTGGCGCCAAGCTCGCGATGGCGCGGGCCACAGGCGAGTCGCCCACCACCGTGAGCATGGCCGAGGGCATGATCGGGTCAATGAACAACTCGAGCGTGCCGCCGGAGTGGCAGGCCATGCCGAACTCGAGCACTTCACCCAAATCGCGCTCGGCACTTTCGTCTGCGGGTGCAATGCGGATGGTGCGCGGTTGGCCGTCCAACAAGGCGCGTCGCACCGTCTTGATGACCGCGGGTTGAGCGCAACCGCCGCCGATCCAGCCATGAATTTGGCCATCGGCCGTGACCACGGCTTTGTCGCCAGCTTTGCCCGATGTGGGAGCTTGGGCACGCAGCACCGTGACCAAGGCAAAGGGCTGCTCGGCCGCTTGCAATTTGCTGGCTTGGTTGATCCATTCGTTGCGGTTCATGGCGCTCTCCTTGGGGTCCATCTTCAATTCAAATAGGGGTCAGTGCAACACATGGCGCGCCGCCATGAGATCGGCCAAACTGGCCAGTGGCACCAGACGTTCAATGTGGCGGCGTCCGCGCTGCAATGCGGCAGCGGCAGGCACTTGCCGAGTCGGATAAAACCAAGTGATGCGCGCGCCACGCGAGCGCACCTCTTGCAGCGACTGGGCCAGCTGGTCGGGCTCGTCGGTGTCAAAACCATCCGAAAAAACCCACACCCGCGAGCCTCTGTTGAGTTGCGCGCGGGCATGGTGCCGTGCAAAGTCTTGCAAGCTGGCTGCGATGCGTGTGCCGCCGCCAAAGCCGGCCGTGACCGCGTTGACTTTTTCTTGAATGGCCGGCGTGTCGCGGTGCATGTAAGGGGTCACCTCGGCCAAGCGGGTGTGAAAGACAAACACACGGGCCTCGGCTTCGAGGGCAAAAGCACGGGCCACGCGCAAGAACAGCGCGGCATGTGACTCCATCGAGCGGCTCACGTCGGCCAAGATGAACAGCCGTGGTGGCTCAACGCGTTTGACTTTCCAGGCCGGCTGCATCAACTCGCCACCCCAGCCCACACTGCGGCGCAGGGTCTGACGCAAATCCAAACGCGAGCCCCGTCGGTCCATGCGCCAACGGCGTGTGGCTCGGGGTTGCAGTTTCGCCGTGATCAGGCGTGCCGCCTGTTGCAAGGCGCCGAGTTCTTGCGGCATCCACATTTGGCCATCGCGCTGGTGCAAGGCTTCGGTTCGGCTGGCCCCGCCTTGTGCACGCGGCGAGCCTGCGTCTTGTTCGTCTTGACCCACCGACGGGTTGTCGCCAGCGGTCTGAGGCGCTGATTGTTGTGCGCCGGGTTGGCTTGCTGGTGTTTGGGCGGCGTCCATTTGGTCGTGCAGGGCTTGCACTTGTTGACGCAGATTGCGGCTGGGGCGAGTTTGGCCGCTGACCTTGACACCACCACGCAATTTTTCAGGATGCCAATAGCGCTCGTACACATCGGGCCAAAGCCGCCACTCGCGGTGGCTGTGGCATGCAATGGCGCGCCAAGCGGCTTGCAAAGGCCGCTCTTGCAGTGGCCCCCACAACAAGGCCGCTTGCATCATGGCTTGTTGTTCGGCCACACCCACGGTGAGGCCATGCTCGCGCAGCAGCGCGGCAAACCCCGCCAAACGCTCGGACGGCGTGGTGGCGGGGGTGTCGATCATGGGCTCACCTGATGCAAGCCGGGCGTCTTTTCGGCTACACCCACTGAGCGCCGGCCTTCGACCAATTGACGCAAACGGTCAGGGCCCATGACAAAACGGTCTTCACGGGTTTTGAGCAAACAGCCCAAGGTGCCCAACACGGCGGCCATGTCTTCAGGCAAATGCGGGTGGCCCAACTTGAACAACGCCGAGACCCAGTCCAAGGTTTCGGCGATGCCGGGAATTTTGCTCAGGTCTTCGCGGCGCAAGCGTTGCACAAACTCAACCGCTTCTTCCACCAAGCGGGTGTCGGCTTGTGGCAAGGCGGTTTTGACGATGGCGATTTCGCGCGCCAGCGAGGGGTAATCGAGGTAGTGATACAGGCACCGGCGACGCAGCGCGTCAGACAGCTCACGCGTGCCATTGCTGGTCAAAATGACTTGCGGAATGTGCGTTGCGCTGACGGTGCCCATTTCGGGAACGGTGATTTGGTACTCGGCCAACACTTCTAACAAAAAGGCCTCAAAGGCCTCGTCGGCACGGTCAATCTCGTCGATCAACAAAACGCAAGGCTGTTTTTGGCTGATGGCGCGCAACAGCGGGCGCTCAAGCAAATAGTCGCGGCTGAAGATGTCGGCCTCACGCACCTTGCCCGTGCTGTCTTTGTCCGCCTCGTTTAAGCGGATGGCCATCAATTGGCGGCCGTAATTCCACTCGTACGCGGCTTGCGCCAAGTCCAGCCCTTCAAAGCATTGCAAGCGCACCAAGGTCGCGCCTTGTTCGCTGCCGGCCTTGGCCAAGGCGGCTGCAAGAGCGGTTTTTCCCACCCCGGCATCGCCTTCAATCAGCAAGGGGCGCTGCAATGCCGAGGCCAGCCACACGGTGGTGGCCAGATCGGCATCGGCCAGATAGCCCACACGCTGCAGCCGCTCGCGCAGCAAGCGCTCTTCGGTGGCAGGGCGTGCGGGCGTGTCTGGCTGGGCCATGCTCAGGCTTTCTTGCCCATCAAGCCACCAAACCAACTCTTGAGCAAAGCCCAGAAGATGGCCAGGCCGTTGATTTCGCGTGCCACCACAGGCGCAGCCGCAACGGGTGCAGCTGTCGTAGCCGTTGCAGCACCGGAAGACACAGCAGCACCTTCGCTGGCGGGCAAGGTCAGGGCGGTTTGGCGGAAGTTTTCGACAAACTGCGCCAGCAACATGTCGGAGACTTGCACCATCATGCGGCCGCCAAACTGCGCGAACTTGCCGTTCACGATCACCGCGGCTTGGCCGTTCAGCACGCAATGCGCCGGATTGGCCGGATCAGGGACGATGATGGCCGTCAAGTCCATCGAGGCCGAAGAGCCGCCTTTGTCGGCGCCTTTGCCACGCAACACCATCTTGCGTTCTGCCGCCACCGATTCGATCACGTCCACCGTGCCGCCAAACTGGGCCACAGCGGGGCCCACTTTGACTTTGACGCCGCCCTTGTAAGACGTGTCAGACAGTTGCTCTGTGATTTCCGCACCAGGCATGCAGCCCGCTGTGGCCTTCAGGTTGGTGAGCAGGGCCCACGCGCGTGCGGCATCCACATCGAGCGGGTATTGTTTGTCGAGTTTGACTTCCATGAGAGTTCCTGATTACAAAGCGGCGCCGTTTTCGCGCAAGGCTTTCCAAGTGCGGAAAGCGTTGTGTGGCATGTCCAGATGCGTCACACCCAAATGCGAGAACGCATCTACAACGGCCGAGGTGAAGGTGGGGATCGAGCCCACGTGTGGCGATTCGGCCACGCCTTTGGCACCCAACGGATGGTGGGGCGAAGGGGTCACGGTGTGGTCGGTTTCCCAGTGTGGGGTTTCCACAAAGGTGGGCAAGAAGTAGTCCATCAAGGTGTTGCCCAGCAAGTTGCCTTGCGCATCGAAAGGCATTTGCTGGCCCATGGCCACGGCAAAACCTTCGGTCAGGCCACCATGGATCTGGCCGTCAATGATCATCGGGTTGATGCGGGTGCCGCAATCGTCCAATGCATAGAAACGGCGAATCTTGGTCTCGCCCGTGGCGCGGTCAATGTCCACCACGCACAGGTAAATACCGAAGGGGAACGTGAAGTTTGGTGGGTCGTAGTAATGCACGGCCTCGAGACCTGGCTCCAAGCCATCTGGTGGCTGGTGGTAGGCCTGCCAAGCCACTTCGGCCATGGTCTTGAACTTGCTGTCGTCGCCCTTGACTTTGAAGCGGTCGACTTCCCAGTCGAGGTCGTTTTCGTTGACTTCAAGCATGTGCGCTGCAATCTTGCGCGCCTTTGCATGAATTTTGCGGGCGGCCAAAGCAATCGCGGCACCGGCCACAGGCGTAGAGCGTGAGCCATACGTGCCCAAGCCATAAGGCGCTGTGCTGGTGTCACCTTCTTCCACCTGAATGACTTCAGACGGGATACCCAACTCGGTGGCAATGATCTGCGCATAAGTGGTCTGGTGGCCCTGACCTTGCGTGATGGTGCCCATGCGCGCGATGGCGCTGCCGGTGGGGTGGATGCGGATTTCGCACGAATCGAACATGCCCACACCCAAGATGTCGCACATCTTGGATGGGCCTGCGCCCACCACTTCGGTGAAGGTGACCAGGCCAATGCCCATCAATGTCGGGCTGTTCGGGTCGGCGCGTTTGGCGGCTTGTTCAGCACGCAGACCTTTGTAGTCGACGGCTTCCAGCACTTTGTCCAACGCCGTTTGGTAGTCACCCGAGTCGTATTCGAAACCGAAGGCGCTGGTGTAGGGGAACTGTTCTTTCTTGACGAAGTTTTTGGCGCGAATTTCGGCTTTGTCCATGCCCAGCTTTTGCGCCAGCACATCGACCATGCGCTCAATCAGGTAGACCGCCTCGGTCACGCGGAAGGAGCAGCGGTAAGCCACGCCACCGGGCGCCTTGTTGGTGTAGACCCCTTTGACACTGGCGTGTGCCGCTGGAATGTCGTAGCTGCCCGAGACAATGTGGAACATGCCTGCAGGGAACTTGGTCGGGTCGGCACAGGCGTCAAACGCGCCGTGGTCGGCCACCACATTCACACGCAGACCGGTGATCTTGCCGTCGGCGGTGGCGGCCAATTCGCCGTCCATGTGGTAGTCACGGGCGAAGGCCGTGGAAGAGATGTTTTCGATGCGGTCTTCGACCCACTTGACGGGACGACCCAACACAATCGAGGCCACGATGGCGCAAACATAACCGGGGTAGATGCCCACTTTGTTGCCAAAGCCACCGCCAATGTCGGGGCTGACAATGCGCACTTTGGATTCGGGGATGCCCGACAACATCGACACCACGGTGCGCACCACGTGCGGCGCTTGGCTGGTGATGAAGGTGGTCAGATCGCCTTTGATAGGGTCAAAGCTGGCCACGCAGCCACAGGTCTCCAGCGGGCAAGGGTGCACGCGTGGGTAGTACATGTGCTGCGAAACGGTGACTTCGGCCTTGGCAAAAGCAGCGTCTGCGGCCGACTTGTCACCGGCATCCCAAGTGAAGATGTGGTTGTGGTGGTCGCGCTTGCCGTGCGCACCCTCGGTCTTGCCCGCGAGGTCGTCGCGGATCACGGGGGCGCCGGGTTGCAAGGCCGCATAGGGGTCGAGCACCACGGGCAGTTCTTCGTATTCGATCTCTACCGCTTCAACAGCATCAGCGGCGATGTAGCGGTCATCGGCAATCACGATGGCCACTTCTTGCATTTGGAAGTGGACCTTTTCATCGGCCAACACGGCGGCCACGTCACCCGCCAAGGTGGGCATCCAGTGCAGCTTGAGGGGTTTCAGGTCGTCTGCGGTCAACACGGCGTGCACGCCGGGAATGGCCAGTGCAGCTTCTTTGTTGATCTTGACGATGCGGCCGTGGGCGATGGGGCTGCGCACGATGTCCATGTGCAGCATGCCGGGCATCTTGATGTCGTCGACATAGTTGCCCTTGCCCTGGATAAAGCGGGCGTCTTCTTTGCGCAAGCGCGATGCGCCCATGCCCGCCAATGCGAGTTCGCGGGCTTCAGCGGTTTGTACCGGTGCGTTCATGTGTGTCTCCGATCAAATGGTTTTCGCATCAAGCCGCAACGGGCTCTTGCAGTTTTTTGGCGGCGTACTGGACGGCTTTGACAATGTTTTGGTAACCGGTGCAGCGGCACAGGTTGCCCGACATGCCGTGGCGAATTTCGTCTTCGCTCGGGTTGGGGTTCTCTTGCAAGAAGCGGTAGGCACGCATCAACATGCCGGGTGTGCAGAAGCCGCACTGCAAGCCGTGCTCTTTGTAAAAACCCTCTTGCACGGCGTGCAGCACGCCCTTGTTGGCCAAGCCCTCAACGGTGAGCACTTCTGAGCCATCGCACTGCACCGCCAAGTGGGTGCACGATTTCACGGACTGGCCATCGACATCAACGGTGCAAGCGCCGCAGTGGCTGGTTTCGCAGCCAATGTGTGCGCCAGTGAGGTTGAGTTCTTCGCGCAAAAAGTGGATCAGCAAGGTGCGCGGCTCAACGGCTTTTTCTTCTTTCTTGCCGTTGACTGAAACTGTGACGAGTTTTTTGGACATGGTGATTTCCTTCGTTTAAGCGCAACGCGACCAGGCTTTGGTCAGAGCGCGTTTGACCATGGCGCCGGCCATGGCGGTTTTGTATTCAACGTCGCCGCGCAAGTCTTCGGCCGGATCGCAAATGGCAATGGCAGCGTCGACTGCGGCTTGAATGTTGGCGGCCGTGAATGGCTTGTTCAACAAGGCGGCTTCTGCGGCTTCTGCCCGCAAGGCGGTCGGCGCGACGTTGGTCAAGCCAATGCGCACGTGGCTGACTTGGTCGCCGTTTTTGCGAATGACCACGGCACAGCCGGCAGTCGCCCAGTCACCGGTTTTGCGTTTGAGTTTTTCGTAGGCATAACCGGTGCCTTGCGCAAATGCGGGCACCCGGATTTCGCACATGACTTCGTTCTCTTCCAACTGGGTCATGTAGGTGCCCAAGAAGAAACCATCGGCAGCGACTGTGCGACGGCCTTTCGGTCCTTCCAACACAAAGGCAGCGTCGATCACGATCGACAAAGCGGGATGGTCGTTGCCGGGGTCGCCGTGGGCAATGTCGCCGCCAATCGTGCCGCGGTTGCGCACTTGGGGGTCGGCAATCAGCTTGGCCGCTTCGCACAGCAAGGGCACTTTGGCTTGCAAGACCTTGGAGTTGATCAACTCGTTTTCGACCGTCATGGCCCCAATGACCACGGTGTTGCCTTCTTCGCGAATGCCCTTGAGCTCTGGAATTCGGTTGATGTCGATCAAGTGCTCGGGTTGCGCAAAGCGCAACTTCATCATCGGCAACAGGCTGTGCCCGCCCGCCAGCAGCTTGGCATCGGAGCCCAATTGGCCCAGCAAAGCAACGGCTTCGCCGACTGTTTTGGGCGCGTGGTATTCGAAACGCGGTGGAATCATCAGGGTCTCCTGTGGTTTTGTGTTCAAACAGGCGACCAGTATTGGGGAGAGTCGTTTTCCTACTAAAGAGTCAGGTTTTGTTCAAAATCGTCATTCATTAGCCTATTTATTGCACGAAATGCACTTTATGGCGCACGAAATGCATTGAACAGACTATTTGCGAACTGCAATCAGGGAATGTCCTAGGTCTAAAGGTCACAAGGACAAACCCTTGCTTTGCCGTGTTGGCCGAGCGCCGGGCCAACGCCACGCAGACGGGGCGAAACTTAACTCAGACCCAATGCCTTGCGCAGGTGGGCCACTTCACTGCGAGACACAGGCACAGGCTGGGTGTTTTTGCCTTTCAAGACCACATGGGTTTTGCTGCCTTCTCTGCCGAGTTCTTGCACGGCTTGCAAATTGACAATGAAGCAGCGGTGCACCCGCATGAATTGCGCCGGATCGAGCCGCAACGCCAAATCGCCAATGCTCAGGTTGCAGAAGTGGTAACCGTCCCGTGTCAGCACCCGGGTGTAATGCGCCTGCGACTCCAGGCTCAACACATCGCTGGTGTCTACAAACGAGACTTTTTGGTCGGCCACCATGGGAATGCGCGAAAGCCGCATGTTGCGTGCCGGGGGCTCGGCGCTGGTGGGCTCTTGGCCCACCACTTGCGAGACGTCGTAAAACACCAAAGCGAAGCCCGTGGTCACCCCTTTGACATCGGCCAAACGGCTGACTTTGATCAGCAAGACTTGCTCGGGAATGTTGATGATCATGGTCATCGGCACCGCGTTGGCCATGGGACAACCGGCGGCTTCGTCGAGCAAGAAATTGACTTTGGGTTTGGAGCGCTCGGGGTGAAACGAGGTGACCAGTTTGTCAAAGGGCTGCTTTTCGTCCACCGGCAAAACGCGGCGCGCATAGTCGTTCATGGCCAGCACATGGCGTTGGGCGTCCAAGTGAATGACGCCAGCCTCAAACTTTTCAAACAAGTACAGGCCCGGATGGGGCGCGTTCTTGGAATCCATATGGGTCTCCTGGACACTTTGCCACGCTGTGGCCCGCATGCGCCGCTGGGGACGCCTATTTCAAGCCCTGCTTGAAATAGAAGCTCCTACAAACTTGCAATAAATTTGCCGGAACGAACAAAATCAATATCAAAGCGGGGCCCATTCTGCCACCGATACTTGGCAAACCCGCTACAGTCGTTTCTCGTCCAAACCACTTCGGAAATTGCCCATGAACGCCCCTCTGCACCGTGATTTGCCCACCCACTTGATCGACAGCGTCCGCGCTTTGACGGAGGTCACAGAGCGTTGGGACCGCAGCATCCTGCCTGAGCTGAAGCAGTACATCGAGATTCCGGCCAAGTCGCCCGCCTTCGATGCGCAATGGTCAGAGCATGGTCACATCGAGACGGTGTTGCGCCGCGCTGCACAGTGGGTCGAAGCCCAAAAGGTGGCGGGGCTGAAACTGGAAATCATTCAACTGCCCGGGCGCACACCCGTGCTGTTTTTTGAAGTGGCGGCCACACGCGCAGCGCAAGAAGGGTCTGGCCAAACCGTGCTGATGTACGGACACTTGGACAAGCAGCCCGAGTTCAATGGTTGGCGCAATGACTTGGGCCCGTGGACGCCGGTGCTGGAAGACGGCCGGTTGTATGGCCGTGGCGCAGCAGACGATGGCTATGCGGTGTACGCCAGCATTGCCGCGGTTCAAGCCCTGAAAAGTCAAAACACGCCGCATCCCCGCATCGTCGGATTGATCGAAACCTGCGAAGAATCTGGCTCGTATGACTTGCTGCCTTATGTCGATGCATTGCGCGCCCGTTTGGGCGATGTGGGGCTGGTGATTTGCCTCGACAGTGGCGCAGGCAACTACGACCAACTGTGGCTGACCACCAGCCTGCGCGGCATGGCCAGCGGCACACTCAAAGTGGAGGTGCTGACCGAGGGCATTCACTCCGGTGACGCGTCGGGTTTGGTGCCCTCCAGTTTTCGCATCATGCGGCAAGTGCTTGATCGACTCGAAGACAGCGCCACTGGCCGTTTGCTGCCGGCCAGCTTTCACTGCGAAGTGCCCGCCGAGCGGTTGGCGCAAGCCCAAGCCACCGCCGCGATTTTGGGAGACGAGGTGTACAAGCGCTTTCCGTGGGCGCACTACGACTGCGGTGGTGCCACGGCCTTTGCCTTGCCCACCACCACCGACCCAACGCAAGCCTTGCTGAACCGCACGTGGACACCCACTTTGAGCGTGACCGGTGCCGATGGTTTTCCGGCATTGAAGGATGCGGGCAATGTGCTGCGGCCTTACACCGCGTTCAAATTAAGCCTGCGGTTGCCGCCGTTGGTGGACGCAGCGCAAGCCGTGGCCGAGATGAAATCTTTGCTCGAAGACAACGCACCTTATCAAGCCAAAGTGACCTTTGAAGCGGGCGGCGGTGCGACCGGCTGGAACGCGCCCAACACCTCGCCCTGGTTTGAGCACGCCCTGAACAGCGCCAGTCAAGCGCACTTTGGCGCACCGGTCGGCTACATCGGGCAAGGCGGCACGATTCCGCTCATGAACATGTTGAGCGCCGGTTTCCCCCAAGCGCAAATGATGGTGTGTGGTGTGCTCGGACCTAAGAGCAACGCCCATGGACCAAACGAGTTTTTGCATGTGCCCTACGCCAAAAAACTCACGGCAGCAGTTGCTGAGGTCATGGCACGGATGCCCTAAATCACGACCCTACAAACTCAATTGACGATTCAAAGCGCCGATCTCAGTGACGATCTCAACCCCGGTCACAAACTGCCACTCCCAACCGCTGCTCACATACGTCGCTCAATGTCGTTGCACGCTTGTGTCATTCATATACATCCCTCTCCACCCATATCCCAACCCATTGCGCACTCTCCATGAACCACCTCAGCACTGAATCCCATGTTTCCCATCTGCAAGGTGACGCCGGCCAGTTGGTGGTGTATGACTGGCCCGCACCCTCACCCGCACCCGCCCCCAAGCCATTGGGCACTGTGCTGGTGGTGCATGGCTTGGGTGAACACGCGGGGCGTCACGCCCACTTGGCGACGCTGCTGAATGCTTGGGGATTTTCGGTGCGGGCTTATGACCAACAAGGCCATGGCCGCTCTGAAGGCGCACGGGGAGACCTGTTGCGCCCGGGCAGTTTGCAAGCCGACTTGTGCCGGGTCATTGACGACACGCGGCAACAGCCTGCGGGGCGCAACACCCCACTGGTTTTGTTGGGCCACAGCATGGGAGGCTTGGTGGTGGCCCGCACGCTGGCAGAACAGTTGCGTGAGGTGGATGCCGCGGTGCTGTCGTCGCCAGCGCTGGGCGCAACACCCAACGGCTTACAAAAATTTCTGTTGGCCACTTTGCCGCGGGTGCTGCCGCACTTGCAAGTTGACAACGGTTTGAACGCCGAGTTTGTTGCACGCGACCCCGAGGTGGTGAAGGCCTACCTTGCGGACCCCTTGGTGCATCGACGCATTTCAGCCGGACTGGCGGCTTGGATTTTGCAAAACGGCACCGCCACCGTGGCACAAGCCTCGGCGTGGACGGTCCCCACTTTGCTGTTGTATGCCGGTCAAGACCATTTGGTCGATGCCAAAGCCAGCGCACGCTTTGCGCAAACCGCACCCCCATCGTGTGTGCAAGCGCAGTGCTTTGAAGACATGTACCACGAGATCTTCAACGACCCTGAGGCTGATCAGGTGTTCGCACAGCTCAAGCGCTGGTTGCTGTCGCGGTTTTCTGTTTAAGCGCCATCCACACCAGCGCGGCGGCCGTCATGGCCACCGGCACCAATGAGCCAACGTTGAGCCATGTCCAACCCTGGGTGGTGACCAAGGCGCCGGAGGCAAACGAGGTCACGGCCATGGTGGCAAAAACAAAGAAGTTGATCGCGGCTTGACCGCGGTCTTTTTCAACCGGGCTCCAGGCCTGCATGGCCAAGGTGGTGCTGCCCGTGAACAAAAAGTTCCAGCCCAAACCCAACAAAAACAGCGCGATCAAAAATTGCTGCAGCTCGACCCCCGACAGGGCCATAGCGATGCAGGCAAAGTTCAGCACAACCCCTGCGCCCATGATGGGCAAGGTGCCGAATTTCTTGATCAAGTGCCCCGTGAAAAAGCCCGGTGCAAACATGCCAATCACATGCCACTCCAACACCAGCGCGGCATCGTCAAAACTGAAGCCGCACACCTGCATGGCCAACGGCGTCGCGGCCATGAGCAAGTTCATCACGCCATAACTCAAGGCGGCCGCCGCCGCAGCGACGATAAACACGGGCTGCCGCATGATCTCGGACAAAGGCCGACCGGCGCTGTCGCCGGGTTTCTTGGCCGGAACCGCCGGAAAGCGAATAAAGGCCATGCACAGCATGGCCAAAACTGCGACCAAGCCGAGCGCCAAATACGCCCCTAAAAAAGGCGTGTCGTAGAGCGTGCGGGTGCGTGAGGCCAAGTTGGGGCCCACGATGGCCCCGATCAAGCCGCCGGCCAGCACCAGCGAAACGGCCTTTTCACGAAAACTGTCTGCCGCCAATTCGGCCGCCGCAAACCGGTACAACTGGCCGTTGGCGCTGTAATAACCCGCAATGACGGTGGCCGCCACCAGCAACCAGAAGTTGTGGCTGTAGGCCGCGAAAGCGGCCAACATGGCTGAGAACAAGGCCACGCCCAAGCCCATTTGAAACGACACCTTGCGGCCCCAGCGCGACTGGCTTTTGGCCACCAAGCCCGTCGACAGGGCGCCACCCACCACATAACCCATGACTGGCAAGGTGGCCATCCAGCCCAACGGGGCCATGGACAAACCCACCAAACCATTGATGGCAATGAAGGTCACGTTGTTGGTGAAGAAAAGCCCTTGGCAGAGCGTGAGCAGGATCAAATTGGCATTCATGTGACTCAGTGTATCGACAGTCACTGATGAATAAGCGCCGCAGCTGCGGCCACCGACACATCAATCCCAACACCCAACACCCAACACGCAACGCCCAACGCACAACGCGCAACACAGAACCTAACCTAACCTAAGCTAACCCAATCCAACACACCACAAGCCGCACGTTGCACGCCAAGCACATAGCGCTGTATCTTTCTTCGCGGCCAGCTTCAAGCACAGAGGCCAGCTTCACCACAAGCCGAAAGCTTGCATGGCCCGACACGTTATTGGGTCAACACCGCCAACACCGCCAATGGCGCTGTTTCAGCGCGCAACACGCGCGGGCCCAGCGTCACAGGCACAAAGCCGGCGGTCAACGCAGCCGCTTCTTCGGCAGGGCTCAAACCGCCCTCGGGGCCACTCAACACCGTAACGGGCGAAGTGCTTGCCTTGTCGGTAATTCCGGCCATGCTGGCCATTTCTGCTAATGGCCGTGTGCCCTCAGACAGCGACAGCACCCAACGCTCCCCGGGTGCTGCTTGCTTAAGCCACTCCACCAAGGTCACCGCCGCGTGGACCGTGGGCACGCGGTTGCGGCCACATTGCTCGGCAGCGGCCACCGCCACGCTTTGCCAATGCGCCAGTTTTTTGTCGGCACGCTCGCCCTTGAGCTTGAGCACGCTGCGCTCGGCCACCAGCGGGGTGATGCTGGCCACGCCCAACTCGGTGGCTTTTTCGACCAACCAGTCCATGCGGTCGTTGGCGGTGATGCCGGCCAACAGATGCACTGCCCGCCCGGCTTCTCTTTCCAGCGCAACGTGCGCGCCGACAGACACCTGCACATCGCTGCGGCCCATGCGGGTCACGGTCGCTGCAAACTCGCCGCCTTCACCATTGAACAGCGTGATGCCATCGCCGGGTTGCATGCGCAACACCTGCACATGGCGCGCTGCGCCGGAAGGCAAGTCGAGGCTCAAGCCGGTGGCCAGCGGAGCAGGGCAATAAAAACGCGGCATGCTCACATGCGCCCGTAGGCAAAACCCACTTGTGGGGTGGTGCCCTCTATTTCGTCAATCAACTTGAGCAAGGGGCCCAATTCGCGGTAACGGTCACAGGTCT
>JACCDG010262652.1_pt1 | contig 19874 bp, 29 predicted proteins | sample 7442471 | NCBI WGS metagenome assembly JACCDG01 (sample SAMN15323444, study PRJNA562643) | freshwater metagenome | isolation source: river surface water | place: USA:Blue River Watershed | collected 2017-08-17 | reverse complement strand
GCGCTTGCCGCAGATGTGGTAAGGAGTCACGCGGCAAGTACGCGTACGAGAACCACATCTGCCGCGAAGAGGACGTGCGCACCTACAGCCGCGAACAGGCCATGGAAGCACAGAGGAAGGGATTGTTATGATAAAAGTTAAACGCAACGGCAAAGAATATACGCTGCGCAGCCGCAATGGTATTGTACAGTTCAAGCAACCGCAGCGCTTGCCCATGTGGCAGCGCGTGGTTACATTCATTCGCAATTATATTTGGTGAAGGAGAATGACGATGCAGCCGGATGAGTTAGACCAATGGCGCTGGGAGCTGGCATACTCTGCATATTCGGAAGCAGGAGTACTACGGGTATTTGAAGAACACGAACGCCTCGTCCGCGAGGATGTGCGGCCTTATAAGTCCGACGGGCCGCTGGAGACTATCGAGGGTTTTGAAACAGGCAATACCGTCGCACCAAATACATCGCTAAAAGCTGATGATCGGCAAGTACCCAAGCCACTAGGAACCTTCTGCAAGGCATGTGGTATGCAAGCACCTGCAAAACTTAGTGGGGATTGCAACCGCCCGGAATGCGAATATCGCCAGAAGCCAGAGAAAGCGGAGCCGGTTGCTTGGCTCCTGAAGTGCTCAGGCGAGATTGACGAACTGGCTTGGGACGGTGAGCCGAGGCTAACACAAGCAGATATAGATTATGGCTGGATCGAAACACCTCTCTACACCCAACCCCAGCCCGCAGTGCCGATCGAGGTGGTGGAGGCTTTGGAATTTTACGCGCAATGCAGTCTTATTGGTATAGATAAAGAAGGCGGTGCTAAGGCGCGAATAGCTCTCGCAAAACTGAAAGGACAGTGGGTATGAAACCGGCATACAGAACGACAACTGATAAGCATAAGACGTTGTTTTAATTGGCAATTTATAGGCTTGCATAGTTAAAGGCGCGGGGCTTATTATTGCGGCTTGCGTTCACCCATTGGCGTGCGGCTGCTGGCGTAGGCGGTCGTTCCAGCTCGCTAGTGGGTGAACGTACTTTTACGCGGACTGGAAACGCGGGCGGGATATATGAGTAAGAGCATACGAAAATCTAAAAGCGGAACATTCAGTGAAGAAGCGCTGAACAAGATATTATCCTCAGGCCTTACGGCCGAACAAGCCATGGCGCTAGGCATGTACAGCGTAGGCAACGCCGGACTACTGCACAAAGCCTTTGACGACCGCGAAGCGTTAGTAATACCGTACCACACAGTTAGCGGAGCGCCCGCCAAAGCGCACCCTACATGGCCAGACTTTTACCGCGTGCGGTACTTGGGGGCCAATACCAGCTTCAAAGCGATGACAGATGGAAAGCCACGGCGTTACACTCAACCGCCAGACACTGGCATCTGCGCGTACTTTCCCAATCTTGTTGATTGGCAGGCTATTGCATCTGACATAAATGAAACTGTGCTCATAACAGAGGGCGAGTTCAAAGCGGCCAAGGCCACGGCATGCGGCTTCCCCACTATAGGGCTGGGAGGAGTGTACAACTTTCGCTCGTCTAAACAGGGCATATTCTTCTTGCCAGAACTAGAAATGTTCAAGTGGCCGCGACGCGCCGTGTACATAGTGTACGACAGCGACTACCGTGTCAACGCCAATGTATGCGCCGCCATAAACGCTTTGGCCGAAGAACTTAGTGAGCGCGGCGCTATAGTTAGCGTAGTCACCCTGGACGATGTGTACGCCGAAGAAGAACGCAAGACCGGACTTGATGATTTCCTGGTGGAGCGCGGTGAAGACGCTTTGGTCAAACTAATAAAGTCCGCCGAGCCACTGGCCATGACGCGCCGACTATGGCACATGAATGAAGAAGTGCTGTACGTAAGCGACCCCGGCTTTGTGGTTACTCAAAGCAACGGCCAGAAAATTCCCGTGAGCAATTTTACCGCCCATAGCGACTGGGCCACGGCATCCGTGCCAGAGCGCAAGGTACTGACAGGCGGCGGTATAAGCATGGTTAAGGCAAGCGCCGCCAGTGCGTGGATTAAGTGGCCGTTACGGCAGCGTGTCGACAAGCTGAGCTACAAGCCCGGCGCAGAACGATACTATACGGAAAAGAACCGCAAATACTACAATACATGGAATGGCTGGGGCGTAGAGCCGCGTAAAGGCAGCGTAGAACCGTTTATAAAACTGTTCAACTTTGTGTTTGAAGGATTGACAAAGCAGGAAAAGGACTGGCTGCTGGACTGGATGGCCTACCCCATAATCAACCCAGGAGCCAAGCTGTTCCAAGCGGTGATTGTACATGGGCGCAAGACCGGCACTGGTAAGACATTCATAGGCTACACGCTTGGCCGCATATATGGCGAGAACTTCACCAAGATAAAGAACGAGAACCTACACGAAACATGGTGGGCTGAGAACCGCCAGTTTGTGCTTGGCGATGAAATAAGCGGCAGCGACAAGCGTAGTGACATGGACCTTATGAAGACTATGATCACGCAGGAAGAGATCACAATCAACATAAAGTTCATCCCGCAGTTCACAATTCCCGATTGTGTGAACTACTACCTAACTAGCCAACATGCCGACGCCTTATGGCTTGAGGATGAAGATAGGCGGTTCTTTGTTCATGAAGTAACACAGGATGAACCGCTGCCAATTGAGTTCTACCAAGCGTACGAACATTGGCTTGACAATGTAGAAGGCGCTGCCGCGCTAATGCACTGGCTGCAACAACGCAACGTCAAAGAATTTAAGCCAAAGGGCGCAGCGCCCCGCACCGCAGCCCGCGCACGTATGATAAACATGGGTAAGAGCGACGTTGACGCATGGTGCGCAGACCTTAAAGCCAACCCACAGAACATATTGCGCATTGGCAAGCTGCGTCATGTGCGCGACCTATTCACCAGCAAGGAGTTGCTGGAGATGTACCTACGTGATAACGAAATGGCAGCGGGCAAGGTTACGGCGGGCGGTATAACCCGCGCCATGAGCAAGGCAGGGTTCAAACAAGCCTACGACGGCATGCCCATTGCCACAGATGACGGCAAGCAAGGTAGATATTTTGTAGTTCGCAACGCGGCGCGGTGGCTTAAGATCACAAACAAGCGCGAACTTGTTAAGCACATTGCGCTGCAACCAGTGAATGAGTAAGAGGAGAAGTGAACATGTACAGAAACGATACCTTGCTGAGCGGCGCTGCAACTGCCTGCGTACCGCCCGAAGCACCCCGCCCCACAATGTGCGACGTAGCCAACATGGCGGAGGACTTGGCAACGGCAACAAACAATCTGTTCAATACTGTAGCCGAGCTGCACAACCGCCTCGGCGCAATTTGGCCTCCTGCTGGAAATGCGAAGGCTAGTGTGACAGCAGAGCCAAGCAACCCAATAGACGCAGCAGCGGAGCACATACGTTCAGCGCGCATTGCTCTTAATGAATGCCGCGAAGCGTTGTCGCGCATTCACGAACGGGTGTGATGTGATCATTAACTCAGCAAAAGCAAACAGCGCAGCTGAGATACTTGGTGTGAGCTTGCAGGAGCTCACACCAGATGCTCTAAGCAAAGCGTACCGTGACAAAGCTAGGGAGCATCACCCCGACAGCGCGGACACGTTCGACCAGCAGAAGTGGGCGGATGTGTCGTGGGCTAAGGAAGTGTTGGTACGCTGGCTAGAGCAACGCACCGCAACCGGCACACCCGTTGGCGACACGGAGCGAATGACTGGTGACTGTAGGGCATGTGGCGGCGTGGGCAGGGTGCAGGTAGCAAACCCGCGCGGCTTTGGCAGCAAAGGCGTAAGCCTGCAATGCGTAATGTGCGAAGGCACAGGTAGCGCCGAGCATGGCGCGGAACAGAGGAGAAGTAGACATGACAGCAATTGATTTGTTCTTCTATGTCATCGCTATATGCGCTGGCTTGGCCGTTAGCGCGGCCACGGTTATTCTGGTGTTCTTTGGCCTGCTGGCCATTTACGGTGGAGACCACAAATGAAACCCATGCTCGCAGCAAAGCTGGACGATCCGCACGATCTGTCCTTCCCCGTATTGGCCAGCCCGAAATTAGACGGCATACGTTGCCTCATAATCAACGGCGTACCCGTTAGCCGTAACCTAAAGGAGATACCAAACAAGGTTGTGTTCGAAATGCTCAAGGGCTTACCAGCAATGGACGGTGAGTTGATAGTTGGTGAGCCGCGCGGCAACGACGTGTTCAACCGCACCAGCAGCGGCGTTATGAGCCGGGACGGCGCGCCCAAGTTCAAGTATTGGGTATTCGACGCTTTGATGCGCGACCCAACACAGCCATTCAACCAACGACTTGAAGTAGCTAAAAGCTACGCGGGCAGCTGTGGGCAGTTTGTGCAGATTGTACCGCACAAGCTCATAAAGTCAGTGGAAGCCCTGCTGGAGTACGAAGCAGCCATGCTACTGGCAGGGTATGAAGGCATCATGATCCGCGACCCTAGTGGACCGTACAAGCATGGGCGCAGCACGGCGCGGGAGGGCTGGCTGCTAAAGTTGAAGCGTTTTGAAGACGGCGAGGCCAAGGTAATCGGCTTTGTTGAACAGGAGCATAATGAAAATGAGCAAACGAAAGACGAACTCGGCCGAGCCAAGCGCAGCAGCGCCAAAGCAGGAAAGCGCGCCGCGAATACGCTGGGTGCTCTCATTGTTAAAGAGACGGCTACTGACGTCCAGTTCAACATCGGCGCTGGCTTCAGCAAAGACGACCGATCTCACATTTGGAGCAACAGAGGATCCTTTCTGGGGCGACTGGTCAAGTACAAACACCAGCCAACCGGGGTGAAAGACGCCCCACGGTTCCCGGTGTTCTTAGGGTGGAGAGATGAGGCGGATACGTAAGCGTCGCAAGCGGCGCGTAGAGCAGGACAATGTGTACCGTGGAGAGCCTAAGCAGCTGTCCGCAGGCTACCTAGAGCGCAACGCGGCTCGCTTTGAACAGCTTGACGAACTGCCGGAATGGCAGGTGCAGCTAGTGTGGGAATACGGCTACGCCGCAACTATGCGGGTGCTGCGCACCAACCCTACGCCCGCCCGCGCCAAAGCGGCGCTAGAGAAAGACCGCCGACTACGCCAGTTTATGCCATTGCCACGTTGATTATTACCGGCTATTAAAGCCCTGCCCAAGCGTGGGCAGTTTACTTGTTTGGAGGTTAACATGAGTAAGAAGTACCCGAAGTCCATGGGCGCGTGCGCCGATCTGCTTTTCGAACTGAAAGAAAAGCGCCTTGCGGCCGACAAGGTTGCCGCAGAATTAAAAGCGCAGGAAACAGCGCTCAGCAATCACATCATTGACAACCTGGACAAAGAGTCCACCGGCGCTATCGGCAAGCACCACAAGGTGCGCGTGCTGGTGAAGCAGAAGCCGCAGATCAAGGATTTCGAAAAGCTCGCAGCGTGGGTCAAGAAGACCGGTCGCTTCGACGTGTTCCAGCGCCGCCTTAGTGAACAAGCCATTATGGATACATTGGCACAGCCCAAGAACAAGGGCGTGCCGGGCGTTGAGCTGTTCAACGCTGTAACCCTCTCACTGACGAAGGTGTGACATGTCTTACGAAATCGCATAGTTGGTTTGCATAACCGCTATCGCCGTAGCTTTCATATGGAGAGTATTCTAATGACATATCTACGTAACCGCCCACCTTGCACCCGCCCACCAGCGGGCACCAGCAAGGAATATCTTAAAGCCCTGCACAAACGCAAGATGATGGGCAAGTTTTTCCGCAACGCTGACCCTAACTACCGCCGTGACGGCTGCACGCCGCCGCACCAGCATAAAGGAGTACTATGATGCAGAATGGGTTGAGTATTTCCACCAATGTGGATAAAGCGTCCGCCGACGCAATGGCGGATGCACTGGTGAAACTGATGGAAACCAAGGCGGACCAGAAGACTATACGCCACGCCATTACCGTTCTTGGGCAGGCTACAAGTGTTAATCAGGTGAGCTTTATCGGTTGCACGCTTGGCGACCGCACCCTTAACGTGGGCGACAGCCTTGTTGAGCAGAAGGACAAACCTGCGCCAACCGCATTCACAATCAGCCGATCAACAGATTTCGAAAGGTAATATCAACATGGCAAAGAAACCGACAACCAAAGCGCCCGGCACCGCAGTGGTCGACTGGGAAAAGGAAATGGAAGCCCAAGCGGCCTTGGCAGCCGGGGCGCAGCGCAGCACGGGCGGCGGTGGAGGCAAGTTCTTCAGCACCGCAGCAGGCGTGTTGAGCTTTGACGGCAACCCTATGCCCGGCAACCGCATGGTGGTGGTGGTCATCGCTGACGTGCTGGAGAACAGCTACTATGACGGCCCCTACGATCCCAACACACCCGCCAGCCCGGTATGTTTTGCCTTCGCCAAGGAGGAGGAGGAGCTGGAGCCGCATACAGCGGTGGACAATGACCAGTACTTTGAGCGGCAGAACGATGTATGTGCCGGTTGCCCGCAAAACGAATGGGGCAGCGCGCCCACCGGCAAAGGCAAAGCCTGTAAGAATGTGCAGCGCCTTGCCCTGTTGCCAGCCGGGCACTTTGTGGAAAAGGGCAGCGCCCGCAACAAGTCCCTCGAATTCGACGGCGTTATCGACGACGAGGATCACTATGCCACGGCCGAGGAAGCGTTTATCAAGCTACCAGTGATGAGCGTGAAGAACTACGCTACGTATGTGAAGGAACTTTTCGCCACACTCAAGCGCCCGCCCCACGGCGTGTTCACGGAAATGTGGCTGGAACCTGACGCTAAGAGCCAGTACAAGGTCATGTTCGAAGTTGTGGACAAGGTTCCCAACAACCTGCTACCTATCATCATGGAACGTCACGCCAAAATACAGGCTAGTATCGACTTCCCCTACAGCCCGCCGCAGGAGCGCGAGGCAGCGCAGCCTGCCAAAAGCAGCAGCACCAACAAGCTGCGCGGCAAGAAGAAATAAGAGGTCGAAAGCCTCCGCCCCGGCTACCCAACAGCCGGGGCGTATTGAAAGGGTAGTAACATGGTAACTGAAGAAGAACTGACTTCATTCACCGACTTGGCATTCAAGATAGCTGACAAAGTTGGCGGCGCGTTTCATGGGGAGTTGTTTCAACGCAACGCAGAAGGCGTGGTGTTGCGTACGCTTCACATTGACGTGCACGACGCCGCATTGTGCCAAGACAACACTCTAGAGCCAGTAGAAGTGGCTTTACAATGAAGAGACCACCTAATGTTACCACGATCGACTTTGAAACCGATCCCATACAACCGCGCCCGGACTATCCGCCGCGCCCTGTTGGCGTTAGCATCAGGCGAGTTGGCGAAAAGAAAAGCCGCTACTACGCTTGGGGACACCATACCGGAGCTAACAACTGCACTTTGGCGGATGCCAGACGCGCACTGGCGGAGGCATGGGATGACTGTAAAAAGGGCGTACGTCTTCTATTTCAGAACGCGCAGTTCGATATAGACGTGGCTGTAGTGCATATGGGTATGCCCATGCCCAGCTGGGATGAGGTGGACGACACCATGTTCCTGCTGTTCCTGTGGGACCCCCATGCGCCGGACTTGAAGCTGAAACCTTCGGCCGAGCGCATACTTAACTTGCCGCCCGACGAAAAGGATGAGATGACGGCGTGGATACGCGCCAACAAGAAGCGACTCAAAGCAGAGTTCCCCGAGATAGTTGAGTGGACCGACGGCAAGGGCAAGGCGTACATCAACTCCACCAGTGATGACAAGCTAGGTGCGCTGGTAGCTTACGCACCGGGCGATGTAGCGGGCCGGTATGCTTGCGGCGATACTGACCGCACGTTGGACTTATTCAAATGGCTTTGGCCGCGTATTGTAGACGCTGGTATGGAGGAGGCTTATGACCGCGAACGACAGCTCATGCCAATCTTACTCGAAAATGAAAAAGTGGGAATGCGAGTGGATTTGCCCCTTTTGCAACGGGACATTGCCATCTACACAGAAGCTTTGGGAACATGTGATGGATGGTTGCGGAAAAGACTCAAGTCACCATCACTCAACCTTGACAACGATAGCGAAGTTGCTGAGGCGCTCAGTTCCAGAGGCATCATACCAGATGAAGCCTGGACGCTCACCGCTACCGGCCAGAGGTCTGTCAGTAAGAAGAACCTCCGTGTTGAAGACTTTACAGATGCGAAAGTAGCGTCGGCATTTGGCTACCGCAATCGGCTGGTTACATGTCTTAAGATGTTCATGTTGCCGTGGGCGGCGCAAGCAAGCAGACGTGGTGATTCTTATATCAGCACCAACTGGAACCAAGTGCGCCAGCCGGGCGGCGGCACCCGCACCGGGCGACCCAGCACCACCGACCCCAACTTTTTGAACCTTAGCAAAACATGGTATGATAAGAATGATGGGTACGTACACCCCGTGTTTATGGCGCGCCTGCCAGAGCTACCGCTGGTGCGGCGGTATATTTTGCCAGACAAAGGCGGCGTGTTTTTGCACCGCGACTTTGACGGTCAGGAGCTACGGGTATTAGGGCATTTTGAAGACGGCCCGTTGATGGAGGCGTATCAGACCAACCCGCAGATGGACGTACACACCTACGTAAGCGGAGTAATCACGCAGGTAACAGGACTAGAGCTGGCGCGTACAAACGTAAAGATCACCAACTTCCGCCGTATTTATGGCGGCGGTGCGCCCGCGCTAATGTTGGCCCTGAATATCAGCAAGGCCGAGGCCGATGAGATATTGCGGTACCACGCAGCTGCGCTACCGGGCGTGTTTGACAAACACACCGGGCTAACCAAGCGCATTAAGGATATGAGCAAAGCTGGCGAGCCAATCGTCACATGGGGCGGGCGGCGCTACTATGTTGAACCGCCACGGTTGATTAACGGGCGCATGGTGCATTTTGAGTATAAGCTGCTGAACTACCTTGTGCAAGGCAGCGCGGCGGATTGCACTAAGGAAGCGATTATACGCTACCATAACCACCCCAAGCGCAACAGCCGGTTCCTTGTCACCGTGTACGACGAAATAAATTCGTCAACGCAAAGCAAGACAAAAGCCTGTGTTGAGCACGAAATGGCCGTGCTGCGCGAGTGTATGGAAGGCATAGAGCTTGATGTGCCATTGCTTTCGTCAGGAAAGACAGGCCCGAATTGGGCGGAGCTAACCAAATTTAAGGAGAAACCTTATGGACAGAATTAACATTCCGCAACTGGAACAGTTCGACGCGCCAGACATTGTCGGCGAACCTATCGACCAAGTTCTGGCTATGGCGGCTATTAGCGCAGCCATTAGCCTAAAGCGTATAGCTGACGCTGCTGAGAAGATAGCCGGTTGTGTCGGCGGCCTCCACTCATCTGCGTTTCGCGTCGCATAACAAGGGTAAACACATGAACAAACTACCCCTCGTAACCGCATGGAGCTATAGCCGCTACGCGGACTATAAACAGTGCCCCGCCAAATTCAAATTCAAGCACCTTATGCGCCTGCCGGACCCCGGTAGCGCGGCAATGCAGCGCGGCAACGTAATCCACAAAATGGCGGAGGACTATGTAAAGTCCGTAAAGCGCAAGCCAAAGTTGCCGCCGGAGCTAAAGTCCGTAGCAACAGAGCTGGAGCATTGCCGCACCATGGGCGCTATTGCGGAGCAAGCATGGGGCTTTAAGAACGATTGGCAATGGACGCAGCGGCAAGGCTGGTTCGGTGACGATGTGTGGTTCCGTATGAAAGCGGACGTGGCCGTAGCGTACGACGACGATACCGGGCTGGTTGGCGACTGGAAAACTGGCAAGAAGTATTTCAGTAACGAAGAGCAGATAGAGCTGTTCGGCGCTGTCAGCCTAATGCGCTTCCCCAACTGGACGGAAGTGGACGTGCGCCTATGGTACACTGACCAACCGGCTGACGACAACGAAATACAACGCACCTACACAGCAGCGGAGGGCGAGCTTATTCGTGCCGACTGGTACAAGCGCTCGCTGCCAATGTTCAAGGATAAGAAGTACGCGCCCACGCCGAACGATAAATGCGGCTGGTGCCCATTCAGCAAAGCAAAGGGCGGGCCATGCAAGTTCTAGTAGTGCCTTTGCTGTTCGCTTTATTCTGCGTAGTTCTTACTATCTGGGCGGGCGATGGTAATTCGAAACACGGATCATTCTAAGGAGAAAGTAAATGAAAGACGTAATGTGTGATTTAGAAACCCTTGGCACCGTAGCGGGCTGCGCCATTGTTAGCTTTGGCTTTGTACCGTTCGACGAGTTCAAGGTTTACGAGGATGACGGTTTCTACCTGCCTGTCAAGATCGACGACTGGAGCACGCCCGGCCTCACCATCGAAGGGCTGCGAAAGGAAGCGGGCACAATCAGCTGGTGGGAGGGCCAGAGCGAACAAGCGCGTGCAGTGTTTACGGACAGTGCAGCAGTACTGCTGCCCCAAGCGCTGGTGCGGGTGCGTAGCTGGTTTACCAACCTTGGTACTGCGCCCCGCGTATGGGGTAACGGCGCGGACTTTGACAACCCGATTGTTGCTGCCGCTTGCGTGGCCGTGGGCATGGACCCCAAGACGGTGTGGAAGGGCTACAACGGGCGCTGCTACCGCACAGTCAAGAACCAGTTTAAGGACATCAAGCTGGAACGCGCGGGCACCCACCACAACGCCCTTGACGACGCCGTAAGCCAAGCCCGACACTTGGTGGACATTTGCCAAAAACGCGGGTGGAGGCTGGCCTGATGGAACGCTGGTGCAGCGGCTATGCATGGGGCGCGCTAACGGTTGCAGTAACGTGGCTGCTCGTGCTCTACCATGCGGCGTGAAAAGCAGCGTGTAGAAGACCCTGTAAGGAAACGGGCGCTAAAGGAATTTGGCGTCCCTTCCATCCCACTGAAGTTCAAAGCGGGCGTAGAAACAGGATGGAACGACACGCTATTCTTGGTGCCGGGCGGCAGGCCATTGTTCATAGAATTCAAAGATGCTAATAACAAGCGCGGCGTAGAAGCCAAGCAAAGTGAAAAACACATGCTATTAAGGTTCTTGGGGTATGACACAGAAGTCTGTTGGAACGTCGAGCAAGCGCTCTATTGCATCGCGGCAGCGGTGGTCGCCGCACGCTTACCAGAAAAAGGCGGTAAAGTGGCTGCTAGAGCACGGCGCGGCAGCTCTATTCTTAGACCCGGGCTTGGGAAAGACAAGCATTTCGCTAGCTGCCTTCTCTTTCTTAAAGAAGCGGAAGGTCGCCAGTAAGGTACTCATCATCGCCCCATTGCGGGTGGCGTACCAAGTATGGCCTGCCGAAGTAACCAAGTGGGAAGACTTTGCGCACTTGCGCGTTGTGGTGCTGCACGGACCCAAGAAAGAACAGCTGTTACAGGAGGACGCAGATGTGTACGTTATCAATCCGGAGGGATTGGAGTGGCTTGTCTACGGTAACGGTAAGAAGACATTTGATCTACGCCGGTGGAGACGATTTGGCTTTGACACCCTCATTATCGATGAGCTTACAAAATTCAAGCATTCCAAGGGCGTACGATTCAAAGCTCTTAAGAACGTACTTGGAACCTTTGGACGTAGATGGGGACTTACTGGAACTCCCGCCGCTAACGGACTTTTGGACCTCTTTGGACAATGCTATGTGCTTGACCTTGGGAATGCGCTTGGGCAGTATATTACTCACTATAGAATGAAATATTTCATCAACCCCGATGGCCAAGGGTGGAAGTGGCTGCCCCAGCCCGGCGCGCAAGAAAAGATATACGCGCAGATTAAGCCGCTGGCGCTGCGCATGTCCGCCGAGGACTATCTTACCCTGCCACCACTAGAAGACATTGTGGTAAAGCTAGACTTACCCGCCAAGGCGCGTAAGATATACGACGCACTTGAGGATGACTTACTAGCGCAGATTGGCGAAAGCCGCAAGGTATTGGCCAGCAGTGCCGCAGCGGGCAACGCGCTATGGCAGGTATGCAACGGCGGGCTGTACGTTGACGACGATGTGCTCAGCCAGCTTAGCGGGCGCGAGCGCGGCACCATTGTACTGCACGATGAGAAGACAGACTACTTAGAAGAAGTTGTGGAAGAGCTTAATGGGCAGCCGCTGTTGATAGCCTATCAATTTAAGCATGACCTTGAACGCATACAGGCGCGCTTTGGCAAGCGCCTAGCGCTGTTCACTGGCAACCCTAAGAAGGACAAGTTGGTGGAAGACGCCTGGAACCGGAACGAGCTGGAGCTGCTGGCCGGGCAGCAAGACGCTATTGGCCACGGATTGAATTTGCAGCTGGGTGGGGCTGCTCATTTGTTTCACTACGCCAACACCTGGAACTTTGAAACGTGGGATCAGCTTATACGGCGTTTACGGCGGCAAGGCACCAAGGCGCTGCGCATACGCCGCTACATACCTATAATGCGCGACACCACAGACGAAGACCGCATGTACGCCGTACGTCACAAAGACAAAGGCCAGCAAGCATTATTCGACGCTTTGCTACGTCGCCGTGGGCGAAAATAGCACTTGCGATATTGATAAACTCAGCTTATTTAGGTTGTCTATGGTAAAGCGTAAAAGCAAATTCAGCCCCTTAGTGGTGTACGATGCAACCGGCATGGTGCGTGAGTATTGGCTCGCAGCCCATGTGGGTGGTGACGATGCTGTTTTGCTGGTGCGCTCTACCGCCCGTGATTACATCTACGTCCGTGAAATGCTGATAGGGCAAATTGGCCCGGCAGGCAGCGGGTGCCGTTTTGTGAGCGCGGACAAAGAACCAGAAGACCTCGTACCCAGATACAAAGAGTACGCGATGTCACATGGAGCCACGCCGGAGGCTATCCGGTTACTTGGGCAATTTTGCCCGCTGACACATGAAGAGGAAGAAGTAATGGCTGAGAAGCTGAAACCCAAAGGCGCGAAGTCCGCCGACAAGGAAGGCCTCAAGGCCGCTGCCAAGGCTGCCCCGGTAGGCGGCAAGAAGGCTGCCGAAGCGCCGAAGAAAAAGGGCAACCCCGAAGCACTGGCAAAGGCACGTGAAGCCGCTGCCGAGCGCAAGAGCGCCCTTGCCGCTGAGAAGATCACCATTCTCGTAAAGGCCAAGGACAGCGGTCTGCGCGGCGGTCGTCTTGCCAAGCTGGAGTTTGTCGAGAAGGCCAAGCCGAAGAAGGTCGGCGACGTGCTGGGCCAGACCTTCACACACGAGGGCAAGGAAATTGTCATCGACGCCGGTGCTCTGCGCGGCATGGAGAAGCGCGAGCACATCAGCATCGGCTAACAACCCTGCACGGTTGCTAGCCCGCCCGGTTCTTCGGAGCCGGGCGAAGCTGTCTGGAGAATAGTCATGGACCTATACATACACAGCGCCGGGCGGGTTACGCAGCAGCCCACCTACACAGCCCTAAAACGGGCTAGCCTAGAACCAATCTTGGTCGTTCAAAAGGCGGAGGCCAAGGCTTACCGCGCAGCGTGGCCAGACGCAACCTTGCTAACGCTGCCCGCTGGTGTGACCACACTAAGCCCAACCCGCCAATGGCTGCTGAATCAAAGTCGCAAAGGCAAGTTTGTTCTACTAGATGATGATCTGCGCTTTTTCGCCAGGCGGGTTGATGATCGCAGCAAGTTCTTGCCGGTTAGCCCTAAGCAGCTGCGCCGCATGTTTGCTGATATAGAAGCAGCGTTGGACAGTTACGCCCACGTCGGCATCTGCGCCCGTGAAGGCGGAAACAACATGCAAGAAGACAACGTAGCAGGACGCATGATGCGCGTACTGGCCTACAACGGGCCGCGCATTCCTAAAAACGCCCGCTTTGACCGCTTACCTACAAAGCAGGATTTCGACATGACGTTGCAACTGTTGCGCGCTGGCTTGCCGAACTTGGTGCTGCATGAATTTTGCCATGACCAGAACGGCAGCCAAGCAACGGGTGGGTGCAGCGTTTACCGCGATGAAGAAATGATGGTTGAAAGTGCGCACGCGCTGGCCCGCCTGCACCCTGAGTTTGTCAAGGTTGTTGAGAAGAAAACCAAAGGCGCTTGGGGCGGCGGCACGCGGGTAGACGTGCGCATTTCGTGGAAGAAAGCATTGGAGGCTGGTTATGCAAGTACATGACCTTTGCGCGTTCATACGCGAACGCGAGTCCATCCGTCTGAAACGTGAACGGGGCTGGCCGCGCCCATGGACGGATGATGAGATACTCAACACGTATCGCTTTTGCAACGTGCGCCGCAACGACGACACTGTGACAAAGTGGATACATGAGAACTGGATTACGCAGGCTCAGTATCGCCTAAACATAGACGATACTGAGGAATTGTGGTTTGCCATGTTCGTTGCGCGACTTGTAAACAAGCCAGATTCACTTATGCGCGTTGAGCCATACGTTATTCCATTTCACGAAGCGGGCATGCGTAAAGCCATACGCAGTCTTCGTAACCACATTAGCCCCGCCTACAAGGTGATGAGTCCGATAGGCGCAGGCTTCGATCAAGCAGGTTACATAGTGGACGTAGTGCTTCACCCGCTGTGGGAAAGCCGTGAGCGCCTGCGACCAACCAAGTTTGATTCTTTGGACGCGTATCACATGACGTTATGTCAGTTCCCCGGCGTGGGCAGCTTTTTGGCGGCGCAGGTCATAGCAGACTTGAAGTACACAGAGCCGCTGCGCAGCGCGCCCGATTGGGCGTGGTGGGCCGCTAGCGGGCCGGGCAGCCGCCGTGGGCTGGTGCGTATAACGCGGCCCGGTATGAGCAAGCGCTACAACGAAACGCACTGGCGGCACGACTTCCACATTCTATGGTTGGAAGTTAATAAGACGCTTAATTGGGACGAGCCGCTCACAGGGCAGGACTTGCAGAACTGCCTGTGTGAATTCGACAAATATGAACGTGCCCGTTTGGGCGAAGGCAGGCCGAAGCAACTTTATAAGGAGAGCTGATATGGCTTTCATGATGATATTAGAAAAGCTACATGCTGATTACACGATACCAATGATTATCAACTGTCCAGAATGTGGTGATCGTCACATTGACGAAGGCGAATTTGCTGAGAAAGCTCATCACACGCACGCATGTCAAAGCTGCGGTTTTGTGTGGCGTCCCGCTAAAGTCAACACGCACGGCGTGAAGTTCTTACCCGGTTATTCGAACGAAGAGGAGAAGTAATATGTGGGTTAATACAGCAGATTCAGTTAGCGAGGCGCTGCACAACGGGCTGCACGCCTTGCGGGTGCGGGGCATTAAGCAACCTAGCCGCGTGGGGGACGTACTGGTAAGTCCTCACCCTGTAATGACAGTTTACCGCAACCCGCTCAACCGCGTGCTATTCAGCCCGCTGCGCGACGCCAATCCATTCTTCCACGTTATGGAAAGCCTGTGGATGCTGGCAGGGCGTAACGACCTGCCGTGGTTAACGCAATTCAACAAGCAAATGGCAAGCTACAGTGACGATGGTGGGCAAACGCAGCCCGGCGCGTACGGCTACCGCTGGCGCAATCATTTTCAAGAGGACCAACTGGACGAAATAATAGTAGAGTTGAAAAAGAACCCACAGTCTCGCCGTTGTGTTCTAGCTATGTGGGATCCTGTCGGAGCTTTCGAAGGCGATCATAGACAATGGCCGGGAGATTTGGTCGCAGGCATCATGGGCAGCGCCGACGTACCCTGCAATACGCACGCCTACTTTGACACCATCGACGGGCGTCTCAACATGACGGTTTGCAACCGCAGCAACGACATATGGTGGGGCGCGCACGGCGCTAACGCGGTGCACTTCAGCTTTCTGCTGGAGTACATGGCGGCGGCAACGGGCTTGCCCATGGGCGTCTATCGTCAGTTCAGCAATAACTATCATGTCTATACCAACGTCGTTGCTGAAGACACGCTGATGCCCATGACCCGCAACATACTTGACACCGACAAGTATTACCAGCAGAAAGGGCCGGTGCGCGAGCCGTTGCAATTCGACTTGCGGCGCATTGGGCTGCTTGAGGGGCTTACGCTTGATGAATTTCACAGCGCGCTGTGGAGCTTTATGACAAACCCGGACGCGACGCACGCGGGCGCGGGCGCGGGTAATTTCTTCAGTGCGGTTGCCTACCCGATGCGAACCGCGTGGGAAGCCCACAAAGCTAAAGCGTACAACGACGCAATACACATTGCTGAGATGATACGCGCAGAAGATTGGAAGATCGCCTGCGTGGAGTGGCTACAGCGCCGCAAGATAAAGCACGAGCGCAACGCCGTGCCATTCACCGAGCAGGTAGCGACCAACACATTCAATGAGGACACAACCGATGCAAACAATTGAATTTATTCGCAATGGCGGAGAAGTCAAGCGCTACCACACTTGGCCTATGCTTAGTGAGCAGAACGTGGCTGCGCATAGCTTTGGCGTTGCCATGTTGTATGCCCTTATGGCCCAGGACGGCTGGGTAGAAGATGGCGTCATAAAGGGTGGTCTTACCGTGCCCGGCCTAATGGCTGCGCTTTGCCATGACCTAGCTGAGCAAGTAATGGGCGACATACCCAGCCCTGCTAAACGCGCTTTGGAGACCAAGGTGCCCGAGTTCATTAACGGGTTCAAAACCTTAGAAGCCGAGCGCCTTGCTGAGCATGGTCTTAATTGGGAGGAAACTCTTGTATCGCATGAGAAACGGTGGTTGAAAATAGCCGATTGCATGGAAGGCGCTTTGCATTGCGTGCGTGAACGTATGATGGGTAACAAATTCATAAATGTGGTGTTTATGAATTACCGCAGCTACCTAGCTGAGATGAAAGCGGGTGAGATTGGCAACAGCGCCGAAGTAGAGCTGGTGAAGTTCATTGATGATATGTGGGAGAAAGCAAATGGGTAAGAAAAACGAATTAACTGAAGAAGTTGTAGCGGACGTGGCTGCACGCATACGCAAAATACGTAACGCCGAATCTGCTAATGGCCATCAGGTGGGTGGGCAGCATTACGCCAAGCCCATACAACATTGGGACTACGTGATTGCTCAGGGTCTCGGTTACTTCGAAGGTCAGATAACCAAGTACGTCAGCCGCTGGCGTGACAAGAATGGGTTGGAAGATTTGAAGAAAGCCCGCCACTTACTCGATAAGTTGATTGAGGAAGTGGAAGCGGGGCGTATCAAGGGTGCTTGAAAGCGGCGCTGATACCCGCCCATGCGGCGGCGGCTACCGCAACTAGCCAAGCTACAAACGGACTGCGTAAGAACGATAACATGAGGTTTCGTTCCGCAGCCCGGCTGTTTTCTAAAGCCTCTAGTTTTTGCACGCGTTCATCCAAACCTTTAAGAATTTGACTTGAATTATTCTGGGCGTGTATAAGCTCTTTAAGCTGTCCGCTTATCTTGCCTAGCAGAAAAGCTGCTCCTTGGTCGAGGTCAAAGTCTTCAGGCATTGGTCACTCCACATTGGTATCGTAATGGGCATAGCAGGCTTTCAGTTCGGCGACGACGTTGTCGGCGGCGGCAGCTTCCCGTGTAAGAAATTCTGCATCGTCTCTGAAAAGCTGTGCTCCAGTACAGCCGCCGGTGCCTTTACTATCGGTTGCACCTTTGGCGGTGGAGGCGGCGGCGCTAGCACGGGTCGGTCTTGATTGCAACTCGGCAATAGCAGTATCAAGCTTACGCTGAATAGCTTCCACTTCATGTTTCTTCTCCTCGTCGATGGCAGTATGCTTCACTTTCCAAGTATTCTCAAGCAACCGCCAACGCTTGTCCGTTTCATTTGCTACGTCGTTCATGGCCTTTACTTTGAACGTTATGTAACTTAACTCAGCCTTGTAATGTGCTCTTAGCGAATCAAGTCGCCATACCCACAGCACAAGAGCCAACGCCATAAAAGCCGCGCCCGCTATGCGGTACGGCATAGGCACCAGTGATTTCAATTGCATCGGTCACCTCTTGAAGAAGGCACCAGCGTACCTATTACAGCAACGCCAATAAACACATAGCTCCACGGCGCTGCTAACGCTGCTGCGCCCGTGACGCCAACGCCTATAGAAGCCCAAGTGGATTTTTCACCAAGCCTGCGCTTTACATATTCTACACATTTCATTCCACCACCTCCAGTTCATGATCGCTGCTGTTCCATATAAGCTCACGCACTGCGCGTGGCAAGATAATGCAACCGTGGCTGGCCGTGCCCGGTGCACGCACACTATCGCCGTGAATACGAAACGCACCGCGCCCGGTGGGCTGGTGGGTGTCGTCATTGTTTCCGTCTATGGCCGTCAGCGTCAGCGTATATGGGCCGGTGTTCTTGCTGTTATACGGAGCACCTATCTTCCACTTGCCACGGGGTATCGGCCCCATACCGACCTTGCCTTCTGCGGCGGGGTTGTTCTTTGCCCAATCACGCCCACTGTAGCCGTTAGCTACAAACGTGTTGCCTTGATAGAGCTTACCAGCGCTTTGATCCCACTTCCACATAATGTTACTCCTTATGGCCAACCGGCTTCAAGGTCTATAGCTAGTAACGCGGTCATGTTGGCGGCGCTGTTTATAGACGATTGAATTGAATGCTTGTTATCCAAGCGCGCTTTGTAACCAGAGAATATGTCACCAGCTAGCGTCTGCATTTGCGCGTAAGTATGCACGGCGGCGGAGCCGTCAAACATATCCCAAGTGTATGACGTGCCTGTTGATATATCGCCACGGGCGTAAGCCGCCAGCACGGCGGTTATCTTGTTCAACGCGGCCTCGTTACAGTACACGTCGCCCAAGGCAGCGGTCTTAGCAGTGTCAGCCTGTACGGCGTATACCGCATTCAGTTTAGTAAGTAACTCCGCTTTCTTGGCCGATAAGTTATCTGACACGCGGATAGATACGTCTCCGTAGTAATGGCCGCGTACGGACACAGTGCAGTTACCCGCCGTAACGGTGGGTACGGAGTAAGGACTGGCTACGCGCACGCCATTAACCAGCAGAATACTGTTTGATGGCGCGGCTATAGAATAAGTGTCGCCAACAAGCAGCTCCGTTGTTATGGCGCTAGTGTCCCAATCTGTGCTCTTAGTAAGCGCTGATCCGTCGAACCACTGGTTAGGTACGGCGCGGCTGTCCTCGAATACATCGTCGCTAACTGTTTCGTACGATTCACCGGAGCCAAGAACATACTCGTGTATACCTTGGCCGCGCAGCAGTATCGCGCCGGACGTAACGTGAAATATGAACCACTTAGCCATTACTTCTTAATCTCCTCGTACGTCATTTCCGTATCTTTAAGAAACCACGCATCGTTGACATAGCTGCCGCCGTAGTTATGATATTTAAGATTCCAAGTTTCGGAACCGGCTGCGTACCCTGTAATGCGCTTAGATATCGTTATCGGAATCTGGTAGTTACCGCCCGGCCCACGTAGCGTGATTGGGTACACAACCTTGACAACCGGAATGTACCCGTAAATCGGCGTGAAGCCAGAATAGCCTACAATGCCGTAGTACGTTGTAGTGCTTTCTACAGATATGTCACCTACGAAGTCATCGGACGTAAGCATAATCAGCGTCGCCGTTAGCCGTATATCCGACGTAGCTTCAGCCTTGGTGCGGGTGATGGCTACTATTGTACCAGTACCGCCCGGTGGTACGCCAATGTTGTTTGGCAAGCTGTATGTCGTACTGTCGTTTATTGCATAGTCCGCTATCTTGCCTGTGCCTATTGTAAGGTTGGCTATCTTAGCGTTGTCAACTTCTAGGTTGCCTATCTTCGCGTTGGTTATGATGCCGTTGGCAATCTGCGCAGAACTGGTAATTATGTTCGTGGCCGCTAAATGGGTGGCCGTTATAGCGCCTGCCGCAATGAGCGTAGACGTAATCTGGTTCGCGCCGATGTTGCTGGCTTGGATGGTGCCTGCTGCGATTTTGTTAGACGTTATCGTACCGGCAGCAATATTGAACGCCGTTACCGCACCTGCGGCCAGCTTAGCCGTGGT
>JACCDG010888693.1_pt1 | contig 19883 bp, 4 predicted proteins | sample 7442471 | NCBI WGS metagenome assembly JACCDG01 (sample SAMN15323444, study PRJNA562643) | freshwater metagenome | isolation source: river surface water | place: USA:Blue River Watershed | collected 2017-08-17 | reverse complement strand
TGCTGGACTGCTGCGTCGCAGCGCGCACCTGCCTCCAGTGGCCCGCACACGGACGCGCGCTCAACCAACGCATCGCCATGCTCGCCGGCCGCCTGGCGGGCGCACCCGCCGAGCCCGCCGTGTGGGCGCGGGATGCGTCCTGCGTGCTGGCGCGCATGCACGCCGACGCCTCGCTCCTGCGCCACAACACGCTCGCCCTGCGGCGCGCCCTCGGGCGGCTGGCGCGGCCCGTGTGCGCCACCTGCACCGACCTCGTGCGCAGCGCAGAGGCGCTGGTCGACCGCTCCATGGTGCTCGTGCACCGCGTGCACACCGAGCGCCCGCCGCACGCATGGGACACGGCTCGCCCGTGCCGCGCCTGTCAGGCCTGGAAGACCTACGCGCAGCGCCAGCCGCCCGAGGGCAGGCCCGTCCTCCCGCCCGCCCTCCACACACTTATCCATCCAGAGCGTAAACAGGGTTGTCTTTAGTTCTTGGCAACCTTCTCGTGTTTGCACATCACAAACGAGCCTGGGTCGTAACGACACTGCGTCATGCCCAGCTTGCGCGCCATCGCCTTCGAGCCCTCGGTGATGCAGCTCTGCAGCTGCACGCCGCCGCCCAGCTGCTCGTGCGTCGCGTCGATGAGCCCGCGCATGCACTCCGAGCCGTGGCCCTGGCGGCGGGGGCGCGACGCGATGCGCTGCACGACGAGGAAGGGGTGCGGCTTGCCGCAGTGATCGCACTCGCGCTTGTCGGTCGCCATGCGTTGCACCAGCAACAAGAGCTCGCCTCTCTTGCCTTTGGTGGACTTGTAGATCAGGAACTCCCTGCCCTGCCATGCACGCCGCCCCATCTCGACGACTTGGGCGACAAGGTCGCTCTCCGTCTCTGCATCATCTGCAGTCCCTCCGGCCAACTGGTTCTCAAAGTCGTCGTCCCAGGCCTTCTCCTCCTGCTCCGGGCTCTCCTCAAACTCGTCGAGGGTCATCTCCTCCTCCTTGGGTTGCTTGTCCTTGCGGTCGTCGGGTTTGTCTGCCTGTCCCGAGGACCGCTTGCTTGAGCGCCCTTCCAATGAAAAAAAGCTCATGGTGGCGTTGAGGGTCTGTCAGTTCTCTCACATACACTCGTCCTGGTCCACGTGGCCACCCCCCTGTATGTCAAGGCGAAGGCCTTCTCCTGACATACAGGGGGGTGGGCTCAAACATGCCCATGTGGACAGTGGCCCTATTGTCGAGTGGCATAACTTCAACTGCCAACCATCATCCACGCATGCAAACCGAGTTGGACAGAAAGCTGCAGGAACCCAGCGTCCCTGCCAACCAGCTCGACGAAGAGTCTCTGACGACGAAGGCGGAGGCGCTGTTGTTGGAGCTTTGGGACAAAGTACTCAGCGACCATGACAAGCGCATGTCAAAATGGATGGACTTGTGGATGGTGCCCATCGGGCAGACCAAGGTCGAGTCACAATGGACCACTGTCTCCTTTTTCGAGGAACCAGTTGAACTGCTCGGTGGTGTCGTCGCCCTGTTCAACCAGCCGCGCTTCTCCTACGTTGCGACGACTTCCCACAAGGTCAATTCTGTCCTTGCCTACATCCGCGAATTCGCTCCGGTCGTCAAGGCAACTGCCGTGGACGCCAACCACGTGCCCATCGAAACCACGGGTCCTGACCGACCGGTACCCGAGTGCATCTTTATCCTCGAATGCCCTCCGCGATTGGAACTGCCAAAAGGCTGCTTTACTAGATCTCATTGAAGTTGTATGATTTCTTGCCTTGTTCTGTCCCGGTGGGCCAGCTTGGAAGAAGCGCATGGTGGCGTTGAGAGTCCGTCAGTCCTCTTGCGTACCCACTCCCCGTTCCACGTGTCCACCCCTTTGTCCGTGAGGAAGAAGGCCTTCGCCTGGATGTACAGAGGGGGTCTGACACAGGTCCATGTGGACAGTGACCCCGTCGTGAGAATGGCATAACTTCAACTCCCAACCATCCTCTACCCATGGAAACCGAGTGGGACAGGAAGCTGCAGGAATCCAGTGCCCGTGCCAAGCAGCTCGACGAGAAAGCCTTGATGGAGAAGGCGGAGGCGCTGCTGTCGGAGCTCCAGAAGAACGTGTGCATGGGAAATACCCATCTGGAGTCTCGGTGGGTGACTTACTCCTTCCTCTTCCGACAAACAATCGAGCTGCCAAATGGGCCCCTCAAGAATTTCACCGGGCCATACGCCACCAATCAGAAAACGACCTCCGACCAGGTCGGTGTCGTCCTTGCCCACATCCGCGCACTCGCGCCGAGCGTCACGGCTTGTGCCGTTGACGAAAATAATGTACCCATCGACACCACTGGACCCAACCGACCCGTACCCGTGTGCATCTTTATCCTCGAATGGGGCCCTCCACGGTCGGACGTGTGAATGAATCCGACTTGCTGAATCCCATTGTCGCTGGACGAGTTCTTGTTTTGCGATTTACTTTAGCGGGAACACGGGTGCACTCAGGCGTGGGCGTTGGCACCCTCGGCTGCCACGGCCGAGCTGCTGCCGATGGCGGCCATGGGGACGCTGCCTGCTTCTGAGACCACTCGTCGACGCTTGAGCTTGGCTTTCTTGTCCCCCCAGACCATGTACCGGTGCACACAACAGCATATGCCCAGGAAGCCGACCACACCGGCACCGATGGACACACCGATTGTTGCATCGGAGTTGAGGAGAGGAGAAGGCGGTGGGTCTGGTGTCCTGAATACAATGCGCCGGAAGGCACCGTATGCTGGAGGTCCGACCACGACCACAGAATTCCCATTCGACAGGAAGTCGCACAACGAGTTCGATGCGTCGCAGAACACCGGCCTTGTGAACGTACTTTCGTCTGGAAGAACACATGTCTGGTTTCCGCACGTGACCGTGTACTGTTGCCAGTCCCCATCGGAGATCTTGGTCGCGACCATTCGCGACGATCCGAGCTCGAACACGAGACCGCAGCCTGAATCGGGCCCGCCAATGGTGACAATGCAGCCACGATACAATGTGATGTTCGGACCGAGTAGGAGAGTGCTGGATGACAGTCCTCTGCTGATGTCTATCTCCATCGTGAAGCTGTCTAGACGAAGGAAGTGTGGGATGGAGGCAACGCTGCATGAGATGTCCATTGGCATGCGCGGGTCTATGAGCCACGGCAGGCCTCCGAGTGTCGGATGTGGGAACGGCCAATATCGCGTAGCCCCGGCCCCGCTGCAATGCTGGCTCCCGGGTTCTATAGCGAATGATTCCCCCTTCACCATCGTTGCTGTCGCCACAAAAATCCACAGTGCACCTTGTCGCATGGATGCCAGTGGAAAGTGTGCGGATGGGGCCGCCGAGACGCCGATGGGCACCGCTCCGAGGAGGAGTACGAGGAAACTCGAGAACAAGGCGACAGAGACTGGAGAACGAGAGAAAGGGCCACCCCATCCGGGTGCCACGGCGACAGACGCGGTCGGACGATCGAGACTCCAGACCGCCATGACGAGACAGACCCACAATGCAAACACGTTTTGGTATTACCATGGATACACATATACTCATGGAATGAGTATGCCATCGTACTGGTGTATTGGTAATGACTAAAGGTTGGCCAGTATCGCCACGAGTGTGTAGAGCGCGAGGAAGGCTATCGAGGGGACGGGCGGGCGACTGGCGGGCGAGGAGCCAATGTCGTCGCGCAGGGCCGATGGCGCCTCGGTGGGCGTGGCGGTGGGCACGTGCATCAGCGTGGGCTCCGAGGTCACCGACGCCTGCACAAACGCAGTGGGCACCTGCACCGGCGCCGACGTGGGCGCCACCAGCAGGTCGGTTGCGGAGGGCGTCGTTGTCGTGGGAGGCGCGGTGGCCGCCGAGGTGCCATTGCCCTCGATGGTGGCCACGCACTGCAACGACACCGGGTCGACCACGCAGCGCGTGTTGCTGGGCGCCGGCGTGGGCGTCAGCGGGCCCTCGCTCTTTTGCGCGGTGGGCGACACGGTGGTCGGGCGCGCCGTCGGCTGGGCCGTGGGCGCCAGCGTGGGCGCCGTGGTGACTGGCACCTCGGTGACGGCACGCGGCGTCCCGCTGGCACACGACTTGGGGTCGGGGTTGCCCGGGCAGTCACACTGGCCCGTGGTCGTGTTGAATGCGCCGCCGACGCAGTCCACCGGCACGCACAGCCACTTGGTGGGGCTGGAAAAGTCGGTGCGTAGCACCGTGTTCAGGTCGCAGGTGCACGTGGTAGAGGCCAGGTAGCCGGCCAGCAGCGAGGTGGCGCCCGGCGGACGCACCGGCTTGCCGTGTGCGCCGCACGCGTGCTTCTCGCAGTAGGTGCCGCGCCAGAACGGGGTGCTGCAGCGGCAGTACTTGGTGCCGTTCGAGGTCGACTGCAGCGAGCCGTAGCGGCCGTAGGGCGGGAAGAGGTCGGCGCGGCCGCTGGTGCACGCGGGCTGCGAGCACGTCCACGTGCCGCTGCTGCCCAGCGCCAGCGCATTCCAGCCGTCGCAGGCACACGAGCCGTCGGCCTGCTTGACCATGTTGGCCGCGCACTGGCCCTCGCAGAAGGCGTCGCCGGCGGCATACCCGGCCGGGCACACGCACCGGCAGCGCACCGTGCCGGTGGCGTCGATGGGCGCACACACGGGCGTGCCGGGCCCGCAGCGCGACACGTTGCAAAACATGCCCGTGAACGCGTGCAGCGGGTCGCCGGCGCCACACACGCACGTGGCGCCGTCGGCGCTCAGCGTGGCGCGCTTGGTAACGTCGCAGTAGCTGCCGGCACAGCGCGTGCCCGTGGCCGCGCCGCGGCACGCGCACTGGGGCGCGGTGCCGTTCGGGCACAGCGCGTCGTAGGCGCCGATGGCGGGGCACGAGACGTCGCCCAGCGTGCCGCACGCTGCGCAGCCGCACCGGCCCGCCGCGATCTCCGTGCCATTGACGGTGCACGACGAGGTCGAGTCGAACGGGTAGGCACACTGGCACACGCCGCCGACCATGGGCGCGCCGTGCAGGCAGTGCGGCAGGCGGCAGCCGCTGGCGCGGTCGCGGTTGGCGCCGGCCTGGCAGATGCACGAGGTGGCGTCGACGGCCGCCGTCTGCTCCAGGTCACACTGCGCGTCGCACAGGCCCGTGGAGGCGTTGCGCACGTACGGCCACAGGCACGTGCACTGGACGGCGCCGCTGGCATTGGCCGGGTCGACCAGGCCGCAGTACTTGTACTTGCGCGCGGCCAGCGGCGAGGTCAGCACCTCTTGCGTGAGGATGGTGTCTCCGCACTCGGTGCCCGCGTCCGAGGCGGGGCAGCGCGACGCGCTGCAATTCGACTCGGCAGTGAAGCGCGCGTCGTCGCACACACACGGGCCCGTGTCGGACTGCGGCCGCGAGGGGTACGGACAGGTGGTGGCGGCGCACGGCTCGGACGTATTGTCGGTGCGCCACATGGTGCCGCGGCACACGCAGGTGGCGTTGAGCGGCGCCGAAGGGTCGACGACGGCGCAGTCACCGTGCGGGCCGCATGGGATGGTGCACGTGGCCAGCGCGCGCAGTGTCAGGCGCACCGAGCGGCGCGTCACGTTGCTGGTAAAGTTGCCACCGGTGGGGTTGAGCTGGGCTGTCACATTGAACACAAAGGTGCCGGTGGTGTTGGGCGCGCCGCTCAGCGCACCCGAGGGCGGGTCAAACGCCAGGCCCAGTGTGGCCAGAGGATCGGGCGTGATGGTGTAGGAAAAGTGCCCACCCGCCGGCATGTCTTGCGTATTGGGACGCACCGACAGGCCGGTGCGCGCCGAGGCGTCCACGCAGAGCACAAAGGGCACGTCGGTGTACAGGCAGCCGCCATAGCTGGCGTTGGCCGGCGTGGGCTGCGTCACCTGGTACGACACCGACCAGCCCGAGCCGTCGGTGGCCGGCGTGGGCGCCGAGGTGGGCGTCTGCGACGGCTGCGCGGTGGGCGAGTCGACGAACGGGAAGGTGGGTGCGCGCGTGGGCACGGCCGTGCTCGACGTCGTCGGCGGCTGCGACCAGCAGCTGCGGCACCGCGTGGTGGCACACGGCGTCACCAGGTCTTGGCAGAAGCAGCGCGCCGTCGACGCGGTGGCATTGTACACGCACACGCCCTGGTAGCCCGGCCGGCCGTCGCTGCCGAGTCCGAAGGCCAGGTCGAGCGGGTCGCGGCATGCGTACAGCCGGCCGCGGCCCCCGTTGTTGTTCTCGCCGTTGGCCGTCGAGATGTAGTTGCCCTCGGCGGTGCGGACGTACGACTGCGTGCCGGCGGCGTCGACGCCCACGGCGCACGCCGTCCAGTCCTGCTCGGCAAACTCGCCCGCAATGATGCGCAGGTTGGTGAGCCGCGTGTCCGAGGTGCCGTTGGCGGGCAGCTGCGTGCCGTTGGCGTCGTACGCGGCGCCCACCATGCAGCGCCCGTTGACGCACAGCGACGCGTAGCCGCTGCACCGCTGCACGCTGCCGGGCTGGATGCAGCCGTCGAGCTCGCACTTGGGCCCGGAGAAGGTTTCGCGAAAGTTGGTGCACGAGCACTTGTACTCGCCGGGTGAGACGCGCGCGCAGCCGTCGGTGAGCGGGAAGGGCGCCTGGGGGTTGGAAAGGACTGGCCGGCAGACGTACCACTTGCCGCCGGCAAAGGTGGCACAGTCGAGGAAGCGGTCGTCCTCGCACGCCTCGCCGCCCCACCGGCCCGGCGGCACCGTGTTGTTGAAGCCCTCGGGCGGCACGCACATGTACTGGCCCTGCAGGTAGCCAAAGCCAGTCGAAGTGTCATTGTGCAGCGAGGCGTTGAAGCGCGTCTGGCACGTGTAGTACGAGGCGCCCGGCTTGCCGACGCGCACGTCGTAGGCGCAGCGTCCGCGCCCGCTGCATGGCAGGCCGTTGGGTCCGATGGGGCACAGCGACAGCTCGCAGCGCGGTCCGTCGTAGCCGAAAGGGCAGCTGCACCACACGCGGTGTGCCACCTCGACCGCCGCCAGGTCAAAGAACTCGTTGCCGCTGCCGGTGGGGTCGGCCAGCGGCGGGTCGGCGCGCAGCGTGCCGCCGTTGGCGCACGTGGTGTAGTTGTTGCCGTCCAGGCCGCGCACGTACGGCACGCTACAGTCGGTGCCGCCCCAGCCGTAGCCGGGCCGCTGCACGCAGGCGCACAGGCCCACCGACGTGCACACGCTGTCGGCCACGATGCCCGGGTAGCTCGAGTTGGTGCAGTCGATCCGGTCGAGCACACACGTGCCGTGCGCCGAGCACGGGTAGAGGGTGCTGTTGGACAGGCCGGCCGGCAGCTGCGGCACGTTGCGCGTAGCATTGTTGAGCAGGCAAATGTCGCTGATGGGCGACTCACAGTGCAGCCCGTAAAAGCCCGGCTTGCACACACAGCCCTGGTTTTGGATGCACGTGCCGCGGCCCATGCATGCCACGCACGTGCCATTCCGCGCCTCGCAGTCGGCGCGCCGGGGCGGCAGCGTCGTCCCGTTCACGCCATAGGCGCACTGCACGCTGGCGCTGGGGTCCCACGGGATCAGGCACGCGTAGTAGCCGTTGGCGATCGGGTGGCCCTCCCCGTTCGCGCCCTGCCGGCCGCCGTAGAGCGCGAGCATCCAGGGCACCTGGTCGCGCCAGAACGCTGGGCCGTTGTACGGAAGCCCTGTCGCACCGGGCGCCACGCTCTCCCAGCCGAGGACGGAGCGGCTGCTGACGTACCCGTCCCTCACCAGCACGTGGATGGACGTCCATCCAGGGTCACACTGGCACGCGTTGGTGGTCCAGTTGTACACGCCATTCGCGCAACCCGCGCGCCCGCTCGTGTCGATGGCGCCACAGTCCTCGCCCGGCGTCAGGAGCGGGACGTCCTTGTCGCTGACGAATCGCGACTGGCACTTGGTGCCAAAGTGGGCCAGACCGTACGTCCTCTCGCGGAGGTCCGTGTCGGCATTCCAGTTCGTGTTTGCAGGCGCGTAGTACTGACACGCGCTGCCCGAGCGTCCGGTGGGGCAGCCGCTGCACTGCATGGGCGGGCAGCTGACCGAGCGGTCGTTGACACCGCCCTTGGCAAACGAGCCCGCCGTGACCACTGACGAGCGCACCGCGTTGCACGCCCGCTTGGCCAGGTCGCCCTTCGATGTCGGATCGCGGCCTCCGATGAACCGCAGGTACCAGGTTCGGCGGTCCACGGCATCGTTGTCGCTGCTCGGCGGTAGCCGAGGACAGAACTGGTCGGTCTTCCATGCATTAAAGTTGGGCGCCGATTCGTTGAGTGGGAACTGTCTGGATGGGAAGGGCCAGATCTGGCCCCAAGAAGCGCCACACCGCAGGTACTTGTGGGACAGGTGCCAGATGTCAAGTGTGAGATTGGCCCTGTGCAGAGTGTACGGGTTGTCCCACTGCGTATTCAGGCCATAGTAGTTGTTCCAGGCGAACGTCTGGCACAACGAGAATGCGTCGTGCTCATAGCGCGCGTAGCGCAGGTTGAACGTGTCGACGATTGCCGAGTAAGACGTTGTGTTACTCCAGTACCGCACTGGCAGTGGTAGGTTGGGACACTTGGTACCAGTGCGCGCAGCGTCCGAGTACTCAAGGGCTGTTTCCATCAGGTGGGGACCAAGACGGAGGAAAGTCGTGGTGTTAAACTTGGTCACCCGGATGCTGTCGACGAGCGCTTTGAGCTGCCCACCGGCTGCGTTGATCAGGTCGGCCAGGTTGTTCGCGTCGAACGGATGCTTCTGGGTTGATTCCTGCAGTGCGACCCCAAACAGCTCGGATGCTCCAAGGGGTCGGCACGAGGCGACGTCTTGGGTCCAGTACGTGCCTCCGTGGTAGTACAAGTAGTCATTGCTTCTTTTGTACAAGATGGGTGTGTCACGCAGCAACCGAAGGGCCTCCCGGATCAGGGTTTTTGATCCAGTCACAAAGTCGGTGTTTCGGCCTCCCTCAGAGAAGCGTGTCATGCGGTTGCCATAAATGGCGTAGTACAGGGTTGTGGGCATTGGCGCATCGAACGAGGCCACTGTGCGCGGCCCGCCACCCGAGATGTCGTACGCGATCTCGTCGTCGCCCTCGACCACGTCGCCCGCCCACTCGGTGAGCAGGCTGTACACGGGCTTGGGCACCAGGGATCCGCGCACCAGGAAGGTGTTGCGCATGCGCGATGCGAAAAAGTCGGATGTGTAGGTGCGCGCGTTGCGCTGCGCCAGCGAAACGGTCGCTCGCTGTCGAACCTCGTTCACCACTTGGGTACAGTTGGCCACGTTCACCGAGGTGACGTTGGCCCAGCCGCACCGCGTGACGCCCGAGCACACGCGGCCCTCGTTGGACACGGGGCACGCCATGCCCGTGAGGGCCAGCGATTGAAGGTACAGCGCGTCGCAGCGCATCTTGGCGTGGACGTCGCCATTGTACGCCGACCCCGCCACGGCGTCGGCGAGTTGCACGGGCGCCAACGTGGGCGCGCCGCGGCGGTGGTCGTGCGTAGCGTAGCACGTGCAACTGGGCATCCACCGGTAGGTGCTGCACGTGGGCGGACTGGTGCTGGGCTGGCTGTCGCGCAGCGCCGTCTCTGCCATACTACTGTACGGCAGAGGCTTGAGCTTGGCGCATGTATGGAAGGGCGTGGGCGCGCCGGGCTCGGGTGCCAGTGCCGAGTTGGAGAGATTGAGAAGCACTTGGTGCAGGCCGTCCCTCAGGGACGCGCTGGTGAGTGCCTCTGTAAAGATGACAGAGCGCTCTGGCGGCCACGTGCGACCCGCTCTCCCGGTGAGGTTGGCACGCATGTAGGCCCGCAGCACCTCGCGCACCGACGATCCCCCGACGTTGGTCTCCGCATCGAGCACCCCATAGCCCTGGCGGATGGTGTGGGCGTAGACAACGCTGCACGTCGCGGACGCATTGGTGGTATTGCATGCTCCGACGACACGGAAGGATGTTGGCTCGTATGAGGAATTGAATGGGTACGCTGGAGCTGGCGGGGAGTGTTGACCAAGTGGCTGTGCCGCGGTGCTGGATGGCACAGACACTGCGGGTGTCTCAACGGTTGCCGTGTCAGTTGCCAATGTGTCGAGGGCAGTGTCCAGCGTCTCCATGGTCCACGGGCCACCATCAGGCCCGAGGCGGACCTTGGCCACGAACGTCCGTCGGGGTGTTATGGCCGCCCTTGAACGGTCACTCCACCGTGCACTGGAGCCGAACGTCCCGAGGGGTAGTCCGTCAAGTAGAGTGCCATCGGGTTGCGTCTTGCGACGGAAGCCAAAGATCTCTGCTGCCGACACGTTCTGTCGCTGGTAGGCCGGGGCGATGGGACCAAGTTCGCAGCTTCCGTATAGATCATATCGGTACACGTCACCATACACGATCGGGTTGGGTATCTGCCGCGTCTGGCGACAGGGGTAGCCAATCATGGCCGGGGCGTAGGCCTCTTGCTCCCAGGATCCCGGGGCCGGGTAAAAGTCGTCCCTGCTGATGTAGGATACTCCGCAACAGACCGGCGTGAGAAGACATGCCTCGTACACGGAAGCCAGCTTAAATCCGTACAAAGTACCATCTGGATTTGTAAGGCTCCGGTTGGGCACGCCAGGGAAGGTCTCGAAGATGCGGTCCATCTCCCGGGGTGCGAATGCTGGGGCAAATCCGCCCGAATTCATGTAGCTAGTCCACTGGGTTCTAGGGAAAACCCGTGCCAGGGCACGGGACTCGGCATTGACGATCCAATCTTCTCTCGAACGGAAGTCGGCCTCGTAACCAGCGTGGATTGTCGCAACAACGCGGTCGAAGTCGCGTGCAGGGCACCAGGGACGCATGATGTCCTGTCCCTCGAGCGCTCCACCGGTCACTTTCACCATGTCGTGGTCCACCCGCACGTAGGCCACCGTTCCCAGCGCTGCGGCCCTGTAGTTCCTATGATATCCGAGACCGAGGCCGTACTGGTTGATGAGTGCGATGTACCCGGCATCGGTGCCAGGACGCAGCTGGTCGATGATGACGTGCCTTCCATACACACGGTAGCTCGCAGTGTTTCCTACCAACTGAGAGAGTTCGATGGCTCCACATGTCGGGTCGCGTCTGCATGTAGAGAGAGCGACCGCCCGCGCGCTCTCGATGGACGCTGCACTGGCATTGAGCGTCCGAATGGGAATCCGTGTGTCGTACAAGATCAAGCGTCCCGCAGCGTCGATCACCCGGCTCAGCCCACCAAACAGCCCGTAGTTCTCGTTGATCTCACGGTGGCCCACCAGTGCCGCAAACATGTGCGCGCGCGGGTCCGAGGGCGACGCGCCCGCATAGTCGGCCGTATGGGTCCAGTCGTCAAACAGGTGGCCAGCCGCGGGTGCGCACGAATCCTCGGCGATTCCAGCCACGGTCGACGTGGGGTCTTCGGGGATCATGCGCTGCGCCAGCTTGGCGGCGGCCAGCAGCGTCGTCAGCTGCCGCGAGCTGTAGCGCCAGCGGTTGCAGTAGCGCGCGGCAGGGTCGTCGCCCGTCACGTTGGCGGCGCTGACGGTCGACATGTAGGTCTGGCTGAGGTCGGCGGGCACCGAGGTGGGCCGGGTGGCTTCGCTGGCGCAGTGGAGCGTCATGGTGCAGTCGGCCACCGGGCCCGGCAGGCCGCAGTGCGCGAGCGACTCTTGCGCCGTGCAGGCGCGCTTGGTGCCCTTGCCCACGCAGCGCTCGTGGTTGTGCGGCGAGAGCACCGGGTCGCGCGGCACCACGCCCGCCGCGCACTCGCACGTGGTGAGGTCGACGATGCCGGCCACCTGCTCGCAGCCGGTGGCCAGCTGGCCGCACGACTGCTGCGCCTGCGCCAGCGAGCACCGGCCGCGGAGGTGGTACGTGGTGGCGCCGCGCGTCACCGAGCCCGTGACCAGGTCGGGCAGCACGGGCACCACCGCCAGGTTGCCGCACGCGATGCTGTAGCGCTTCGAAGACGGAATGGGGTACGAGGTCACGCCATAGCGCGCCTGGAGGGCGGAGCGCGCGCCGGCCACCGCGGCGTCGGTGCACAGCGCGCGGAGCGCCGTGTACGCCGCCTTGGCCACGGGCAGCGGAAAGATAAAGACGTTGGAAATGTCGACAACGCCCAGGGAGGGGAGCTGGGTGATCTCGAGGAGGCGCGAAAAGTTGCTGGCGGGCGAGGTCATGTTCAGGCAGGTGGGCGGGTCGTGGCACAGCGGGTACATGCGGCAGAACGGCACGCCGCTGTCGTACGCCACCACGCACGGCACGTCGGTGGCGGTGATGGGCAGCGCCGACGAGTTGACGGCGCCCGTGACGGTGCCGCAGTAGAGGTCGGGGTCGGGCACCGTCGAGAGGCGCACGATGCAGTCGACGGTGGCCGACGGGCACACGGTGCGGCACAGCGGCGCGCCCTGCAGACTCAGCGGCGTGTCCTCGGGGCACGTCGCGTTCAGCGGGGTGGTGGGCGTGCAGCCGGCGCAACCCGACGCGCACACGCAGCGCGTCAGGCCAGTGGCGTTGTCGTAGCGCCAGTGCTGCGGGTTGGGGCACGTGTTGTTGATGGCGCCGTCGGCCGGGTCGTTGCGGCAGTTGGTGACGTGCGTCGAGACAGGGGCGATGAGGTCGAGCGTAAACGGCGTGTCCCGCACCCGCGACCGGATGGCGACCGTGCACCGCTGCGCCGGCGCGGCATAGCTCGTCTGCGGGCAGAGCTGCGCGCACACCTGCGGGTCGCCCTCGACCATGTTGCGCGCGAGTTCCGTGTTGGAGAGCGAGGCGACGCTTTCGACCCTCGGGTCATAGTCGCAGCCGGGCTTGCCGGACGCCTTGAGGCTGCAGGCCAGGGTGCCGTCGCCCTGGCGCGCGTCGGTGAGGACGCACTTGCACGCGCTGCGGTCGAGGATGGTAAAGATGTTTTCGGCCGGAACCTGGTACTGCACGCCGCCGGGGCCGACCACCGTGGCCAGCGTGGCCGAGGCGGCCGACGTGTCGAGCACGCAGGTGGCCGGGTCGACCACGCAGAATGCGTCGCGCAGCGAGGCGTTGGTGTACGAGGCCGGCGCGCCGCTCGAGTTGGTGGCGAACGGGCGGCACGTGGTGTTGCAGGCCGTGTACGAGGCGCTGCCGCTGGCACTGCCCGGCGGCACGGCGGCCTGGCATAGACGCGTGGCGTGCGCGCGGCCGTCGCACGGGCGCACGTAGGCCGAGCAGGGCAGCGGCTCGTCGACCTCGTTCGGCAGCCGCACGGCCTTGACGGCGCCGGGCATGCAGTCGCACACGGGCGCGCACAGGCCCGCAGAGGAGCACACGCGGCGCGAGTAGCTGCGCGCAAAGTTGCCGCACGCGGCCACGGCCTCGCCGCGCGCCGCGTCAATGCCATAGCACGGCGCGCCCGCCACCGTGGCCAGCGCGGGCGTGAAGTTGCCGGTCGCGTTCAGCAGCACCTGCTGCTGCTGGGCCAGCGTGAGCGCGGCCCAGTTGGTCACGCAGGTGCACGTCTCGAGCGCGTAGCACACGTCGCCGGTGACCGAGTTGAGGCAGCGCTTGGTGCAGCCGACGGCGCCCGGGCCGCATAACTTGAGCGGGTCGTTGCCGATGCACGGCCGCACCGAGTAGGTGAAGACGTTGCTGCCGGCGCCAGTGGACACGCCGGTGGTGTCCATCTGCAGCGGCGTGACGGTGCCGGTGGGGAAGGTGGCCGAGCACGCGTAGGCGCCCGCGCTGCTGTCGCACTTTTGGAGCGCCACGGCAGCGCGCGGCGACACAGTCGAGTCGTACATGCAGGTGGCGCGGCACGTGAACGACTCGGGCGTGGGCCCGCTGGCCAGCTGCGCCAGCGGGCACAGCGCGGCGGCGCTCGCGCGCGTGCAGCGTGCGCCCACGATGAAGCGATCCGTGCACGCCTGCGGCATGAAGCGCGTGCAGCTGGCCTCGGTGTCGTCGGTGCACAGCACGCGGCACTGGAAGCCGCCGAACGGCGCGCAGTCCTGGTTGAGCTGCACCCACGGCAGGAGCGGCGACTCGGTCACGGGGTCGCAGGCGCGCGTGCGCTCGGTGAAGGCGCACTTGCCCGTGCCCAGCTCGTCGGTGGCGCTGTAGCCAAAGCGCTCGAGCTCGGTGTACCAGCGGACCGGCGTGCGGCGGCAGTAGCAGGTGGTGCGCTTGCCGGTGACGGACGCGAGCTGCAGCGCGCCGCGCGAGTCCACGGGAATGTCGACTTCGGCGGCCACTGCGTTCTCGCCACACAGCAGTTCCACCAGCGCGCGCTGCTCGGCGGTGGCCGCCGAGATGTTGATCAGCGTGATGGCCGACGGGTGCACGTGCACCTTGTGCAGCGACACGGGCGCGGTGGCGCCCGAGAGCGCGTCGCCGATGGTGACGCGCGCCGTGTTTGAGCCGCACGGGCGGCCGTCGGCGCTGGGGAAGCCGTTCAGGCCATTGCACGTGGCATTGATCACCAGACACGTCTCGGTGTCGGGCTCGAGCACCTGCGAGCCAAACCGGTCGGCGGCGTACAGTCCCTGGATTTGGGCCTCGGCCAGCGCCACGCCGTAGACGCGCACGTCGTCGAGCACGGTGGCTGCGGCGGTGAACTCGTAGAGGCCCGAGAGTAGGTACGGCAGGCCGACGTGGAGCACCGCCTGGGCGGCGTCCGAGGCCGGCCGCAGGAAGCCCTCTGCGTCGCGCGTGGGCGCGCAGTCGGTAGCGTCCGACGTCAGCGCGCCGGCGGTGCGGCAGTAGCAGTAGGTGGCCGAGACCACGGCCACCGGGTACCGCCTCTCTGTGCACTGCTGCGCGCACCAGGTCACCGAGCGCGGCTCGGTGCTGGCCAGAAAGTGCTCGGGCGAGTAGGGCGCCACGTGGCAGCCGAGCTCGGCGTAGACGGCGTGGTCAAAGTTCTTCTGCTCTGTCTCGGCTCCAGGCAGACGCACGGGCCCGAGGGTGGCGACCCGCGCCCCGTTGACAAAGAGCTCAAACGACGCCGCCGTGCCCCGGGAGGCGTAGAACTGTATGGCCTCGGTCCCGTTGGGAAGGGCATACACGTACGACCCGAGGCCGCCCGACGACACGCGGCCAGTCACCGCAATGTGCGTCCACGCGCCGAGCGTCGCGCCCGTGTCGACGCTGCGGTTGGCCGTCACGCCCGCCCAGCGCACGCCCATCATCAGACGCGTGCCGTTCGTGCCGTGCGTCAGCTCGAACGGCACGGGCGTGCTGGCACCCGCGCCGGTCGCGCTGCGCAGCAGAGGCGCCGACGCGTTGGTCGCGTTCGCTGTCGGCCTCCACCAGAAGGCGAACGTGAAGGCCCGCCGCGGGCCCAGCCAGTCGAGTGCCAGCGCGCGTCCGGCGGGGTCGGCGGCCAGCGCGGCAGCGGTGCCAAACCGCGGCGCGGCGCTGACCAGCGCAGCGACGCCCGTGCTGGCCGCCAGGTAGGAGGCGTTGCCGGTGGTCGCGCGCTGCATCAGCGTGCCGGCGCCGGCGTCCGAGCCAAGGCTCGACCACGGATCAGCGCTCGACTCAAAGTCGTAGAGGGCCATGGGCGTGGCGGCCGGGAGGTTGGCGGCCGGGCCGCCCTCGCAGGACAGCGTGGCCGCGAGCGCAAACTCGCCGACCCAGCGCGTCTGGCGCACCGCGTCGGCGGCCAGGACCACGCCGCGACACGCGCCGCGCGCCGAGCGTCCCCAGCCGGCGCGGCACGTGCACGTGGTGAGCTGCAGGTCGTCGACAGTGCAGTTGGCCACCTGGTCGGGGTGGCCGCACACGTCGGCGGCGAGGTCGGCCGGGCACGCGCCCGCCCCGCCGCTGGCGATCGTGCTGCACAGCCCGGTGATGGGGCTGCGGCTGGCGCAGCTGTAGGCGCACTGCGACGCCACGACGCGCAGCCCGTCGGTGGTCTGGTCGACGGCGGCCGTGCAGCCGGTGACGAAGGCCTGGGTGTAGGTGTGCACGGCCACGCCGGCGGGCAGGTCGAGCGCGCCGTCCGTGGTGGAGCGGTAGACGCCGCTGCGGCGCACGTCGGACAGCGGCAGGGCGGGCGCGTCGCGGTCGTAGAGGCTGCACAGCAGCGAGGCCTCGGTGGCGGTGCACGCGCGCGTCTCGCTGCACTGGCCCCAGCGGCGGCAGTTGCGGCCGCGGCCGTCGCACGCCAGCACGCAGCCCGTCTGCCGCGGCTGCGTCGGGCAGTGCAGCGCGCGCTCGGCGGCCGAGCAGTAGCGCAGCGTGTAGGTGCCCGGACAGTCGCGCGTCTCGGCCGGCACGCCGGGCGCCGTGGCGGGCACGAACGGGCAGAGGGTGCACACGTCGGCGCTCTGCACCAGCTGCGGGCCGACGGTGGGCGGGTCGGCGGTGAGCGGGCCGCGGTAGCTGCCGCAGCGCGTCGCCGTCTCGGACGGAAGACACGGGCGACAGGCGCCGGTGCAGCGGCCGGTGAGCGCGCGGCGCGCCGCGAGCACCGAAGAGCGCGCATCGGGCAGCGCCGGGCAGGCGCATGCGAGCCGCGCGGCGGGCACGTCGTCGCTCGCGCCCAGCATCCACGGCGCAAACGCGGTCAGGGAGGTGTTGAGCGCAGCCGGCACGGCGAGTGGACACGTGCACGTGGCGGTGGAGAGGTCGGTCTCCACTTGGCCGGGCCGGAGCTGGCGCCGCGAGACGGTGCAGCGCGCACACAGCGCGGCGCGGTCATAGTAGGGCATGGGCGCCGTGTAGTTCTCGCCGACGCTGCGCATAAGCAGGCTGATGCCCGACTCGGGAACGCCCGAGAAGCCCAGGCACGCGGGGTCGCCGTCACAGCCGGCGGCCGCCGATGCATAGTCGAAAAAGTTGGTGCCGTTCAGCAGCAGCGTGGCGTCCTCTAGCTGCAGCGACGTGTTGCGCTGCAGGTACATGCAGCCACGACGTGCCAGGAAGACCTCAGTGGCATCCAAGTTGACCACGGCGGCGCGCACGGCCGGCAGTGTGTAGAGGCGAAAGACAGCACCGGCCGCCACCACGGCGGTGCAGCGTGCCAGGGGCAGTGCCAGGCACGCGTCGACGGCCTCGTCGAGCGCGGCAAATGTGGCGGCGGGCCCGGCCTCCAGCGGCGCGGCGCCCGTCAGCACCGACAGGGTGCGGTAGGTCAGCGGGCCGCCGGCGTCGGGGCCGCACACGGAGGCGCGCTCCTCGGGCGTGCACACGTGCGTCGTGCTGACATTGTAGTTGGAGAAGCAGGTCTGCGGCTGGATCTCGCAGCCCTGCAGGGTGCAGGTCTTGCGGCACGCCGACAGCAGGCGGTCACACCCAGTGGCAGCATGCTCGGCCTCTGTGCAGCTGCGGTCGCCATACGTGCACGGCGACAGGCCGGCGGCCGCCGAGAGCGAGTCGTATCCGGGGCAGGTGCAGCTGGCCGGCACGAGCGGCGTGCACCGGTAGCCGGTGCCGTCGGTGGCCAGCGCGCAGGTCTTGGTGCATCCCGTGGCAGCGCTGCCGCAGGCGGTCACGGCCTCGGCGCGCGTGCACGCCGTGGTGAGGTTGGCCACACGCGCAGCCGAGGCGTCGCAGTCGAGCGCAAAGTGCGAGCTAAACAGGCGCGGCGCGCCCGTGCCCAGGTCGATGACGGGCTGGTGCGTCGACGCCAGGTAGAGGCGGTGCCGGATGAGGAAGCGCGGGGGCGAGGTGTCGGGCCGCGTGGCGGCGACACGCGCCGTGTCCACTTGCGCCAACCCCGCCGCCGCGTCGGTCGAGCAGCCGTCATGGACGATGGCACGCGCACCCGCTGCGTTGCTCTGGCACCGCACGCGGATGCGCGCGTAGCCGCTGACCGTGCCGGCGGCGTACGGGTCGAGCACGCGCATGGTCAGGTTGAAGCAGAGCCCGTTGGTGACGTTGCGTGCCTGCGGGGCAAAGACGGGCACGGCGGCCGCCGACACCAGCTCGGCGTGACGCGTGGCCACGCTGGGCGCCACCGCGACGATGGGACGCACGCCGCACGCCGTGTGCAGCTCGTCCCAGGCGCAGAGCTGCGGGTACGAGCGGTACTCGGGGTCGCCGTTCAGGACCACCGAGTCGGATACAGTAAAGTAGGTGCCATAATAGACGCTCACGCCCGTGCATCCCAGCTTGGCCGCCTGGCACGCGGACGCGGCGGCCGTGAGGTTGGTGTAGTTGGCGAGCACCACGCCGGTCAGGCGGCCGACGTACGGCTCGGTGGCCGTGTCGACGGTGCAGGTGGCGGGCGGCGTGTTCTTGGGCACCGAGGCGACGCGCGCCGCCATGCACGAAAAGACGCCGGCGCGCTGTGCAGCGGCCGCCAGCGCACCGCCGACCGAGATGTCGGCGGGCCAAAGGCCGCGCGTGTAGCCGGCCAGCGCAAACTGGCCGGCCGTGGTGCTGGTGTTGACCGCGTCGGGCAGCGGCGTGAAGCGCAGCGAGAGGTCGTCGACGCCGAGCGGAAAGTCAAAGCGCACCGGGAACTGGCCGGTGGCCCAGACGGGCTCGACCAGCGTGACGTTGGGCGCGGTGAAGCGGGCGCGCGCGGCGCCGTCGTCGTCGCCATAGTCGTAGGCGGCCAGCGCGGCCACCTCGGCGGCACCCAGCGCCCGCCCGTACACGGCCAGGTTGTCGAGGCGGCCGACTGTGCCCTGTGCGTCCAGCACCACCGTGGCAGTGTCGCCGAGCGGCGAGTAGGCGCCGATGCGGACGGCGCCGGCGGCCGTGCCCGCGTAGGTGGTGAGGATGCGCGTCGAGGTGGCGGCCACGACGCCGTCCAGGTACAGCGTGTAGACCTGGACGGTGCGCGCCAGGTCGGGTGTGCCCGAGGTCAGGATGCTGGTGTCACAGGTGCACGCCAGGTGGCGCCACCCGGCGAGGTCGGCCTCCCCGAACGGCACGCTGGCGCCGCGCAGCGCCGCAAAGCCCGACGAGACGCCGATGGTGGTGCGCGTCGTGCCGCAGTGCAGGCGGCCGCGGTACACAAAGAGGCCCTGGTCGATGGCGGTCCAGTCGCGGTCGGACGCGGGCACGACCAGCAGCGTGGCATAGTCGCCGTGCTCGAGGCTCAGCTGCGCTGCCCAGAGCGCCACCGTGTACGAGGCCGGCAGCGCCAGCGCGGGCAGCGTCAGCCACGACATGCCGCGGCGCGCCGCGCGGAAGAGCAACACCGCGCCCTGGCGCGTCTCGTCATAGCCGATGGAGAAGCCCGTGTCAGCCTCCACGAGCGTGCGCACCACGGCCGGCCCGCCGCGGCGCAGGGGGTCGAGGCCACTGCTCCAGTCGGCGCGCAGCAGGAGGCCGGGCAGCAGCCAGGTGCCGAGCGGGTCGCGGTCGGCGGTAAAGTTCCACGCGGCGATGGCCGCCACCGAGCGCAGCAGCAGCAGCTCGGTGCCGTTGCGGCGGTAGACGGGCGCCACCGCGTCGGTGGCACTGGCGGGGTTGACAAAGGCGAGGCCGCAGTCACGCAGACCCTGGAAGTTGCGGTCGCCGGCCGCGTCGGGCGCAAAGGGCGCCGTGCCCGAGGTGCGGTCGTGCACACACCGCAGTGCGGCACCGTCGACAGAAGCTGCAGCGCGGCACACCAGCGCTGGTGCTCGTGGCGCAGCGGCCAGTGCGGCCGGGGTGCGCAAGTGGATGGCCAGCTCGCACGCGAGCACGTCGTCCTCGGTCGGGCGCACGCGCGCCACGCTGACGTTGAGCACGGCCGCCGGCGCGACCAGGGTGCGCGTGGTGGCGGGGCGCCAGCCGGTGGTGCGGTTGGCCGCGCGCAGCTCGGTGGTGTTGTCGAGCGTGGCGCCGCCGTCGGCCGCGGTCCACACGCGGAAGGCCGTGTCGACGCCGGTGTAGTTGGCGCCTCCGACGGCCAGGACGGCGTACTCGAGGGAGATCGAGTAGACGGCGCCCGGCACGAGGCCGCGCAGCGTCACGGTGAGCACCGACTCGCGCTGCGCAAAGGCGGCCGCGGCTGGCGCCAGGAAGGCGCGGGCCGCCGCGGCC